>JAESFQ010000017.1_pt1 | contig 174680 bp, 171 predicted proteins | sample 9269431 | NCBI WGS metagenome assembly JAESFQ01 (sample SAMN14502588, study PRJNA617103) | algae metagenome | isolation source: Plectolyngbya sp. WJT66-NPBG17 and co-occurring heterotrophs from well... | place: USA: Mojave Desert, Joshua Tree National Park, California | collected 2006-08-06 | reverse complement strand
GCCGCGCTGCAGCGCCTCCACCTTCGCCGGGTCGGTGTCGACGATGCACACCTGGATGCCGAACTCGGCAAAGCAGGCGCCGGAGACCAGCCCAACATAGCCGGCACCAAGGACCGCAATGCGCATCATTCCTACTCCGTCTGGGTGCATCCGTCAGGCGGGCTGCCTAGCCCGCCGCTGGATGGCATGCAACGAAACCCCGCCGAAGCGCCGGTCACGACAGGCGGCGCCACGCAGTCGTGGTACGGCACTCCCCCGGTGCCGGCGGATGGCCTAGGCTGGCCGGGAACGACGAGGAAGGGCGTATCCTGCCTATGGACCAAGCCGCCCTGCACCGGCCCCCGCTCCGCCCTGCCATCCCGCGCAACCTCTGCACCGATTGCGGCGTCTCCCGCAGCGCCGACCCCGGCGCCTGCGGCCGCGCCTGCCAGTTCATCCGTCCCGATTATGCCGGGTTGGAGGCCCGCGTCCATGGCCGCCCGCGCGACCCGGCCCGGCCGGACGAGCTCTATTTCGGCCCCTTCCGGCGGATGCTCCGCGCCTCCCTCGCCCCGGCGCGGCCCGGCGCCCAGTGGACCGGCATCACCACCCGCCTGGCGGAACGGCTGCTGGAGACCGGCGCCGTCGATGCCGTCCTCGCCATGGCGCCGGACCCGGAGGACCGCTGGCGCCCCGTCCCGGTGCTGGTCACCCGGCCGGAGGGCATGGCCGAGTGCCGCGGCATGCGGATGGGCTACGCCCCGCTCCTCGCCCTTTTGGAGCCCGCCCGGGCCGCCGGCCATAGGCGCCTTGCCGTCATCGGCATCCCCTGCCAGGTCTATGCCCTGCGGGCCCTGGAGGCGGAGCTCGGCTTCGAGCGGCTCTACGTCATCGGCACACCCTGCTCGGACAACACGACGACCGAGCGCTTCCACCAGTTCCTCTCGCTGCTCGCCGAGGACCCGGCGACCATCACCTATCTGGAGTTCCGCGCCGACTACCATGTCGAGCTGCGCTTTGCCGACGGACGGGTGAAGGCCATTCCCTTCCTCCAGCTCCCGCTCTCCCGCCTGCCAGCCGACTTCTTCCCCCTCACCTGCCGGAGCTGCGTCGACTACACCAATGTCCTCGCCGATGTGACCGTCGGCTACATGGCCGGCGAGGGCGAGCAATGGCTGCTGGTCCGCAACGCCCGCGGCGAGGAGCTGCTCGGCCTGGTCGAAGGCGAGCTGCGCCTCTCGGCACCGGGCTCGGCCGGCCGGCGGCAGGGCGCCGTCCGCGGCTTCCTTGCCAATACGGAGCGCGCCGCCGGGGGCCTGCCGCTCCGCCGCATGCCGGCCTGGCTGCGCCCGCTGGTCGGCTGGCTGATGCCGAGGGTCGGCCCGCGCGGCCTGGAATTCGCCCGCGCCCGGCTGGAAATGAAGGCGGTGGAGACGGTGCTCCACCTCCGCCGCGAGGTGCCGGCGCGGATGAAATCCATGGTCCCGCCCCATGTCTGGGCGCTCGTTGCGCCGTATGGCCTGGCTCCCCGCCCCGGCGAGCGGCGGGGGACTCGGGACAGCGCCTGAAGCGCGCTACAAGACGCGCCGAACCCCGCGAGAGGAGAGGCCGATGCGCGCGATATTCGTCCAGATCAAATGCGAGATGGGCCATGCCTACCGCGTCGCCCGCGCCATGGCCGACACCATCCCCGAGCTCTCCGAGATGCATTCCATCTCCGGCCAGTACGACCTGATGGGGAAGTTCTACCTGGAGCCCGACCAGGATATCGGCCTCTTCGTGGTCGAGACGCTGCAGACCGTGCCCGGAGTGAAGGACACCTACACGCTGCAGACATTCAACGCCTTCTCGGCCACGAGAGATTGAACTGGCCTGCCACGGTATCGCCGCGAAGCTGAGGCCTCATGGCGTCGAGGAGAAGGCCATGATCCAACGTTTCGCCGCCGCTGCACTGCTCTCGTCCAGCCTGCTGCTGGCCGGCTGCCAGAACCCGGACGGCTCCACCAACTGGGGCAACACCGCCCTGCTCGGGGCCGGCGTCGGCGTCGCGGCGGCCCTGGCCGCGGGCGCCGCGAGCGACAATCCCCGGCCCTATTACCGCAACCGCGGCTATTACCGGGACGCGCCGCGCTACGGCTACGGCGGTGGCTATGGCCGGCCCTATCGCGGCTGGTGAGGCTCAGTCGAAGGTCCGGAACTCCGGCATCCCGCTGATCGGCGGGGCCTGGCGAAGCGCCGCCAGGTCCGGCACCGGCCGGCCGAGCATCGCATCCCCACGGCAGGCCGCCTCGATCGCCGCCGCCACGCCGAGCACGAAGGCATCGCCGCCCCGCGGCCCCACGATCTGCAGGCCGAAGGGCATCCCCCGCGCATCGAGCCCCATCGGCAGGCTGATCGCCGGGTGGCCGGTCAGCGTCACGTAATAGGCCAGCGCCAGCCAGTGGAAATAAGTCCGCGTCGGCTGGCCGTTGATTTCCTTCGGGTAGAGCTCCCGCCAGTTGCGCGGGCTGATGGTGATGGCCGGCGTCACCAGCACGTCATGCTCGTCGAAGAAGCGCTGGAAGTTGCGGTAGATGCGGGTCTGCAGCTCAGCGGCGCGGGCGGCATCGGCCAGGCTGTAGCGCAGCCCTTCCTCCACATTCGCATGCAGGTTCGGACCACAATCCTGCGGCCGGGTCCGGACCTTCTCGGCATGGGCGGTCAGCACCCCCTGGGCGCGCAGCACCTCAAAGGCCTCGTCACCGCCCGAGCAGTCCGGGTGGGTGGCCTCGGCGCGGGCGAAAAGCGGGGCGATGGCGGCGACGCGCGCCTGGAAGGCCTCGCGCACCACCCGCTCGGTCGGGGCCTGGCCGAAATCCTCGGAGAAGGCGAGCTTCAGCGTCGAGAGGTCGAGGCTGCGCGGCGGGCTGAACAGCGCCGGCTCGCCGCGCACCGGGCGGGCGTGGAGCGTATAAGCCAGCGGGTCCCGCGCATCGTCCGAGGCCATCACCGAGAGGAACAGGCAGGTGTCGCCGACATCGCGCGCCATCGGGCCGAGCACCGGGAGGGGCGACCAGCCATGCGGGCGCTTCTCGTTGGTGACGAGGCCGGGGCTCGGGCGGTAGCCGACGATGCCGTTGAAAGCGGCCGGGTTGCGGAGAGAGCCGCCGGTGTCCGAGCCGGAGCAGAGGGGCGCCATGCCGGCCGCCAGGGCGACGGCCGAACCGCCCGAGGAGCCGGCGGCCGAGCGGGTATTGTCGAAGGCATTCCCCGTCGCGCCGCAGACCCGGTTGCGGGTATTGGCGCCGAGGCCGAATTCTGGCGTGTTGGTCTTCCCGATGATGACGCCGCCGGCGGCGCGGATGCGGGCGACCATGCCGCTGTCCTCGGGCGCGACGTGGTCGGCGAAGATCGGGCTGCCATAGGTCGTCTTGAGGCCGCGGGCGTCGTACAGGTCCTTGATGCCGACTGGCAGCCCGTGCAGCGCGCCCAGATGCTCGCCCCCCATCACCGCCGCCTCGGCCGCGCGAGCCGCGGCGCGGGACGCCTCGTCGTCGCGCGTGACCATGGCGTTGACCGCCGGATTCACCTCGTCGATCCGCCTGAGGCAGCTCTCCAGCAACTCGACGGGCGAGAGCGCCTTCCGGCCGATCAGCCGCCGCGCCTCGAGGGCGCTGAGGTCGCAGGGTTCGGTCATCCGGCGAGTTCCTTCTCGTAAAGAGCCAGCGTGCGGTCATCGAAACAGGCGAAGACCACCTCGATCGGCCCATGCGCCACCAGGTCCTCCCGCACCGTGACCACGGCGATGCGGACGGCCTGCTCGGGCGGATAGCCATAGATGCCGGTGGAGATGGCCGGGAAGGCGATGGAGCGGAGCCCGCCCGCGCGCAGCAGGGCGAGGCTCGACCGGTAGGCCGAGGCCAGCAGCCCCGGCTCCCCCTCCGTCCCGCCGCGCCAGACCGGCCCGACGGCGTGGATCACATGCCGCGCCTTCAGCCGAAAGCCCGGGGTGATGCGCGCCTCCCCGGTGGGGCAGCCGCCGAGCTTGCGGCAGGCGGCCAGCAGCTCCGGCCCCGCCGCGCGATGCACGGCGCCATCAACGCCCCCGCCGCCGCGCAGCCCCGCATTCGCCGCCGTCACCACCGCATCGACGTCGAGGGTGATGATGTCCGCCTTGATCGCGCGCATGGCGGCTAGAAGCCCAGCGCGCAGCCATCCTTCCGCGGGTCGCTCCCGCCGACCAGCAGCCCCGCCTTGCGGTCGATGAAGATCGCCTGCCCGCCGCCATGCGGCTTGTCGATCAGCGCCACCTCATGGCCGAGCCGGCTGAGCCGGTCGAGGACGGCCGACGGGATGTTCCGCTCCACCTCGACCACGCCCTTGGCCAGCGAGGGGAAGAGGCGCGGGCAGTCGATCGCCTCCTGCACGTCGAGGCCGAATTCGAAGTGGTTGGTCAGGAAGAGCGTCTGCCCCATCGGCTGGAAATGCCCTCCCATCACGCCATAGGGCATGATGGCCTCCCCATCCTTCATCACCATGCCCGGGATGATGGTGTGCATCGGCCGCTTGTTGGGCGCGATGCAGTTCGGGTGGCCCTCCTGCAGGCGGAAGCCGTAGCCGCGGTTGTGCAGCATCACGCCTGAATTCTCGGCCAGGATGCCGCTGCCGAAGCTCTCGAAGAGGCTGTTGATGAAGGAGCAGGCATTGCCCTCCTCATCGACGACGCAGAGATAGACGGTGTCCTTGTGCTTCGCCGAGTCGCTGGTCCCGGCCGGCGGCAGGACCTTCATCGCCCGCTCGTCGCTGATCAGGCCGCGCAGCCGGGCGAGGTAGGCCGGGTCCATCAGCGCCTCGACCGGCACGTCGACCTGCGCCGGGTCGGCGAGGAAGGCGTCGCGGTCGCGATAGACCAGCCGCGCCGCCTCGATATGGCGGTGGTAGCGCTCGGCGCTGACCGGCCCGGCCTCCGGCGTCTCGAAGCCATCGAGGATGCCGAGCAGCTGGAGGACGTGCAGACCGGAGCCATTGGGCGGGCACTGATAGACCTCCATCCCGCGCCAGGCCGTCCTGATCGGCTCGACGAACTCCGCCCCGCGCAGGCTGCGGGCGAAATCCTCCTCGGTATGGAGGCCGCCGAGCGCCTGCAGCGCCGCGACCATGTCGGCCGCGACCTCGCCCTCGTAGAAGCCGCGCGCCCCCTTGGTGGCGATGGTGCGGAGCGTCCGGCCCAACTCCGGCTGGACGAAGCGGTGGCCGATGCGTGGCGCCGCGCCATCGACCAGGAAGCGGCGCGCGGAGGCCTCGTTGCCGCGCAGCTTGTCGGCCGCCGCCGCCCAATCGGCCGCGACCCGGGCATGGACGGGCCAGCCCTCCTCGGCGCAGCGGATCGCCGGGCGCAGCAGCTCGCCCAGCTCCTTCCGGCCGTAGGTCTTGTTCAGCAGCTCCCAGCCCGAGACGGCGGTCGGGACGGTGACGACATGCGGCGAGGTCGGGCTTAGCGCATTCACCTGGCGGGAGCGCAGCGCCTCCGGCGTCGAGGCGGCCGGCGCCCGGCCGGAGCCGTTCAGCGCAATGACCTTGCCGGTCCCGGCCGGCGCATAGAGGCAGAAGCAGTCGCCGCCGATGCCGGTGCTCTGCGGCTCCACCACGCCGAGCACGGCGACCGCGGCGATCGCCGCATCCAGCGCATTGCCGCCCCGCTGCAGGACCTCGAGCGCGGTGAAGGTGGCGATCGGCATGGAGGTGGCCGCCATGCCGCGGGTGCCGTATACGGCGCTGCGGCCAGGGGCGTGAAAATCGCGCTTCATGGTGCTCGTCCGTCCTGTGCTCTTCCGGGGCGTTTCCGTCGGATGTCGTTTTGGCGGCAGCAGACGGCTTCGGCAAGCCGCCTTGCTCCGGCGATCCCGCCCGGAGTATTCCGAACGCATGAGCGAGCCCATCAGCTATGCGGATTTCGAGCGGGTCGACATCCGCGTCGGCACCATCACGGATGCGCAGCCCTTCCCGGAGGCGCGCAAGCCGGCCATCAAACTCTGGGTCGATTTCGGCGGCGAGATCGGGGTGAAGCGCTCCTCCGCCCAGCTCACCGCCCACTACAAGCCGGACCAGCTGATTGGCCGGCAGGTGGTGGCCGTGGTCAATTTTCCGCCCCGCCAGATCGGCCCGGTGATGAGCGAGGTGCTGGTGCTCGGCGTGCCGGACGCGAACGGCGCCGTCGTGCTGCTGAAGCCCGACCTCGCCGTCCCCAAGGGCGGGAAGATGTTCTGATGGCCGAGAAATACTACACCGTCGGCTGGGAGCAGCTGCACCGCGACAGCAAGGCGCTGGCCTGGCGCCTCATGGAGCGTGGACCTTTCAAGGGAGTCGTCGCCATCACCCGCGGCGGCATGATCCCCGGCGCCATCGTCGCCCGCGAGCTGGAATGCCGCCTGCTCGAGACCGTCTCCGTCGTCACCTATGACGAGGAGGCGATGGGCGAGCCGCAGGTGGTGAAGCCGCCCGTCGCCGCCGGCGATGGCGAGGGCTGGCTGGTGGTCGACGACCTGGTCGATACCGGCACCACGGCGAAGGTCGTCCGCGCCCTGCTGCCGCGGGCCCATCTGGCGACGGTCTATGCCAAGCCCGCCGGCAAGCCGCTGGTCGACACCTTCATCACCGAGGTGAGCCAGGACACCTGGATCCTCTTCCCCTGGGACACGGAGGCGCAGTTCGTCGCGCCCATCGCGCGGAAGGCCGGAAAGTAGGCGGCTAGACGGCGCCCACCGCCTCCTCCCGCGTCGCCAGCACCTTGTCGACCCGCCGCCCGTCCATGTCGACGATCTCGAAGCGCCAGCCGGCCCAGACGATGCGGTCGCCCTCCTTCGGCACGCGGCGCAGCAGCGCCAGCATCAGCCCGGCGACCGTATGGTAGCTGCCCTGATAGGGCAGCTCCGGCAGGTCGAGCCGTGCCCGCAGCTCGTCGCTCGGCATGCTGCCCTCCAGCAGCAGGCTGCCATCGCTCCGCGTCACCGGGTCGCCGGCCACCTGCGGCGCCTCCCCGGAGCCGAGCTCGCCGATGATCGCCTCCAGCAGGTCGAAGGCGGTCACAACCCCCTCGAAGCTGCCATACTCGTCGAGCACGACAGCGATGCCGATGGTGTCGTGCCGCATCCGGTCCAGCGCATCGAGGGCGTTGAGGTTGTCCGGCAGCACCAGCGGCTGGCGCAGCACCCGGGCGAGCGAGAGCGGCGATCCCTCCAGCGCCTGGTCCAGCAGGTCCTTCGCCACGACGACGCCCACCACGTTGTCGATCCGCCGGTCGGCGACGACGAAGCGCGTCACATCCTGCGACCTCAGCGCCGCGGCGATATCCGCCGGCGAGGCATTGCGGTCGAGCCAGGCGACGTCGTTGCGTGGCGTCATCAGCGCGCGGACCGGCTTGTCGGCGAGGCGCAGAACCCGCTCGATCATGTGCCGTTCCTCATGCTCGAGCACGCCGGCCTCCGCCCCCTCGGCGACGACCGCCTTCACCTCCTCCTCGGTCACCGCCTGGTCGTTGGCTGGGGCCGGACCGAACAGGCGGAGGACCAGGTTGGAGGAGAGGCTGAGCACCCAGACGATCGGCCCCGTCACCCGCGACAGCACCGTCATCGGCCGGGCGACGGCGACCGCCACCCGCTCCGGGTCGCGGAGCGCCAACTGCTTCGGCACCAGCTCGCCGATGATCAGGTTGGCATAGGCGATCAGCAGCACGACGAGGGCGAAGGCCACCTCAGTGGCGAAGGGGGCGAAGCCCGGGATCGCCGACAAGGCCTCGCCCAAGGGCCCCGCCAGCCGCGCGCCGCCGAAGACGCCGGCCAGGATCCCGACCAAGCTGATGCCGATCTGCACCGTCGGCAGGAAGCGCTGCGGGTCTTCGGCCAGCGCAAGCGCCGCCTCCGCGCCCGGGCTGCCGCGCCGCTGCATCGCCAGCAGCCTGCCGCGCCGGGCGGAGACGATGGCGAGCTCGCTCATGGCGAAGAGCCCGTTCAACACCACCAGCAGGAGGAGGATCGCCACTTCGATGAATGTCGCCATGGCCGCTTTCTAGGTCGGGCGGCGCCCGGGCGGTAGGCCCGGCCTTGCCCTCGCCGGACATCGCCCGATCTGCGCAGAATGAGCCCCATGCCCACTCCCGCCATCTGGCTCGGCGCCGCCGGCCTGCTGCCCTTCCTCGCCACCGCACTGCTCTCCTGGCTGCTGCCGCCGGAGACGCAGGGCATCGCCCTCTTCGCGCTCGCCGCTTACGGCATGGTGATCCTAAGCTTCCTCGGCGCCGTGCATTGGGGCCTCGCCCTCTACGCGCCGGCGGCGGAGGCGCGCTACGCCGCCCCGCGGCTCGGGCTCGGGGTGGTGCCGGCGCTCATCGCCTGGGCGGCGCTGCTGCTGCCGCCGGTGCCGGGGCTCAGCCTGCTCGCCGCCGCGATCCTGGCGACGGCGGCGGTCGAGAGCCTCGCCGCCCGGCGCGGTCTCGTCCCCCTCGGCTATCTCCGCCTGCGCTGGGTGCTCAGCCTCGGCGCGGCCTGCTGCCTGCTGGCCGGGGCAGCGGCAGTCCTTATCAGCGTTTAAAGATCTTTACCTTTTTGTTCAGACGTTTTACGTTTTCTTAGACGTTCGAGAGGTAATCGCCACGACCTTGACCGTCGAGATCCTCCCCTTTCCGGAAAAGCCGGGGGATCGCCTGCGGCGGGCGCTGCGCGCCCTCGACGCCGCGCTCACCGAGCAGGGCGCTGCCGTCGCCGGGCTGCGGCGGGAGCTCGGCGCGCTCTTCGGCGCGGTCGAGGACCTCGGCGGCTCGCTCGAGTCCTATCGCCACAGCCTTGCCGAGGCGCAGGACGCCGCGCTCGGCGCCCATGCCGAGGCCCGCCGCCTCGAAGCCACGGCGGATGCCATGCTGGCCGCCTGCCGGGGCTGACCCCCTTGCGGCAGGCGTCGAAACGCGCTCCCGATAGCACCGGGCGCCGGGGCTGACGGCGCCGCGGGAGCAAAGCGTCACGCCATGAGCCATCCCCTGTTGCCGGTCCTGCGCCGGGCCCGCGTAGTGCCCGTGGTCCGCACCTCGACCGCCGCCCATGCCGCGACCGCCTGCGCTTGGCTCCGCGAAGCGGGGATCACGGTGCTGGAGATCACCCTCACCACGCCGGACGCCGTAGCCCTGATGAGGGAGCTGGCGGCCGAGCCGGGCTTGCTGGTCGGGGCCGGCACCGTGCCGGATGAGGACGCGGCCGAGGCCTGCCTCGCCGCCGGTGCGCGCTTCCTGGTGACGCCCTGGGTCGATCCGGCGGTCATCGCCCTCGCCCACGCCGCCGGCGCCGCCGCCATGCCTGGCGCAATGACCCCCACCGAAATCCGCGCCGCGCTTGCCGCCGGCGCCGATGTGGTGAAGCTCTTCCCCGCCAGTTCCGCCGGTGGGCCGGCGCATGTGAAGGCACTGCGCGCCGTCTTCCCCGATGTTGCCTTCTGCCCGACCGGCGGCGTCGATGCGGGCAACGCCCCCGCCTATCTGGCCGCGGGCGCCGCCTTCGTCGGCATCGGCGGCAAGCTGGTGGACGAGGCCCGCATCGCCGCCGGCGACAAGACCGCCATCCTCCGCGCCGCGCATGAGGTGATGGGGATCGAGCAGGCCTGAGGGAGGAGGCCATGCCCGACATCCTTTGCATGGGCGAGCCGATGCTGGAGCTGAACCAGCAGCCGCCCGCCCCCGACGGCCGCGTGCTCTACCTGGAGGGCCAGGGCGGCGACACCAGCAACGCCGCCATCGCCGCCGCGCGCAGCGGCGCGAGCGTCGGCTATGTCACCGCCATCGGCCGCGACCGTCCGGGCGACGGCTTCCTGGCGCTCTGGCAACGCGAGGGCATCTCCACCGAGACGGTGCTGCGCCACCCCGACGCGCAGACCGGCCTCTACATCGTCACCCATGACGAGGGTGGCCACGACTTCACCTTCTACCGCAGCGGCAGCGCCGCCAGCCGCTACCGGCCGGAGGACGTGCCCGAGGCGGCGATCCGGGGCGCCAAGGTGCTGCACCTCTCCGGCATCAGCCAGGCGATCTCGACCAGCGCCTGCGACGCCGCCTTCCACGCCATCGCCACCGCCCGGGCGGCCGGGGTGCGCGTCTCCTACGACACCAACCTTCGGCTCCGCCTCTGGCCCGCCGCGCGGGCGGCGGCCCTCATCCACGCCGCCATCGCCCAGGCGGACATCGCCCTCCCCTCGCTCGAGGATGCACGGGCGCTGACCGGCCTCCACGCGCCCGAGGCGATCGCCGATTTCTACCTCCGCCTCGGGTGCCCGCTCGTCCTGCTGAAGCTCGGCGCCGAGGGCGTCCTGGTGGCACGTCCCGAGGGGTGCGTGCTCGTGCCTGGCTGCAAGGTCGCGGCGGTGGATGCGACCGGCGCCGGGGACACCTTCGCCGGCGCCTTCCTCGCCCGCCATCTGGGCGGCGACGACCCGGTGATGGCTGCCCGCTACGCCAATGCCGCCGCTGCCCTGTCCACGACCGGCTACGGCGCGGTGGCGCCGATCCCCCACCGGGCAGCGGTCGAGGCCTTCCTGGCGGCCCAGGGATGAGGCCGGTTTACTTGCGCTGCTGCGGCACGATATCGCCGGGCATGCGCCTCGGCCTGCTCCCACTCCTGCTCCTCCTCGGCTGCACCGCGCCGCCGGACGCCGCTGCGCCGAGCCTCGCCTCGCCCGACCCTGCCATGCGCTCCCTGGCCATCGGCCGGCTGGTGCGCGCCGGGCAAGCCTGCAACCTGATGCTCTCCGTCACCACCCTCGACCGCGCCGCCCGCATCGAGGCCGCGGCCCTCGAGCAGCGCGGGGGCGCCGCCGCACGCGACGAGTTCCTCCGCAGCATGGCGCCGCCCGATTTCGGCTCCGGCCGACAGGAGCACGATCGCTGGTGCGCCGGACAGCGGGCCGAAGTCGAGCGGATGAACGGCCTGCTCAGCAGCCCCGCCGGCGCCGCCCTTCTGCAGCAGGCCGACGTCGCCCGCGCGGTCCGCCGCTGATCACCGGTTGGCCCCCGGCCGCAGCCGCAGCGTCGGACGAAGGTTGGTGAAGGGCAGCGTGGCCGGATCCGCCACCACCGGCCCGGGCGCCGCGACCACCAGCACCTGCTCGGCGATCGGCTGAAAATCGGCGCGGAAATGCACGCTCGACTTCAGGGCGAGGATTGTCTGCTCCCTCGGCTCCACGCCGATATGGGTGAAGAGCGCCTGGTCCAGCGCCTGCATCTTCCGCGTCACCACGATCACCCGCACGCCGGAGGAAACGCGGATCAGCGCCGTCGGCCCGAGATCGGCCGGGTTCCCCCGCCCCATCGGTCCGGTGCAGGTGAAGCGCCCATCCGTCAGCGCCTCCACCACCGCGGTGACGGCGAGCGGCGCCCCGTCGCTCCTGCCACCGAGCAGGAGCGGCAACGTCGCGCCGATGCCCGCCGCATGGCAGGCCGCCGCACTCTCGGCGTCGTTGATGAGGCCGAGCACCGCCCCCTGCGCATCCTGCCGGATGAGCTCGGCCAGAAGCCCGGTCGTGTCGCCATACCCGCCGCCGCCCGGATTGTCCTGGGTATCCGCCATGACCACCGGCTTGGCGGCACTGCGGGCGATGGCGATGGCCTGCGCCACGCCCTCCGCCGCCGGGGCGACGCCGCCGGCGAATTCCGGCTCATGCGCGTCCATGTATGCCTTCAGCCCGGCGACGGCCGCATCCGCCGCCGCCTGCGTCTCCGCGTAGCCGGCGATGGCGACGCCGCAGCCCGGGAAATCCGCATAGGGAAAGCCGAAGCAGAAGGCGAGCTCGGCGGCGCCGTATTCGGCGGCCAGCCGCTCCCGCTCCTCCAGCACCGCCGACATCGGCGGCACCAGCGTGCATTGCATGGTGAGCGGGATCAGGAAATCGACCTCGGCGAAGGCCTTGGCCCAGGGCCGGCCGCGCCGGATGCGCTCCAGCAGCAGCCGCATCGCCTGCGCGCCCGCCGGCTTCATGTCCACATGCGGGTAGGTGCGGTAGGGCACCAGCGCATCCGCCAGCTCCGTCATGGCGCGCGTCATGTTGGCATGCGGGTCGAGGCTGACGGTCAGCGGCATCGCCGGCCCGACCACGGCGCGGATGCGGCGCAGCAGCTCGCCTTCCGCATCGTCGAAGCCGACCGCGACCATGGCGCCATGCAGCTCGAGGAAGATGCCGTCCAGCGGCCCCGCTTCCAGCGCATCCGACAGAGCGGCGAGCATCAGCGCCGCGATCCGCTCGAAGGCCTCGGCCGTGACCGGCCCCGCCGGGTTGGCGAAGCACCAGGTGAGCGGCGCCAGCGTCGCGCCCTCCGCCTCCGCCACCTCGATCGCGCCGGCGCAGGGGACGGAGGTCGGCCGCAGCGTCTCGATCAGCGTCGCCGGCCGTTGCAGGCCGGGGAAGCCGCCCGGGCGGAGGAACTCCGCCCAGCCGGTCGGCAGCGGGGCGAAGGAATGGCTCTCATGCTGGAAGCCGCCGATGGCGATGCGCATGCCCCTCATCCCTCCGCATTGGCCGCGGCGATGGCGGCATCCGCCAGCACCTGCATCCCAGCCATCGCCCATTCCGGGGTGATGCTTTCCGCCTCGTTGTGCGAAAGCCCGCCATGGCAGGGGGTGAAGACCATCACCGTCGGCACCCGCCGCGCCATGTAGACCGCATCGTGACCGATTGCGGTCGGCATCAGCCGGTACTTCAGCCCGCGCGCCTCGGCCCCCGCCAGCGCACGGGCGACGAGCGCCTGGTCGAAGGGCGTCAGCGGCGAATGCCAGAAGGGCGCGACGGTCGCCTTCACCCCGCGCGCCGCCGCGATCTCCCCGGCGCGCGCCGTCAGCGCCTCACCCATGCGGGCGAGCGCCTCCGGGTCGCTATGGCGGAAATCGACGCTGAAGAAAACGCGGCCCGGCGCCACGTTGCGCGAAGCGGGATAGACCTCGACCACGCCCACCGTCCCACGTCCTGGCTCGCCATTCGGGGCGAGGGTCCTGAGCGCGATCTCCTCGACCGCGGCGATGAGCGGCGCCGCCGCCATCATCGCGTCGCGCCGCCCCGCCATGGGCGAGCCGCCATGCGCATCCTCGCCCTCTACCGTCACCTCGAACCAGCTTTGGGCCAGCGCATGGGTGACGATGCCGACATCGAGCCCGGCATCCTCGAGCTGCTTGCCCTGCTCGATATGCAACTCGAGATAGGCGGCGACTTTTTGCAGCTCCGCCGGATCCGCCTCGCCCTGCCAGCCGATGCGCCGCAGCTCCTCGCCGAAGACGGCGCCATCGGCCGCACGCTTGGCCAGCACCTCGGCCTCGGTGAAGATGCCCATGGCGGCGCCGCTGCCCATCATCGGAGGCGAGAAGCGGGCGCCCTCCTCGTTGGTCCAGTTGATCAGCAGCAGCGGCGCCTCGGTCTCGGCCCCGGCCTCGTGCAACGCCCGCATGATCTCGAGCCCCGCCAGCACGCCGAGCACGCCGTCGAACTTCCCGCCCGTCGGCTGGGTATCGAGATGGCTGCCGATGGCGACCGGCGCGCGCGTCGGGTCCCTTCCCTCGCGCCGGAAGACCATGTTGCCAAGCCGGTCGACGGTCAGCGTCAGCCCGCAGGCCTCGCCCCAGCGGCGGAACAGCGCCCGCCCCTCGGCATCGAGGTCGGTGAGCGTCTGCCGGTTGCAGCCGCCCCTCAGCGTGCCGCCGATCTTCGCCATCTCCATCAGGCTCTCCCAGAGCCTGGTGCCGGAGAGCGGGAGGTTGGATGCCGACATGCGTTCAGGCCTTCTCGACGCCGCACCACTCGGCCATGGCGAGCGCGATGGTGCGGGTGATGCCGTGCATGCTCTCCAGCCCGACATTCTCGTCGATGCCGTGGATATCGACCGCATCCGGGCCGAAGCAGGCAACCGGCGTGTCCTGGTAGAGGGTGAAGAAGCGGCCGTCCGTCAGCCCCGTCGCCGGATAGTCGCGGAGGCTCCCGCCCGTGACCTCGGCATAGGAGCGGCGGGCGAGCCGCACGATCTCTGCGTCGGTGTCGAAGACGCAGGGGTCTGCCATGAAGCCCTTGAACTCGAGCTTCACCACCGCGCCGCGCAGCCGCTCATGCCCCTTCGCCTGCTCCACCAGCCGCTCGATATCGGCCCGCGTCTGCGCCGCCGTGTAGCCCATCATCACCCCGACGCGGAGGCCGATGCGGCAGCGGGTGGCGACGGAGGAATTCCACTCCCCGCCCTCGATGGTGCCGAGATTAACGTTCACGGGATGGTTCACGCCGCGGAAGGCGGGATGGATGCGGGAGCCGTCATTCATCTCCCGCTCATAGTCCTTGAAGGCGCCGGCGATGATGGTCGCCGCCTCGATCGCGTTCACCCCGGCCTGCATATCGCGCACATGCGCCGGTCGGCCGGAGACCGTCACCCAGGCCCAGACCACGCCGACCTCGGCCGTGTAGAGCGCATCGAGCCCCGGCCCAGGCTCCGGGATGATGACGGCATCGGTCTTCGGCATGGCGAGCATGGCAGCGAGCGCGCCATTGCCGCTGCACTCCTCCTCGATCACCGACTGCATCTGCACCTCGGCCGCGGGCTGCAGCCCGGCGAGGCGCATCGCCTGGAAGGCCGTCACATAGGAGACGATGCCCGCCTTCATGTCCCCCGCGCCGCGGCCATACATTCGCCCGCCGCGGATGTCGGGCTCGTAGGGCGGTGTCGCCCACATATCCGCCGCGCCCTCCGGCACCACGTCGACATGTCCCTGCAAGGTGAGGCTCTGCCCCCGCCGCTCCCGCGGCCGATGGAGCGCCACCACATTGTCCCGCCCCTCATAGGAGATGAGCGGCGGCGAGAAGCCGGGATGCGAGGCCAGCTCCGCCGGCACGGTCGGGACCCGCCGCGGCGGGAGGCCGAGCCCCTCATAGATCCGCGCCATCTCGTTGAGCGCCGACTGCTCGTTGCCAAGGGTCGAGGGGCACCGCACCAGGCGCTTCAGCGTCTCGACGCTCTCCCCGCGCAGCGCATCGACGGCATCGAGGATGGCGCGGCGCGCGCCGGGATCGAGGCTCTGGCTCATGGCATTCCCCCTATAATTCCGGCGGAGTCCAGCCTCTTCCCGGGATGCTGTCCAGTAGCTGACGCGTATAGGCATGCTGCGGCCGGGCGAAGACCTCCGCCGTCTGCCCCTGCTCCACGATCGCCCCGCGCTGCATCACCGCGACGCGATCGCAGATCTGCGCCGCCACCCGGAGATCATGGGTGATGAAGAGCATGGTCAGCCCCAGCCGCGCCCGGATCTCCGCCAGCAGCGCCAGCACCTGCGCCTGGACCGAGACGTCGAGGGCCGAGACCGGCTCGTCCGCGATCAGCAGCTCCGGCTCCATGGCCAGGGCGCGGGCGATGCCGATCCGCTGGCGCTGCCCGCCGCTGAACTCGTGCGGATAGCGGTCCATCGCCCCGGCATCGAGCTGGACCAGCCGCAGCAGCTCCCGCGCCCGCTCGAGCGCCTTGGCCCGCGGCTCCCCATGGGTGACCGGCCCTTCCGCGATGGTCTCGCCCACGGTCCGGCGCGGGTTGAGCGAGGCATAGGGGTCCTGGAACACCATCTGGATGCGCCGGCGATAGGGCTTCCACCCCGCGCGCGAGAGCGGCCGTAGATCGGTGCCGTGATAGGCGATGGTCCCCCGCTCCGGCTCCACCAGGCGGACGACGCAGCGGGCCAGCGTCGACTTGCCGCTGCCGCTCTCCCCGACGAGGCCGAGCGTCTCCCCCTGACGCAAGCTGATATCCGCATCGTGGACCGCCCGCACCACCGCCCGCGCGCCGAAGAGCCCGCCGCGGCGATAGGTCTTCTCCACGCCCCGCAGCTCCAGCACCGGCGCCGTGGCAATCGCCGCCCGCGCCTCAGCCGCGCCATGCGGCACGGCGGCGATCAGCGCCTGGGTATAGGGGTGCTGCGGCCGGTTCAGCACCTCGGCCGCCGGCCCCTGCTCCACGATCCGCCCGCGCTGCATGACGGCGACCCGGTCGGCGATCTCCGCCACCACGCCGAAATCATGGGTGATGAAGAGCACGCCCATGCCCCGCCTCGACTGGATCTCGCGGATCAACCGCAGGATCTGCATCTGGGTCGTGACATCGAGCGCCGTGGTCGGCTCGTCGGCGATCAGCAGCGCCGGCTCCAGCGCCAGCGCCATGGCGACCATCACCCGCTGCCGCTGTCCGCCCGACAAGCGAAAAGGATGGCTGCGTGCGATGGCGGCCGGGTCGGGCAGGTTGACGGCCGCCAGCAGCTCCGGCACGCGCCGCGCCGCATCGGCGCCGCTCCCGTGCACGCGCAGGACCTCGCCGATCTGGTCGCCGACGCGCATCAGCGGGTTGAGCGCCGTCATCGGCTCCTGGAAGATCATGGCCAGCCGCTCGCCGCGCAGCCGCCGCATCGCCTCCGGCCGGAGCGCCAGCAGGTCCTGCCCCTCGAAGCTGATGGCGCCGCCCCGCACCGGCAGACCCTTCGGCAGCAGCCCCATCACCGCATTGGCGCTGATCGACTTGCCAGAGCCGCTCTCGCCGACGACGCAGAGGATCTCTTCTGAATCGACGTGGAAGGAAACGTCCTCCACCGCATGCGGCCGGTCGCCGCCCGGCGGCAGGGCGACGGTCAGCCCTTCGACCCTGAGCAGGCTCATGCCGCCCCTCCCCGCTGGCGGGCGAGACGGGGATTGAGCGCATCCGACAGCCCCTCACCCACCAGGTTCAGCGCCAGCACGGTGAGGAAGATGGCGACCCCGGGAAACACGCTCATCCACCAGGCGAGGCGAATGACGCTGCGGCCGGAGCCGATGAGGAAGCCCCAGGTCATCAGGTTCGGATCGCCGAGGCCGAGGAAACTGAGCGCACTCTCCAGCAGGATCGCCGAAGCGACCATCAGCGAGGACAGCACGACGATGGGCGAGAGCGCATTCGGCAGGATGTCGGTCAGCACGATCGAGAGGCGCGACTTGCCCAGCACCTCCGCCGCCTGGACGAATTCCCGCCCGCGCAGCGACAGGAACTCGGCGCGCACCACCCGCGCCACCGGCGGCCAGGAGACGATGGCGATGGCCCCGACCACGGAAGTGATCGTCGGCGTGAAGATCGCCACCAGCAGGATGGCGAGGACGAAGCTCGGGATGGTCTGGAAGAATTCGGTGAAGCGCATCACCGCATCGTCCACGATCCCGCCCAGGTAGCCCGCCACCGCCCCGAGCGTGACGCCGACGAGCAGCGCCGCGACGGTCGAGACCCCGCCCACCAATAGCGAGACGCGCGCCCCATGCGCGATGCCCGCCGCCACGTCGCGCCCCAGGCTGTCCGTGCCGAGCAGCATGCCCATCTCGCCCGGTGGCGCGAAGGGTGCGCCCGCCATGTCCCAGGGGCTGCCGGGGAAGAGCCAGGGCGCCGTCGCGGCCACCAGCACGACCAGCAGCAGGATGACGAGGCCGACCACCGCGCCCTTGTTGCGCCGGAAGCGGCGCCAGAAATCCCTCAACCCGCAACCTCCACCCTGGGATCGATGACGGCGTAGAGCAGGTCGGTCAGCAGGTTGAACAGCACGACCATGACGCTGGTACAGAAGAAGACGCCGAGCAGCACGGGATAATCCCGCGCCAGCAATGCCTCGAAGGCGAGCCGCCCGATGCCCGGCCAAGCGAAAACCGTCTCCACCAGGATCGAGCCGCCGAGCAGCTGCCCCGCCTGGATGCCGGCGAAGGTGATCACCGGCAGCAGCGCATTGCGCAGCACATGTGCCCGCAGGATGCGCCCTTCCGGCACGCCCTTGGCCCGCGCCGTCTTGACAAAATCCTGGTCCGCGACCTCGAGCATCGTCGCCCGCGTCAGCCGCGCATACACGGCGAGGTAGAACAGCCCGAGGGTTAGCGCCGGCAGCAGCAGGTGCTGTGCCACGTCCCACACGACCTCCAGCCCCTGCATCTCGACCCCGACGCTCGACATGCCGAAGCTCGGCAGCCATTCCAGCCAGACCGAGAAGACCAGCACCAGCATCAGCCCGACCCAGAAGAGCGGCGTCGCATAGAAGGTGAGTGCGATGACGGTGATGACGCTGTCCGCCCAGCGCCCCACCCGCTGCGCCGCCAGCGCCCCGAGCGTGACGCCCGCCGCGAGCGCGAAGGCGAAGGCCGCGCCCGTCAGCAGCAGCGTTGCCGGCAGCCGCTCCAGCACCAGCTGCGCCACCGGCGCCTGCTGCCGGTGCGAGAAGCCGAGATCGAGCGACAGCACGCTCTTGAGGTAGATCCAGAGCTGCACGTAGAGCGGCTGATCCAGCCCGAACTGTTTGCGAAGCTGTTCGAGGAACACCGCATCCGCCGCCCCCGATTGCCCGGCGATGACGCTCGCCGGATCGCCCGGCGCCGCATGCACCAGCAGGAAATTGCAGACGACGATCGCCAGAACGACGACCGCCGCCTTCACTCCCCGCCGGAGCAGGAAGCCGGGCAGCTTCGAGGCCTCCATCAGGCGGTCAGGAAGACGTCGTCGAAGCTGGCATGCACGCCGAGGCCGGTGGTGACGGCATTGCGCACCTTCTTGTCGGTGATGGTCGGGAAGGCCATCTCCATCAGCCAGATCTGCGGCACTTCCTCGCAGAGGATCTTCTGCACCGCGCTGAAGGCCGCCTGCCGGTCCTTCGGGTCAGCCGCGTTCCGTGCCGCGGCGAAGAGCTCGTCCACCTTCGGGTTCGCATAGCCGCCAGTATTGGTGAAGGTCACCTTCTGGATGTTGGTGGAGACATAGGTGCGCTCCACCCCGAGCGTCGGGTCGCCGAACTGGTAGACGAAGTTGATCGTCGTCTCATACTCCCAGGCGCCGACCCGCCGCGCCCAGCTGCCGGCATCCGTACTCTCCAGCTCCAGCGCGATGCCGACCTGACGCAGCGACTGCTTCAGGTACTCGGCCAGACGCGACCAGACTTCCCCGTATGGCAAGGTCAGGTGCTTCAGCGTGAAGCGCACGCCTTGGGCATTCGGCCTCAGCCCCGCCGCATCCAGCAGCGCGGCGGCCGCCTTCACGTCATGCCCGGCGATCTTCGCGCTCGGGTCGAAGAAGCGCGTGGTGGAGGCGATCGGGCCGGTCGCCGGCTTGCCGACGCCGAACCAGAGCCGCTGCGTGAGGAAATTCCGGTCGATCGCCATGCTGATCGCCTGCCGCACCCGCGCATCGTCGAGCGGCTTCACCCGGTGGTTCAGCTCGATCCAGGAGACCGGCGAGAAATACTCCCAGCCCTTGATCGAGACATCGAGATTGGGCCGCGAGCGCAGCGCCGGCACGTCGAAGGGCTCGACGTCGCTGCCCTGGGTCAGCAGCACCTGCCCGGTCTCGAGCGCCAGCCGCCGGCTCTGGCTGTCGGGGACGATGCGGTAGATGATCGCGTCCAGATAGGGCTGCCCCGGCTTCCAGTACTCTGCGAAGCGCTCCAGCCGGATGAAATTGCCCCGCTGCCACTCGGCCAGGCGGAAGGGCCCGGTGCCGACCGCCCGCTGCACCGCCGGCGCCGTGCGGTAGTCCTGCCCGTCGAACAGGTGCTTCGGCACGATAGCGCAGGCGCTGTTGTCGAACATCAGCAGGAAGGGCTGGAAGGGCTGCTTGAGGGTGATCCGCACCGTCAGCGGGTCCGGCGCCTCGGCGCGGTCGATCAGGGCGAAGATCGCGCGCGCCCGCGGCGAGACCTCAAAGTGGAATTTGGTGATGGAGAAGATGACGTCCTCGGCCGTCATCGGCTGGCCGTCATGGAATTTGACGCCCTCCTGCAGCCTGAAGACGTACTCCTTGCCATCCGGGCTGATGGTCCAGCTCTTGGCCAGCACCGGGAGCGGCTCCAGCGTCGGGCTGAAGGTGAGCAGGCCCTGGAAGATCTTGCCGGCCGCAACCAGGGTCGGCCCCTGGTTGTTGACGCCGATCTGCAGCACCGGCGGCTCCGGCGTGAGGACCGAAGTCAGCGTCCCGCCGCGGCGCGGCGCTACGCCCTGGGCCAGGGCGTCCTGCACCCGCATGAGTGCAGGCGCGGCGGCGGTCGCGGCAAGCAGGCCGCGGCGCGATACGGTCATTATGATCTCCCAGGATGAATTATGGATATGCTAACGGCCCGTTCGGCGCATGGACAAGGGCGTATCCGCTGCTAGCCTCGCCCGCATGCGCGCTTTCTCCCATCCCGACCAGCTGCGGCACAGCCCGCGCTTCTTCCTCCAGCGCGGTCAGCTCCGGCCGAATTTCGAGGTGCCGGCTCGGGTGGAGGCGTTGCTCGCCGCCCTCGGCCGCCTCGGCCTGTCGCCGGAGACGGCCGGCGCGCCCGCCCGCGCCGCGCTCGAGGCCGTCCACGCGCCCGACTACCTCGGCTTCCTCGAGACCGCCCATGCCGCCTGGCAGCGCCTGCCGAATCCGGGCGAGGAGGTGGTCGGCAACACCCATGCGACGGGCGATGCGCTCGCCAATGGCGGCCGCCGCCCAGACGGCATCGTCGGCCAAGCCGGATGGTATACCGCCGACACCTCCTGCCCAATCGGCGCCGGGACCTGGGAAGCCTGCCTCGCCGCCGCCGGCGTCGCCCTCGCCGCGGCCGCGCAGGCAGCGGCCGGCCGACAGGCCTATGGCCTCTGCCGCCCGCCCGGCCACCACGCCTACCGCGCCCGCGCCGGCGGCCATTGCTACCTGAACAACGCCGCCATCGCCGCGGTCGCCTTGCGCCAGGCCGGGGCGAAGCGCGTTGCCGTGCTCGACATCGACAGCCACCACGGCAACGGCACCCAGGGCATCTTCTGGGAGGACGGTGCGGTGCTGACCGTCTCCGTCCATGGCGACCCGTCGAGCTACTACCCCTACTTCACCGGCTATGCGGAGGAGACCGGCCCCGCCGGCACCAACCGCAACCTCCCCCTCCCCGCCGGCACCGGCGATGCCGGTTGGCTCGAGGCCATCGCCACCGGCATCGAAGCAGCGCGCGGCTTCGGCGCCGAGGCGCTGATCGTCTCCCTCGGCTTCGACCCGAGCGAGCACGAGCCCCTCGGCCTGCTGAAGGTGACGGCGGACGGCTTCGCCCGCGCCGGCGGCGCCATCGCCGGCCTCGGCCTGCCGTCCGCCATCATCCAGGAGGGCGGCTACAACGTCGACGTCATGGGCAGTTTGCTGGAGCGCTTCCTCACCGGCTGGGGTGCCGCCTGATGCTGACCCTCGATACCCATGTCGACATCCGCTGGCCCGACCCGCCGGACCCGCTGGCCGAAGGCCCGATGCGCGTCGACTTCCCGAAGATGCAGCGCGGCGGGTTGAACGCCGCGATCTTCATCGCCTATGTCGGCCAGGGTCGGCGCGACGAGGCCGGCCACGCCGCCGCCGCGGAGCGCGCCGAGGCGATGCTGCGCCGCATCCAGGCCCGCGCGGACGGCACCGCGCACCGCTTCTGCACGACGCCCGACGAGCTGGAGGCCTGCCACGCCGCCGGCGCGCTCGGGGTGCTCTCGGCGGTGGAGAACGGCTACGCCATGGGCCACGACCTCTCGGCCCCCGCCCGCTGGCGCGCGCTCGGCGCCTGCTACCTGACGCTGACCCATGACGGCCACAACGATCTCTCCGACAGCGCCCGCCCGCAGCAGCGCCTCGGCGATGCGCCCGTCGAGCATGGCGGCCTTTCCCCGCTCGGCCGCCAGGCCATCGCCGCGCTGAACACCGCCGGGCTGCTGGTCGACGTCTCGCATGTGGCGAAGAGCGGCATGCTGCAGGCGGCGGAGCTGTCCCGCTCCCCCATCGTCGCCACCCACACCGCCTGCCGCGCCCTGCACGACCACCCGCGCGGGATCGATGACGAGCAGCTCGACGCGCTGAAGGCGGTCGGCGGCCTCGTCCAGATCACCGCCGTCCCCGCCTTCCTGCGCCCGACGCCGGAGGGCCAGCGCAACCCAGGCAGCGTCGAGGACATGGCCGAGCATGTCGACCATGCGGTCCGCCGCATCGGCATTGAGCATGTCGGCCTCTCTTCCGATTTCGACGGCGGCGGCGGGGTCGAGGGCTGGCAGAACGCCGCCGAGACGCCGGGCCTCACCGCCGCCCTCGTCCGCCGCGGCTATGGCGAGCGGGAGCTCGGGCTGCTCTGGTCCGGCAACTTCCTGCGCCTCTGGCGCCAGGCCCTCGCCATCGCCGATTGATCTACATACGAAATAATATAGTCTTGCGGGCGCATGACCATCGCCCGCATCGCCACCTTCGCCTTCTCCGGCATCGACGCCGTCCCGGTGGAGGTCGAGGTGCAGCCTGCGCCCGGCATCCCCGCCTTCCTGGTCGTCGGTCTCCCCGACAAGGCCGTGGCCGAGAGCCGCGAGCGGGTCCGCGCCACGCTGACCGGTCTCGGGCTCTCCCTGCCGCCGAAGCGGGTGCTGGTGAACCTGGCGCCGGCCGACATCGTCAAGGAGGGCTCGCATTTCGACCTGCCGATCGCCCTCGGCGTGCTGGCGGCGATGGATCTGCTGCCCCGCGACCGGATGGCCGGCTACGCCGCCCTCGGCGAGCTCTCGCTCGATGGCACCATCCGCCCCGTCGCCGGTGTGCTGCCGGCCGCCCTCGGTGCCTCCGCCCGCGACCTCGGCCTGATCTGCCCGGCGAGCCAGGGCGGCGAGGCCGCCTGGGCCGGCCGGATCGAGGTGCTGGCGGCGCCAGACCTGCTGTCCCTGATGAACCATTTCCGCGGCACCCAGCGCCTGCCACCGCCGCCACCGCCACCCGTCCAGCCCGTGCAGGAACGCGGCCCCTGCCTCTCCGAGGTGAAGGGACAAGAGAGCGCCAAGCGCGCCCTCGAGATCGCCGCGGCTGGCGGCCACAATTTGCTAATGGTCGGCCCTCCCGGCGCCGGCAAGTCGATGCTGGCAGCCCGCCTCCCCGGCCTGTTGCCCGACCTCTCGCCCGCCGAGGCGCTGGAGGTGAGCCTCGTCCACTCCATCGCCGGCCTGCTGCGCGGCGGGCAGCTGGTGGTGCGCCCGCCCTTCCGCGAGCCCCACCACTCGGCCAGCCCGGCGGCGCTGATCGGCGGCGGCGGCCGCGCCAGGCCGGGCGAGATCAGCCTCGCCCATCACGGCGTGCTCTTCCTCGACGAATGGCCTGAATTCCCGCGTGCCGCCCTGGAGGCCCTCCGCCAGCCGATGGAGACCGGCCGCACCACCATCAGCCGCGCCAATGCGCATGTGACCTATCCCGCGCGCTTCCAATGCATCGCGGCGATGAATCCCTGCCGCTGCGGCTATCTCGGCGATGCGCCCCGCGAATGCGGCCGCGCGCCCCGCTGCGGCGACGACTACCGCATGCGCCTCTCCGGCCCGCTGCTCGACCGCATGGACCTCGCCATCGAGGTGCAGCCCGTCCCTGCCAGCGAGCTCGCCCATGCCGCACCGGGCGAGACCAGCGCCGCCGTCGCTGCCCGCATCGCCGCAGCCCGCGAGCGGCAGCGCGACCGCTACGGCCTGGACGGCCCCCGCTGCAACGCCGCCGCCGAGGGCGCCGTGTTGGAGCGCAGCCTCGCCGCCGAGCCCCCCGCGCGCCTGCTCGCCGAAGAGGCCGCCGACCGCCTCCGCCTCTCCGCCCGCGGCTATACGCGGATGCTGCGGGTCGCCCGCACCATTGCCGACCTTGCGGGATGCGAAACCGTGTTGCGGGCCCATGTTGCGGAAGCGCTGGCTTTCCGCCATCGCGCTCCGGTTCCCGCCGCCGCCCCCGGCGGGTAGGTTCTGGACACAGCCCAGCCCAGGAGCATCATGGCCCGACTCGTCCTCCTGCTCCTCTGTCTTGCCCTCCCTGCCCAGGCCCAACGGCAGATGGTCGTCGCCGCCCATCCCATGGCGGCAGAGGCCGGCCTTGCCATGTTGCGCGCCGGCGGCACGGCGGTGGACGCAGCCGTCGCCACCCAGGCCATGCTCGCCCTGGTCGAGCCGCAGGCCTCCGGCCTCGGCGGCGGTGCGCTGATGCTGCATTGGGATGCCGCCACCCGCCGCCTCGCTGCCTGGGACGGGCGCGAGACCGCCCCTGCCGCAGCTCCGCCCACCCTCTTCCTCCGCGACGGCCAGCCCATGGGCTTCCACGAGGCGGCGGTCGGCGGCCGCGCCGTCGGCGTGCCCGGCGCCATCCGCATGCTGGAGGCCGTCCACAAGCGCCAGGGCCGGCTGCCATGGGCCCAGCTCTTCGCCCCCACCATCGCCGCGGCCGAGACGGGCTTCACCATCACCCCTCGCCTCGCCGCCCAGATCGCCGCCGATGCCGAGCGCCTGCGCCGAGACCCGGCGGCCCGCGCCTATTTCCTGCCCGGCGACAAGCCCCTCGCCGAAGGCGCCCGCCTCCGCAACCCGGCCCTGGCCGCCACCCTCCGCGCCATCGCCGAGCAGGGCGCCGATGCCCTGCACCGCGGCCCCATCGCCGCCGAGATCGCCGCCGCCGTCCGCGGCCATGCCAATCCCGGCCTGCTGACCACCGACGACCTCGCCGGCTATGCGTCGGTCGAGCGACGGCCCGTCTGCGGCCCCTATCGCGGCTTCACCGTCTGCTCCATGCCGCCGCCGAGCTCGGGCGGCGTCGCCGTGCTGCAGATCCTCGCCCTGCTCGGCCATCAGGACATGCAGCTCGACCCGCGCGGCCTCGACGCCGCGCATCTCCTCGGCGAGGCCGGGCGCATCGCCTTCGCCGACCGAAACCGGTATCTCGCCGATGCCGACCACGTCCCGGTCCCTGTCCGCGGCCTGCTCGACCCGACCTACCTCGCCATCCGCGCCCAGCTGATCGACCGCGACCGGGCGGTTGCCACGCCACGCCCCGGCAACCCGCCCTGGCAGGGCGGCGCGCCGCTCGCCTCCCAGCCGCCGCAGCCGGAGCATGGCACCAGCCACATCTCGGTCGTCGATGCCGCCGGCAATGCCGTCGCGCTGACCACCACCATCGAGGATGTCTTCGGCGCCCGGGTGATGGTCCGCGGCTTCCTGCTGAACAACGAGCTGACCGACTTCTCCTTCCTGCCGGAGATCGACGGCCGCCCCGTCGCGAACCGCGTCGGCCCGGCCAAGCGCCCCCGCTCCTCCATGGCGCCTAGCATCGTCTTCGGCGCCGACGGCCAGCCCGTCGCGGTGGTGGGCTCCGCCGGCGGCTCCCGCATCATCGGCCATGTCGCGCAAACGCTGGTGGCGATGCTCGACTGGGGGATGGAGCCACAGGCCGCCGTCTCCCTCCCCCGCGTCGGCGCGCTGAACGCAACGCTGGAGCTGGAGGCCGGCACCGGTGCCGCCGCCCTCGCCCCGGGGCTCGAGGCGCGCGGCTTCCCGGTCGATGTGCGGGTGATGAACTCCGGCCTCACCGCCATCCGCATCCTGCGCGAGGCGGATGGGGTGCGCCTTCAGGGCGGCGCCGATCCCAGGCGGGATGGCGCCGCCGCGGCGGAGTAGCTACTTCCGTGCCTCGATCCACTTGTCGACATGCATCAGCGACTGGTTGATGACCTGGTGCATGTCGAGATACTGGTAGGTCCCGCAGCGCCCGATGAAGCTGCACTCGCCAACCCGCTCGGCCAGCGCCTTGTACTTCTCGTACACCGCCTGGTAGCGCCCGTCGCTGGTCTTCACCGGGTAGTAGCGCTCCATGGCGTTGTCGCGGTAGTCGCAGGGCTCCTCCTGCGTCAGCACCTTCCGGCCCGTCTGCCGCACCAGATGGTCGGGGATGCGCGACCAATCGGTCTCGCGCGTCCGCGGCCCGGCATCGGTGAAGTTGATCGTCGTCGCGCTGCCGGCCGCGAAGTCTGCCGGCACCTCCCGATGATGGAAGCGGATGGAGCGGTAGGGCAGCGGCCCGTACTCGTAGCCGAAATACTCGTCGATCGGCATGCTGTTGAAGCATTGGTCGAACTCGCCGAGCATCGCCTTGTCGAATTCCCGCCCCGTCTCCACCCGGATCAGCGGATGCTCGAGGATGCGCTCGAAGGCCGCCGTGTAGCCGCCGCGGAACATGAACTGGTACTGGTCGTTGGGGAAATACCTGTCCTCGTCGTCGAAGCGGATGGGGATGCGCTTCACCACCGAGGCATCGAGCTCCTCAAGGTCCATCTCCCACATCTTCTTCGTATAGGGCCGGAAGAAGAGGTTGGTGAGGTCCGGCCCGATTTGCGATAGCAGGTGCTCCGCCGCATTGGCCGGCGCCTCGATCGGCACGGCGAGGCTGCGGAGGAACTCCTGCGCCGCCTCGGCCGTCGGCAGGTCGACCTTGAAGAGCCCCTCCAGCGTCCGCCGGTTGATCGGCATCGGCACGCAGCGGCCGTCCGACAGCAGCGCCTCCACCCGATGCTCGTAGGGGACGAATTCGGTGAAGCGGCTCAGCCAGTCCACCACCGTCTTGTTGTTGGTATGGAACAGGTGCGGCCCGTAGCGATGGATACGGATGCCATTCGGTCCGACCTCGTCATAGGCGTTGCCCGCGATATGCGGCCGCCGGTCGATGACCTGGCAGCGGTAACCGGCCTCGGCGAGTTGCCGCGCGAAGACCGCGCCGGCAAACCCCGCGCCGACGATGAGGATGGACTGCAACTGGGGGCTCCTTCCGCAGGCTTGCGGCCCCGGTCGGGGCGAACGCTAGCGGAAACAGCCCGCGCCCGCAAATGTTGCACCCGCTCACGCCCACATTTGCTTGGTTGCGGGAACCGGACGCATCTTCGCAACCTTGCCCGCCGGCCTTCGTTCAGCGGTTGATACGACCCCTGAGAGGCCCCGATGCGCGTCCCCGCCCTGCTCCTCGCCCTGCTCGTCTCGACGCCCGCCGTGGCGCAGGAGACGAAGGAGGTCGGCCATGTGAACACGGCCATCACCAATCTCGGACTCACGCGCAGCCACCGCGTGGTAGTGGAGCGCTTCGACGACCCGGATGTGCAGGGCGTCTCCTGCTACATCAGCCAGGCGCGGACCGGCGGCGTCTCCGGCATGGTCGGCCTCGCCGAAGACCCGGCGCGCTTCGGCCTCTCCTGCACGGTGACGGGCCCGGTGCGCGTGACGGAGGGCGCCCGCCGCGGCGAGCGCGGCGAGAATGTCTACGAGAGCAACACCAGCCTCTTCTTCAAGGAGACGCGCGTCCACCGCTTCGTCGACGAGGAGCGTGGCGTCGTCGTCTACATGGCCTGGTCGACCAAGCTGGTGGACGGCTCGCCCTACAACGCGATCGCCGTCGTGCCCACCCGCTGAGCCGCGGGCACGCCGCCGTCCCGGCCTTCCTCCACCGCGTGGCAGGCGGTGAGGCTCGCCTCCGTCCCCCGCGCCGGGATCAACTCCGGCCGGTCCGCCCTGCAACGGTCATCGGCGAGCGGGCAGCGCGGGTGGAAGGGGCAGCCGGAGGGCGGGCTGATCGGGCTCGGCACCTCGCCGCCCACCGGGATGCGCTGCCGCCCGGTCATCTCGAGATCGGGGATCGCCTCCATCAGCGCCCGCGTATAGGGGTGGCGCGGCGTGGTGAAGAGCGTCTCCGCCGGCGCCAGCTCCACCAGCCGCCCGAGATACATCACCCCGATCCGGTCGCTTACCTGCCGCACCACGGCCAGGTTGTGGCTGATGAAGAGATAGGTGAGGCCGAGCCGCGCCTGCAGGTCCTTCATCAGGTTGAGGATCTGCGCCTGGACCGAGACGTCGAGCGCCGAGGTCGGCTCGTCGCAGACGAGGAAGTCGGGGTTGGAGGAGAGCGCCCGCGCGATGGAGATGCGCTGCCGCTGGCCGCCGCTGAACTCGTGCGGGAATTTCTCCCCATCCAGCGGCGAAAGCCCGACCTGGGTCAGCAGTTCCGCCACCTTCTCCTGCTGCGCCGCGGTGCTCGGCGTCATGCCGAAGGCGCGGATCGGCTCGGCGACGATGTCCTTCACCCGCCAGCGCGGGTTGAGCGAGGCATAGGGGTCCTGGAAGATCATCTGCATGCGTCGTCGCTGCTCGGGGATGGCGCGCGCCCGCTCCAGCTCCATCCCCTCGAACATCACCCGCCCGCGGCTCGGCGGGTAGAGGCCGACCACCAGCCGCGCCACCGTCGACTTGCCGCAGCCGCTCTCGCCGACGAGGGACAGCGTCGTCCCCGGCGGGATGGCGAAGGAGATGCCGTCGACCGCGCGCAGGATGCGCTTGCCCTCGCCGGCCAGCACGCGCTGGAGCCAGGGCCGGGACACGTCGAAGGACCGGGCGAGGTCGTCAACCTCGAGGATCGGCGTCTCAGCCATGGCGCATCGCCTCCGGCGCATGTTTCTCCGAGGCCGGGTCGTAGAGCCAGCAGGCCGCCTCCGTCGCACCCGTCGCCAGCAGCACCGGCCGCTCGATCCTGCAGCGACCGAACACCTCCGGGCAGCGCGGGTTGAAGGCGCAGCCCTGCGGGATGGCCGAGAGCCGCGGCATGGCGCCGTCGATCTGCGCCAGATGGTCCACGCGGCGGTCGAGCGGCGGGATGGAGGCCATCAGACCCGCCGAATAGGGATGCTTCGGGTGCTTCACCACCTCCCGCACCGGCCCGATCTCGGCGATGCGCCCGGCATACATCACCGCCACCCGATCCGCCGCCTCCGCGATCACGCCCATGTCATGGGTGACGAGCATCATCGAGGTGCCCTTGTCCCGCGCCAGGCCCTTCAGCAGCGCGATCACCTGCGCCTGGATCGAGACATCGAGCGCCGTGGTCGGCTCGTCGGCGACGACGAGCTTCGGCTCGGCGCAGAGCGCGAGCGCGATCACCACCCGCTGGCGCATCCCGCCCGAGAACTCATGCGGGTAGCTGCCGATCCGCTGCGCCGCGGCCGGGATGCCGACCATCTCGAGCCAGCCGATCGCCCGCTTCCGCGCCTCCGCCCCGTCGAGGCCGAGATGCGTCTGGATCGTCTCCACCAGTTGGTCGCCGACCGTGTAGAGCGGATTGAGCGTCGTCAGCGGGTCCTGGAAGATGGCGCCGATCTTCCGCCCGCGGATGCGCCGCATCTGGTCGTAGCGGAGGTTGTCGATGCGCTTGCCGTCCAGCAGGATCTGCCCGCCCGCGATCCGCCCCGGCGGCTCCAGCAGGCCGATGATCGCCGCCCCCGTCATCGACTTGCCGGCGCCCGATTCGCCGACGACGCCGAGCACCTCGCCCGGCGCGATCGAGAAGGAGACGCCGTCGAGCGCCGTCAGGGTGCCGCGCCGCGTCGGGAATTCGACGCGCAGGTCGCGGACTTCGAGCAGGGGGGTCATCAGCGGAGCCTCGGGTTCAGCGCATCGCGCAGCCAGTCGCCGAGCAGGTTGACCGACAGCACCATGGCGATCAGCGCCAGGCCGGGGAAGATGGCGATCCACCATTCCCCGGAGAAGAGGAAGTCGTTGCCGATGCGGATGAGCGTCCCCAGCGAGGGCTGGGTCTGCGGCACGCCGGCACCGAGATAGGAGAGCGTCGCCTCGGAGATGATGGCGTTGGACAGGCCGAGCGTCGCGATCACCAGCACCGGCCCGAGCACGTTGGGCAGCACATGGGTCAGCATGATCCTGAGCTGCGAGATGCCGATCACCCGCGCCGCCAGCACGTATTCCTTGTTGCGCTCCACCAGCGTCGAGCCCCGCACCGTGCGGGCGAATTGCGGCCAGGCGCTGATGCCGATCGCGAAGATGACGACGAAGAGCGCAACGCGGTCATGCACCGCCGGCGGCAGCGCGGCGCGGGCGATGCCGTCCACCAGCAGCGCGATCAGGATGTTCGGGAAGGTGAGCTGGATGTCGGCGATGCGCATCAGGACGCCGTCCACCGCCCCGCCCGCATAGCCGGCCAGCAGCCCGATGCCGACGCCGACCACCATGGAGAAGAGCACCGCGCAGAAGCCGACCAGCAGCGAGACCCGCGCGCCGTACATGATGGCCGAGAGCACGTCCCGCCCCTGGTCGTCCGACCCGAGCGGATAGGCCGCATCCCCCTCCGCCGCCCAGGCCGGCGGCTTGAAGGCATCGATGAGGTTGAGCGTCGCCACGTCGAACGGGTCATGCGGCGCAATGAGCGGCGCCAGCACCGCGCCCAGGATGCAGATGAGCGCCACCACCGCCGAGATCACGGTGACGGGGGAGTGCCGGAAGGACCAGAACAGGTCGCTGTCGAGCATGCGTGCCACGGCAGCCATCGCTCAATGCCCCCGCTTCGCGCCGCCGACCCTGAGCCTCGGGTCCACGGCGTAATAGAGCAGGTCGACGACCAGGTTGATGATGACGAAGACCAGCGCGATCAGCATCAGATAGGCCGCCATCACCGGAATATCCGCCGAGTTCACCGACTGGATGAAGAGCAGCCCCATGCCCGGCCACTGGAACACCGTCTCCGTCACGATCGCGAAGGCGATGATGCCGCCAAGCTGCAGCCCGGCCACCGTGATCACCGGCACCAATGTGTTCTTCAGCGCATGGCCGAAATTGATCGACCGGTTGGCCAGGCCCCGGGCCCTGGCGAATTTGATGTAGTCCGTCCGCAGCACCTCGAGCATCTCCGACCGCACCAGCCGCATGATGAGCGTCAGCTGGAACAGCCCCAGCGTGACGGAGGGCAGCACCAGCGCCTTGAGCCCCGAGGTGGTCAGCAGCCCCGTCCGCCACCAGCCGATCTCCACCGTGTCGCCGCGCCCGAAGCTCGGCAGCCAGCCGAGCCAGACGGAGAAGGTGAGGATGAGCAGGATGCCGATCAGGAAGGTCGGCAGCGAGACGCCGATCAAGCTGAAGGTGAGGAAGAAGCGGCTCAGCCAGGAATTCCGGTAGAGCCCGGTATAGACCCCCATCGGCACGCCGATGCAGAGCGAGACGAGCGCGGCGCAGAAGGCCAGCTCCAGCGTCGCCGGCGCCCGTTCCGCGATCAGCTCCGCCACCGGGCGCGACAGGCGGTAGGACAGGCCGAACTCGCCATGCAGCGCATTCCAGACGAAGCGGGCGAACTGCACGACGAAGGGCTGGTCGAGCCCGAGGCTCGCCACCAGCGCCTGGCGCTGCTCCTCGGTGAAGTCCTGGCCGAGCATGATCGCCACCGGGTCGCCGACATAGGCGAACATGGCGAAGCTGATCAGCGCCACCACCGCCATGACCGGCAAGGCCTGGAGGATGCGCGAGATGATGAAGGCAAGCATGCGGTGGCCGTCCCTGGGGGCTTTTCCGCCCCTATAGGCCCCGGCCCTCCATGACGGAAGGGTGTCAGCCGCGGGTTCCTGCCTCTTCCGCCCCTTCCGTCGCCCAATCCTTCAGCAAGGTGAACCCCACCGCGAGCAGGACCGGCCCGAGGAACAGCCCCAGGAACCCGAAGGCGAAGACCCCGCCCAGGGCCCCGAGCAGCGTGAGCAGCAGCGGCAGGTCGGCCCCGCGCGAGATCAGCCAGGGCCGGATGACGTTGTCCGCGCTGCTGATCCCGAAGGCGCCGTAGAGCCCGAGGAAGATCGCCCAGCCCGTCGAGCCCTGGCTGAACAGCCAGAGCGTGGCCGGTATCCAGACCACCGGCGCCCCGACCGGCAGGATGGAGATGCACCCCGCGACCACGCCCAGCAGCACCGGCCGCGGCACGCCCGCGATCCAGAGGCCGAAGGCGGTCATCAGTCCCTGCACCACCGCGGTGCCGAGCAGCCCGTAGACCACGCCCCGCGTTACATTGCCGGTCAGGGCCACCAGGTGCCGCGTCCGGTCGCCCGCCAGCCGCTCCAGCGCCGCCTCGCCGCGCCGGGCGATGGCGGGCCCGTCCCGGTAGAGGAAGAAGGCGAGGAAGATCGCCACCAGCAGCTCGGCGATGCCGGACAGCACCGCCAGCAGCACCGCCAGCGCGTTCTGCGCCAGCGTCCCCGCATAGGGGCGGACCAGCTCGGCAAGGCCGGAGAGGCCGAAATCGACGCCCTCCACATATTCCGCGAGGTAGCCGCCGACGAGCGGCAGGTTGCCGAGCCAATCGCCGAGCCCGGGCATGCCCTGGGTGAGGAAGGTCTCGACCGCATGGCGCAGCCCTTCCACATCCTCCCGCCGGGTCGGCGTGGCGAAGACCAGCGGCAGGCCGATCAGCAGGAATTCCGCCAGCACCATCGCCCCTGCGGCAAGGCCGGGAGAAAGGCCCGTCCGCTCCCGCAACATCCGGTAGGCCGGCCAGGTCGAATAGACGAGGATCGCCGCCCAGAGCAGCGAGGACAGGAAGGGGCGCAGCACCAGCAGGCAGCCCACCGCCAGCGCCAGCGCCGCCAGCAGGCCGAGCAGGGCGGCCGGGGTGAAACGCTCCTGGTGGGGTCGCGGCTGGGTCATCCGCGATCCGTATCATCCCGGCCAGGCTGGCGCATCCCCTCGCCGCCCCTGTAGCCAGCGCCGCCCGCCCTGGCTAGCGTGCGCCGCGGCTGCCATGGCAGCTCCGACCCTGGGCCGTGATCAGGGATCATGGCCCAGCCTGTTGTCTGATCGCACGAGCGACGCCTGCGGCCGTTCCAGCCTTCGGCGAACATGCTCAAGGGAGGGGGACCATGCCGCGCTTCGCCGCCAACCTGTCGATGATGTTCAACGAGGTGCCCTTCCTCGACCGCTTCGCCCGCGCCCGGGCGGCCGGCTTCGAGGCGGTGGAATTCCTGATGCCCTACGACTTCCCGGCCGCCGAAATCGCCCGGCGGCTCAAGGACAACGGGCTGCAGCAGGTGCTGTTCAACGCGCCGCCGGGCGATTTCGCGGCCGGCGAGCGCGGCTTGGCCGCGCAGCCAGGACGCCAGGCGGAGTTCCGCGAAGGCGTGCAGAAGGCGCTGGAATATGCCGCCGCCCTCTCCTGCCCACGCCTGCATCTGTGGTCCGGCATCGCGCCTGCCGGCGTGCCGCGCGACACGCTGCTCTCGGTCTATGCCGCGAACCTCGCCTGGGCCGCCGAGGAATGCGGAAAGGCCGGCGTCAAGCCGGTGATCGAGCCGATCAACCACCGGGACATTCCCGGCTTCTTCCTCAACACCACCGACGAGGCGGCGGCCATCATCCAGGCCGTCGGGCCGGAGCGCCTCGGCCTGCAATTCGACCTCTACCACTGCCAGATCACCGAGGGCGACTTGGTGAAGACCGCCGAGCGCCACCTGCCGCTGATCGCGCACATGCAGGTCGCCGACAACCCGGGGCGCAACGAGCCCGGCACCGGCGAGGTGAACTGGCCCTTCGTCTTTCAGGCGATCGATAAGATGGGCTTCCGCGGCTGGATCGGCTGCGAGTACCGCCCGGCAGGCGAGACCGAGGCCGGCCTCGGCTGGTTCGCCCCCTACAAGTCCTGACTACCGTACAAGTCCTGACTAAGAGAGAGGATCAGCCCCACATGAAGATCGGCTTCATCGGCCTCGGCATCATGGGCAAGCCCATGGCCGGACACCTGAAAAACGCCGGCCACGAGGTCATCGTGCCGGAGCGGCGGAGCCTTGACGCCGAGTCGCGCGCGGCCTTCACCGTCCTGGCCGACGCCACCGCGGTCGCCAGGGCGGCCGAGGTCGTCATCCTGATGGTGCCCGACACCCCCGACGTGGAAGCGGCGCTCTTCGGCCCCGCCGGAGTCGCCGCCGGCCTGTCGAAGGGCAAGCTCGTCGTCGACATGTCCTCGATCAGCCCGACCGCGACCAAGACCTTCGCGGAGAAGGTCAACGCCCTCGGCTGCGACTATCTCGACGCGCCCGTCTCGGGCGGCGAGGTCGGCGCCAAGGGAGCGAGCCTCACCATCATGGTCGGCGGCGAGGAGGCGGCCTTCGCCCGGGCGAAGCCCCTCTTCGAGGCGATGGGCAAGAACATCACACTGGTCGGCCCCAACGGCGCCGGGCAGACGACCAAGGTCGCCAACCAGATCATCGTCGCCCTCACCATCGAGGCGGTGGGCGAGGCGCTGGTCTTCGCCAGCAAGGCCGGCGCCGACCCGGCCAAGGTGCGCCAGGCGCTGATGGGCGGCCTCGCCACCTCCCGCATCCTCGAGCTCCATGGCGAGCGGATGATCAAGCGGACCTTCAACCCCGGCTTCCGCATCGTCCTCCACCAGAAGGACCTGAACCTCGCCCTGACCTCGGCGAAGGAGCTCGGCGTCGCCCTGCCCAACACCGCCTCCACCCAGCAGCTCTTCTCCGCCTGCATCGCTGCCGGCGGCGGCCAGCTCGACCATTCCGGCCTGGTGAAGGCGCTCGAGGTGATGGCCGCCCACCCCGTCGCCCCCGAGGCCGGCTGAGGGACCCGCGGGCCGCACGCGCGATGCGTGTGCGGCCGCACCAGCCTACATCCCACACGCTTGGCGCTCAGTATGGTTATGTCGCAGCGGTATCCATGACTTGATTTCGCGAGGAGGGCGAGGCAAGGTTTTTGACGAGTCCCGCACGGGACGCGAGATATCTTCTCAAAAACCTAACCATTTTGCGGTCGATTCGTATTGCCCGGGAATGGCAGGCTGCGGGGAAGCCGGAGGCTAGGATGCGGTTTGCGGATATCGGGCAGCAATTGCGGGCCTATCGCCTGGAGTCGGGCCTCCGGGCGGAGGAGATCGCGGCCCGCCTCGGCGTCTCCCGCGCCGCGCTCTATCGCTACGAGAAGGGCGAGGTCATCAAGCTGGACACCATCCGGCGCTTGGCCGAGCTGCTGAAAATCTCGCCGCTTTCCCTGCTCGGGATCGGAGTCGAATATTTCTCCCGGCCCGTCGCCTTCCAGGAGCGGCTGCGCCAGGTCGAGGAACAGGCGGACCAGATCCTCTCGGTCGGCGGCGCGCTTTGCTACCAGGTCTCGACCGAGGCTTTCGAGGGCGCCCTCGCCGAGGCCTGGACCGAGGCGGCCGATGCCGCGCCGGACCGCCTTCCCGCCCGCTCCATGGCCGACCAGGCGCTCGGGCTGCTCAACGCGCGCAAGAAGCTGCACCAGCAGCGCCGGCCGAACATCATCGGCATCCTGTCCGAGGCCGCGCTCCGCCGCTTCCTGCAGGACGGCGTCGCCTCCGGCATTTCCGTCTCGGAGCGGACCCGCGCCCGCTGCCGCGCCGCCGCCATCGCCGAGGCGGAGAACATCGCCGCCATGATGGAGAGCGTCCCCATCGGCCTGCAGCTCGGCCTTTCCGCCGGGCCGGACCCGTCGGGTGCCTTCATCGTGCTGCGCGGGCGGGACCGCGCCCATGTCGTCGGCAGCCCCTTCCCGCCCGATGCGCCGCCCACAGCCGGGCTCGGCGTTGCCATGATCACCGCCGCCGACGAGGCCATCTCCGTCCACCAGCGCGTCGCCGAGGCCGCCTGGCGCGACGCGCTGAAGGGCGCCGCCGCCGCCGCCCGGGTGCGCGAGCTCATCGCCGGCGCCAGGCCGGACTGATCACAGCGCCAGCCGCGCCTCCATCACCTCGTCCTCATCCGGCGAGCGGCGGAGGCTGAAGCCTAGGGCCCGGACGAAGGCCAGCATCGGGCGGTTCTCCGCCAGTACCTGGCCCACCACCTCCGCCACCCCCATGGCGCGGCCCCATTCGAAGAGCCGCTCCATCAGGTGCCGGCCAAGGCCCTGCCCCTTCATCGCCTGCTCGACGATCACCGCGAACTCCGCCGCCGGGCCCACCGGGTCGCGGATCAGCCGCGCCACGCCGCGGATGGCCCCCGCCTCGTCGCAGCCGATGAAGGCCATCTCCCGGTCGTAGTCGATCTGCGTCAGCCGCGCCGTCAGGGCCGGCGACAACTCCCGCAACGGGGAGAAGAAACGGCGCCGGACGTCCTCCGGATCGAGCCGCCGGAAGGCCTCGCCCAGCGCCGCCGCATCCTCCGGCCGGATCGGGCGGATGGTCAGCACCTCGCCCGATTTGGTGCGGAAGGGCCGCGCCAGCTCCGCCGGATAGGGCGGGATCGCCAGCTCCCCCGCCTCGCCCGCCGGCCGCAGCGCCAGCTTGGCATCGACCGCCAGCACGCCCCGGGCATCGGCGAAGAGCGGGTTGATGGTGAGGCCGGCGATCTCCGGGAAATCCACCGCGATCTGCGACAGCCGCACCAGCGCCTCCGCCACCGCCCCCCGGTCGGCCGGGCGGTGGTCGCGGAAGCCGCCCAGAAGCTGCGCCATGCGCGACCGGCCGATGAGCTGGTTGGCCAGCGCCAGGTTGAGCGGCGGCAGGTCATACGCCTCATCCGCCGCGAGGTCGGCTGCCGTGCCGCCATGGCCGAAGCCGATCCAGGGCCCGAACATCGCGTCGTCGCCGAGCCGCAGCCGCAGCTCGAGGGCGCGTGCCGCCTGCCGCTGCACCAGCAGCCCCTCGAGCCGCACCTCCGGCCTGATGGCGCGGATGCGTGCCAGCATCGCCGCCGCCGCCGCCCGCACCGCCTCGGCGCTGGCCAGGCTGGTGACGACGCCCCCGGCATCGCTCTTGTGCCTGAGGTCCGGGCTGAGGATCTTCAGCACCACCGGGAAGCCGAGCATCGCCGCCGCATCCGCCGCCTCGGCCGGCCCGGCCGCATGCCGCCCTGGCACGGTCGGGATGCCGTAGGCGGCGAGCACGCCGAGTCCTTCCTCTGCCGTCAGCCCGAGCCGCCCCGCCGCCCGCGCTGCGGCGAGGATGCGCCGCACCGCCGCCCGGTCCGGCGCCAGCTCCAGCACCTCGCGCGAGGGCAGCTCCGCCGCCGAAGCGCGGTTCCGCCGGTCGGCCGCCAGGTGCATCGCCCCGCGCGCCGCCGCCTCGGGCGTGTCGAAGACGGCGAGCCCCGCCTCGGCCATCCGCCGCCGCTGCCGCCCCGCCGTCGCCTGCCCGCTCCAGCCGACGAGGATGGGCGCCGCCCGCCCGGTGCCGGTCTTCGCCGCTGCGATCATCGCCTCCGCCGCCGCGTCGGCCGCTTCGGGGGGCGCCCCGCCCGGCGCCGGGGCATGCAGGGCGATCACGGCATCCACCTCCGCCAGCCCGGCCAGCATCGCCGCCGCCTCGGCGAGCTGCGCCCCGGCGGCCGGCCCGAGCGAGAGCGGGTTGCCCGCCACCCAGCCCGGCGGCAGCAGCATCCCCAAGGCGGCGAGCGACTCCGGCCTGAGCTCGGCAAGGCAGCTGCCCCCGGCGACGACCGCATCCGCCGCCATGTGGCCGAGCCCGATCCCATTGGTGACGATGGCGACTCGTGCCTCCCGCACCCCCTGCCGCAGCCGGACACGCGCCAACGTCTCCGCTGCCGAGAGCAGGTCCTCGAGCCCCGAGACGCGCAGCACGCCGGCGCGGCGCAGCGCCGCCTCCATCACCGCGTCGGCGAGGCCCGAGGCATCGCCGCTCCGCCCGCCGGCGCGGATCGCCATCACCGGCCGGGTCCTGGCCGTTGCCCGCGCCGCCGAGACGAAGGCCCGCCGGTTGCGCACCCGCCGCAGGTCGAGCAGCACCGCCCCCGTCCCCGCATCCCGCGCCAGCCAGTCGAGCGAGGCGGCGAAGCCCAGCGTCGCATTTCCGCCGATGCCGATCACATGGCTGAAGCCGAGCTTCTCGGCCGCCGCCCAGTCGAGCACCACCCGCGCCAGCGCCGCCGACTGCGTCACCAGCGCCAGCCGCCCCGGCGCCGGCTGGATGTGGGAGAGCGAGGCATTCAGCCCGATCGCCGGGATGCAGAGGCCGAAGCTCCCCTGCCCCAGCGCCTTCACGCCGGTCCGCGCGGAGATGGCGCCCAGCTCCGGCCCCTGCCCCGGAACGATGGCGGCGAAGCACCCCCGCCGCGCCAGCGCCGCCATGGCCGGCTCCAGCGCGGCCGGCGGCAGGCAGAGCACGGCAAGGTCCGGCGCCTCCGGCAGCGCCTCGACCGACTCGGCTGGCAGCAGCCCGGGCACCGCCAGCCCCACCGCATAGGCGCGGCCCTCGAAGCCGCCGGCGGCGATGTTGGCGGCCAGCACCGCCGCCTCCGGCTGCGCCGGATCGGCGAGCAGCACCAGGTTGCGCGGCCGGAACAGGGACCGGGCCTGGTAGCCGGACGCGGTGCTGCGTGGGATCATCATCGGCATGGTGCACCGCAACATGGGCTGGGATGGCCGGGGCGGCAACCATACGCCAAGGTGACCGGAGACCGTCCATGGACCCCCGCCTCGACCCGGAGATGCTCGCCTTCAACCGGATGATGGAGGAGCGCGCCGCCGCCCTGCCGCCGATCCGCCTGGAGCTGCCCTTCGACCGTCCCCGCGCCCTGACGGAGGCGCTGAACGCCCCGCTCTCCGCCGGCGGCCCGGTGCTGGCGGTGAGCGAGAATCGCTGGCTGCCCGTCCGCGGCCGCCGAATCCAGTGCCGCGTCCACCTGCCGGAGGGGCCCGGCCCGCATCCCGTGCTGCTCTACCTGCATGGCGGCGGCTGGGTCTGGAACAGCATCGACACCCATGACCGACTGATGCGCGAATACGCCGCCGCCGCGGGCTGCGCCGTCATCGGCCCCGACTACGCGCTGAGCCCCGAGGCCGTCTTCCCCCAGGCGCTCGAGGAATGCGAGGGCGTGCTGCGCTGGATCGCGGCGGAGGGCGCGGCCTGGGGGCTCGATCCGGCCCGCATCGTGGCCGGCGGCGACTCCGCCGGCGCCAACCTCGCCATGGGCCTCGCCCTCTCGCTCCGCGACGGCGGCGCCCCGGTTCCCCTCCGCGGCCTCCTGCTGAACTACGGCGTCTTCGACAGCCGCCTGGACCGCCCGAGCTACCGCGAATTCGCCACCGGCTACGGCCTGACCGAGGAGCGCATGCGCTTCTACTGGAACGCCTATGCCCCTCGCCCCGCCGACCGGCTGAACCCGCTCGCCGCCCCGCTCCGCGCCGGGCTCGCCGGCCTGCCGCCCTGCCTCCTGCACATCGCCGAGCTCGACGTCCTTGCCGACGAGAACCGCGCCATGGCCGAGGCGCTGCGCGCCGCCGGCGTGCCGCTCGAGACGCAGCCCTTCCCGGGCACCGTGCATGGCTTCCTCCGCGCCCTGGGCCATGTCGGCGCCGCCGGCCGCTCCGTCGCCGCGGCGGGCGCCTGGCTCAGGTCCCGCCTCGCGCCATGAAGCGCGCGCCGGCCCCGTAGCTGGCGAGCGCCGCCGGATCGGCGCAGGGCACCCTGCGGAAGCCCTGCCGTGCCCAGTACCTGCCGGTCCCGGCGATGGCGACCAGCGTCGCCGCCGGCCAGCGCGCCAGCAGCCGCGCTGCATGCCCCGCCCCGCGCGCCGCCGGTGCCAGGGCGATGTCATGCAGGTGCCAGGGGCCCTCAGGGACCGCCCCGAGCAGGGTATCGAGCGGCGGCGGCGCCAGCCCGGTCCAGGGATGCGCCAGCGCATAGCCCTGCCCCTCCCCCAGCACCCAGCACCCCTCCGGCGCGAGCGCCAGCCGCTCGGCGAAGACCGCCGGCGCCTCCGGATGATGCGGATGCACCGCCCCGGCGAGGGCCACCACCCCCGGCAGATCCGCCTCGGTCATCGGTCGCCAGTCCATGCCTGCCCGGATAGCGCACCGCCGCCCGCCATGCGAGGCTGCGTCGCATGATCCGTCCCGGCCCGCGCAACCTCATCACCGATGTCGATGGCATCCTCGTCGGCCAGGCCGAGGATTACCGCATCCGCACCGGCACCACCGTCATCTACCCGGAGGAACGCTGCCCCGCCGCCGCCGAGATCCGCGGCGGCGCGCCGGGCACGCTCAACATCCACTCCCTCGACCCGGCCAGCATCGGCAACACGGTCGATGCCATCGTGCTCTCCGGCGGCTCGATGTACGGCCTCGACGCGGCGGGCGCCGTAGTCGCAGCGCTCGGCCTCCGCGGCCGCGGCGCCGCCTTCGGCGGGACAAGGGTGCCCGTGGTCCCCGGCGCCATCCTCTTCGACCTGATGAATGGCGGCGACAAGGCCTGGGGCGAGACCCCGCCCTATGCCGCACTCGGCCGCGCGGCCCTGGAGGCGGTGGGCCCCGACTTCGCCCTCGGCAATGCCGGCGCCGGGCTCGGCGCCCGCTCCGGCCGGGTGAAGGGCGGCCTCGGCAGCGCCAGTAGCGCCACCGCGGATGGGCTGCAGATCGGGGCGCTGGCCGCCGTCAACAGCTTCGGCAGCGCGGTGATGCCTGGCGGCCGCCACTTCTGGTCCTGGCCGCACGAGATGGACAACGAGTTCGGCGGCCTCGGCCCACCAACGGCCGACTGGCGGCCGGACCCGGAGATGCCCCTCCCCCTCGGCTCCGCGGTGAACCCGATGGCGAACACCACCATCGCCGTCGTCGCCGTCAATGCCGCGCTCGACAAGGGCGAGCTCCAGCGCCTCGCCATCATGGCCGCCGACGGCCTCGCCCAGGCCATCCGCCCGATCCACACGCCCTTCGACGGCGACAGCGTCTTCGCCCTGGCGACCGGCCGGGTGCGCTGCACCGGCCCCGGCATGCTCGCCCGCCTCGGCCACCTCGCGGCCTCGACACTGGCCCGCGCCGTCGCCCGCGGCGTCTTCCACGCGGAGGCGCTCGGCGACCGGCCCGGCTGGCGGGATCTCAACGAGGCCGGAGCGCCACCCTGATCGCCGCGAGGCTGCCGCCCTGCCCGGCCTCGTCGACCCTGCGCGAGGCTTCCTCGTCCAGCTCGGCGCGCCCCGAAGCCGCGTTCCAGCGCAGGATGACCGGCACTGCGACCTGGGTGTTCGGCGAGCTCGCGGCATAGACCAGCGCAAAGCGCGGCACGCCCCGCGCGGTCGGCAGCTCGCCCGCCTCGCGGAGGCCGTTGCAGCTCACGGTGCCGGTCCAGTCGGTGCCGACGGTGACGATGGTCTCGGCCGGCCGGCCCGCCGCGCCGATCGCCAGGGCGCACCAGTGCCGCTGGTTGACGAAGCTCGGCGCGGCCGGCTGGAAGCGGACCGGAAGCAGCGACAGGGTGCGGCCGCGTTCAGGTGTCCAGCGCCGGGGCTGCCCGCTGGCGAAGCGGCCGGCCACTGGAAGGCTGCGCCGGGCCGCTGCCTCGAGCTCCGCCTGGCCGGCGGGCGCCGCCCCGGCATGGACCGGCGCTGCCGCGAGGCCAGCCAAAAGGAGGAGCGGCAGCCCCGGACCGGAAATCCCCTCGGGCAGGCGCATGGTCATGCCGCCCGGCCGGCGCCCGCCGAAGTCGCGCCCAGGCCCTCCGGGCCGCGTCATGCCCCGGCCAGGGCTCGCTTCGCTACCTCGACGAGGTAGCCGCTGGCCACCGGCAGGATGGCGTCGTTGAAGTCATAGGCCGGGTTGTGCAGCTCCCGCCCGCCCTCGGCCGAGCCGTTGCCGATCCAGACGAAGGCGCCCGGCACCTCCTTCAGGAAGAAGGAGAAATCCTCCCCCGTCATGGCCGGCGGCATGTCGCGGCGGACCTGCGTCAGCCTGCCCGCCGCCTCGGCGGCGAGGTCGCGCTCGGCCGGGTGGTTCACCGTCGGCTGGACGCCGACCTTGAACAGCACCTCCGCCTCCAGCCCGAAGGTCGCGGCGATGCCGGCGGCGATGCGCCGCATGGCGGCCTCGATCGCCTCGCCGGTCTCGGGCGTCAGCCAGCGCGCGGTACCCTTCAGCACGGCGCGGCCGGCCACCTGGTTCTGCGCCTCGCCCGCCTCGGCCACGGTCACGCTGACCACGGCCGCCTGCATCGGGTCGATGTTGCGGGCGACGATGGATTGCAAGGCGATGATGCAGTGCCCGGCGCCGATCATCGGGTCCCGCGTCAGGTGCGGCAGCGCGGCATGCCCGGCATGGCCGGCCAGCGCGATCTCGAAGCGCGCCCCGGCCGCCATCACCGGCCCCTCATGCACGGCGATGGTGCCCGCCTCCAGCCCCGGCCAGTTGTGCCAGCCGAAGATCCGCTCCATCGGGAAGCGCTGGAACAGCCCGTCGGCGATCATCGCCTGCGCCCCGCCGCCGCCCTCCTCGGCCGGCTGGAAGACGAGCCGGATCGTCCCCGTCCAGCTTCGGTCCTGCTGCAGCATCGCCGCCGCCCCGAGCAGGGCCGCGGTATGCCCGTCATGCCCGCAGGCATGCATCACGCCGGGCGTGGTGGAGCGGTAGGGCAGCGCCTCGTTCAGCTCCTGGATGGGCAGCGCGTCCATGTCGGCCCGCAGCCCGACCGAGCGGTTGGACCCGGCCTCCCCCCGCCGCAGCGTGCCCACCAGCCCGTGGCCGCCGATGCCCTCGGTCACCTCGACCCCCATCTCGCGCAACCGGGCGGCAACGAAGGCGGCCGTTTCCGCCTCGTGCAGGGTAAGGCCCGGATGGGCATGCAGGTGGCGGCGCCACCCGGCGAGCGTTTCCGCGAGGGTCTGGTCCATGCGGCAAGCCTAACCCCACCTATCTGCCGAGGGAACCCTGACCCCGAAAGTTGCTTACGCCCCCGTGTTATCCATGCTGCAACGCCTGCCGATCATTCTGGCCCTGCTGCTTGCCGCATGGCTCGCGCCCACGGCCCGGGCACAGGAGGCGGAGCCAGAGGTCCTTCCCTATGCGGTGGAGATCGCACCGACCGGCGATGCCGCGTTGGATGCCGCCCTCGCCGAGGTCTCCCAGCTCAAGGCCCTGCAGGACTCGGCGCCGACCAGCGCCGGCGGCGTGATCGGCCGCGCCCAGGGCGACCGGGAGCGGCTGCAGCAGGCCCTGCAATCCGAGGGCTACTGGGGCGGCACGACCAGCATCACCATCGCCGGCCTGCCGCTCGGCGACCCCGACCTCGCCGGCCGGCTCGACGGGCCGGCGGCGAAGCCGGTCCCCATCCGCATCGCCGTCGAGAAGGGCGAGCGCTACCGCATCCGCACCATCGGCATCCGGGCGACCGAGCCGCAGGGGCAGGCCGCCGTCGACGCCGCGGCCGCCAGACCCTTCGGCCTCGCCCCCGGCGACCCCGCCCGGGCCGAGCCGGTGCTGGCGGCCGAGCGCATCCTGCTCGACCGCATGCTCGAGGCCGGCCACCCGCTCGCCACCATGGCCGGGCGGGACGCAGTGGTGGACCATGGGACCAAGACGATGGAGATCGCCTGGCGCCTCGCCCCCGGCCCCGTCGCCCGCTTCGCCCCGCCCCAGGTCGAGGGCGCCGTCCGCGTCGATGCCGAATTCCTCCGCCGCCAGGCCGGCCGCATCACCGGCGAGACCTACAGCCCGGAGCGGCTGGAGCGGGCTCGGCGCGAGCTGATGGCGCTCGGCCCCTTCGGTTCCGTCCGCGCCCGCGCCGCCGAGCGACTCGATGCCGAGGGCCGCCTGCCCACCACCTTCACCGTCGCCGAGCGCGCCCGCCACGCCCTCGGCATCAACGCCGCCTACGAGACCAATTACGGCCCCTCCGTCCGGGTCTATTGGGAGCACCGCAACCTCTTCGGCGGGGCGGAGCGGCTGCGCGTCGAGGGCGAGCTGGCCCGCATCGGCGCCGGCGGGGCGCTCAGCCAGATGACCTACCGGACCGGCGTCACCTATACGAGCCCCGGCGTCTTCGGCCGCGACCTGACGCTGATCGCCAGCATCGGCGCGCTGCGCGAGCGGCTGGAAGCCTATGACCGCGACGCGATCACCGCCTCCCTCCTCTTCGAGCGCCGCTTCTCCGAGCGGCTGAGGGTGCGCGCCGGCCCGACCGTCGATCTCGGCTCCACCGGCCCGCCAGAGGGCAAGCTGAGCCCCTACCAGATCGTCGGCGTCCTCGCCGGCGGCCGCTATGACGGCACCGACAGCCTGCTCGACCCCTCCCAGGGCTACCGGCTGGAGGGCACCGTCAGCCCCTCCTACAGCATCCGCGACGCCCAGCCCTTCGCGCCGACCCGGCTGACCGCCAGCACCTATTGGGACGTCTTCGCCGACCGCCGCAGCATCCTTGCGGTGCGCGGCACCATCGGCTCGCTGCTCGGCGCGAACCGCGACGCGGTGCCGCGCCACATCCGCTTCTATGCCGGCGGCGGCGGCTCGGTCCGCGGCTTCGACTATCAGTCGATCGGCCCGCGTGACGAGCGCGGCCGCCCCACCGGTGGCGCCAGCCTGCTCGAGACCAGCGTGGAATGGCGGCAGAAGGTCTGGGGCGATATCGGCGCCGTCGCCTTCGTCGATGCCGGCACGGTCGGCACCGGCTCCGTCCCCGACACCTCCAACCTCCGGGTCGGCGCCGGCCTCGGCCTCCGTTACTACACGCCGATCGGGCCGATCCGCGCCGACGTGGCCGTGCCGGTGGTGCGGGAGCCGCGCTCCTCCGGCTACGGCCTCTATGTCGGCATCGGCCAGGCCTTCTGACCATGCGCTGGCTCACATGGCTCCTCGGCGCGCTGGCGCTGCTCATCCTCCTACCGGTGATTGCGGTGATCGGTGCCCTCGCCTGGGTGAATACCGAGGGCGGCAGCGCCTTTCTCGCCCGCCAAGCGGAGGGCTTCGTGCCCGGCCTCCGGATCGCGGGGCTGCGCGGCTCGCTGCCCGGCCATCTCGGCTTCGTCCGCCTCGCCTATGCCGATGCGGAGGGCGAATGGGTGGTGCTCGAGGATGGCCGCATCGATCTCGACCTTGAGGCGCTCCTCTCCCGCACCCTCCGCATCGAGCGCATCGAGGCGGCGCGCGTCGCCCTCGCCCGCCTCCCCGCCGGCGGCGAGGCGGCGCCGGCCGAACCGCAGCCGCCCTCCGACACAGTCCTGCCCCACCTCCCGCAGCTTCCCGTCGCGGTGCAGCTCGACAGCCTCGCCATCCGGCGGATCGAGCTGGCCGAACCCGTCCTCGGCGAGCCCGCCGCCTTCGCCCTCGAAGGCAAGGCCCGCCTCGCCGCCGGCGACCTCACGGCAAAGCTCGACCTCAGGCGCCTCGATGCCCCGCTGACGGCAGCGCTGGACCTTGCCCTCACCCCCGGCGCCGACCGCCTCGCCGCCCGGCTGACGCTGGACGAGGCCCCGGGCGGCCTCATAGCCGGCTTCATCCCGCCCCCCGAGGGCGGCTGGGGCGACGCACCCCTCCACCTCGCCCTGAACCTGGACGGCCCCGCCTCCGGCGCCGCCCTCGACCTGCAGGCCAGTCTCGGCCCGCAGGTGACGCTCGCCAGCACTGGCACCATCCGCGCGACGCCCGAGGGGGCCTACGGCGCCACCCTCCAGGGCGAGGCCCGCGCCGGCCCGCTGCTGCCCGAGAACATCCGCCCGCTCGCCATCCCCCTCGGCTTCAGCCTCGACGCCGACCTGCCGCCCGACCAGCGCCTCGCCCTCCGCAAGCTAGAGCTGACCCTCCCCGCCGGGCGTCTCGCCGCCACCGGCACCGCCGACCTGCGGAGCGAGGCCCTCGACCTCCGCCTCGACCTCGCCTTGGCCGAGAGCGCCCGCTTCAGCCCCCTTCTCCCCGCCGGCCTCGCCTGGCAGGGGCTCGCCGCCCGGGCGCATGTCACCGGCACCATGGCGAAGCCCGCCATTGCCCTGACCGCGACGCCCGACGCCCTGGCCACCGGCGTCGCCCAGGCCGACGCCGTGCTCGGCCCTGCCCCCCGCCTCGCCCTCAATGCCGCGCTCCCCGGCCCGGCCTTCGAGGCGACGCTCGACGCCGCCAACGGCCGTCTCACCGCGAAGGGCAATGTCGCCGAGCCCATCGCCGTCGACGCCACCCTCTCCCTCCCCCGGCTCGAGGTCCTCGGCGCCGGCTCCGAGGGCGCGCTGGAGGCGACCGTGCACGCCGCCGGCAAGCTCACCGACCCCGACCTCACCCTTTCCGCCCGCTCCGGCCGCATCGCCGCCGCCGGACGGGTGCTGGAAGGCCTAGCCCTCGACGCCCAGGTCGCCACCCCCGCCTCCGCCCCGCGCGGCACCGCCCAGCTTCGAGCCACGCTCGACGGCCTGCCCGTCGCCCTCGACTTCCGCGGCCGCCCGGATGGCCAGGCGGTGGAGATCGAAGCCGCCGAGGCCCGGCTCGGTCCCGCCCATCTCGCCGCCAATGGCCGGCTCGACCCCGGGGCCAAGCTCTTTGACGGCACGGCGCGGCTGGAGGCACCCGACCTCGCCCCGCTCGGCCGCCTGGCAGGACAGGCAGGCCTCGCCGGCCGCCTGACCCTCGATGCCAAGCTGGAGCCGCGCGACGGCGTCCAGGGCTTCGACCTGCGCCTCGATGCCCCGCGGCTGGCCTATGCCGGCCAGGAGGGCAGTCTCGCCGCCACCGTCAACGGCACCCAGGCCGCCCTCGACTGGACGCTCCGCGGCAAGGCGACCCAGGGCGAACTCTCCGGCCGCGGCCGCCTCGCCGCCGCCGAGGGCGCCTACCGCCTCGACCTCGCCGCCCTCCAGGCCGAGGCGCAGGGCGAGACGGTCCGCCTCGCCAATCCCGCCCGCATCACCTATGGCGCCGATGGCGGGATCGACATCGCCAAGCTGGCCCTCGCCATTGGCAATGGCGGCCGGATCCAGGCCGCCGGCCGTTGGGGGCCGGAGCGGGCCGATCTCGGCGTCACCATCGCGGCCCTGCCGCTGGTGCTCGCCGAGCGCTTCGCCCCGGACCTGAAGCCGCAGGGCATGATCACCGGCGAGGTCCGCGCCACCGGCCCGACGGCGAAGCCCGAGATCCGTGCCCGGCTGAACGGCACCGGCCTCGGCCTCGGCGCCGAATGGGCGCGCGGCCTGCCGCCGGTGACGCTGCGGGCCGAGGGCAGCATGACCGGCAACGCCGCCGAGGCCCGCGCCGAGATCGCCGCCGGCCCCGCCAGCACCGTCACCGCCACCGCCCGCCTGCCGCGCGGCTTCGACCCCAACTCCCCCCTCGCCGCCAGCCTCGACGGGTCGCTGAACCTCGCGCCCCTCGCCGGCCCCTTCCTCGCCGCCGGCGCCGACCGCGTCGCCGGCCGCCTCGCCCTCGCGCTCAAGGCCGAGGGCAGCCTCGGCACCCCCCGCCTCGGCGGCCGCGCCACCCTCTCCGGCGGCGACTACCGCAACCCGATCACCGGCGTCCGCCTTTCCGAGATCGGTGGGACCATCACCGGCGAGGGCACCCGCCTGGTCATCGAGCGGCTGGAGGGCAAGACGCTCGGAGGCGGCACCATCGGCATCCGCGGCAGCATCGATGTCGGCGCCCCCGGCCTGCCCGCCGACCTCGCCATCACCGCCCGCAATGCCCGCCCCGTCGCCTCCGACCTCGGCACGGCCACCATCGGCGCCGACATTACGGTGAAGGGCCCGATCACCGGCGGCGGCACCGTCGCCGGCGAGGTGCGGATCGAGCAGGCAGAACTCCGCGTGCCGGAGAAGCTGCCCGCCAACGTCCCGACCCTCGCCAATGTCCGCCAGCGCGGCCGCCTGCCGCCCGGCGTGCTGCCCCCCGAGCCGCCGCCCGCGGCCAAGGCCGGCCCGCCCGCCGCCGCCGCGCCGCCCCTCTCGCTGGCGGTGAAGGTCAGGGCGCGCCGCGTCTTCATCCGCGGGCGCGGGCTCGAGGTGGAAATGGGCGGCGCCCTCGATATCGGCGGCACGGTCGCCGCCCCGGTCCCCTCCGGCAACCTCAACCTGGTCCGCGGCACGCTCAACATCCTGACCCGGACGCTGACCTTCAAGCGCGGCACGATCGGCTTCAATGCCGGCACTTTCGTCCCGCAGCTCGACATGGCGGCGGAGGCGACGGCCAGCACGACGACCATCACCGTGACCGTCACCGGCCCGGCCAATGCGCCGCAGATCGCCTTTACCTCCACGCCCGAGCTGCCGCAGGACGAGGTGCTGGCGCGCCTGCTCTTCGGCCGCTCGACCAGCAGCCTCTCCCCGTTCGAGATCGCCCAGATCGCCGCCGCCGTCGCCCAGCTCACCGGGATCGGCGGCTCCGGCGGCGGTCCGCTCGACCGGGTCCGCACCGCCCTCGGCCTCGATCGCCTCGGCGTCAGCGGCGGCCAGGGCAATTCCACGAGCCCCACCGTGGAGGCCGGGCGCTACGTCGTCCCCGGCGTTTTCCTCGGGGTCCGCCAGGGGACAAATGGTGGCGGCACCGGCGTTGGCGTGCAGGTGGAGATCACGCCCCGGATCAAGATTGAGGGCCAGACGGCCACCGGCCCCGCCGGCGACCGCATCGGCCTGTCCTACGAGATGGAATACTAGACATCTTCCGCGCAGCCTCGTGACCGGCAGTCCTATGGCTGCTGATAATAAGGCTGCTTATATTCAGCGGCGTGACGATACCGCCGAATGACGACCTCTTGCTGCTGCTGACCGACGTGGCGCGGCTGGTCCGCACCATGGCGGACCGCGTCGCCCGAGCGCATGGCATGACCCGCGCCCAATGGGTGATCCTGGTCCGCCTTCGGCGCCATGACGGCCTGACCCAGCGCGAGCTGGCCGAGCTGCTGGAGGTCGAGCCCATCACCGTCGGCCGCCTGGTCGACCGCCTGGCCGCGCGCAACCTGATCGAGCGCCGCGCCGACCCGAATGACCGCCGCGTCTGGCGGCTGCACCTGCGGCCCGAGGCGGCGCCGGTGCTGGCCGAGATCGACGAGGCCAAGGCCACCTTCGATGCGACCACGACCCGCAACCTGCCCGAGGCGCAGCGCGCTGCCGTCCGCGACGCCCTGCTGCTGATGAAGTCCAACCTGCTGGCCGGCGAGACGGAAGCCGACTTCGCTGCCTGAGAGAGCATCCGATGCCCGAAGGTTCGATCCGCGTCGAGAAACCCGAGACCGAGGCCGCCTCCGCCCCGCCGAAGCGCCGCCGCCGCTGGCTGCGCCCGGTCCTGATGCTGGGCGGCGTGCTGGCCGTCGTCGCCGGCTCCGGCTTGTTCTGGCTGAATGGCGGCCGCTACGCCGGCACCGACGACGCCTATGTCCAGGCCGACCGGCTGATGCTGGCGACCGATGTCGCCGGCATCGTCCAGCGCATCGCCGTGCGTGAGGGCGACCGCGTGACGGAAGGCCAGCCCCTCGTCCAGCTCGACCCCGCTCCCTTCCAGCACGCCCTCGACCAGGCGCGCGCGCAGCTGCAGCAGACCGCGCTGAGCCTCGAGGCCATGCAGGCCGACTATCAGCGCCTGCTGCGCGACGCCGCGGCGCAGGAGGCGGCCGCCGCCCTCGCCCAGGCGACCTATGACCGCGCCGCGCAGATCGTGAACAGCGGCGCCGTCACCCGCTCCGCCTATGACCAGGCGCGCTACGGCCTGCAGCAGGCGCAGCAGCAGCTCGAATCGCTCCGCGCCCAGGCCCGGGTTCAGCTGGCGAAGCTCGGCGGCAAGGCGGACCAGCCGGTGGAGCAGCACCCCGACTACCTCGAGGCCGCGGCCAGGCTCGCCGAGGCGCAGCGCCAGCTCGACCACACCGTGCTGCGCGCGCCCTTTGCCGGCACCGTGACCCAGGTCTCGACCCTGCAGCCCGGCCAGTACCTCGCCGCCGCCTCGCCCGCCTTCGCCCTTGTCTCCTCCGACCGCGTCTGGGTGGATGCGCTGCCGAAGGAGACCGACCTCACCTATGTGAAGCCAGGCGACGCCGCGACGGTCACCATCGACACCTATCCTGGCCGCAGCTGGAAGGCGGTGGTGGAGAGCATCAGCCCCGCCTCCGGCTCCACCTTCAGCGTGCTGCCGGCGCAGAACGCCTCCGGCAACTGGGTGAAGGTGGTGCAGCGCATTCCGGTCCGCATTCGCGTCGAGCAGCCGGCGGACGCGCCGCCGCTGCGCTCGGGAATGAGCGCCGTCGTCTCCATTGACACCGGCCATGAGCGGCATCTCTCCGACATTTTCTAGTCTTCCACGACCCATGCTTCGGGCCAGCCCTTCCGCCGCCTGACGGCGGAAGGGCACCAGCGAGGGCAGGCATTCCCAATGAACGAGCAAGCGGTGCCGCATCGCGGCATCATCACCGTCTGCGCCATGGTGGCGACGCTGATGCAGGCGCTGGACGGCACCATCGCCAATGTCGCCCTGCCCTACATGCAGGGCGGGTTGGCGGCGACCTCCGACCAGATCACCTGGGTGCTGACCAGCTACATCACCGCCGCCGCCATCCTGACGGCGCCGGTCGGCTTCCTCGTTACGCGCTTCGGACGGCGGGCGGTCTTCCTTGCCTCGGTCGGCGGCTTCACCCTCGCCTCCGTCGCCTGCGGCGCGGCGCAGTCGCTCGAGCAGATGGTGATCTTCCGGCTGCTCCAGGGCGCCTTCGGCGCCGCGCTGGTGCCGCTCAGCCAGTCCACCATGCTCGACATCTACCCAGCAGAGCAGCGCGGCTCCGCCATGGCGATCTGGGGCATGGGCGTGATGGTTGGCCCGATCCTGGGCCCGACGCTCGGCGGCTACCTGACCGAGAACCTCAACTGGCGCTGGGTCTTCTACGTCAACTTGCCCTTCGGCATCCTGGCGCTGCTCGGCCTGATCTTCTTCCTACCCAAGGGCGAGGCGCAGTCCGGGCGGAGGTTCGACTGGTTCGGCTTCGGCGTGCTGGCGCTCGGCGTCGGCGCCTTACAGATCATGCTCGACCGGGGCGAGCTGCTGAACTGGTTCGGCTCGACCGAGATCATCGTGGAGGCGACCCTCGCCGGGCTCGGCCTCTACCTCTTCCTCGTCCACATGGCGACGGCGGACCGGCCCTTCATTCCGCCCCGCATCTTCGGGAACCGCAACTTCGCCGCCGGGCTCGGGATCATGTTCGCGGTCGGCGTCATCCTCTTCGCCACTTCGGCCCTGCTCGCGCCCTATCTCCAGACGCTCGGCAACTACCCGGTCTTCACCGCCGGCCTTGCGATGGCGCCACGGGGCCTCGGCACCATGGCGGCGATGTTCCTTGCCGGCCGGCTGGCCAGCCGCTTCGACCCGCGCAAGGTGATGGCGATGGGCGTGCTGATCCTCGCCTGGACGCTCTGGGAGATGACTGGCTGGACGCCCGACGTCTCGATGACGACGCTGGTCACGGCAACCGTGCTCCAGGGCGTGGGCCTCGGCTTCGTCTTCATCCCGCTGAACCTCGTCGCCTTCGCAACCCTCGACCCGGCGCTCCGGACGGATGGCACCTCGCTCATCAGCCTGCTGCGCAACCTCGGCAGCGCGATCGGCATCTCGGCCATGTCGGCCATGCTGACGCGGAACACCCAGGTCGTGCATGCGGACCTGGCGATGCATGTCTCGCCGCTGAACCGGGTCTTCGACATGCCGGCGATCCACCGGTGGTGGGACCCTTCCACCGTCCCCGGCGCCGCACTGTTGAACCAGGAGATCACGCGTCAGGCCAGCATCATCGCCTATGCCGACGACTACTGGCTGCTGATGATCCTGGCGCTGGCGATGCTCCTCCTGCTGCCGCTGATGAAGCGTCCGCCGCAGGCCGCCGCGCCCGACCCGGCGCATGCGGCGATGGAATGAACCCCGCGCAGGGGCGGCGGCCTACTCCGCCGCCGCCTCCAGCACCGCCTCCCAGGCTGGGTTGACCGGCGGGCAGCCGGCGCCGAGCCGCGCCCGCGCCGCGTGGTACTCCCGCCGCCAGCGCGCCACCACCTCGCCCGCCGGCTCGACCGCCTTCACCGCGCCGATCCCCTGCCCGGCGCCCCAGATGTCCTTCCAGCGCTTCTTCCGGTCGGAGCTGAAGTCCATCTTGCTTGGGTCGCTGCCCGGCAGGTTGTCCGGGTCGAGCCCCGCCCGCACCAGGCTCGGCTTCATGTAGTTGCCGTGCACGCCGGTGATGAGGTTGGTGTAGATGATGTCCTCCGCCCCGCATTTCAGCATCATCTGCTGGTACTCCGACTGCGCCCGCGCCTCGGTCGTGGCGATGAAGGCGCTGCCCGCATAGGCGAAGTCGGCGCCGAGCGCCTCCGCCGCCAGCACGCTCCGCCCATTGGCGATGGCGCCCGAGAGCGCGATCGGCCCGTCGAACCAGGCCCGCGTCTCCTGCAGGAAGCCGAAGGGCGAGAGCGTCCCCGCATGCCCACCCGCGCCGGCACAGACCAGCACCAGCCCATCCGCGCCCTTGTCGATGGCGCTATGGGCGAAGCGCTGGTTGATCACGTCGTGCAGGACGTAGCCGCCATAGGAATGGATCGCCTGGTTCACCTCTGGCCGCGCGCCGAGCGAGGTGATGATGAGCGGCACCTTGTGCTTCACGCAGATGGCGAGGTCATGTTCCAGCCGGTCGTTCGATTTGTGCACGATGAGGTTGATGGCAAAGGGCGCCGCCGGCCGGTCCGGATGCCGCGCATCATGCGCCGCGAGCCGTTCCTTGATCTCGACCACCCATTCCTCGAACTGCTCCGCCGGCCGCGCATTGAGCGAGGGCATGGCGCCGATGACGCCCGCCGTGCATTGCGCGACGACGAGGTCGGGGACGGAGATGATGAAGAGCGGCGAGCCGATGAGCGGCAGCGAGAGCCGGCCCTTCAGCGATTCGACGAGGGTCATGAGTCGGCTTTCCTTCAGCGCTTTTTCAAGACGCCGGCCATGATGGCCTGGGTTTCCTCGGTCTGCAGCCGCGCGCTCAGGATCTGCCGCTCGTCCTCCATCCGCTCGAGCAGGATCGCATGGTGCTGGCGCAGCAGCCGCCGCGTCAGCCGCATCGCCTCGGGCGGCTTCCGCGCCAGCACGGCCGCCGTCGCCTGCGCATTGGGCAGCAGCTCGGCGCGGTCCATCACGCGGTTGACGAAGCCCATCTCACGCGCCGCCTCGGCGCTGAAGAACTCGCCGAGAAGCATCAGCTCGGCCGCCTTCTGCCTCCCCACCATCCAGGGCACGATCATGGAGGAGCCAAGCTCCGGCACCAGGCCGAGATCGACGAAGGGCATGCGGAACCGCGCCTCCGGCGCCGCATAGACGATGTCGCAATGCATCAGCATGGTGCAGCCGATGCCGATGGCGAGGCCGGGCACCGCGGCGACGATCGGCTTCTCGTAATTGGCGAGGCCGTAATAGAAGCGCTTGCTCGGCGGCGGGGCGCACGGGTCCTCCGGCGCGCGGTTCTGGAACTCGCCGATATCGTTGCCGGCGCAGAAGGCCTCGCCCTCGCCGGTCAGCAGCAGGCAGCGCACCGCCGGGTCGGCGGCGCTGTCCTCGATGGCCGCGGCCAGGCCGGCATACATGGTGCGCGTCAGCGAATTCTTTTTCTCCTGCCGCGCGATCACCACGGTGCACACCCCGTCGGCGACCGACACCTTGATGTTCTCGGACATGCTCGTTCTCCTCCCGGCCATTGCAGGCGGCCCCATGCGCCGCGTCAAGCGCCACCTCCCCGCCGCGCCCCGGGCATGCGAGGCTTGCCGCAACGACCGGGAGGAAACAATGCCAAAGCATAGGATTGCTCGCCGCAGCCTGCTCGCCGCCGCGCTGGCGACGCCGGCCCTGGCCCAGGCCCGGCCGGTGACGCTCGTCGTCCCCTTCCCGCCCGGCGGCTCGACCGACCTGATGGGCCGGCTGCTGGCCGAGCGGATGGCGCCCCTTCTCGGCCAGCCCGTCCTGGTCGAGAACCGCCCCGGCGCCGCGACCGTGGTCGGCGCGGAGTATGTCGCCCGCGCCGCGCCGGACGGCGCCACCCTCCTCGTCAACTCCGGCACCACGCTGACGCTGAACCCGCTGCTGATGCGGAACCTCTCCTACCGAACGGAGGATTTCGCCCCCGTCTCCCTGCTCAGCATCCTGCCCTTCGCCTTCGTCCTGCAGAACCGCCTGCCGAAGACCATCCCGGAATTCGTGGCGCTGGCGAAGGCGCAGCCGGGGCGGCTGAACTACGGCACCAACGGCCCCTCCTCCTTCAACAACATCGCCGCCGTGCTCGTCTCCGAGCAGCTTGGCATCCGCATGCAGGACGTCACCTACCGGGGCGATGCGCAGCAGCTGAACGACTTCCTCGCCGGCACGCTCGATGTGCTGGTGGTCGGCGGCGCCTCGGCGATCGGGACGCACCGCAATGGCCAGGGCCGCATCATCGGCTGGACCGGCGACCGCCGCATGCCCGGCCTCCCCGACATCCCGACCTTCGCCGAGACGGCGCCGGAGGCGGTGGCACAGACCTATTTCGGCCTGGTCGCCCCCGCCCGCACCCCGCAGCCCGCCATCGCCCGCCTTGCCGCGGCCGCAGGCGAAGCGCTGAGGGAGCAGGGCTTCCGCGACCGCCTGCTGGCCGAGGGGCAATTCGCCATCGGCAGCGGGCCGGAGGACTGCGCTGCCTTCATGCGGCAGGAGGCCGCCCGCTGGGCCCCCGTCCTCCGCCGCATGAATCTCCAGATCGACTGAGGAGGCCGCGCATGCCGCTCGGACGCAGAACCCTCCTGACCCTGCCCCTCGCCACCCAAGCCGTGGCGCAGGAGGGGCCGGTCGGCATCATTGTGCCTTTCACCCCCGGCACCGGCCCCGACGTGCTGGCCCGGCTGGTCGCCCCCGTGCTGCAGGCGGCACTCGGCCAGCCCGCGATCGTCGACAACCGCCCCGGCGCCAGCGGCAATATCGGCACCCAGGCCGCCGCCCGCGCCGCACCAGACGGGCGGACGCTGCTGCTCCAGGCCAATACCTTCGTGATGAACCCGAGCCTCTTCCGCCAGGTCCCCTACGACCCGGTCGGCAGCTTCGCGCCCATCATCCGGCTGACCCTCGGCGAGCTGGTCCTCGCCGTGAACCCCGACATCCCCGCCCGCAGCGCCGCCGAATTCGCGGACCTCGCCCGCCGCCGCAGCCTGGATTACGCCAGCCCCGGCATCGGTACGCCGCAGCACCTGGCGATGGCGCTCTTCGCCGTCGAGACCGGCGCCGCGCTCAACCACATCCCCTATCGCGGCAGCGCGCCGGCGATCCAGGATCTGCTCGGCCGGCGCGTCGCGGCCATGGTGCTGCCGGTCCACACCGCCCTGCCGCTCGCCGCCGATGGCCGCATCCGCCTGCTGGCCCTCGGCAGCCCGCAGCGCAGCCCCGCCGCCCCCGCCGTGCCGACCATGGCCGAAAGCGGCTTCCCCGGCGCCGAGGTCGACCTCTGGTACGGGCTGCTCGGCCCCGCCGGCCTGCCCGCTCCCCTCATCGCCCGGCTGAACGGCGCTCTGAACGACTGGCTACGCCAGCCCGCGACAACCGAAGCGCTCGCGGCGCAGGGCATGGCCCCGGTCGGCGGCAGCCCGGCCGCCTTCGCCGAGGTCATCGCCCGCGACCTCGCCCGCTGGGCCGAGGTCATCCGCCGCGCCAACATCTCGGCGGACTAGAGCAAGCTCCGATCAGGTGGAATCATCTGATCGGAGCTATTTGCTCGATCAAACAACACGCTGGAGCGGGTTCCGTGAGCCCATGCGAACGGAAACCGCCCTAGCCATCGCGCCGCCGCAGCGCGAGCCGCCGCGGCGCATTGCCGGTGCAGGCCGCCGCGAACAGCTCCACCACCCGGGCCGGCCACAGCCCCACCCGCCGCACCGCGAGGTCCATGCAGAGGTACAGCACCTCGTTCTCGGCCGCGAGCCAGCCCTCCGTCGCATGGTACATCCGGTGTACCGCGATCAGCCGTTTGGCGTCATGGGCCAGCACCTCGCTCTCGCAGCGGAGCGGCATGCCCTCCCGCACCTCGCGCACGTAATTCACCCAGGTTTCCGCCGCGAAGGTGCCGAACCCCTCCGCATGCAGCGGCTTGCCGAGGCCGAGGCGCGGCCAGAGCTGGTCCGTCGCCATGTCGAAGACGGCCAGGTAGAAGGCCATGTTCATATGGCCGTAATGGTCGACCCAGTCCGGCCGCACCACCGCCAGCACCTGCCCCGCCGCCATGCCGCCTCCCGTACTGCCCAGCCATTCGGGCGGAGCCGGGGCGCCTTGTCCATCCCTGGAAATTGGGCGGGTCGGCATCCCACGGTTGTGATAGGATGAATCTGGATCAATCAGGACCGTTGCCGCGATCATGCCTGCCGCCCCGCTGCCTTCCGACGAAGCCGGCCGCCTCGCCGCATTGCGCTCCTATGCCGTGCTGGATACGGCCTGCGAGGCCGCCTTCGACGACATCGCCCGCCTGGCCGCCCGGCTCACCCGCCGGCCCATCGCCCTGGTCTCGCTGATCGATGCCGAGCGCCTCTGGGCCAAGGCCCGGCACGGGCTCGAGATCACCGAGGCGCCGCGCAACCTCGCCTTCTGCGCGCATGCCATCCTGCAGCCGGACCAGCCGCTGGTGGTCGACGACACCCGCGCCGACCCGCGCTTCGCCGACAACCCGCTGGTCCATGGCGATCCAGGCCTCCGCTCCTATACCGGCGTCCCGCTGGTGAATGCCGAGGGGTATGCCCTCGGCACCCTCTGCGTGCTCGACCACGCCCCGCGCCAGACCAGCGAGGAGGAGCTCGAGATTCTCTCCGGCCTCGCCCGCTCCGTCTCGACCGCGCTCGAGCTGCGGCGCGCGATGCGGCGCATGCACGACCTCGCCGTCACCGACGGGCTGACCGGCCTGCCCAACCGCTCCGCCATGATGACGGCGCTCGACGCGACCATCGCCGAGCGCCGCCCCTTCACGCTTCTCTTCATCGACCTCGATGGCTTCAAGGGGGTGAACGACCGGTTGGGCCATGCGGCCGGCGATGCCGTCCTGCGCGCCGTCAGCGAGGTGCTGCGCGCCACCACGCGTGCGACGGACAGCCTGGCCCGGCTCGGCGGCGACGAGTTCTGCGTCCTGCTCGGCGAGACCGCGGGCGCCGCCCATCTGGCGGAGCGAATCCGCCTGGCGCTGACCGAGCGCATGGTGCGCGAGGGCTGGCCGGTCACCGCCTCGATCGGCTCGGTCGGCTTCGGGACCATGCCGGCCTCGGCCGAGGCGGCGCTCGCCGCGGCGGACGCCATGATGTACGCCGCCAAGACCGGCGGCAAGGATCAGGTCCGCAGCGCGGCCTACGAACACGCCGGATAGGCGAGCCAGCCGAGCACCGTCCCGTCCGACGCCGCGATCCGCCGCGCATCGACGCAGCGCCGCTCGAGGAAATAGGCGGTGGCCGCCGGATCCGGCGGCGGCGCATCGGCCTGTGTCAGCCGCATCGCCACCCGCCCCTGCTCGCCGACCAGGCAGCGCTCCGTCACCCGCCCGCGCCGCACCCGCACCGCCAGCCGCCCGTTCGGCGCCGGCCCGACATCGTCGACGAAGGCCGCGGGGTCGCCGTCGAGGCAGGCCCTGAGCGCCGGCGCCAGCGATCCGAGCCGCGCCTCCCAGCCCGGCTCCGCCGCCGCCGGCCCGGCCGCCAGCAGCAGCGCCAGGGCGAGGCGCCGCGCCCTCAGTGGATCTCGTCCGACCGCGACAGCGCGTCCTTCAGCTGATGGATGTCGAAATCGTCCCGCTTCGCCATCTCGAGGATCACCGCCTCGCGCCGGGCACAGAGGTCGATCGCCGCCGGCAGCTGCCGCACCGCCTCGGCCGGGATGACGACGGCGCCGTGCCGGTCGGCATGGACCACGTCGTCATGCATGCAGGGCATGCCGTGGACGATCACGTCCCGCCCGAAATCGACCATGTGCACATGCGCATGGCTCGGGTTGACCATGCCGCCGATGATCTGGAAGCCCGACGCCAGCATGTCGATGTCGCGGAAGGAGCCGCTGGTGACGCAGCCCTGGCAGCCGAGGCCCTTGTGGATGGCGCTGTTCACCTCGCCCCAGAAGGCGCCGATGCCGGGCGTCTCGTCCAGGTCCTCGATGACGACGATGGTCGGCAGGTCGGCATCGGCGACATATTCGTACCAGCCGATGCGCGCCTCGCGGTCCTGCTCCCGGGTGCGGCCGGAGGGGGCGGCGGCGCGGATCTGCCCAGTGCGCGCCAGGCCGCAGAGCGGCGGCAGCGACGGGTCGGCGACGGTGAAGGGCTGCAGCGTGAAGCCGCGGCCTCGCCGGGCCGGGACGACGAGCTCCAGCGCGTTGCAGATGGTCGGCGTATCCCAGCGCCGCAGCAGATCGAGATCGGCGCGGGTAAAGGGGCGTTCGGTCATGGCGTTGGTCCTCCCGGAGGGGCTCAGCTTCGGGGAGGGCGCGCCGCGGGTCAAATGCCCGATCGGCGCTCGCCAGGTCCGCCGCCATCTTCCTCACGTCGTCGCGAAAGTTGCGCCGCCCCGGACGGATCGCGCTATTCCACCGGAAGTAGCAGCCCTGTATGATAGCGGAACGGGGCGTAGGGGGGGGCATGTCAGGTTCGCCGGAGATCAGCCAGTCGGGCAGGCTCCTCGGGATTACCTCGCCGCTCGGTCCCGACGTGCTGGTCCTGCGCCATCTCAGCGTCACCGAGGCGATCGGCCGGCCCTTCGTCATCGAGGCGGAGGTGCTGTCGGCCAGGAGCGACCTCGCGCCGAAGGACCTGCTCGGCAAGTCGGTCACCTGCACCGTCGACCTTGCCGACCAGCCGAAGCGGCACTTCAACGGCATGGTGCGCGCCTTCGCCAAGGTCGCCGGGCGGGAGCGCGACCTCACCGCCTACCGCTTGGAGGCCGTGCCGCTGCTCTGGAACATGACCCGTACGGCCGATTGCCGCATTTTCCAGGAGCAGTCGGTGCAGGCCATCCTGCAGACGCTGTTCGGCGAGGCGAGCGTCGCCCCTGTGCGCTTCGGCACCCTGCCCTCCACCCCGCGGCCCTATTGCGTGCAGTTCCACGAAGCCGATTTCGACTTCGCCAGCCGGCTCATGGACGAGATCGGCGCCGGCTACTTCTTCCAGCACGGCGCGAACGACCACACCCTGACGGTGACCGGCGCCAATGCCGACTTCCCGCAGGTGCCGGGCGAGCCGCTGGTGGTGCGGGCCGCGGCCAACGACCTCAACGCGGTCACCGAATGGCGCGTCTCCGGCACGCTGCAGCCGGGCAAGCATGTCGGCCACGACTTCGACATGCTGAAGCCCTCGACCCTGCTGCAGGCAACCACCCAGACCCGGCTCAGCACGCCCAATGCCAGCACCTGGGAGGTCTATCGCTGGGGCGCCGGCCAGGCCGCGCAGCCCGATGGAGACCCGTCGACCATCGGCATGGAGCAGCACGAGGCGCAGGCCGATTCGGCCGAGGGCCATACCGAGATGGCGACCCTCTTCGCCGGCGGGAAGATCAAGGTGCAGGAGGGCCTGGGCGGCTCCGCGCTCCCCTGGCTGATCACCGCCATCCGCCACGAGGCGATGGACGAGACCCAGCTCGTCGGCGACGGCCAGACGCATTACGCCAACAGCTTCGTCGCCATCCCGGCCGACCGCACCTGGCGCAACGCGGCGCCCCGCCGCCGCCCGGCGATGCCCGCGCTGCAGAGCGCCATCGTCACCGGCCCCTCCGGCGAGGAGATCCATTGCGACCAGCACGGGCGGGTGAAGATCCAGTTCCTCTGGGACCGCTACGGCAAGAAGGACCAGAACACCACCTGCTACGTGCGCGTCTCGCAGCCCTGGGCGGGCAAGTGGGGCGGCACCTGGTTCCTGCCGCGGATCGGCGACGAGGTGCTGGTCGGCTTCCTCGACGGCGATCCGGACAAGCCCGTGGTGCTCGGCAGCATCCACAACCAGGAAGCGCCGCCGCCCTATGCCCTGCCCTCGCTGAACACGCAGAGCGGCATCACCACCCGCTCCTCCAAGGGCGGCAGCAAGGACAACGCCAACCTGCTGCGCTTCGAGGACAAGAAGGGCTCGGAGGAGGTCTACATCCAGGCCGAGTTCGACATGAACGTCCTGGTGAAGCACGACCTCAGCACCACCGTCCGCGACGGCGACGAGACGCGGCTGGTCAAGGCCGGCAAGCGCACCACCACGATCGAGAGCGACGAGACGCTGACGGTCAACACCGGCAACCGCGAGACCACGATCAAGACCGGCAACGACACCTACACCCTCAGCACCGGCAACCTGTCGCAGACGCTGAAGATGGGGAATAACGACCTGAAGCTCTCCATGGGCAACATGAGCACCGTGCTCGACCTGGGGAACTACACGGTGACCACCAGCCTCGGCGCCGTCACCATCGAGGCGATGCAGGGCATCACGCTGAAGGTCGGCATGTCCGAGCTGAAGCTCGACCAGATGGGCATCTCCCTTAACGGGATGATGCTGAAGCTCGACGGCACGATGCAGCTCAGCATGCAGGGCCTGATGACCTCGGTAAAGGGCACCGCCATGCTGCAGGCCGGCGGCGGCATCGTGATGATCGGATGAGCGGCATGAGCGCGACACGCACCGCCTCCAAGCTCCTGGTGGCCCTGGCCCCGCTGCTCCCTCGGCTCGAGCTCGATGCCGCGGGCGGCGCGCTGCTCGCTGGCCTTGCCGATGCCGAGGCGGCCCTCGCCAGGCTCGAGGGCGCCGGCCGCATGACGGAGGCGCTTCGCCTCCTCGCCCATGCCCTGCCGAAGCGCGAGGCCGTGTGGTGGGCCTGCATGTGCGCCCGCGCCGTGCCCGACCCGGCGGCGCGGCCCGAGGACGTGCAGGCGCTGGAGGCCGCCGAGGCCTGGGTCCGCCGGCCCGACGAGGCCGCCCGCCGCGCCGCCATGGCCGCGGCCGAACGCGCCGCCTTCCGCAGCACGGAGGCCTGGGCCGCGGTCGGCGCCTTCTGGTCCGGCGGCAGCATGTCGCCCGAGGGCCAGCCCGTGGTGCCACCCGCCGAGCACCTCACCGGCGTCGCCATCGCCGGCGCCGTGGTGCTCGCTGCCGTCCGCACCGCGCCGGAGAAGGCCGCGGCGCGCTACCCCCGCTTCATCGCCAGCGCGCGCGACATCGGCACCGGCGGCGCCGGCCGCATTGCGCCGGAAGGGGCCGGCTGATGCCCCCCGCCGCCCGCATCACCGACATGCATGTCTGCCCGATGTTCACCGGCCCCGTCCCGCATGTCGGCGGGCCGATCCTGCCCCCTGGCGGGATGACGGTGCTGATCGGCGGCCTGCCCGCCGCCCGCGTCGGCGACATGTGCGTCTGCGTCGGCCCGCCGGACGTCATCGTCATGGGATCCGTCAAGGTGCTGATCAAGGGCCAGCCTGCCGCCTACATGGGCAGCCTGACGGCCCATGGCGGCTCGGTGGTCATCGGCTATCCCACCGTTATCGTGAGCTGACATGGAGCTGACCCTCAACGTCCTGCGCTGCCCGGAGGCCGCGGTGCCGGAGAGCCGGCGCTCCTCGGGCGGCGACCTCACCATCGGGCGCGGCCTCGAATGCGAGTGGCAGCTGCAGGACCCCGAGCGCGTGCTGTCGAAGCGGCATTGCGTGCTCGAATTCCGCGGCGGCTTCTGGCAGGTGCGCGATCTTTCGACCAACGGCACCTTCCTCAACCACGCGGCGGCGCCGATCGGCCGCGACCTCGTCGCCTCCCTCTCCGATGGCGACCGGCTGCGTCTCGGCAGCTACGAGATCGAGGTGCGGATTAGCGCGGCCGCGGCGCAGCAGGGCTTCGGCGGCGCGCCGGGCTGGGGCGCCTCATCCCTCCCCGGCACCGGCCGCGCCGTGCCCGACCCCTTCGCCGATCCCTTCGCCCCGGCGCCGGCGCTCGATGCCTCGCCCGGCTTCGCCACCCCGCCCCTGCCGAGCGGCGGCGTCGCCCTGCCGGCGGATTTCGACGCCTTCATCGACGATGCGCCGATGCCGGACCACCGGCCGGCGGCCTCGGATGCCTTCACCCCGCCCCGCGCGGTAGTGCCCGCCGCGGCGCCGCTGCCGGATGACTGGGACCTCGACTTCGACCTCTCGCCGCCGGGTGCGGCCCCGATCCGGCCGGCGCCAGCCACCGCGCCGGCCCCGGCCGCGCGGCCCGTGCCGCCGATCCCGGTCGCGGCCGCCGTCGCACCGCTGCCCGTCGCCGAGGCCGTGCTGCCGTCGCCCGTCGCGCCAGCCCCGGCCGCGGCGCCCGCCTGGAACCCGCCGCAGCCGGCGCCGGTGCCGGCCGCGCCGGATCCGTCCGACCCCTTCGCCGAGGAGGGCGTGCCAAGCATCGCCATCCCAGCACCGGCCGCCCTTGCAACGCCGGCTCCCATCGCCCAGCCGGTTGCGGCATCAGTGCCACCTCCCACTGCGCCGCTCGCGCCGGACGCCGCCCTCGCCCTGTTGCTGCGAGGCGCCGGCCTGCCGCCGACCGCGCTCGCGGGTGCCGACCCGGCCGCCGCGCTCACCGCCGCCGGCGCCAGCCTCCGCGCCGCCGTGGCCGGGCTGCGTGCCCTGCTCATCGCCCGGGCCGATGTGAAGCGGGAGTTCCGCATCGAGCAGACCATGCTCCGGGCCGCCGGCAACAACCCGCTGAAATTCGCCGCGACCGACGACGCCGCGCTCGCCGCGCTGCTCGGCCCCAAGCCGCAGGTGAAGGCCGTCGAGGAGACGGTCGCCGACCTCAACGCGCATCAGGTGGCCTCGCTCGCCGCGACCCAGGCCGCGGCCCGCGCCCTGCTCGACAAGCTGGCGCCGGCCGGGCTCGAGGCGGCGGACAAGGGCGGCGGCTTCCTCGGGGCGAAGGAGAAGCGGCTGTGGGATGCCTACAAGGCACTGCACGGCCAGCTCATCGACCAGTTCGAGGATGATTTCGACAGCGCCTTCGGCAAGGCCTTCGCGCGGGCCTATGAGGAAGCGTCGCGCAAGGATGGCGGGCGGTAGCCGGCGCCGCCGGGGGGAGTTCGGGGAATGAGCTGGTACGACAAGGTGGTCTGGCAGGAGGGGATGTTCCTCCGCGCCCAGCACTTCCAGCAGCAGGACCGCTACCTGGAGCACCTGCTCCAGGCGCGCACCGCGCCGCTGCGCCCGCATCCCTGGGGCGTGACGGAGCTCTCCCTCGACCGCGACCTGCTGGGCGCGGGCAAATTCGCCCTCGCCAATGCCGCGGGCGTGCTGGAGGACGGCACGCCCTTCGCCATCCCGGGCCAGGCCGACCAGCCCCTGCCGCTCGACCTGCCCGAGGGCACGCGCAACGCAGTTGTCTATCTCGCCGCGCCGATCCGCCAGCCCGGCAGTCCCGAGGTCGCCTTCACCGAGGGGCCAGAGAGCGGCGGCGCCCGCTACGCGCTGCGCAGCTTCGAGGCCTTCGACACCCATTCCGACAGCACCCTCCCCGCCGAGCTGCAGGTCGGCCGCCCGCGGCTGCGCTTCATGCTGGAGACGGAGGAGCGCGCCGGCTTCACCGGCATCGGCATCGCCCGGATCGTCGAGGTCCAGGCCGACCGCCGCGTCGTCGTCGATGAGCGCTACATTCCGACCTGCCTCCGCATCTCCGCCGCCGCGCCGCTCGCCAACCTGATCGCCGAGCTGGTCGGTATGATCGGCCAGCGCGCCGAGGCGCTGGCCGGGCGCCTCGCCCAGCCCGGCTCGCGCGGCGTCGCCGATGTCAGCCAGTTCCTGCTGCTGCAGGCGCTGAACCGCTGGCAGCCGCTGCTCGCCCACTGGGCCGATGCCGGCAACGTCCATCCGGAGGCTCTCTACAGCGGCCTGGTCCAGCTCGCCGGCGAGCTCGCCACCTTCACCGACCCGAACCGCCGCGCCGCCTCCTATCCTGGCTACCGGCACGAGGACCTGCAGCGCAGCTTCGCCCCCGTCATCGCCGACCTGCGCCGCGCCCTATCTGCCGATATCGACCAGAATGCCGTCTCCATCCCGCTGCGCGATGCGCGGCACGGCGTGCGCATCGGCCCGATCACCGACCGCAACTGGCTGCGCGCCGGCTCCTTCGTGCTCTCGGTGCAGGCCGACATGCCCTCCGAGCACCTCCGCCGCCTCTTCCCGAACCAGGTGAAGATCGGCGCGGTGGAGCATATCCGCGAGCTGGTGAACGTGGCGCTGCCCGGCATCGCCGTGCGGCCCCTGCCCGTCGCGCCGCGGCAGATCCCCTTCCATGCCGGCGCCACCTATTTCGAGCTGGATCGCGGCAGCCCGCACTGGCAGCAGATGCAGACCTCGGGCGGCTTCGCCATCCACGTCGCCGGTGAATTCCCCAATCTTCGCATGGAGCTCTGGGCGATCCTCGCATGAGCGACAATCCCTTCTCCGAGCCCGACGACAGCGACCGCACGGTGGTGCGCGGCCCGGCCCGCGCCACCACGCCGATGCCGGCCGCCGCCCCGGCCACCCCACCGCCCCCGGCCTTCGGCGCCCCACCGCCATCCGCGCCCATGCCGGATTTCGGGCCGACACCCCGCATGGCGGGCGAGGCGGAGACGCTGCCGAAGATCGGCCTCGGCCCGCTCTCCGCCGCTGCCGCGCCGCTGCTCGACCTGCTTTCGCGCTTGGTCGCCAGCGTCCATGTCCCGAACCCGGAGGAGCTGCGCCAGCGCGCCATCCGCGCCATGCGCGGCTTCGAGGCGGAGGCCCGCGCCGCCGAGATCAACTCGGACGAGATCCGCGCCGCGCATTACGGCCTCTGCGCCGCCATCGACGACGTCGCCATGGCGACGCCCTGGGGCCAGCAGAGCGGCTGGGGCGCCCATTCCCTCGTCTCCACCTTCCATCAGGAGGTGAAGGCGGGCGACCGCTTCTTCGACATGCTCGCCGGCATGCAGAAGGACCCGGGCCGATACCGCCAGGCGCTCGAGGTCTCCTATCTCTGCCTCGCGCTTGGCCTACAAGGGCGCTACCGCCTCTCGCAGCGCGGCACGGCGGAGCTCGACCGGATCAGGGAGGGCCTCTACCAGCTCCTCGTCCAACTCCGCGGTCCCTATGAACGGGAGCTCTCACCACACTGGCGCGGCGTCGATGCCCCGCACCGCCGCACCAGCCGTAGCGTGCCGAGCTGGGTCGCCGCGGTGATGACCGTCGCCGTGCTCGGCATCGCCTATGCCGGCCTCGCCAGCAGCCTCGGCGGGAAGTCGGAGGATCTCTTCGCCCGCCTCGCCGCCCTCCCGCCCGGCGCCTTGCCGACCATCCAGCGCGCCGCCCCGCCCGTGCCGCCCGCCCCGCCGCCGCCTGCGGCCACGCCGGCACGGCCCGACCTGCCCGCGCGCCTCCGCCAATTCCTCGCCCCCGAGATCCAGCAGGGCCTCGTCACCGTGCTCTCCGACCCCAACCGCGTCATCGTCCGCATCCGCAACCGCGGCATGTTCGCCTCCGGCAGCGCCGCGCTCGACCCGCGCTTCCTGCCGCTGATGAACCGCATCGGCGAGGCGCTGCGCGAGGAGCCGGGCTCGGTGCAGATCCTCGGCCATAGCGACAACCAGCCGATCAAGACCGCCCGCTTCCCTTCCAACTACCACCTCTCCGCGGCCCGGGCGCAGGCGGCGCTCGACGTCATCGCCACAGCCACGGGTGGCGACCGCAGCCGCTTCAGCTCCGAAGGCAGAGGCGAGAGCGAGCCGGTCGCCGCCAACGCCACGGCCGAGGGCCGCGAGGAGAACCGCCGCATCGAGGTCGTGGTGACCTTTGGGAGCGCCCGCTGATGGACGCGCTGCTCTCCGTCCTCGGCTCCGTCCCGGCGCTGGCCGGGCTGGTCGCGGCGCTGGCCATGGCCGCGCTCTTCTGGGTGTACGGCCCGCTGATCGGCGCCGGCGAGTTCTACCCCTTCGAGTCCTTCCTTCCCCGGCTCGCCCTCGCCGCGCTGCCGGTCATTGTCTTCCTCGTCACCGTCGCCATCATCGGCCTGCGCCGGGCGAAGCGCGACAAGGCGCTCGTCGCCGAGGCCGCCGCACCCGACCCCTCCGCTCAGGCCAGCGCCGAGGAGGAGGCCGCGCTCCGCGAGAAGCTGACCGCGGCCCTCGCCGCCCTCAAGCAGGCGACCGGCGGCAAGGGCGGCTACCTCTACGACCTCCCTTGGTATGTCTTCATCGGCCCGCCCGGCAGCGGCAAGACCACGGCGATCGCACAGTCGGGCCTCGAATTCCCGCTCGCAGAGGGCCGCGTCGCCGGCGTCGGCGGCACCCGCAACTGCGACTGGTGGCTGACCGACCGCGCCGTCCTCATCGACACCGCGGGCCGCTATACCACGCAGGACAGCGACGCCGCGGCCGACAAGGCCGGGTGGGACCGCTTCCTCGCCATGCTCCGCCGCAACCGCCCGCGCCAGCCGCTGAACGGCGTGCTGGTTTGCTTCGGCGTCGACATGCTGAGCAAGCTCGACGCGCAAGGGCGGCAAGACCATGCCCGCGCCGTCCGCAAGCGCATCAAGGAGCTCGAGGAGAAGCTAGGCCAGCGCCTGCCCGTCTACCTGTTCGTCAGCAAGGCGGACCTGCTCTCCGGCTTCACCGAATTCTTCGACGACCTCGACAAGGAGACCCGCGCCCAGGTCTGGGGCATGACCTTCCCGCTGGAGAGCGGCCCGGAAGGCAGCTCCGGCAAATTCGCTGGTGAGTTCGCCGCGCTGATGACCCGCCTCCAGGCCCGCCTGCTGGAGCGCCTCCAGGCCGAGCGCGGCCCCTCCCAGCGCGCCGCCATCATGGCCTTCCCCGGCCAGGTGGCCTCGCTGGCCGAGCCGGTCGGCGGCTTCGTCCAGGCGGCCTTCGGCGGCACAAGGCTCGACCCGGCGCCGATGCTGCGCGGCGTCTACTTCGCCTCCGGCACCCAGGAAGGCACGCCGATCGACCGCCTCACCGGCGCCCTCAGCCGCGCCTTCGGCCTCGACCCGCGCCGCCCCGTCGGCGTGCTCGGCCAGCGCGGCCGCAGCTTCTTCCTCGGCCGGCTGCTGCGCGAGGTGGTGTTCAACGAGGCCCGCCTCGCCGCCCGCGACCGCGGAGCGGAACGCCGCCGCCGCATGGTGGCGATCGCCGCCTGGTCCCTCGCCGCGGTCGTGACGCTTGGCGGCCTCGGCTGGTCCTACAGCGCCTATACCGCCGAGCAACGCCGCGCCGCCGCCCTCGAGGAGGCGCTGGCCAAGGCCGAGGGCGCCGGTCGCACCGTCCGCTTCGACCCGGTGCTGGATGCCAACCTCGCCGCCGTCCTGCCCTATCTCGACGCCGCGAAACCCCTGCCGGCGGCCGCCCGCACCCCCGGCGGCGGCCTCGGCCTGTCGCAGGAGGCGGAGCTGGCGACGGGCGCCGAGGCCGCCTATCGCCGCACGCTCGACCGGGTGATGCTGCCCCGCCTGCTCGCCGGGCTGGAGGCGCAGATCCGCGCCAATTTCCAGCGCCCCGACTTTCTCTACGAGGCGACGCGCGTCTACCTGATGCTCGGCCGCCAGGGCCCGCTCGACAAGCCGCTGGTCCGCGAATGGCTGCTGGCCGACTGGCTCCGCAGCTTCCCCGGCGCCACCGGCGCGCCGCAGCGCGACACGCTCCTCGGTCATCTCGACGCCCTGCTGGCGATGGACTTCTCCGGCTATCCGCTCGACGGCGCGCTGGTCGACGGCGCCCGCCGCGTCTTCTCCCGCCTGCCGATGGCCGAGCGCGTCTATTCCCGCCTCCGCCCCCTCGGCCAGCAGCTCCGCCCCTGGACGCCCGCCGAGGCGGTCGGCCCCGCCGGCCAGCGCTTCTTCACCCGCGCCTCCGGCCGCCCGCTGACCGAGGGCGTCCCCGGCCTCTACACCGTGGACGGGCTCTACAAGGGCCTGATGCCCGCCCTTGGCGACGCCGTCCGCGCCGCCGCCGGCGAAGCCTGGGTGCTCGGCCCCGAGGCCCGGGCCTCCGGCGCCGAGGACCCGGCCCGGCTCGAAGCCGCCATCCTCGCCCTCTATGCCGAGGACTATGCCCGCGCCTGGCAGGCGATGCTCGACGACCTCGTCCTCCCCCCCTTCCGCAACCTCACCGACGCCGCCGAGGGGCTGAACGTCCTCGGCGCGCCCACCTCCCCCATCCGCGACCTGCTCCGCGCCGCCGCCCGCCAGCTCTCCCCGGGCACCCCGCCGGAGGGCTGGGCCGCCCCCGGCCGCGGCGCCGAGGCCCAGCGTGTCCAGGCCGCCCAGGGCCAGGCTGCGGCCCCCACCGGCGCCGAGCCCGTCGCCCAGGTGGTGGAGACCCGCTTCCAGGCGCTCCGCACCGCCGCCGGCCAGCCGCTCGACGGCGTGCTGGCCATCGTCAACGAGCTCTATGTGCAGGTCGCCCGCCTCGCCTCCTCCCCGCCAGGGACGGTGGTGCCGGCGCCGACCGCGGGCCTCGACCCCGGCCAGCGCCTGCTCGCCGAGGCGGCCCGCCAGCCCCAACCGCTGGCCCGCTGGCTCACCGCCCTCGGCCAGTCGACCGCGACCCAGCGCAGCGGCGGCGCCAAGGCCGCCATCGCCGCCGCCGGCGGCCAGGCGCTCGGCCCGGTCTGCCGCGCGCTCGCCGACCCGCGCGGCATCCCCTTCCCCTTCCGCCGCGATTCGGCGCAGGACATGCCGGTCGACGACTTCGCCCGGCTCTTCAGCCCGGGCGGAGCGCTGGACCAGTTCTTCGCCCAGTGGATCCGCCCCTATGTCGACACCACCCAGCGCCCCTGGCGGCTGGTGGCGACGGCGGGCCTCGCCCCGCCGGTGACCCAGGCCGACGTGCTGCAATTCGAGCGCGCCCAGGCCATCCGCGACGCCTTCTTCCCCGGCGGCGCGATGATGGGCGGGCTCCGCTTCGAGCTGGTCCCGCAGGGCCTCGACCCGAATGCCCAAGGAGCGATCCTGGAAGTCGACGGCACCCGCTACGAAATGCCGCGCGGCGGCTCCGGCCGGCCCATCCCCCTCGGCTGGCCGAGCCGCGGCAACCTGACCCTCAATTTCGAGCCGGCCTCCTCGGCCGGGCCGCTCGGCTTCGACAGCGGCTGGTCGGCCTTCAAGCTCGTCACCGGCCGTCAGGCGGCGCTCCAGGCGACCGGCCAGGCCGATCGGCTGCGGGCCACGGTGACGCAGGGCGACCGCTCGGTCGTCTTCGAGCTGCGGACCGGCAGCACGATCCACCCCTTCGGCCTGCGCGAGCTGCAGGAATTCCGATGCCCGCAACTCGCGCCGTGACGGGCCTCCATGGCAAGCTCCCGGCGCATGGGGATTTCGTGCGCCGCGCGCTGCCGCCCAGTTTCTGCGAGCCCTGGGATGCCTGGCTGCAAGCCGGCATGACCGCCGCGCGCGACAGCCTCGGCGACGGCTTCGATGCCGCCTGGGCCGCGGCCCCCGCCTGGCGCTTCGCGCTCCCTCCCGGCGCCTGCGGGCCGGATGCGGTCGCCGGCCTCATGGCCCCCTCGATGGACGGCGTCGGCCGCCGCTTCCCGCTGACGCTGGCCGCCACCGCCCCTGGCAATCCGCTCTGGCCCGCCCCCTGGTTCGCCGCGCTGGAGGGCACCCTCCGCCATGCCCAGGCCGAGGCGCTGACCGCCGACGCCCTGGCCGCCCTCCTGCCCGAGCCGGGCGGGGCCGACGCCGCCGAGGCGCCCGAGCCGGGCTGGTGGACTGCGGGGGAGCCCGGCCTGGTCTGGCCGCTCCCTGCCCTACCGGAGCCCTTCGAATTCGTCCTGTTGCTGGATGCCCAGCCATGAGCGCCTCGATCGAGCCCGGCCTCGTCTCCGACTCCGCGACCCATCCGGGCGCCGTGCGCAAGCGGAACGAGGACAGCCTGGTCCACCGCCCCGATCTCGGCCTCTGGGCGGTCGCCGACGGCGCCGGCGGCCATGGCGCGGGCGATGTGGCGAGCCAGGCCGTCGCCGCCGCGCTCGACGCCATCCCCCCCGGCCTTTCCGCCGCCGAGATCCTCGCCCAGGCCCGCCTTCGCCTCGCCGGCGTGCATGCCGAGCTCCAGGCCCAGGCCGCGGCGCTGGGCGAGGGGCGCATCATCGCCACCACCGTCGTGCTGCTGCTCGCCCGCCATGGCCACTTCGCCTGCCTCTGGGCCGGCGACAGCCGCGCCTACCTCATGCGCGACGGCTTGCTTCAGCGCGTGACCCGCGACCACTCTCTGGTGCAGGAGATGGTCGACCAGGGCACGCTGACTGAGGCGGAGGCCGAGGTGCATCCGCAGGCCAACGTCATCCTCCGCGCCGTCGGCGCCACGGGCGAGCTGCTGCTCGACAAGGTGAGCGGCCGCATCGCCCCGGGCGACATGCTGCTGCTTTGCAGCGACGGGCTGTTCAAGGCGCTGCCGGAGGAGGAGCTGGCCGCGATGCTCCTCCAGGGCGCGACGGCCGCCGCCATCATCGACGCGGCTGTCGACCGCGGCGCCCGCGACAATGTCAGTGTGGTCCTGCTGCGCGCCGTCTGACGCTCAGGCGGGCTCCTCCGCCGCCATCGCCAGCCGTGCCGCATGCGCCGCCGCGATATGCGCCCGCGCCGCCGCCTCCGCCCCATCCGCATCCCCGGCGGCGATGGCCGCGACGATCCGCGCATGCTCCTCCCGCGCCGCCGCCGCCCGGCCGGGATGGGCGAGCGTCGTCGGCCCGAGCAGCAGCAGGGCATCGCCGATCGGCGCCAGCGCCCGCAGCAGGTAGCGGTTATGCGCCGCCTGGTGCAGCGCCCGATGGAATCGCCGGTTGTGCTCGGCGACCATCTCCGGCGGCAGCGCGGCCTCCGCCTGCACCAGCGCCTCGAGCAGCAGGAGGTCGGGCCGCCCCGCCTGCCGCGCGGCCAGCCTTGCCGCGGTGCCCTCCAGCGCCTCGCGCATGCCGTAGAGCTCGGCGACCTCGGCATGGTCGTACTGCGCGACGCAGAGCCCGCCGCCCGGCCCATGCGCGATCAGCCCCTCGGATTGCAGCCTCCGGATCGCCTCCCGCACCGGCGTCCGGCTCATGCCGAGCCGCTCGGCCAGCTCCACCTCCAGCACGCGCTGGCCAGGGCGGAGGCTGCCGCTGCGCAACCCCTCGCGGAAACGGTCATAGGCCTGGTCGGCGAGGCTTCCGGAAGCGCGCGGCATGCCCTTGCATACCGGCATTGACCGGGCGGAGCGAGGGGCTGAGCATCGCCCCATGCGCACGCTCCCCGCCTGGCGGTCCCTGCTCTACGTCCCTGCGACGCGGGAAAGCTTCGTCGCCCGCGCCCATACCCGCGGTGCCGACGCCATCATCCTCGACCTCGAGGATGCCGTCGCCCCGGCCGAGAAGCCGGCCGCGCGCGCTGCCCTCGCCTCCGCCATTCCCCGCGTGACGCAGAATGGCGCCGCCGCCTGCGTCCGCATCAACCGCCTCCTCCGCCTCGCCGCCCTCGACATCGACGCCGCCGTCGCCTCCGGCGCCGATGCGCTGGTGTTGACCAAGCTGATGGGCCCCGACCATCTCCGCCTGCTCTCCGAGCTGATCGCCGAGAGCGAGGACGCGCATGGCGTGCCGGTCGGCCGCACAAGCTGCATCGGCTTGGTCGAGACCGCCGACGCCCTGCCCTCGCTCGAGGCCATCGCCCGCGCCGAGCCGCGCCTCGTCGCCCTCGGCGCCGGCGGCGAGGACCTCGCCACCGACCTCGGCGCCGAACCCACGCCCGACGCGCTCTACCTGCCGAAGATGATGGCGCTGATGGCCGCCCGCGCTGCCGGCATCCTGCCCCTCGGCTTCATCGGCACCGTCGCCGGCCTCGACGACCCGGAGGGGTACCGGGCGATGCTCCGCCGCTCCCGCAAGCTCGGCTTCGCCTGCGCGAGCTGCATCCACCCCTCGCAGGTCGCCGTCATCAACGAGGAGTACGGCGACAGCCCGGAGGAGATCGCCCGCGCCCGCCGCATGGTCGCGGCCTTCGAGGCCAGCCTCGCCCAGGGCATCGGCGCCGTCAGCTTCGAGGGGCAGATGATCGACGAGCCGGTGGTGGAACGCGCCCGGCGGGTGCTCGCCCGCCATCCGTGATGGCCCGGCCCGTTGACAGGCGCCCCCGAAGCCCACCTGTTGCCTCATGCCCGAAGACGCCCCGCCCGCCTTCCTCCGTGCCCCGGGCGACATGAGCCAGCGCCTCCTGGCGCATGACTGGGCCTCCAGCCCGCTCGGCCCCATCGAGACCTGGCCGCAGAGCCTGCGCAGCGTGGTCGGCCTGATGCTGCAGACGCGCCAGCCGGCCTGCCTCGCCTGGGGCGAGCGGCTCACCTCGCTCTACAACGACGCCTGTATCCCGATCCTCGGCGCCAAGCACCCGGCCGGCCTCGGCCAGCCCCATGCCGAGCTCTTCGCCGGGATCGAGGACAACTACCGGTCCGTGGTCGCCGCGACGCTCGCCGGCGAGGCGCAGCATGTCGTCGACCGCGCGATCCCTCTCGCCGGCCGGCCGACGAGCTGGTTCACCTTCTCCTGGACGCCGCTGCGCGACGAGGCCGGCGCCGTTGCCGGCTTCCTCTGCATGGCGGTCGAGACGACGGAGAAGGTCCTCGCCCAGCAGGCGCTCGATGCTGAGGGCTGCCGCGACCGCAGCGAGGCCGAGCGCCAGCGCCGCCTCTACGAGGCCATCCTGACCAATACCCCCGACCTCGCCTATGTCTTCGACCTCGACCACCGCTTCATCTATGCCAATGAGGGCCTGCTGCGGATGTGGGGCCGCAGCTGAGAGGAGGCGATCGGCCGTACCTGCCTCGAGCTCGGCTATCCCGACTGGCATGCCGCGATGCATGACCGCGAGATCGAGCATGTGATCGCCACCCGCGAGCCGATCCGCGGCCAAGTCCCCTTCACCGGCACCTTCGGCCGGCGCATCTACGACTACATCTTCGTCCCCGTCCTCGGCGCCGATGGCCGGGTCGAGGCGGTGGCCGGCACCACGCGCGACATGACCGAGGAGATGGGGGCCGAGGCGGCGCTGCGCGACAGCGAGGCACGGCTCGACGCGGCCCTCTCCGCTGCCCGCATGGCCGCCTGGAGCTGGGATCCCGCCGCCGACCGCGTGACCTACTCCGCCCGGGCGGCCGAGCTCTTCGGCCTGCGCCCCGGCGAGGCGGTGGACAACGCCGCCGCGGGCCTCCGCCTTCTTCACTCAGAAGACCGGGAGCGCCATGCCGTCCTGGTGCGGTCCGCCGTCGAGCAGGGCACCGCCTGGCATTCGGAATTCCGCGTCATCCGCCCGAGCGACGGCAAGGTGGTCTGGCTGGAAGAGCGGGCAACGGCCGAGCGTGTCCCGGTCACCGGCGAGCTGCGGATGGCCGGGCTGGTCTGGGACATCACCGGGCGGAAGCAGGCCGAGGAGCGCCAGGCCCTGCTCTCCCGCGAGGTGGACCACCGGGCGAAGAACGCGCTGGCGGTGGTCCAGTCCGCCCTGCGGCTGACCCGGGCGCCGGACGTGCCCAGCTTCGTGACGGCAGTGAACGGCCGCGTCGCCGCCCTGGCGCGGGCGCAAAGCCTGCTTGCCCAGGACCGCTGGACAGGCGCCGATCTCGGCACCCTGCTGGAGGGCGAACTTGCGCCCTTCATCGGACCGCAGCAGCGCATCGCGCTCGAGGGCTCGGCCGTTGCCCTGCCCGTCCATGCGGCGCAGCCCCTGGCCATGGCCCTGCACGAACTCGCCACCATTGCGGTGAAATACCGCGTCCTTTCCGTCCCCGGCGGGACGGTCGCGCTGCGCTGGGAGCTGATGGCCGAGCCGACCGCCCGGCTCCGCCTCAGCTGGACCGAAGCAGGGGGCCCCCCGGTCATCGCCCCGCCGGCACGCTGCGGCTTCGGCACCCGCGTGCTGGACGGGACGGTGCGCGGCCAGCTCGGCGGCACCGTCGTGCTCGATTGGAATCCGGCCGGGCTGGCCTGCATGATGGAGCTTCCGCTCCGCCCGGCCGATCCTTAGCCCGGACGGGGATGCGTCGCGGGGCGCATCCGCCGGACTCGCTCTCAGTCGGCGTACTGTCCGGCCGCCTGGATGATCGGCCGCCACTTGTCGATATCCGCCAGCCAGAAGGCCCGGTGCGCCTCCGGCGTCGCCCGCTCCTGCGCGACCGGCGCGGTGCCTAGCTCGTTGAAGCGCGCCACCAGCCGCTCATCGCGGAGCGCCACCTGCAGCGCCTGCGACAGCCGCTGCGCCACCGGCGCCGGCGTCCCCTTCGGCGCGTAGAGCCCGTGCCACACGCTCACCTGGAAGGACGGCAGCCCCGCCTCGGCCGAGGTCGGCACATTCGGCAGCGCCGGGATGCGGGCCTCGGTCGTCACCGAAAAGACCTTCAGCGCCCCGGCATTGATCTGCTCGGTGGTGTTGGTCGTCTGGTCGCACATCAGGTCGATGCGCCCGGTGAGGATCTCCTGCATCGCCGGCCCCGTGCCGCGGAAGGGCACGGTCGTCATCGGCGCATCGACGGCCTTCATCAGCAGCAGCCCGCAGAGATGGCTCGCCGCGCCGATGCCGGCATTGGCGTAATTGAGGTTCTCCCGCTCCCGCCGGATCACCGTAATCGCCTCGGCCAGGTTGGTCGCCGGGAAGTCCTTCTTGGCGACGAGGGTCATCGGCACCTCGGTGATCAGCCCGATCGGCTCGAACCCGCCGACCGGGTCATAACCGAGCCGCCGGTAGAGCGTCGGCGCCGTCGCCATGCCGATATGGTGGAGCAGCAGCGTGTAGCCATCCGGCCGAGCCTGGGCCACGCGCTGCGAGCCGATGGTGCCCCCCGCCCCGCCCGCATTCTCCACCACCACCGTCTGGCCCAGGTCGCGCCCCATGGCCTCGGCCACCAGGCGGGACACCGTATCGGTCGGCCCGCCGGCAGCGAAGGGGACGATGATCGTGATGGTGCGGCCCGGGAATTGTTGCGCCGCAGCAGGGCCGGCGGCGAGCAGGGACAGCGCCATCAGGGCGCGGCGGGCAAGGCGGTTCATGAAGGTCTCCCGGTGCGGTAGCGTTTCGTTCCTGCCGCTTAGATGACATGGGCTTTATTGCGCAAGCCCCAATCAGAACAGCGGCACCGGGCCTATCAACTCAGGGAACCGTCTCGCGTTTCGTCCGCAAAGAGGGTGCCCGCTCAGGCGTCCATCTTCAACGCGGCGATGAAGGCGCTCTGCGGGATCTCGACCTTGCCGAACTGCCGCATGCGCTTCTTGCCCTCCTTCTGCTTGTCGAGGAGCTTCCGCTTGCGGCTGATGTCGCCGCCGTAGCACTTGGCCGTCACGTCCTTCGACATCGCAGAGATGGTCTCGCGCGCGATCACCCGCCCGCCGATCGCCGCCTGGATCGGGATCTTGAAGAGCTGGCGCGGGATCAACTCCTTCAGCTTCTCGCAAATCTGCCTACCCCGCCGCTCCGCCTGGCTGCGATGCGCCATGAAGGAGAGCGCATCCACCGGCTCCGCATTCACCAGGATGGAGATCTTCACCAGGTCGCCCGGCTCGTAGCCATCCACCTGATAGTCGAAGCTGGCATAGCCGCGGCTGACCGACTTCAACCTGTCATAGAAGTCGAACACCACCTCGTTCAGCGGCAGGCGGTAGACCGCCATCGCCCGCGCGCCGACATAGGTGAGCTCCACCTGCTGGCCCCGCCGCTCGTTGCAGAGCGTCAGCACGGCGCCGAGATAGTCGTCCGGCACCATGATCGTCGCCTTGATCCAGGGCTCCTCGATCTCGTCGATCAGCGAGGGGTCGGGCATGTCCGCCGGGTTGTGCAGCTCCTCGAGCGTGCCGTTGGTGCGGCGGATCTTGTAGACGACGGAGGGCGCGGTCGCGATCAGGTCAAGGTCGAACTCCCGCGACAGCCGCTCCTGCACGATCTCGAGGTGCAGCAGCCCGAGGAAGCCGCAGCGATAGCCGAGGCCCAGCGCCGCACTCGTCTCCGCCTCATAGTGGAAGCTGCTGTCGTTCAGCCGCAGCTTGCCGACGCTCTCCCGCAGCTTCTCGAAATCGTCGGCATCGACCGGGTAGAGCCCGCACCACACCACCGGGATGCTCGGCTTGAAGCCCGGCAGCGCCGCACTGGCCGGGTTGCGGTCGTCGGTGATGGTGTCGCCGACATTGGTGTCGGCGACCGTCTTGATGGCCGCCGTCACATAGCCCATCTCGCCCGGCCCGAGGCTCTCGGCCGCAACCATCTTCGGCGTGAAGATGCCGACCTGCTCGATGGTATGCGCCGCGCCGTTCGACATCATGCGGATGCGCTGGCCCTTCTTCAGGTGCCCGTCCTTCACCCGCACCAGCACGACGACGCCGAGATAGGCGTCGTACCAGCTATCGACCAGCAGCGCCGTCGTCGTCTTCGCGGCATCGCCGGTGGGGGGAGGCAGCCGCGTGACGATCGCCTCCAGCACGCCCTCGATGTTGAGGCCGGTCTTCGCGCTGATCTCGACGGCATCCGAGGCGTCGATGCCGATGACGTCCTCGATCTGCTGCTTCACCCGCTCCGGCTCGGCGGCCGGCAGGTCGATCTTGTTCAGGACCGGGACGATCTCGTGGTTGGCGTCGATCGCCTGGTAGACATTGGCGAGCGTCTGCGCCTCCACCCCCTGCGAGGCGTCCACCACCAGCAGCGAGCCCTCGCAGGCCGCCAGGCTTCGGCTCACCTCATAGGCGAAGTCGACATGGCCGGGCGTGTCCATCAGGTTGAGGATATAGGTCTCCCCATCCTTCGCCTGGTAGGCGAGCCGCACCGTCTGCGCCTTGATGGTGATGCCCCGCTCCCGCTCCAGCTCCATGTTGTCGAGCAGCTGCTCCTTCATCTCGCGCGCGGTCACGGTGCCGGTGGCCTGGATCAGCCGGTCGGCGAGCGTCGATTTCCCATGGTCGATATGGGCGATAATCGAGAAGTTGCGGATGCGGGCGAGCGGGGTATCGGGCATGGGATTCCGGCGGCCGGGTCAGGGGTGCCCAGCCTCTTGGGGTTGCAGATAAGGCAGGAGCCGGCCAAGTCAAAGCACTGGATTGGTCGGCCCTGGGTTCAGCCGCGCAGCGTCGCCCCCGTCGCCTTGGCCACGGCGGCGACGATCTTCGCCGCCGCCGCCTCGATCTCGGCATCGGTCAGCGTCGCCTCGCGCGGCTGCAGCACCGCCTGGATGGCGAGGCTCACCTTTCCCTCCGGCAGCTTGTCCCCCGCATAGCGGTCGAACAGCACCACCTCGGCGATGAGCGCCTTGTCCGCCCCCCGCGCCGCCCGCAGCACGGCTTCGGCCGCGACCCCCTCATCGACGAGGAAGGCGAAATCCCGCCGCACCGGCTGGAAGGCCGGCAGGTCGGGCGCACCCTTCTTGCGGCGCTTCGGCTCCGGGATGGCATCGAGGAAGACCTCGAACCCGACCGCCGGCCCCGTGAGGTCGAGCGCCGCCCGGACCCGCGGATGGATCTCCCCGAAGGTGGCGAGCACCACCTTCGGCCCCTGCCGCAGCACGCCGCTCCGCCCCGGGTGGTAGAAGCCAGGGCCATCCGCGGTGACGCTCACGGCCGCCATCGGCACCCCGAGCGCCGCCAGCACGGCCAGCGCATCCCCCTTGGCATCCATGGCATCGACCGGACGCGAGGCCTCCGCCCAGTGCCGCGGCGTATGCCCGGTGCGCACCCCGGCGGCCACCTGCAGCTGCGCCTCCGGCGAGGCATCCCGGTAGGCCGCGCCGAGCTCCGCCAGCGCGACATCCGGATAGCCCCGCGCCGCGTTCCGCGCCGCCGCCTGCAGCAGGCTGGCGATCGGCGTCGGGCGCATCTGGTCGAGATCCGCCGCGATCGGGTTCTCGAGCCGGAGCGCCGCCGGCGTCTCGCCGAACAACGCCGCGACCTTTGCCTCGAGGAAGCCGAAGCTGACGCAGTCCATCATTCCCCGCGCCGCCAGCACCCGCCGCGCCAGCGCGGCCCGCGCCTGCTTCAGGCTCAGCGCCGGCGGCGGCACGATGCTCCCGACCGGCAGCGAGACGGCGGGGATGCGGTCCAGCCCGCGGATGCGCAGCACCTCCTCGACCAGGTCCGCCTCCGGCTCCACCTGCGCACAGCCCTCCGCCGCGGCCCGCGCCCGCTCGGGCGCGAGGCCCGGCGCCTGGTCCAGCCCGCCGGCCCCGGCGTCGTGCGACGCACGCCCTTGGGCGACGTCGTTGCGCCAGGGCGGCACCGCGACCGTCACCCGCTCCGCATCCCGCGCCTCGATGGCGAAGCCGAGCCGCTCCAGGATGCCGACCGCCTCATCCGGCGCCACCTCGGCCCCGCCTAGCCCCGCCAGCCGCTCGAAGCGCATCGAGGCGCTCCGCCGCCAGCCAGGCTCCGCCCCGGCCGCCGAGACCTCGCTCGCCTCCCCGCCGCAGAGCTCGATCATCAGCGCCGTGGCAAGATCGAGCGCGGCGGGCGGCAGTGCCTGGTCGACGCCCCGCTCGAACCGCGCCCGCGCATCGGTGCGGATGTCGTGCCGCCGGCCGGACAGCGCGATCCGCACCGGGTCGAAGACCGCGCATTCGATGAAGCACTCGGCCGTCGCCTCGTCGCAGCCCGAATGCGCGCCGCCGATGATGCCGCCGAGCGATTCCACGCCCGCCTCGTCGGCGATCACGCCATCCTCCGCGGTCAACGCATAGGTCTTGCCGTTCAGCGCGGCGAGCTCCTCGCCCTCCCGCGCCATCCGCAGCGTCAGCCTCCCGCCCCTGACCTTCGCCACGTCGAAGACATGCAGCGGCCGGCCGAGGCCGAAGGTGAAGAGGTTCGTCACATCGACCAGCGCATTGATCGGCCGCTGCCCGATTGCCACCAACCAGTCCTGCAGCCATTTCGGCGAGGGCCCGTTGCGCAAGCCCCGGATCCCCCGCCCCAGCACCCATTGGCAGGCGCGCGGATCGGCGATCTCCCAGCGCAGCGGCGCCGGATAGGCCGCCGCGACCTTCGCCTCCGGTCGCGGCTTCAGCCGCCCGAGCCCCGCCGCCGCCAGGTCGCGCGCCACGCCGTGCACCGAGAGCGCATCGCCCCGGTTCGGCGTCACGCTGATCTCGATGATCGGGTCGTCCATCCCCGCCCAGCGCACATAGCTCTCGCCGAGAGGCGCATCCTCCGGCAGGTCGACGATGCCCGAATGATCGTCCCCGAGCCCCATCTCGCGGGCTGAGAGCATCATCGCCTCGGAGGCGACGCCCCTGATCTCGCCCTTCTTCAGCGTAATCCCCGTGCCGGGGATGAAGGCCCCCGGCAGCGCCAGCACCCCCTTCATCCCCGCCCGCGCATTCGGCGCGCCGCAGACGACGGAGAGCAGCCGGCCGTCACCGGGATCGACCTTCAGCGCCCGCAGCCGGTCGGCATTCGGGTGCTGCACCGCCTCCACCACATGGGCGATGCGGAAGGAGGCGAGCGCGGCGCCGCGATCCTCCACTCCCTCGACCTCGAGGCCGATGGTGTTGAGCGCGGCAAGGATGTCGTCGAGCGGCGCCTCGGTCTCGAGATGCGCGCGCAGCCAGGACAGGGTGAACTTCATCTCACACACCCTCCGTGAGGGACGGGGGCGAGAGCGGGTCGGCCGCCCAGTGCCTGAGCCAGCGCAGGTCGCTCTCGTAGAAGGGGCGCAGGTCCGGCATGCCGTGCTTCAGCATGGTGATCCGCTCGATCCCCATGCCGAAGGCGAAGCCCTGCCACTCCCGCGCATCGATGCCGCAATTGGCGAGCACCCGCGGATGCACCATGCCCGAGCCCAGGATCTCCAGCCAGTCGCCCCCTTTGCCGAGCTCGCCGGTCTTCCGGTTCCAGCCGACATCGACCTCCATCGAGGGCTCGGTGAAGGGGAAGTAGGAGGCCCGGAACCGCACCGGCAGGTCGCCAATGCCGAAGAAGGCGCGCAGGAAGTCGATGATACAGCCCTTGAGGTGCCCGAGCGTGATGCCGCGGTCGATCACCAGCCCCTCGACCTGATGGAACATCGGGCTGTGCGTCGCGTCGTGGTCCGCCCGCCAGGTCCGCCCTGGGCAAATGACGCGGATCGGCGGCTCCTGGCCCAGCATGGTCCGCGCCTGCACCGGCGAGGTATGCGTCCGCAGCACCGGCCGCCGCCCATCGGCGCCCGCCGGCAGGTAGAAGGTGTCGTGGTCCTGCCGCGCCGGATGGTGCTCCGGGATGTTGAGCGCCGAGAAGTTCAGCCAGTCGCTCTCGATGTCCGGCCCCTCCGCCACCCGGAAGCCCATGGCGCCGAAGATCGCGGTCAGCTCCTCGATGGTCCGGCTGATCGGGTGGATGCCCCCAGGCTCGCCCGGCGGATGCGCCCGCGGCGGCAGCGACACGTCCATCCGCTCCGAGGCCAGCCGCGCCTCCAGTGCCGCCCCGTCGAGCGCCACCCGCCGCGCCTCGAGCGCCGCCTCCAGCTCCGATTTCAGCCGGTTGAGCGCTGCCCCGCGTTCGCGGCGCTCATCGGCCGGCACGCCGCCGAGCCCCTTCAGCAGCGCCGTCAGCCGCCCGCTCTTGCCGAGCGTCCCGACCCGCACCGCATCCCAGGCGCGGAGATCGGCGGCGGCGGCGAGGGCTGCGGCGGTCTCGCCCCGGAGGGCGTCGAGGTCATCGCTCATGCATCAGGTCCCGAACAGGCAAAAGGCCGCACCCTGCCGGGAGCGGCCCCTTGCGCAACAGCTTTCCCGAAGGACGGGAGGTGTCAGGCGGCCGGGCTGGCCGCCGGACGTGCGGCGCGGGCCTTCTCGACCAGCGCCGCAAAGCTCGCGGGATCGTCGAAGGCGATCGCCGCCATGACCTTGCGGTCCAGATCGATCCCCGCCGCCTTGATGCCGGCGATGAACTGCGAGTAGGTCAGCCCATGCTCGCGGACGGCGGCGTTGATCCGCTGGATCCAGAGGCCGCGGAAGTCACGCTTCTTGTTGCGGCGGTCGCGATAGGCGTATTGCAGCGCCTTCTCGACCCGCTCCAGCGCGGGACGGAAATTGGTGGAAGACCGGCCGACATAGCCCTTGGCGAGCTTGAGGACCTTCTTGTGACGGGCGTGCGCAGTGACGCCCCGCTTGACGCGTGCCATGGATCAGACCCCCTTACCGGACCAGCCCATAGGGCGCCCACTGCATCACCGTCAGCCCGTCCTGGTGCCGCAGCACCTGGGTCCCGGTGTTCTGCCGCTTCACCTTGGAGGAGCGGTTGCGCAGCTGGTGCCGCTTCTTGCCGGGGCCGGCGAGCACCTTGCCCGTGGCCGTCACCTTGAAGCGCTTCTTCACGGAAGACTTCGTCTTCATCTTGGGCATTTGGACCTCCTGGCCGGTCGTGGATGCGCGCCGCAAGGGCGCACGAAGCCGCGGCCGGGCATGCCCTACAGGCCCGTCGCGCGGAGCGCGCAAGACAATCCTGCGCGGGAGAGGGCGGCGTATAGCGGCGCCACGCCCGGGATGCAAGCGCCGCCGCCCTCGCCTATAACCATCCCATGGCGGACCATATCCTGATCGGCGCCGGCGAGCGCCCCTGCACCCTCCTCCTCTCCCGCGCGAACCGCCACGGGCTGGTCGCCGGCGCGACGGGCACCGGCAAGACCGTCACGCTCCAGACGCTGGCCGAGGGCTTCTCTCGCGCCGGCGTTCCCGTCTTCTGCGCCGACATCAAGGGGGACCTCGCCGGCCTCTCCCAGCCCGGCCGCCCCAACCCGAAGCTGGAGCAGCGCGCCCACGAGCTCGGCGAGGCCGACTTCGCCTATCAGCCCTCCCCCGCCATCCTCTGGGACGTCTTCGGCCAGCAGGGCCACCCGCTGCGCGCGACGGTCGCCGAGATGGGCCCGCTGCTGCTGGCCCGCATGCTCGAGCTGAACGAGACGCAGGAGGGCGTGCTCACCATCGCCTTCAAGCTGGCCGATGACGAGGGCCTGCTGCTGCTCGACTTCAAGGACCTCCGCGCCATCCTGACGCATGTGGCGGAGCGCGCCGGCGAGCTCGGCGCCACCTACGGCAATGTCAGCAAGGCGACCATCGGCACCATCCAGCGCCGCCTGCTGATGCTGGAGCAGGCCGGCGGCGAGCAGTTCTTCGGCGAGCCTGCGCTCTCCCTCGCCGACCTCATGCTCCTCACCCCCGACGGCCACGGCGCCGTCAACGTCCTCGCCGCCGACAAGCTGATCGCCTCCCCCCGCCTCTACGCCACCTTCCTGCTCTGGCTCCTCTCCGAGCTGTTCGAGGAGCTGCCCGAGGTTGGCGACCTGCCGAAGCCGAAGCTCGTCTTCTTCTTCGACGAGGCGCATCTCCTTTTCCGCGATGCCCCCAAGGCCTTGGTGGAGAAGGTGGAGACGGTGGTCCGCCTGATCCGCTCCAAGGGCGTCGGCATCTATTTCGTCACCCAGAACCCGCTCGACCTCCCGGCGACCGTGCTCGGCCAGCTCGGCAACCGCGTCCAGCACGCGCTCCGCGCCTTCACCCCCGCCGAGCAGAAGGCCGTCCGCGCCGCCGCCGAGACCTTCCGCCCCAACCCGAAGCTCCGGGTGGAGGACGCCATCACCCATCTCGGCGTCGGCGAAGCCCTGGTCTCGACGCTGCAGGAGGACGGCACGCCGAGCATGGTGGAGCAGGCGCGCATCCTGCCCCCCCGCGGCCGCATCGGCGCCATCACGCCCGAGGAGCGCGCCGCGGCGCTGGCGGCGAGCCCGCTGGCCGGCCGCTACGACCAGGCGATCGACCGCGACTCCGCCTATGAGCGGCTGCAGGGCCGCACCACCGCAGCCCCGGCCTCGGGTCCCTGGCGCAGCGGCCCGGCGCCGACCCGCGACAGCAATCCCTGGGGCGGCGCCACCTCCCTGCCCCCCTTGCCGGCGCCGCGCCCTGGCCGCACCAGCCGCGTCCCGCAGATCCCGCAGGACGGCGGCGGCATGGGCGGCATCCTCGGCGACATCCTGACCGGCCGCGGCGGCAAGCGGGAGGGCGTGGCCGAATCCATGGCGAAATCCGCCGCCCGCAGCATCGGCAGCTCGGTCGGCCGGCAGATCAGCCAGGCCGTCCTGCGCGGCGTGCTGGGCTCCATCCTGAAACGGTAGGGTTGGAAGAGCGCGCCGCACGGGGCATATCTCCCCCCGTGATGGTTCCCTTCCGCAAGATGCACGGCCTCGGCAACGATTTCGTCTTGCTCGACGCACGCCGCGCCGAGCTGCCGATGACGCCCGCCCGCGCCGCCGCCATCGCCGACCGGCGGCGGGGCATCGGCTGCGACCAGTTCATCGTCATGGAGCCGGGCACGGACGGCGCCGATGTCTTCATGCGCATCCGCAACCCGGACGGCTCCGAGGCCGGCGCCTGCGGCAATGCCACGCGCTGCATCGCCTCCCTGGTCGCCGAGGAGACCGGCGCCGACCGCATCACCGTCCGCACCATCGCCGGCGACCTTCCCGTCGAGCGCCTCGGCGACCTCTGGCGCGCCGATATGGGCCCCGCCCGCCTCGGCTGGCAGGACGTCCCCCTCGCCCGGGCGATGGACACCCTCCACTTGCCCGTGGCCGACGCCGCCGCCTGCTCCATGGGCAACCCGCATGCGACCGTCTTCGTCCCCGACCTCGACGCCGTCCCGGTCGAGACGCTCGGCCCCCGCCTCCAGCGGGACCCGCTCTTCCCGGAAAGCGCCAATATCGGCTTCGTCCAGGTCCTCAACCCGGAGCATATCCGCCTCACCGTCTGGGAACGCGGCGCGGGCCTGACCCTCGCCTGCGGCTCCGGCGCCTGCGCCGCGCTGGTGAATGCCGCCCGCCGCGGCCTGACCGACCGGGCCGCGACGGTCACCCTCCCCGGCGGCGACCTCTTCATCGAGTGGCGCGCCGACGGCCATGTGCTGATGACCGGCCCCGTCGCCACCGCCTTCACCGGCACCATCGACCTCGACGCCCTGCCCCAATGATACCCCAGCCGTGACGCTCGAGCTCCTCACCTTCGGCTGCCGCCTCAACACCTATGAGTCGGAAGCCATGCGCGACCTGGCCGGCAAGGCGGGCCAGCGCGGGATCATCGTCAACACCTGCGCCGTGACGGCGGAGGCCGAGCGCCAGGCCCGCCAGGCCATCCGCCGCGCCGCCCGCGAGAATCCGGGCACACCGATCATCGTCACCGGCTGCGCTGCCCAGATCGCGCCCGACCGATGGGCCGCTCTGCCCGGCGTCACCCGCGTCATTGGCAATGCCGAGAAGCTGAAGCCGGAAGCCTGGGTGCTCGACGCCCCTCCCGCCCCGGTGACGGACATCATGGCCGCGACCGAGACCGCGGCGCATCTGGTCACCGAATTCGCCGGCCGTGCTCGCGCCTTCGTCCAGGTGCAGCAGGGCTGCGACCACCGTTGCACCTTCTGCGTCATCCCCTATGGCCGCGGCCCCTCCCGCTCCGTCCCGATCGGCGCCATCGTCGAGCAGGCCCGCGCCCTCGTCGCCCATGGCTACAAGGAGGTCGTCCTCACCGGCGTCGACATCACCAGCTACGGCCCCGACCTCCCCGGCCAGCCGCGCCTCGGCCAGATGATCCGCCGCCTGCTCGCCCTGGTGCCGGAGCTGCCCCGCCTCCGCCTTTCCTCCCTCGACCCGGTGGAGATCGACGACGACCTCTGGCGCCTCATCGCCGAGGAGCCGCGGCTGATGCCGCATCTCCACCTCTCGCTGCAGCACGGCGCCGACCTCATCCTGAAGCGCATGAAGCGCCGCCACCTCAAGGCCGACGCCATCGAGGTGGTCCGCCGCGCCCGGGCGCTGCGGCCAGGGATTGCCCTCGGCGCCGACCTCATCGCCGGCTTCCCCACCGAGACGAAGGAGCACTTCGCCGAGATGCTCGACTTGGTCGGCGAGATGGAACTCGCCTTCCTGCATGTCTTTCCCTATTCCGAGCGCCCCGGCACGCCCGCCGCCCGCATGCCCGCCGTGCCGATGCCGGTGCGAAAGGCCCGCGCCGCCCGCCTCCGCGCGGCGGGCGCGGAGGGCGCGGCCCGCTTCTACGCGGCGCGGCTTGGCGAGGAGGAAGCGGTGCTGTTCGAGCGTGAGGATCGCGGCCACACCGCGCATTTCGCCCCCATCCGCCTGGCCGCCGGCCGGGCCGAGCCGGGCACGCTCCGCCGCCTCCGCGTCACCGCCGCCGATGCCGACGGCCTCCTCGCCGAGGCCGCCTGACCATGGCGCTGAAGGACTGGATCGGCCGCCTCCGCGGCAAGGCGCCCACCGAGACCGAGGCCCCCCTCTCCACCCCGCCCGGCCAGCTGCCGGAGCCGGAGCCCCCCCAAGGCGCCCCGACCCTTCCCGGACCGGCCGGCCCCTCGCTGCCGATGGCACCCCTCCCGGTGCCGCCCCCCTTCACCCCCCAGGCCCCGCTCGCCCGCATCGGCGCCGTGCCTGCCCCGGCCGAGATCGAGGAGGAGGAGAAGCCCGCCCCGCCGCCGCCCGAGCCCGCCATCGAGCCGTCGCCCGAGGTCCCCGCCCTCCTCCCCGCCGACGCATCGGAAGAGGCCGCCCGCACCGGCTGGTTCACCCGCCTCCGCACCGGCCTCTCGCGCTCCACCGCGCGGCTCACCGAGAGCGTCACCACCCTCTTCCGCAAGCGCCGCCTCGACGAGGAAGCCCTGGAGGAGCTGGAGGATACGCTGATCAGCGCCGATCTCGGCGTCGCCGCCGCCCGCCGCATCGTGGAGGGCTTCCGCCGCACCCGCTTCGGCAAGGAAGTGACGGATGAAGAGGTGAAGGCCGCGCTCGCCGAGGAGATCGCGGCCATCCTCGCCCCGGTCGCGCAGCCCCTCACCCTCGAGCCGGGCCGCGCCCCGCATGTCGTGCTGGTGGTCGGCGTCAACGGCACCGGCAAGACGACGACCATCGCCAAGCTTGGCCAGCAATACCGCGAGGGGGGCCTCTCCTGCGCCTTCGTCGCCGGGGACACCTTCCGCGCCGCCGCCGTCGAGCAGCTGCAGATCTGGGGCGAGCGCACCGGCGCCCGCGTCTTCACCCCGGCCAAGGAGGGCGCGGATGCCGCCGGCCTCGCCTTCGACGCGCTCACCGCCGCCCGTGCCGCCGGCACCCAGGTGCTGCTGGTCGACACCGCCGGCCGCCTCCACAACAAGACGGCGCTGATGGAGGAGCTGCGCAAGGTCGTCCGCGTGATGAAGCGCGTGGACCCCGAGGCGCCGCATTCCGTCCTCCTGGTGCTCGACGCCACCACCGGCCAGAACGCCGTGCAACAGGTGAAGGTCTTCAAGGAGATGGTCGACGTCACCGGCCTCGCCGTCACCAAGCTCGACGGCAGCGCCAAGGGCGGCGTCGTTGTGGCGCTGGCCCAGGAATTCGGCCTGCCCGTGCATGTGGTGGGCGTCGGCGAAAAGGCCGCCGACCTCCGACCCTTCACCGCCCGCGACTATGCGAGAGGCCTGGTCGGCCTGCCATGATCCCCCGGCGCCTGCTGCCGCTCCTCCTCCTTACCCCCGCCGCCGCGGCCCAGGAACCGCCCGCGAGCTTCATCGAACTGGTCCCGACGGAAGGCCGTGCCGCGGTCCGGCTGAACGCCAGGCAGGTGGTCCGCGTCGCCCGGCTCGACGGCGCGACCGTCCTCGACACCACCGCCTATGTCCAGCAGCGCAGCAGCGAGGGGCTGGAGCTCGTCATCCGCCGCCTGCAGGGGGCCGGCCTCCGCCTCGTCGCGCTCACCGACCTCAACGGCAGCCGCACCTACCTAGCGCTCGACCGCATCGTCCTGGTCCGGCCCTCCGAGGAGCGCCATGCGGCCGGCGCCCGCGCCGCCATCGTGGTCGCTGGCCTCCGCTTTGCCACCGACGTCGCGGTGCGCGAGACTGTGGCGGAAGCCATGGCGGCCATTGCCGCTGCGCAATGAGAGGGGGAGACAGCGATGCCGACCGAGATCCGCTGGGACCGCATGACCGGCCCCGAGCTGAAGGCCCTCGCTGCCCGCGATGCCCTCGTCATCCTCCCGATCGGCAGCCTCGAGCAGCACGGGCCGCACCTTCCGGTCTGGACCGACAGCGCCTGCGCCCATGAATTCGCCCTTCGCGCCGCCGCTGCGGTCGCCGACGACCTCCCCGTCGCCGTCCTGCCCCCGCTCTGGCTCGGCCTCTCGGAGCATCACCTGCCGTTCGGCGGCACCATCACCCTCGACCACGCCACCTTCCAGGCCGTGCTCCGCTGCGTCGTCCGCTCGCTGGTGGCGGACGGCTTCCGCCGCCTGCTGATCGTCAACGGCCATGGCGGCAATATCGACCCGCTGGCCGTCGCCGGGCGGGAGCTCGCGGTCGAGTTCGGCATCCCCATCGTCACCACCACCTGGCCCCAGGTCGCGGCCAAGGAGATCGGCGCCATCCTGACGACGCAGCCCGGCGTCCAGCACGCCTGCGAGGGCGAGACGAGCCTCTGGCTGGCTCTCGACGCGGCTCAGGTCCGCCAGGACAGGATCGCCGAGAGCCTCTCCAACCCTCCGCCCAACCCGCCCACGGGCTTCGTCCGCTTCTATTCCTTCGAGGAGCGCGCGCCCCGAACCGGCGTCCGCGGCGACCCGCGCGCCGCCACCGCCGAGAAGGGCGAGGCCATCTTCGCCGCCGTCACCCGGGCGCTGGCCGCGGCCATGCGCGACCCGGTGCTCTGGACCACCCCCGACCCGGTCTGGAACGTCGGCCGCGGCCTCAAGCCTCAATAGGCGAAGGGCACCCTGAGCCGCGCCCCCGGCGCCGGCCGGTAAAGCTTCTCCTCGAGGAGGTTGGGCGCGCCCTCCTCCGCCAGACCCCGCCCCGGCAGGTTCCGGTAGAGCAGGCTGGGGCCGAGGGTCGTCCGCGGGTCCGGCAGGGTCGGCTGCCGCTCGACATCGCGGTTCGGCACCGGCGCCAGGCTGCCGAGCTGGGGCTGGCGCGGCGGCAGGGGCCGCGCCGCCTGCTTCGACAGGTCGAGCGGCGGCGGCTTCCGCAGCGCCGGCGTGCGGGGCCGTGGCCGTGCCGGCGCCGCCCGCTCCGGCGGCCGCGCCTCCGGCCCCGGCGAGAGCACCGCCGCCTCCTCGGCCAGCGCCGGCCCGGCGAGCAGCAGCAGCGCGAGCAGCGTCCGCCTCACAGCGCACCTCCCGGCAGCGGCCGCAGGCCCCTGGCATCCTCGGGCGGGTTCATCGCCGGCAGGCCGAGCGGTGCCCCCGCCGCCTCCCGCCACCGATTCAGGGCCCATTGGACGGAGGGGAAGGCGATCTCGCCCCAGGGGATCTCCTCCCAGCGGAACAGCCGCACCTCGAGGCTCTCCGGCCCCGGCGCGAAGCCCGGCTCGGCGAGCCCGGCGCGGAAGATCACCTGCACCTGGCCGATGCGGGCGATGGAATAGATGGCGAGCACGCCCTCGATCGCGATTCGCGCCTGGGCTTCCTCCCAGGCCTCGCGCCGGGCGCCCTCCTCCACCGTCTCGGCCATTTCCATGTAGCCGGCCGGTAGGGTCCAGAAGCCGCGCCGTGGCTCGATCGCCCGGCGGCACAGCAGGACCTGTCCCTCGACCTCGACGACGCTGCCGACGACGATCTTGGGGTTCTCATAGGCAATGAAACCGCAATCGGCACAGGTCAGCCGCTCGCGGTCCTCACCTTCCGGGACGCTGCGCACGAAGCTCGCCATGGCCAGAGGATGGGTGGCCCCTCCGGCCGACGCAAGCTCAGACGCGCAGGTCGAGCAGGGAACCGCGCGGCGGCGGCCGGGCCGGCGCCGCCGGAACCGCCTCCAGCGTCCGCTGTCCGGGCTGGGCGGCCTCGGACGGGCCGTTCTGCCCCGGGCCGACGCCCCTGACCGGCTGGGCCGGCCTGGTCTGTGCCACCTGCGTCGTGACGGCGGCGAGCGCATTGGCGCTGATCATGCGCCGGATCATGCCCTCGAGGTCTGAATCCCCGGTAAAGGCGGAAGCGCGATAGCGGCGGTCGCGGGGCGGAATGCGCATGCCGCAGCATCGCGCCCACGCCCGTTAACCGTCCAGTAGGTTTTGGTCGCATCTGCCTGAAACCTAGGCGCTCTCCAGCGCTGCGACTCCCGGCAGCGTCTTCCCCTCCAGCCATTCGAGGAAGGCGCCGCCCGCGGCCGAGACATAGGTCATCCGTTCCTCGACCCCGGCATGCTTCAGCGCTGCGACGGTATCCCCGCCGCCGGCGATCGACTTCAGCCCCATCGACTGCGTCAGCCCCGCCACCGACTGCGCCACCGCGACCGTCGCCGCATCGAAGGGCGGCGTCTCGAAGGCGCCGAGCGGCCCGTTCCAGACCAGGGTCGAGGCCTGCCGCAGCCGCGCCTCGATCGCGGCGATGGTATCCGTCCCCACATCGAGGGCCATCATGTCCGCCGGCACCGAATCGATGCCCACCTTCCGCGTCGGCACATGCTCGGCGAAGGCCGCCGCCACCACCAGGTCGCTCGGCAGGATGATCTCGCAATTGGACGCCCGGGCGGTCTCCAGGATGGACCGCGCGGTGTCGTACATCCCGGCCTCCTGCAGCGACTTGCCCATGGCATGCCCCTGCGCGCCGAGGAAGGTATTCGCCATCGCCCCGCCGATGACCAGCACGTCGACCCGCTTCACCATGTTGCCGAGCAGGTCGAGCTTGGTGCTGACCTTGGACCCGCCGACGATGGCGACCACCGGCCGCGCCGGGTTGCCGAGCGCCGCGTCCAGCGCCTCCAGCTCCGCCTGCATCAGCCGCCCGGCATAGGAAGGCAGCAGCCGCGCCACGCCCTCGGTCGAGGCATGCGCGCGATGCGCCGCCGAGAAGGCGTCGTTCACATAGACCTCGGCGAGCTTCGCCAGCGCGGCGGCGAGGGCCGGGTCGTTCGCCTCCTCCCCCGCATGGTAGCGGGTATTCTCGAGCAGCAGCACCTCGCCGTCCCGCAGCGCGGCGGCCGCTGCCTCCGCCTCCGGCCCGACGCAGTCATCGGCGAAGCCGACCGGCCGGCCGAGCGCCTGGGCCAGCGCCTCCTGCATCGGCTTCAGCGACATCTCCGGCACGCGCCTGCCCTTCGGCCGGTCGAAATGGCTGCAGAGGATGACTCGCCCGCCCTTCTCCACCAGCTCCTGGATGGTCGGCGCCAGCCGGTCGATCCGGGTGCGGTCGGTGATGACGCCGTCGCGCACCGGCAGGTTGAGGTCGGCGCGCAGCAGGATGCGGCGGCCCTTGGGGTCGAGGTCGTCGAGCGTGCGGAAGCGGGGCATCCGAGGGGTCCTCATGCCGGCGCCCGCCCAGCAGGGGGCGGGCGCCGCGTTGGTCTGGTCTTACAGGCTGCCGAGCAGCGCCGCGGTGTCCGACATCCGGTTGGAGAAGCCCCACTCGTTGTCGTACCAGCTCATCACCCGCACCAGCGCGCCGTCGACCACCTGGGTCTGCGTCGCGTCGAAGGTCGAGGAATGGCTGTCATGGTTGAAGTCGATCGAGACCAGCGGCGCCGTGTTGTAGCCGAGGATGCCGCGCAGCTCGCCCTCGGAGGCCTCCTTCATCGCCTGGTTCACCATCTCCTTCGTCACGCCCTCGGCCTTCAGGTTCACGTCGAGCGAGATGAGCGAGACATTCGGCGTCGGGATGCGGATGGCGGTGCCGTCCAGCTTGCCCTTCAGCTCCGGCAGCACGAGGCCGACGGCCTTCGCCGCACCCGTCGAGGTCGGGATGGCGGACACCGCCGCGGCCCGCGCCCGGTGCAGGTCCTTGTGCAGCGTGTCGACCGTGTTCTGGTCGCCCGTATAGGCGTGGATGGTCACCATGTAGCCGCGCAGGATGCCGAACTTTTCGTGCAGCACCTTGGCGACGGGGGCCAGGCAGTTGGTGGTGCAGGAGGCGTTCGAGACGATCTGGTGCGACGGCTTCAGGATCTTGTGGTTCACGCCGTAGACGATGGTCGCCTGCGCGCTGTCGTCGGCATGCGCCTCGGCCCAGGTGACGGGGGCGGAGACCAGCACCTTCCGCGCGCCCGACTGCAGCAGCAGCGAGGCCTTGTCGGAGTTCGTGAAGATGCCCGTGCACTCGGCCGCGACGTCGACGCCCTGCCAGGGCAGCTTGGTCGGGTCACGCTCGGCCGTCACCTTGATCGGCGCGTAGCGCCGGCCATTGGCCGAGATGATCATCGAGTTGCCCTCGACCTGCACCTCGCCCGGGAAGCGGCCATGGACGCTGTCGTAGCGGAACAGGTGGGCGTTCGCCTCGACCGAGCCGAGGTCGTTGATGGCGACGCACTCGACGTCGTCGCGCCCGCTCTCGATCATCGCGCGCAGCACCAGGCGACCGATGCGCCCGAACCCGTTGATCCCGACCTTCACGGCCATGCTCGTCTTCCTCTTCCCGATTGGAGCCCGATGGGCTCACCCGATACGCTTCTTCACCGCCGCCGTCACCGCCTCGGCGGTCAGGCCGAAATGGCGGTACAGCTCCTCCGCCGGGCCGGAGGCGCCGAAGCCCTCCATCCCGATGAAGAGCCCCTCCGGCCCCAGCCAGCGCTCCCAGCCGAAGCCGAGCGCCGCCTCGATCCCGACGCGCAGCGCGCTGCCCAGCACCTGCTCGCGGTACCCGCCATCCTGGGCGACGAACAGCTCCCAGCAGGGCAGCGAGACGACGGCCGTGGGGATACCTTCAGCCTCCAGCGCCGCCCGGGCAACCACCGCGAGGGACACTTCCGAGCCAGTGGCGATCAAGGTTGCGCGCCGCGGCCCGGAAGCCTCCGCGACGACGTAACCGCCACGCGCACACCGATTCTCGCCCGCCTCGCCGCGGAAGGGGGCGAGGGGCTGCCGCGACAGCGCCAGCACGCTCGGCCCGTCCGACCGCTTCACCGCGAGCTCCCAGCACTCCGCCGTCTCCATCGCATCGCCGGGGCGGAAGACGAAGAGATGCGGGATGGCGCGCAGCCCCGCCAGCGTCTCCACCGGCTGGTGCGTCGGCCCGTCCTCGCCGAGGCCGATGCTGTCATGCGTCAGCACATGGATGACGCGCTGGCGCATAAGCGCCGCCAGCCGGATCGCCGGCCGCATGTAGTCGGCGAAGACGAGGAAGGTGCCGGCGTAGGGGATGATGCCGCCATGCAGGGCCATCCCGTTCATGGCCGCGGCCATGCCATGCTCGCGCACGCCGTAATGCACGTAGCGGCCTGAGAAATCCCCCGGCCTCACCGAGGGCACGCCCTTCACGTTGGTATTGTTGGAGCCAGTGAGGTCGGCCGAGCCTCCGACCAGCTCCGGGATGGAGGGCACCAGCGCCTCCAGCGCCCGCTGGCCGGCGATCCGGGTGGCGAGCTTCGGCCGCTCCTCCGCGGTCCTCACCCTGAGCGCCGCCAGCGCCTCGTGCCAGGCCTCCGGCAGCCGTCCGGCGATGGCGCGCTCAAACTCGGCCTTCATCGGGTGCTTCGCCAGCCGCTTCAGCCAGGCCCGCCGCGTCGCCGCCGAGCGCCGCCCCACCGCCTCCCAACGCTCGCGCAAGCCCTCCGGCACCTCGAAGGGCGGGTGGTTCCAGCCCAGCGCCGACTTCGCCGCCGCCGCCTCCTCGGGGCCGAGCGGGCTGCCATGGCTCGCCGCCGTCCCCGCCTTCTTCGGGGCGGAGAAGCCGATGATGGTCTTGCACGCGATCAGCACCGGCTTCGGCGTCCTGCAGGCCCAGGCCAGCGCCGCCGCCACCTCGGCCGTGTCATGCCCGTCGACGCGGCGCACCGCCCAGCCATAGGCCTGGAAGCGCCGCAGCGTGTCGTCGGTGAAGGACAGCTCGGTCGAGCCGTCGATGGTGACGCTGTTGTCGTCCCAGAGCAGCGTCAGCTTGTCGAGGCCGAGATGCCCGGCGAGCGAGGCCGCCTCATGGCTGATCCCCTCCTGCAGGCAGCCATCGCCGCAGATCGCCCAGGTGCGGTGGTCGACCAGGCTCTTGCCGAAGCGCGCCGCCAGGATGCGCTCGGCCAGCGCCATCCCCACCGCATTGCCGATGCCCTGGCCGAGCGGCCCGGTCGTCGTCTCGATGCCCGGCGCCTCGCCGAATTCCGGATGCCCCGCCGCCGGCGAATGCAGCTGCCGGAACTGTCGGATGTCCTCGATCGTCATCCCCGGCTGGCCGGTGAGGTGCAGGACCGCGTAGAGCAGCATCGAGCCGTGCCCGGCGCTGAGCACGAAGCGGTCCCGGTCCGGCCAGTGCGGATCGGCCGCGTCGAACTTCACGAACTGACCGAACAGCACCGTCGCCACATCCGCCATGCCGAGCGGCATGCCGGGATGGCCGGATTTCGACGTCTCGACGGCATCGATCGCCAGCGCCCGGATGGCATCCGCCATCCGCCGCTCCTCCGTCGCCGGCCGGGCGAGGATCCCGGCCTGCAGCGCCAGCGCCGGGTTGGGCCTGGCCTGGGGCTGGGAGTCGGGTTCGAGGCTGGCCAAGGCGGGTTTCTCCTGCGCTGCGCGCCCTATAGGGCGCGAGGCCGGGAGGGGCAACCCGGGCGGGCGGCACGGCCCGCGCGGTCCGGCGCGCCCTGACCGGCTTCGGCGGTCGGTCAGACCTGCTGGATCACGTCGCGGAGGTAGCGCGTGGTCTGGAAGGACCCCGGGGGCGAGTGCTTGTAGTAGCGCTGGGTGAAGAAGACCCAAGGTTTGCCGAGGTCGTGCCAGCCGAAGGTCGTCGAGGTCAGCACGGCGGCGCCGTCATGGTCGTTCCGGTACTGGCCGGGGCCGATGATCGACAGGTTCGAGGAGCCAAGCTCGGCCCAGAGCGCATTGCGCTGCCCAAGGGCCTGCTGCTGCCGCGCGACATCCAGCCCGGCCTCTTCCAGCGCCGCGCCCAGCGCGGCCGTGTTGGCATGCCCGACCCGCACCGTGCCCGGCCCGCCTGGGCTGCCGACACCGAAGCTGCACCCATCCATCGTGGCGGTGAACATGAATTTCGCGCCGTTCCCGAGCGTGACGGAGAAGGTCTTGTTCTGCGCATAGGGGCACCAGTAGGCGAAGAAGCTCTGCCCGGGAGGGTCGTTCGGCGCCGGCCTGGACAGGGAATAGATGGGAATGACGGCGCCATGGCGTTTGCCCACGGCATTCGGCGAGTACCGCAGGTCATCTCGTGGATGCGGCCGGCACTGGCGGTCGCGCCGAAATTCGCCGGGAGGATGATGTTGGCGTTGGCAAAGGCCAGGGGGTCCTGCAGGAACGCGGCAGTCCCGAAATCCGGCGGCATCCTGGGTGACCCTTCCATATCTCGATCTCGCAATGAAGACCGTCTTCCGCCCGGGAGACCAGCGAAATCGAAGCCGGCTGCCGCGGCCCCGGGGCATGGGGCCAGCCCTTGGGGTCCGTCCGGCGGCGCATCTTCGCGGCGGAGATCCGAGGCCGGACATGCGCGCCCGCGCGGCCGGCGGTACCATGCCGTATGAACACCGCCCTTCCCCGTGAGGAACTGCCGCCCGCGCCCCCCGGCCCGCCCGAGGGCGAGCAGCATTTCACCGCCTCCGAAACAGTCCGCGACCTCGTCATCGGCATGGCGGATGGCCTCACGGTCCCCTTCGCGCTGGCCGCCGGCCTTTCCGGCGCCGTCGCCGCCAATCCGCTGATCGTCACCGCCGGCCTCGCCGAGATCGCTGCCGGCTGCGTCGCCATGGGCCTCGGCGGCTACCTCGCCGCCCGCACCGAGGCCCAGCATTTCCTGGCCGAGCGCGCCCGCGAGGAGCAGGAGACCCGCGACTACCCCGACCGCGAGCGGTGGGAGGTCGCCGCCATCCTCCACCGCTACGGCCTGCGCGGCGAGACCCTGCGCAATGCCACCGAGGCCATCGCCGCCGACCGCCGCCGCTGGGTCGATTTCATGATGCGCTTCGAGCTGGAGCTGGCCGAGCCCATCCAGGGCCGTGCCGCCCGCTCGGCAGCCACCATCGGCGGCGCCTATGCGGTGGGCGGGCTGATCCCGCTCTCTCCCTACATCCTGATGGCGGAGACGCGGCCTGCGCTGGCCGCCTCGGCCACGCTGACCGGCCTCGCCCTGCTTGCCTTCGGCTGGCTGAAGGCGCGGGCTACAGGCCTCCCCCCGGTCCGCGGCGCGGTGCAGACCTTCGGCATCGGCGCGCTCGCGGCGACGGTCGCCTACCTCATCGCCCAGTGGGTCGGCGCCTGATCCGGCCGGGCACTGGACGCCGCCCCCTCTTTGTTGCCATAGCCTAATCACCCGGGGTGGGAATGCGCCCGGGGGGAGCGGAAGCCCCGCCTCAATCCGTCAAATCCTCAAGGCCGGGCGAAAGACCGGGCAAGCTCAACGGCCCGCCCGGCTGCCGCATCAAGGCTTGTCCTTTTCAGGCCGCCCGGTTCGCCCGCGCCACCACCGCCTCGAACAGCACCTGGCACCCCGCCTCCGCCTCGCCCGGCTCGATGCTCTCCGCCTCGTTGTGGCTCAGCCCGTCCTTGCAGGGCGTGAAGATCATCGCCGTCGGCACGCTCCGCGCCACATAGACCGCGTCGTGCCCGGCGCCCGAAACGATCTCCCGCGCCGGCAGCCCAAGCCTCGCCGCCGCCTGCCGCACCAGGTCGACGCAGCCCGGGTCGAAGGGCTGCGCCGGCAGCAGGAACAGCTCCTCGAGCTTCAGCGGCGTCCCGCAGTCGCGGGCGATGAAGCCCGCCTCGCGCGGGAACTGCGCCGCCAGCCGCTCGATCTCGGTGAAGTCCGGGTGGCGGAACTCGACGCTGAACCGCACCTCGCCGGGCACCACGTTGCGGCTGTTCGGCAGCACATGCAGCTGCCCGACCGTGCCGCGCCCGTCCTCGCCGCGGGCCCGCATCATGCGGTCGACGAGGTCGATGATCCGCGCCGCGCAGACCAGCGCATCCCGCCGCGCCGAGGGCGGCGTCGTCCCCGCATGTGCGTCCTGCCCGGTGACGACCGCATCGTACCAGACCTGCGCCTGCGCCCCGGTGACGATACCGATCTGCTTGCCCTCGCGCTCGAGGGTCGGCCCCTGCTCGATATGCAGCTCGAAATAGGCATCGGCCGGGAACGGGACTGCCGGCGCCTCGCCCTTGTAGCCAATCGCGGTCAGCGCCTCCTCCACCGAGACGCCCTCGACGTCGCGCAGCCCGTAGACCTTCTCCAGCGGATAGACGCCGGCCCAGGCGCCGCTGCCCATCAGCGAATGGCCGAAGCGGCTGCCCTCCTCATCGGTCCAGTTGACCAGCTCGACCGGCGCCTCGGTCTGGATGTTGAGGTCATGCAGCGTCCGCATCACCTCGAGCCCGGCGATGACGCCGAGAGCCCCGTCGAATTTCCCGCCCGAGGGCTGGCTGTCGAGATGGCTTCCCATCAGCACCGGCAGGCGGTTCGGGTCGCGTCCCTCGCGCCTTGCGAACATGTTGCCGATGGCGTCGACGCGCACCGCGAGGCCGAGCGCCTCGCACCAGCCATGGAACCGCTCCCGCCCCTGCCGGTCGACCTCGGTGAGGGTCAGGCGCTTCACGCCGCCCTTCGGCGTCGCGCCGATCTCGGCCATGCTCATCAGGCTGTCCCACAGCCGCTTGCCGTCGATCCGCTGGTTGGTGCCGCTCATCGCCCGATCCCCTTGCTGCCCGCGCCATAGGCCGGACGGGCACCGCGGGCAAGGCTACCAGACCGGCCAGAGCCCGGGCGTCGCCAGTTCCAGCAGGTTGCCGTCCGGGTCGCGGAAATAGACGCTCTCGCTGCCGCGCGGCCAGCGCGTCCGCCCTTCGATGGCGATGCCGTGCTCGGCCAGCCGCGCCTCCCAGGCCGGCAGCGCCTCCGCCGTGACGGCCAGCGCCGCATGCACGCCGCCGATGCCGTCATGCGGCGGGATGGTGCCGCCCGGCAGATGCACGGTCGCCGTCGTGCTGCCGCGGAGGAAGACCAGCAGCACGCTCCGGCCGCCGACCGGATAGGCGGTCAGCCGCTCATCGGCGAACATCGGCGCGAGGCCGAGCACGTCTTCGTAGAAGCCGCGCGCCCGCGCCATGTCATCGGCATAGAGCGCGGTCTCCAGCAGTCCGGCGAGCGGCGGGGCATCGGTCATGGCCCATCCTCCTGTCCGGCGGCGCCCCTCGCAAGACAGGGCGCGGAACACGATATGCCAAGAATGACGCGGCGCCTCCTCCTCCTCGGCCTGATCGGCGCGGCCTGGCCGGCCGCGGCGCAGCAGCTGCCCCCGGCCCCGGCGACGCCCGCCGAGCGGCAGCGCCAGTTGGACGCCTGGTGGGCCCGCCAGCGCGAGAAGGAGGCGACCGACCGCGCCATCAACGGCCCGCGCGAGGCGCGCCGCAACCTGACGCGCGACCAGTTCGAGCGCTGGAACCGGCAGAGCGACAGGCGGCGCGGCCTCCCGTTGCCTCCTTTCTAATCCACCGGCTCAGAGCGCGAGGCGCAGCGCCCGCCGGTAGCGCGCGAAGCAGGCCGCGCCGCATTCCAGACGCATCAGCGCGCCCTCGGCCATGGCCGTGGCATAGCGCGGATCCTCGGCGACGAGCGGTCGGATGGCCTCGGCATTCCAGGCGGCGGAGTGCTTCACGTCGAGGATGGCATGCAGGTCGAAATAGTGCCGGTCGCCCGCCGGCACCTTCAGCCGCTTGAGCCCCTTGGCGACCAGGGCCGAGCGGCCCGGTGCCGTCTGCTCGATCACCCCGAGCGCGCCGACCGAGTGGTAGGCATAGCGCCGGTTGGCCGCGAGCGCGGCCATGGTGTTAGCCAGCGCGAGGGACTCCCACACCGTCGTCTCGATCCGCGGCTCCAGGCCGAGCCGGTGCGCGAGCGTCTCCAGCAGCGGGCCATGCATGCCCTTCGGATTGCCACGGCCCATCTCGTCCCAGTAGTTGCGGGCGATCTCGAGCTTCGGCTGCTGCGGCATCCGCACCTGGGTCAGCGCCGCCAGGTCCTCGAAGCCCGCCTCGCCGGCGACCTCCTGCGTCAGGAACCAGCGCATCTCCGCCATCGAGGCCCGCTCGGCGAGCCAGGGGAAGAGCGGGTCGCCCTGGCCGGGGCCGCTGCGGTCCAGCTCCTCGAACCAGGCGACGAAGCCGTCCGGGTCGGTCGGGGCCTCGGCGGCGCGGGCGGCGACCGCGGCGCGGCGCTCCTCGATGAAGGCGATCTCCTCGCGCTCCAGCGCGGCCATCTCCTCCCGGTCCTCGGCCCAGTCGCGTTCGGGCAGGGCCGGGGTGAAGCGGCGGCGGTTGAGCTCGGCGAGCCGGCGTTGCAGCCGATCCTGCGCGGCGTCCTCCGGCGTGTTCGTCGGGTACAGGCTGCCTTCAGGCATCGGTCAACTCCTTGGCTTCGTGACGGTGAGGACGACCGCGGCGATGCGGTCGGCCCGGTCATAGGTGTCGCCTTCCAGCTCCTCGCCGAAGACGTCCGGATCGGCCTCGCGGTAGCCCCAGGCAAGGCCGCTTCCGGCGAGGCGCCGCGTCGCGGCGTCGAGGAAGGCATCCTGGCCGTCCACGATGGCGACGCCGGTGTAGAGAAGGAGGGTGCCGCCCGGCGCGAGGCGCCCGAGCGCGGCCTCCAGGATGGCGATGGAGAGCCCCTCGCCCAGCGCCCCGCCGCCATGCCGGTAGGCCCGCCGCGCCGGGTCGAGCAGGTAGGGCGGGTTGGACACGATGAGGTCGAACTCGCCACCCACCCCGCCCAGAAGGTCGCTCCGCAGCGCCATGGCGCGCGTGGCGCCGGCGAGCGCGGCATTGACCCGCGCGAGGCGGAGCGCGACCTCGTTGATGTCGAGCATCGCCACCTCCGCCTCCGGCCGGGCCTTGGCGATGACGATCCCGCCCGGGCCCGCGCCGCAGCCGATATCGGCCGCGCGCCGGATGGGCGCGGTGCGGGTGGCGAGCTCCGCCTGGATGGCCGCGGCGAAGCGATAGGTGTCGGGGCCGAAGAACACCGCATCGGCGGCGCTGGTCGGGAAGGCAGAATGGAGGAAGAGCTCGCCGGCGAGGGAGGAGAGCCGCACCAGGCTGCGCCACAGCCCGCCCTCCGCCTCGGGCACCGCTGCCTCGGCCCGGCGCATCAGCTCGAACAGGCCGGGCGGCATCACCTCCGGCGCGAAGGGGCGGCTCCAGCCGAGGACGCCGCGGAGGTCCCGCGCCACGGCATTGCCGGGCCGGCGGTTGACCCGGGCATGCGTCGCAGGCGTCGGCGTGACGAAGCCGTAGCCCGTATCTCGTACCGCCTCTGCAAGGGCGAGCAGCGATGCATCGGACTGGTGAAAGGAGGACGGGCGAGCCATTCGGGCAGATCGAACGGCTGCTGTGGCATCAGGTTCCGCCCGTCGGAGGCGGGCCGGTCCTCAAGCCTGCATCAGCACCCGTACATGCGCCGCCGTGCTGGAGGCCAGCGCGTCGAGGTCGTAGCCGCCCTCCAGCAGGCTGACGACGCGCCCGCCGCAGCGCCGCTCGGCGATGGCGCAGAGCGCCTCCGTCACCCAGGCGAAATCCGCCTCGCGCAGGCGCAGCTGGGCCAGCGGGTCCCGCGCATGGGCATCGAACCCGGCCGAGATCACCAGCAGGTCCGGATCGAATCCCTCGATCGCGGGCAGCAGCCCCTCCCAGGCCTCGCGGAACGCCGCCCCGTCCGCCCCGGCCCGAAGCGGAGCGTTGAAGATGTTGCCGCAGCCGCGCTCCCGCCGGTCGCCCGTGCCCGGGTAGAGCGGCCATTGGTGCGAGGAGGCGTAGAGGATGGTCCCATCCGCCTCGACGCAGGCCTGGCTGCCATTGCCGTGATGGACGTCGAAATCGATGATGGCGACGCGCTCCGCCCCATGCGCCGCCTGGGCATGGCGGGCCGCGACCACGGCATTGGCGAAGAAGCAGAAGCCCATCGGCCGCGCCGGCTCGGCATGGTGGCCCGGCGGGCGGGTGGCGCAGAAGGCGCGGCGCACCTCGCCCCGCATCACGGCGTCGACGGCCACCGTGGCGGCGCCGGCGGCGCGGAGCGCGGCCTCGGCGCTGCCGGCGCTCATCACCGTATCGGCATCGAGGGCGATGCTTTCGCCGGGGGCCGGACGGATGCTGAGAATCGCCTCGACATAGTGGCGGGGATGGGCGCGCTCGAGCTGCTCGACCGTCGCCTCCGGCGCCTCGGCGCGGATGAGGTCGCTGAACTCCTCCGCCTCCAGCGCCGCGAGCACGGCGCGCAGCCGGTCCGGGCATTCCGGATGGTACTCGCCCGTCTCGTGGCGCAGGCAGGCGCGGTGGCTCAGCAGCAGCACGCTCATGCGGCCTCCCTCTTCTGCAGGACGAAGCGCCAGACGCCCTCCGCCTCCCCGGCCTCGACCAGGGCATGGCCGGTCTCGGCGCAAAAGGCGGGGAAGTCCCGGGCGGCGGCCGGATCGGTGGCGAGCACGACGAGGCGCCCGCCGGGCGGGAGGGCCCGCAGCGCCTTGTTGGCCTTCAGCACCGGGAGCGGGCAGGAGAGCCCCTGCACATCGAGCAGCGTTTCCGACATGCTGGGGAGGACAGCACCCGGCCCCTCCCATGACAAGCACCATGCCCTTCCGCCTCGGCATCGACCTCGGCGGCACCAAGACGGAGATCGCGGCGCTCGATGCCGCGGGCGCCCTGCGGCTCCGCCGCCGCGCGCCGACGCCGCCCGACTATGGCGGCGTCATCGCCCTCATCGGCGGGTTGGTGGAGGCGGCGGAGGCGGAGCTCGGGGGGCAGGGCTCGGTCGGCATCGGCATCCCCGGCAGCCTCTCGCCGGCGACGGGGCTGGTGCGGGGGGCGAACTCCACCTGGCTCAACGGCGGGCGGCTGGACGTGGACCTGGCTGCGCGGCTCGGCCGGCCGGTGCGGGTCTCGAACGATGCCAACTGCCTCGCCATGAGCGAGGCGGCGGACGGGGCGGGGGCCGGCTATCGCCGGGTCTTCGCCGTCATCCTCGGCACCGGCTGCGGGGCGGGGATCACCACGGAGGGCCGGATCGAGGAGGGGCGCAACCGCATCGCCGGGGAATGGGGGCACAACCCGCTGCCCTGGATGACGCCGGAGGAGTATCCGGGCCCCGCCTGCTGGTGCGGGCGGCGCGGCTGCATCGAGACCTTCCTCTGCGGCCCGGCGCTGGCCGCCGATGCGGATGGGCCGGGCGCGCGCGATGCCGGCGGGCTGCCGGCGCGGGCGGCGGCGGGGGATGCGGCGGCGGCGGGAGCGCTCGCCCGCCATGCCGACCGGCTGGCCAGGGCGCTTGCCCATGTGATCAACCTGCTCGACCCGGACTGCGTCGTCCTCGCCGGCGGCCTCTCCAACATGGCGCATCTCTACGAGGAGGTGCCGCGGCGCTGGGGCGGCTTCGTCTTCTCCGACGTGGTGGGGACGCCGCTGCTCAAGGCGAGGCATGGCGACAGCTCCGGCGTGCTCGGCGCGGCGCGGCTGTGGGACTGACATGCCCGCCCTCTGCCGCGACTGCTTCCGCGAGGTGCCCGAGGCGCGGGCCGCCTGCCCGGCCTGCGGCTCGCGCCGCGTCGTGCGGCACCCGGAGCTGTTCGGCCTCACCGTCGCGCATGTCGACTGCGACGCCTTCTACGCCAGCATCGAGAAGCGGGACCGGCCGGAGCTGCTGGCCATGCCCGTCATCGTCGGCGGCGGCAGGCGGGGCGTGGTCGCGGCCTGCTGCTACATCGCCCGCACCCGCGGCGTGCGCAGCGCCATGCCGATGTTCAAGGCGCTGGCGCTCTGCCCCGATGCCGTCGTCATCAGGCCGGAGATGGCAAAATACGCGGCCGCGGCACGGCAGATCCGCGGGCTGATGGAGGGGCTGACGCCGCTCGTCCAGCCGCTCTCGATCGACGAGGCGGTGCTCGACCTGCGCGGCACGGCGGCGCTGCACCGCGCCCCGCCGGCCGCGGTGCTCGCCCGCTTCGCCCGCGAGGTGGAGCGGGAGGTGGGCGTCACCGTCTCCATCGGCCTCGCCGCCAACCGGCTGATGGGCAAGCTGGCGGCGGAGCGGGACAAGCCGCGCGGCTTCGCCGTCATCGGCGCCGGGGAGGCGGCCGGGTGGCTGGCGCCGCAGCCCGTCACCCTGCTGCCCGGCGTCGGGCCGGCGCTGGCGCGGAGGCTTGAGGCGGCGGGCTTCACCCGGCTCGGCCAGCTCGCGGCGCTCACCCCGATCGAGGCGGCGCGGCGCTTCGGCGAGGAGGGACCGGGCCTCGTCGCCCGCGCGCGGGGCGAGGACAGCCGCACGGTCAATCCGGAGCGCGAGACCAAGAGCATCAGTGCCGAGACCACCTTCGACCGCGACCTCGCCACCGTGCCGGAGCTGGAGGCGCCGCTCTGGCGGATGTGCGAGAAGCTGGCGCGGCGCCTGCGGGAGAAGGAGCTGGCGGCGGGCGGCATCGTCCTGAAGCTGAAGACCGCCGGCTTCGCGCTCCGCACCCGCAATGCCCGCCTGCCCTCCCCCACCCGCCTACCGGAGACGCTCTTCGCCGCCGCCCGGCCATTGCTGCTGCGCGAGGCGGATGGCACGCCCTTCCGGCTGATCGGCATCGGCGCGCAGCCGCTGGCGCCGGCCGCCGGCGCCGACCGGGGCGACCTCGCCGACCTGGAGGCGCCGAGGCGCGCCGCGCGCTGGCAGGCGGTGGAGGCGCTGCGCGCACGCTTCGGCGAGGCGGCGGTGATGCAGGGGCGCGGGCTGAAGCCGCGGGCGTGACGCCGGGCCGCCGTCGCGCTACAGCGCGGCGCATGATCCCGATCTCCGATGCCATCCCCCGTGCGGCCCTGGTCACCGGCGGCGCCAAGCGCCTGGGCCGGGCAATCGCGCTCGGCCTCGCCGAGGCCGGCTTCGACGTGGCCATCCATTACGCGGGCAGCGCCGAGGCGGCGGCGGAGACGGCGGAGGCGATCCGCGCCCTCGGGCGCCGCTCCCTGGCGCTGCAGGCCGATCTCGGCCGGGAGGCGGGGACGGCGCGGCTGCTGCCGGAGGCGACGGCGGCGCTCGGCCCCATCGGGGTGCTGGTCAACAACGCCAGCACCTTCGAGCGCGACGAATGGGCGGATGCGACGCGGGAGAGCTGGGACCGGCATCTCGAGCCCAATCTCCGCGCGCCCTTCCTGCTGGCCCAGGCCATGGCCCGTGCCTTGCCCGCCGAGGCGGAGGGGCTGGTGCTCAACATGCTCGACCAGCGGGTCTGGTCGCTGACGCCGCATTTCACCAGCTACACCCTCTCCAAGGCCGGGCTCTGGGCGCTGACCCGGACGCTGGCGCTGGCCCTCGCCCCGCGCATCCGGGTGAACGGCATCGGGCCGGGCCCTGCCCTGCCGAGCCCGCGCCAGAGCGAGGAGCAGTTCCGCCGCCAATGCCAGTCGGTCCCGCTCCGCCGCGGCACCAGCCCGGAGGAGATCGCCCGGGCGGCGCTCGCCATCCTCGCCCTGCCCTCGATGACCGGGCAGATGATCGCCCTCGACGGCGGGCAGCACCTGCAATGGGCGCCGAGCGCCGAGGCCGGGGCGCCGGAGGAATGAATGCCCCGGATGCGGCGCGGCGGCTGCGCTTGGTCTTCGTCCGCGGCCTCGTCCTGCAGGCGCGGCTCGGCATCTACCCGCACGAGAAGGCGCAGCCGCAGCGCGTCGTCATCGGCGTCGAACTTGCGGTTGAGGACGAGTCGGCACCGGCCTCGGTCGGGCCGGACGAGCTGCGGCGGGTGGTGAACTACGAAAGCGTCGTGCGCGCCGCCCGCGCCGCCGCCGAGGACGGGCACACGCTGCTGGTCGAGACCCTTGCCGAGCGGATCGCCGCGGCGGCGCTGGCGGACCCTCGGGTCGCATCCGCTCGCGTCACGGTTGAGAAGCCGGACGCATTTCAAGACGCCGCAACCGTAGGCGTTACGATAGAGCGAACGCGCAATCGGGCCGAATGAATTGGCAGAGCATCAACGGTTCCCGCGAAAATCATCCACCGGAAAATTTGACACCCACGATGTCGTGAGGTCTGTCAAGGCCAACATAGGTCTTGACCTGTCAACCGAAGGGCTCAAAACAGAAAAATGTTTAATATCAACATGTTGCGGAAATGCTCAAAATTCGCGCAATCCCTTATGACTGGCGGATGACAGCCATTTCCGGCCCTCTGCCCGCACCGCATCCACAGAGTTTTCCACAGGATCGGTGGAGAAACCTCCGTTGCGATGCGGCGGCCGCTTACCCTTATCACCGGGTATGAGTGACGCCGGCACCACGCCCGAATCAACCCTAGCAGAAGCCGATACCGCCCCGGTCATGGAGGGCGTCCGGGTCATCGAGACGGCGCTGGCCACCCTGCCCCTCTCGCCCGGCGTCTACCGGATGCTCGATGCCAAGGGCGATGCCCTTTACGTGGGCAAGGCGCGGGCGCTGAAGAAGCGGGTCGTCGCCTATACCCAGGTCGGCCGGCTGCCCGAGCGGCTGCGGCGCATGGTGCATGAGACGCGGAGCCTCGAGGTCATCACCACCGCCTCGGAGGCGGAGGCGCTGCTGCTCGAGGCCAACCTCATCAAGAAGTTGCGGCCGCGCTACAACATCGTCCTCCGCGACGACAAGTCCTATCCCTGGCTGGTGCTGACCGAGGACCACCCCTATCCGCAGATCACCAAGCATCGCGGCGAGCGGCGCAAGGGGGCGAGCTACTGGGGTCCCTTCGCCTCGGCCTGGGCGGTCAACCAGACACTGACCGCCCTGCAGCGCGTCTTCCTGTTGCGCTCCTGCCGGGACACGGTCTTCGACAGCCGCGACCGGCCCTGCCTGCTCTACCAGATCCGCCGCTGCTCGGCGCCCTGCGTCGACCGCATCTCGAAGGAGGACTACGCGGAGCTGGTGCAGGAGGCAAAGCAGTTCCTCTCCGGCGAGACCCCCTCCATCCAGAAGACCCTGGCGCGCGAGATGGAGGAGGCGGCGGAGCGTCTGGAATTCGAACGCGCGGCGGCGATCCGCGACCGCATCCGCGGCCTGACCCATGTGCAGGGGCGCGACCGGATCAATATGGAAGGGATCGGCGATGCCGATGTCGTGGCGCTGCACCAGCTCGCCGGTCAGACCTGCGTCCAGGTCTTCTTCTTCCGCGGCGGGCGGAACAACGGCAACCGGCCCTATTTCCTCTCCAAGGGCGAGCAGGGGCCGGAGGAGGTGATCGGCGCCTTCCTCGGCCAGCTCTATGACGACCTGCCGCCGCCGCCCCTCGTCCTGCTCAGCCACGAGCCGGCGGAGCGGGCGCTGATCGCCGAGGCGCTCACCATCAAGGCCGGCCGAAAGGTGGAGCTGCACCGGCCGCAGCGCGGCGACAAGCGTGCGGCGGTCGAGCATGCCGAGACCAATGCGCGCGAGGCGCTGGAGCGCCGCATGGCCGAGGGCACGGCGCAGCAGACGCTGCTGCAGGGCGTCGCCACCCTCTTCGACCTGCCCGCCATGCCGGAGCGGATCGAGGTCTACGACAACAGCCACATCCAGGGCGCGCATGCCTACGGGGTGATGGTCGCCGCCGGGCCGAGCGGCTTCCTCAAGCAGGCCTACCGGAAATTCTCGATCCGCGGCCCCGTCAGGCCGGGCGACGACTTCGGCATGATGCGCGAGGTCTTCGAGCGCCGCTTCGGCCGCGCGCTGAAGGAGGACCCGGAGCGCGAGAGCGGCACCTGGCCCGACCTGGTGCTGATCGATGGCGGGCTCGGCCAGCTCAATGCCGCGCGGGAGATCATGGCCGAGCTCGGCGCGCATGACATCCCGCTGGTCGCCGTCGCCAAGGGGCCCGACCGGGATGCCGGGCGGGAATGGTTCCATCGCACCGGGCAGGCCCCCTTCCAGCTGCCGCCGCGGGACCCGGTGCTCTACTACCTGCAGAGGCTGCGGGACGAGGCGCATCGCTTCGCCATCACCACGCACCGGGCGGGGCGGTCGAAGGCGCTCACCACCTCGGAGCTCGACGAGATCCCGGGCGTCGGCAGCGCGTTGAAGCGGAAGCTCCTCAACCATTTCGGCTCGGCCCGCGGGGTGCGGAATGCGGCGCTGGAGGACCTCGAGAATGCGCCCGGCATCGGCCCGACGGTCGCGCGCAAGATTCACGATCACTTCCACCCCGGTGGCGGCTGAAGACCGTGACTGGACGCAGGCCCGCCGCTCCGTCATGACTGCGCCGACATGCCGACCGACCTGCCGAACCTGCTGACGCTGTCGCGCATCGCGGCGATCCCGCTGCTGGTGCTGCTGGTGGCGCTGCGCACGCCCTGGGGCGATGTCGGCGCCTGCCTGGTCTTCTCGCTCGCCGCCATCACCGACTATTTCGACGGCAAGATCGCCCGGCAGCGGCAGAGCATCTCCGGCTTCGGCCGTATGCTGGACCCGATCGCCGACAAGCTGCTGGTCGGCGCGGCGCTGATGCTGCTGGCCGGGCTCGACCGTCTGCCGGGGCTGGCGCTCTATCCGGCGATCCTCATCCTGCTGCGGGAGATCCTGGTCTCCGGCCTCCGCGAGTACCTGGCCGAGCTGCGGATCGGGCTGCCGGTGACAAAGCTCGCCAAGTGGAAGACCGGCTTCCAGATGGGCGCGCTCGGCACGCTGATCGCCGGCGAGACGGGGGCGGCGGTGCTGCACCTCTCCTTCCTGCCCGTGGCGCTGATCGGCGAGGCGATGCTCTGGACGGCGGCGGCGCTGACGCTGGTCACCGGTTGGGACTACCTGCTCGCCGGGCTGCGCAATGCGGGGACGACTTCGCCACCGAAGCCGCCCGACCGTCACGCGGAACCCGCCATCCGTCCGTGACGCTCTTTCGCTTGAGGCGCGGCCGGCGGCAGCGCATGGTGCAGCCGATTCCCGACCGGGCCGGCGCCCTGGCGGACCACAGGAGTTGACGATGCGACGGATTGGCGGATCGGCGGCGGCACTCGGCCTGGCCGCGCTGCTCGCGGGGTGCGGCTGGGCGGACCGGGCCAGCTATTCCGCGGTGGACGGCATCACCAATGCCGGCGCCGCCATAGGCATGCCCTGGGGCCGCAACCGGCCAGTGCCGATGGAGCAAAGCGAGACGATCGCCCGCGTCACCGGCAATTCGCCGCAGGTGGCCCTGCTGCAGCCGGAGGAGGGAAATGTCTGGCCGGCACAGGAGGGCCCGCGCGCGACCCTCGCCAATCCGGATGCGGCGATGCGCAACATCCCGGCCTACCGCCCTGGCGAACTCGACCGCATGTCGGCCCCGGCCGGCCGCTCCACCTGGCAGCCAACCGACCCGCCCCCGGTGCGCGGCGTGCCGCCCGGCCTCAGCGGCAGCTCCTCCCCGCCCCCCCCGCCGGTCCAGCAACTGGAGCCGCCGCGCGCCACCGTCTACCCGCCGCCGCCCGGCGCCAACTCCCCTCCCCCCCGCCGGCTCGAGGGGCGGGTGATCCAGGCGCCCTCCGGCCCTGTCACCAGCACGGGCGGCACCGACCGGGTGCAGAGCTACGTCACCCCGGGCGGCGGCGTCGGCACGCTGCACAATGACGGCAATACCACCACCCTGTTCGGCCCCAACGGTCAGGTCCAGACCATGCCGACGCCGCGCTGAGGCCATTCGGTGCGGGTTCTCTACTTTGCCTGGGTGAAGCAGCGCGTCGGGGTGGCCGAGGAGGAGGTCGCCCCGCCGCCAGAGGTGCGGGACGTGGCCGGGCTGATCGACTGGCTCGCCGGCCGCAGTGCGGGCCATGCCGAGGCCTTCGCCAACCGGCGCACCATCCGCGCCGCCGTGAACCAGGATTTCGCCGGGCCCGACCATCCGGTGGCGGCGGGCGACGAGGTCGCCTTCTTCCCGCCGGTGACGGGCGGATGACGCCGCGCATCGCCATCCAGGAGGAGCCCTTCGACCTGGCGGCCGAGATGGCGCGGCTGACCGAGGGGCGGCGGGATGTCGGCGGGCTGGGGAGCTTCGTCGGGCTGTGCCGGGCGGATGACGGGCTGGCGGCGATGGTGCTCGAGCACTATCCCGGCATGACCGAGCGGGCCATCGGCCGCATCGCCGGGCAGGCGGCGGAGCGCTGGCCGCTGCTCGGCCTGACGGTGATCCACCGGGTCGGGCGGCTGGAGCCGGGGGCGCCGATCGTGCTGGTGCTGACCGCCTCCGCCCATCGCACCGCGGCGCTCGAAAGCTGCGCCTTCCTCATCGACTGGCTGAAGACCGGCGCGCCCTTCTGGAAGCGCGAGGAATTCGCGGGCGGCGCCGAGCGCTGGGTGGAGGCCAGGCCAGCCGACGATGCCGCGGCGGCGCGCTGGACGCCGGCTTGACCCTCGGCCCCCTCGCCCGCGTGGAGCTGGCCTGCCACGACCTGGCGCGGCAGCGGGACTTCTATGGGCGCGTGCTCGGCCTGCCGGCGATGGGGCCGGGCTCCGCCTTCGCGCTCGGGCCGGTGGAGCTGGCGCTGCGGCCGCGGGGGGATGCGCTCTTCGCCGCCTCCGTCGCGCCGGGGGAGCCGGCGACGCTGCTCGCCTTCCCGGTCGAGGATGCGGAGCTCGATCGCTGGCACCGGCGGATGCTGACGCTGCGCATCGCCGTCCTGGAGGCGCCGGGGCCGGCGGGGGCGCCGCCCCGCGTCATGCGGGTCGCCGATCCGGAGGGCAACCTCATCGAGCTTTTCGTCCCGGCGTGAGTCTGCTGCTCGGCGCGCTGCTGCTGACCTGGCCGGCGCTGCTCAACGGGTATCCGCTGGTCTTCAGCGACACCGGTGCCTTCCTCGCGCTCACCGTCGAGCGCTGGCCGGTTTGGGACAAGCCGCCGGCCTATGGGCTGGCGCTGCATGCCTTCCACTGGCGCCTGAGCCTGTGGGGGCCGCTGCTGGCGCAAGGGCTGCTGCTTTCCTGGCTGCTGCGGCAGGTGCAGCGGGCGATGACGGGACAGGAGGGGCATCTGCTGCTCTGCGCCGGGCTGGCGGCGGGGAGCGCGGCGCCCTGGTTCGGCGCGCTGCTGATGCCGGACCTGCTGGCGCCGATGCTGGTGCTCGCCGTCGTGCTGCTGGGCTTCGTCGAGCTCGGCCGGCGGGAGCGGCTCGGCCTGCAGGCGCTGGCGACTTTTGCCGTCGCCGCGCATCCCTCGCACCTGCCGCTCGGCCTTGCTCTGCTGCTGCTGGTCGCGGCGCTCAGGGGAATGGCAAGGCGCTGCCTGCTGCCGATCGGGCTGGCGATCGGGCTGCTGGTCGCCGGCAACTGGGCGATGCATGGGCGGCCGGCGCTCTCGCCCCACGGCGCGCTCTTCCCGCTCGCGCGGCTGGTGGCGGACGGGCCGGCGGCGCGGACCATCGAGGCACGCTGCCCGGAGGCGGGCTGGTCGCTCTGCGCCTGGGTCGGGCAGCTGCCGGCCGATTCGGACGACTTCCTCTGGCAGGCGGATGGCCCGGTCTGGAGCGCGCCGGACGGGCCGATCGGCCTAGCGCCGGAGGCGACCGCCATCCTCGCCGAGACGCTGCGGCGGGAGCCGCTCGGCGTGCTCCGCGCCATGCTCGGGAACGGGTGGCGGCAGCTGCTGCGCAACCGGGTGGGGGATACGCTCGGGCCGGAGAACCTGGCCGGCTCGGTCGGCCATCAGCTCGCGCTCGGCTTCCCCGCGGGCGAGCAGCGGCGCTTCGCCGAGGGGCTGCAGGCGCGCGGGCTGCTGCGGATCATGGCGGCACCCTTCCTCGTCCTGCATCTGCTGGTGCTGGCGCTCGGCGCGGCGGGGGCGGTGCTCGGCGGCTGGCGGGCCTGGCGCGTGGGGGACCGGGCGATGCTCGGGCTCGTCGGCTGCGTCCTAGTCGGCATCGCGGTGAATGCGCTGGTGACGGGCGGGCTCTCCGGGCCGCATGACCGCTACGGCGCGCGCATCGCCTGGTTGCTGCCGCTCGCCGCGCTGCTGGCGCTTCGGCCGGCCGCGAAGCATGCGGCAGGGGCCGAGGCGAAGCTCGGGGCATGATCCCGCTTCACGACACGCTGCCGGTCGCCGGCGCCTTCCTTCTCGCCGGCTTCGTCAAGGGCATCGCCGGCTTCGGCCTGCCGACGGTGACGCTCGGCCTGCTCGCCCTCACCCGGCCGTTGCCGGATGCCATGGCGCTGATGCTGGTGCCGACGCTTGCGACCAATCTCTGGCAGGCCTTCGTCGGGCCGCATCTCGGGGCGGCGCTGCGGCGGCTCTGGCCCTTCCTGCTGGCGGCGGGCCTCGGAGCGCTGGCGGGGACGGGCGTCCTGGCGCGGTCGGATGCGGTGGTGCTCTCCGGGCTGCTCGGGCTGCTGCTGGTGGCCTCGGCGGTGCTGTCGCTCTCCGGCTGGCCGGTGCCGCCGCCGGGGCCGCGGCGGGAGCGCTGGGTCTCGCCGGCGGTGGGCCTCGCCTCCGGGATGGTGACGGGGATGACGGGCAGCTTCCTGATGCCGGCGGCGCCCTACCTCGTCGCGCTGCGGCTGCCGCCGGGGGAGTTCATCCAGGGCTTCGGCCTCGGGGTGGTGGTGGCGACGGGGGCGCTGGCCATCGGCCTCGCGGGCGGCGGGCTGCTGCCGGCGGAGCTGGGCCTCGCCTCGCTGGCCGGGGTGGCGCCGGCCTTCCTCGGCATGGCGGCCGGGCAGCGGCTCCGCCAGCGGATGGCGGAGGCGCGGTTCCGCAAGGTGGTGCAGGGGGCGCTCGGGGTGCTGGGCCTCTACCTCGCGGTGAAGGCCTTCATCTAAGCCGTTTGCGCAACTCAGCCTTGGCGATCTTCTCCAGCGTCGCCCGCGGCATGTCCTCCACCACCAGCACCTCGCGCGGCGCCTTGAAGTCGGCGAGGGCGGCGCGGCAGGCGGCGATCACCGCCTCCGGCATCGCCGCCGCCTCGGCGCCTGCGGCGAGCGTGATGAAGGCGACCGGCACCTCGTCCAGCATCGGATGCGGCCTGCCGACGACGGCCACCTCGCGCACGCCGTGGACGCCGAGCACCACCCGCTCGATCTCCGAAGCGGCGACGTTCTCGGCGCCGACCTTCAGCATGTCCTTGGCGCGGTCGGTGAATTGGATGGAGCCGTCCTCGAGCAGGGTGACGAGGTCGCCGGTGGAGAACCATCCCTCGGCATCGAAGGCGGCCGCCGTCGCCGCCGGGTCGTGCAGGTATTCGAAGAACATGGAGACGCCGCGCACCCCGCGGCAGAAGAGGGCGCCGGTGTCGCCCGGGGCGACGGGGCTGCCATCCTCGCGCAGGATGCGGATGTCGTATTCCGGCGCGGCGCGACCGATGGCGCCCGGCCGGTTCGGCACATGCAGGCTGCCGACGATGCCGTGGCTGATCGTCTCCGTCATGCCCCACCAACCGATCGCCGGCACGCCGAGCCGGGCGGCGGCCGGCGGGTCCGAGGTGGCGAAGCCGAACATGCGCAGGTGATGGCCAGGCGGGATCTCCCCCTCCAGCACGGCGCGGAGCGAGAACCAGATGAAGGAGACCCAGGTCGTGCGGTGCCGCAGCGCCACCGGCCAGAAGCGGCTGGTCGACCATTTGGGCTGCAGCACCACCGTCCCGCCTGCCCAGAGCGTCGCCAGCATGGAATAGCCGAGCGCATTGGCATGGAAGAGCGGCAGGTAGACCTGGTGGACATCCTCCGGCACCAGCCCCTCATGCGCGGCATTCACCCGCGCGGCCCAGAGCGCATTGGCATGGGTCCAGACGACGCCCTTGGGGCGGGAGGTCGTGCCGGAGGTGTAGAGGACGGATAGCGGCCGCTCCGGCTCCGGCGCCCGGCGCGGGCGGTCCGTCCCCGCGGCGAAGAGCGCGGCCCAGTCGGCAGTGCCGGTCACGGCGACCCAGCGGAGGCCGGGCGCGGCGGCCTCGACCTGGGCCGCCATGCCCGGCTGGGTGATGGCGGCGACGCTGCGCGAATGCGCGGCGAAATAGGCAAGCTCGTCCCCAGCCGCCCGGGTGTTTGTCAGCACGGCGATGGCGCCGAGCTCGGCAAGGGCGAAATAGGCAAGCAGGAACTCCGGCGCATTCTCATGGTGGACGAGGACGGCGTCGCCCGGGCCGATGCCGCGCCGCGCCAGCCCGGCGGCGAGCTGCCCGACCTCCGCATGGAAGCGGGCATAGCTCCACACCTCCTCCGGCCCTTCGGCCGGGACCCAGGCCAGGAAGGGGTGGCTGCCGCGCTGTCGGGCCTTGGCCGCGAGCAGCCAGGGCAGGTCCATGCCGGCGAAGGGCCCCGGCATCCCGTGCTGGAAACCCGCCATCGCATCCCCCTCCCCGATCCGTTGCGGGGGAGGATGTCAGCCCCGCAGCACCGGCACCAGGGAGAGCAGGAGAAGCGCCGCCATCGCCCGGTTGAACCAGCGGAGCGATGCGGGGCTGCGCAGCAGTCGCGCCGCCCCGAGCCCGACCAGCGCCCAGAGATAGAGGCTGGCAAAGGCGGCCAGGGCGAAGATCGCCGCCAGCAGCAGCGAGGCGCCATAGGCGAGGATGGCCGCGCCTGCGATGACCCAGGCCTTCGGGTTCACCCATTGGAAGAGCGCGGCCTGCACCAGGGTCATCGGGCGGCCGCGTGCCTCGGCGCCGGCCTCGGGCGGCGCTGCGGCCGCGATCTTCCAGGCGAGCCAGGCCATCCAGGCGGCGCCGAGCCAGCGCAGCGCCGCCTGCAGCCCGGGCGAGGCGGCCAGCAGCTCGCCCGCCCCGAGCGCCACCAGGACCAGCATCGCCGGAAAGCCGAGCGAGACGCCCAGCATGTGCGGCAGGCTGCGCCGCATGCCGAAGTTCACCGCCGAGGCGGCGACCATGGCATTGTTCGGCCCCGGCGTCGCCGACATCGCCACCGCGAAGCCGGTCGCCGAGAGAAGCCAGGCCAGGTCCATCCGCACCCTCCCCCATCCTGCCCTCGGGCGATCGGCGCCCGCATCGCGCCATGGCCGGCATCGCCGCGGCGGCGCCCCCGGCAGGCGAGGTGCGCCAGCCGCAGCGGCGCCGGCGCGTCAGGCGCCGGACTTCGCTACCTCCGCCGGGCTCAGCCGCACCAGCGCCTCGTAGTCGGTCATCAGCATGCGGGTGAGGTCGCCCGGCGCGTAGGCGATGCCGGCGATCTCGCGCACCGGCGTCACCTCGGCTGCGGTGCCGGCGAGGAAGACCTCGGAGGCGTCGCGCAGCTCATCGGGGCGGATGGTGCGCTCCACCACCTTCACCTGCCGCTTGCGGGCGAGGCCCATGACGGTGCGGCGGGTGATGCCGTCGAGGAAGCAGACCGGCTTCGGCGTGTGCAGCTCGCCGCCCATGTTGAAGAAGATGTTGGCTCCCGTCGCCTCGGCCACGTCGCCCTTGTAGTCGAGCATGAGCGCGTCGTCGAAGCCCTCGTCGGTCGCGGCATGCTTCGACATGGTGCCGATCATGTAGAGGCCGGAGGCCTTGGAGGCGGTCGGCGCGGTGTCCGGCGCCGGGCGCCGCCACTTGGCCATGGCGAGGCGGACGCCAGCCATGCGCTGCTCCACCCCGAAATAGGCGCCCCATTCCCAGGCGGCGATGGCGAGGTGGGTTTTGTTGAGCCGCGCCGCGACGCCCATCTCCTCCGAGCCGCGCCAGGCGATCGGCCGCACATAGGCATCGGTGAAGCCGTTCCGCGCCACGGCCTCCTGGCAAGCGGCGTCGATCTGCTCGGCGGTGTAGGGAATCTCGAAGCCGAGGATGCGGGCGGAGGCGATCAGCCGCTCGGTATGCTCCCGCAGCTTGAAGATATTCCCGGAATAGGCCCTCTCGCCCTCGAACACGGCGCTGGCATAGTGCAGCCCATGCGAGAGGACATGCAGCCTGGCATCCCGCCAGGGGAGGAACTCCCCGTCCCACCAGATCCAGCCATCCCGGTCGTCGTAAGGAATGAGTGCCATAACCGCGTACCTCCGCAATATACTTGCTTGCTGCCAGGGCAGGTTAGAATGATCGGGAAAAATGTGTCAATGTTGCTGACCAAAATGGACCCCAGCAAACCGCATGGCTGCCATGCCCGACACGGCTGACGCACCCCCGACGGCCGCGCCCGTCGGCGCCGGGCGCAACCTGCTCTTCCTCCGCGAGGAGGAGCTGCGGCTGGCGCAGGACCTGTTGTTCTTCGGCTACCGCGACTTCACCGCGGGCGCCGACCAGATCCTCGCCGAGCTCGGCATGGGCCGGGCGCATCACCGGGTGCTGCATTTCGTCGGGCGCCGGCCGGGGATCACGGTGGGCGACCTTCTGGGCATCCTCGGCATCACTAAGCAGTCGCTCGGCCGGGTGCTGACGCCGCTGATGGAGGAAGGCTACGTGCTGCAATCGGCCGGGCGCAACGACCGGCGGCAGCGCCTGCTCTCCCTGACGCCGAAGGGCGAGGCGCTGGAACGGCGCCTGTTCGAGCGGCAGCGGGAGTGGGTGATGCGGGCTTATCGCGAGGCCGGGCCGGTGGCGGTGGAGGGCTTCCGCCGTGTCATGCGCGGGCTGATGGGCCCGGAGGCGCGCAGCCAGCTCGAGCGGCTGGAGCAGCGCCCGCAGCATCTTCCCCTCGAGCGTCCGTCGCCACAGATTGCCCGCGGACGGGGTGACGCCCCCGGCTCCGCCTGAAGAGGAATGCCCGCGATGCCTGCCGAGGCCACCATTGCCGACAACGCCCATCTGCTGGTGGTGGATGATGATGCGCGGCTGCGGGCGCTGCTGCAGCGCTTCCTGTCGGAGCAGGGATTCCGCGTCAGCACTGCCGCCGATGCCGCGGCGGCGCGGGCGCAGCTCGCCGCCGTGGCCTATGACCTGCTGGTGCTCGACGTGATGATGCCGGGCGAGACCGGGCTCGAGCTGGTCGAGTCGCTCCGCCGCCAGGGCAAGGACGTGCCGGTGCTGATGCTGACGGCGCGCGGCGGGCCCGAGGATCGCGTCGCCGGCTTCGAGATGGGCGCCGACGACTACCTGGCGAAGCCCTTCGAGCCGCGCGAGCTGGCGCTCCGCATCCGCACCATCCTCCGCCGCGTGGCGCCGCCGGCGCAGCCGCTGACCGTGGCGCCCGTCCAGCTCGGCATGCGCTGGTTCGATGCCGAGCGCTCGGAGCTGCGCGGGCCGGAGGGCACGGTGCGGCTCACCGGCGGCGAGGCCGCGCTGCTCGACGCCCTGGCCCGCCGCGCCGGGGACGTGCTGAGCCGCGAGGAGATCGCTGCCGCCCTCGGCACGCCGGAGGCCGGCGAGCGGGCGATCGACGTGCAGGTCACGCGGCTGCGGCGGAAGATCGAGCCGGATCCGCGCGAGCCGCGCTACCTGCATACCGTGCGGCACCGCGGCTACGTGCTGCGGCCGGGGCCCTGACCATGGTCTGGCGATCGAATGACCATTCCCTCGCGGTGCCGCCCCTCCGAGGCCTGATCTGATGCCCGGACCCGTGATGGCCGGCCTCCGGCGGCTGCTGCCGCGCTCGCTGCTGGCGCGCTCCGTGCTGATCATCCTGGCGCCGATGCTGGTGCTGCAGGCGGTGGCGCTGCAGCTCTTCTACGGCGGGCACCTCGACGTCATCTCGCGCCGGCTGGCGGGCGGCGTCGCCGGGGACGTCGCCTTCGTCGCCGAGCTGATCCGGCGCGAGCCGGAGGCGCAGCATCCCTGGATCTTCCGCGAGGCCTCCTGGCGGCTCGACCTGGGGCTGGCCTTCGAGCCGGGTGCCATCATCCAGGGCGAGCGGCGGCCGAGCATGTCCATCCTGCCGCTCGAGGAGGACCTCAACAACGCGCTCGGCGAACGGGTCCGGGCGCGCTTCGACACGGATTGGCAGAGCGATCCGCGCAGCGTCATCATCCGCGTGCAGCTGCCGGACGGCGTGCTGCATGTGGAGGCGCCGCGGAAGCGCCTCTTCACCGCGACGCTCTACCTCTTCGTCATCTGGCTGGTGGGCTCGGCGCTCCTGCTCTCGGGCGTCGCCATCCTCTTCATGAAGAACCAGGTGCGGGCGATCCGGCGGCTGGCGGCGGCGGCGGAGGCCTTCGGCCTCGGGCGCGATGTGGGTCCGATCAAGCCGGAGGGGGCGAGCGAGGTGCGGCAGGCGGCAGCCGCCTTCAACCGCATGCGGGAGCGCATCCGCCGCTTCGTCGGCCAGCGGACGGAGATGCTGGCCGGCATCAGCCATGACCTGCGCACGCCGCTGACGCGCATGCGCCTCGGCGTCTCCATGCTGCCGCGGGTGCCGGAGGCGGAGGAGGACATCGCCGCCCTCACCCAGGACATGGAGGAGATGGAGCGGATGATCGCCGCCTATCTCGCCTTCGCCCGCGGCGAGGGCACGGAGCAGGCCCGCCCAGCCGACCTGGTGGAGCTGGTGCAGGACGTGGCGGCGAAGGCGCGGCGCTCCGGCGCGGCGGTGGAGGTGGCAGCACCGGGCCGGCTGGCCCTGCCGCTCCGGCCGGATGCGGTGCGGCGCTGCCTCGGCAACCTGATCGACAATGCGCGGCGGCATGCCCGGCGCGTCGCCGTCGCGGTGGAGACGGTGCCGCGGCCCGACCCGGCGGGGCCAGGGGGGGGACCAGGGGGCGAGGGCCAGTCGCTCTGGGCGCAGGTGACGGTGGATGACGATGGGCCTGGCATTCCGGCCGGGGAGCGGGAGGGCGCCTTCAAGCCCTTCGCCACCGGGCGGCCGGATGGGACGGGGCTGGGCCTCGCCATCGCCCGGGACATCGTGCGCGCCCATGGCGGGGACATCCTGCTGGAGGAGAGCCCGCTCGGCGGCTTGCGGGCCCGGCTGCTGCTGCCGGTCTAGCTCAGAACAGCGCGGCGAAGGGCAGCAGCGTCACCGCTTCCCCAGGTGCGACGGCGAGCACGGGCTCCGGCAGCTCGGCGAAGGCGTCGCTCTCGGTGAGGGAGCTGAGCAGGCCAGCGCCCTCCCGCCCGAATTTGGTGGCGATGCCGTTGCGGACCTGCACCCGGACGTATTCGCGCCGGCCTGCCTTCTTGCGGTAGGCGAAGCCGGCCTCGGCCCGGATTCGCAGCAGGGGCTCGGGCGCGGCGCCGGCGAGGCGGAGCACGAGCGGCCGCGCCAGATGCAGGAAGGTGACGACGGCCGCCACCGGATTGCCCGGCAGGCCGACCACCGGCGTCCCCCCGATCACCCCCATCGCCGCGGGCCGCCCCGGCTTCACCGCCAGCCGCCAGAAGACGAGGCGGCCTCCCTGCTCGATGGCGGTGCGGACATGGTCCTCCTCCCCCGTGCTGACGCCGCCCGAGGTCAGCAGCAGGTCATGCGTGCCGGCCGCTGCGCGCAGCGCCGCCGCGGTCGCCGCAGGGTCGTCGGGGAGGACGCCGAGGTCGCTGGCCGCGACCGGCAGCCGGGCCAGCAGGGCGAGCAGGGTGAAGCGGTTGCTGTCATAGGCCTGCGCCGGGCCGAGCGGCCGGCCGGGCGCGGCCAGCTCATCCCCCGTCGAGAAGACGCCGACCCGGACGCGCGGGCGGACCGGCAGCCGCGCGCAGCCGAGTGCCGCGGCAAGGCCGATCTCCGGCGCACGAAGCCGGCGGCCCTCCGGCAGGGCAAGGGCACCCTCGGCCACATCCTCGCCGGCCGGGCGGGCATTGGCGCCGGGCTTGAGGCCGGGCAGGACCCAGATGCCAGCGGCCTCGGCCTCGGCATCCTCCTGCATCACCACCGTATCGGCGCCGGGCGGCATGGGGGCTCCGGTGAAGATCCGGGCGGCGTGGCGGGGCGGCAGCGCCGCCGCCATCGCATGGCCGGCGGCGATGCGGCCGGCGAGCGGCAGCAGGCAACGCTCGCCCGGAGTGAGGTCGGCATGGCGGAAGGCATAGCCGTCGACGGCCGCGTTGAAGAAGGGCGGCAGCGGCAGCGGGGCGCGGAGGTCGCGGGCCAGGACGCGGCCGGCGGCTTCGATGAGGGGCAGGCTCTCCTCGCCGGCCAGGGGCGGGATGCGCTCGGCGATCAGCGCCTCCGCCGCCTCCACCGAGAGCAGCGGGCCGCCGAAGGCGAAGCAGTCATCCGAGAGCTGGGCCATGGGGGCGGCTTACCATGCCTCCGGCTCTGCCGCATGCTGCAGGACCAGGTCGGCCACGGCCGCGGCATCGTCCAGCGAGGCCCAGGGCAAGGCGGAAGGGGGCCGGACGTCGCTGGCGACGGCGCGGATCGCCGGATCCCCCGGATGCAGCCAGGGCTTGCCGTTGGCGGTGCGATGCACCTCGATCTTCGGGTGGCGGTCGCGCTTGAAGCCCTCGACCACAACCAAGTCGACCGGCGAGAGCTGGCCGAGCAGGGCAAGGAGGCCCGGCTCCTGCATGCCGCGCAGCTCCGTCATCAGCGCCCAGCGATTCTCCGAGGAGACGAGGACCTGCCGCGCCCCCGCCTGCCGGTGCACCCAGGAATCCTTGCCGGGCGTATCGACGTCGAAGCGGTGATGCGCGTGCTTGATGGTGGAGACGCCGACGCCCCGGGCGCCCAGTTCGGGCAGCAGCCGCGCCATCAGCGTGGTCTTGCCGGCCCCGCTCCAGCCGGCGAGGCCGATCACCCGCATGGGGCGAGGCCTAGTCGGCCCCGGCCGCCCTGGCGCCGCTGGGCGCCGAGGTCTCCCGGGCCTTGGCCAATTCCTGCTCCACCCACAGCCCGTGATGCTCCTTGGCCCAGTTGTAGTCGACCTGGCCGGTGCCCATGGCCCCGAAGGCGCCCTCCATGCCGAGGCTGCCGATATAGATATGCGCCAGCATGGCCGCCACCATCAGCACCGCGAGCAGGCTGTGGATCATGTGGGCCACCTGCTGCCCAGCGATGTCGGCGACGGTGAAGGGGAAGATCAGCACATAGCCCGAGGCGGCGACCAGCCCGCCCCCCAGCACCGTGATCCAGAAAACCAGCTTCTGCCCGGCATTGAAGCGGCCCGCCTTGGGGTGCCGCCCGCCGATGAAGCCGCCGCCCGCCTTCAGCCAGTCGATGTCGAGCCGGTTCGGGATGTTGTCCCGCACCCAGAGCAGCAGCATCACCACGAGGCCGAGGGTGAAGGGGAAGGCCAGGTAGTTGTGGGCGAATTTTCCCGCCAGGCTGACGGCGGTGAAGGCCTCCGGCCCGACCAGCGGCAGCAGCAGGTGGCGGCCGAAGGTGAGGTTGAGCCCGGAGAGCCCGAGGATGATGAAGGTGCTCGCCACCATCCAGTGATTGGCCCGCTCCAGCAGGTTGAAGCGCAGCAGCGTCCGCCCTGACCGTCCCCCGCCGATGCGGATGCGGCCCTTCACCGCGAAGAACAGGCCAAGCAGCCCCAACATCCCAAGGACCGCAATGCCGCCAACCCAGGCGAGGGTGCGGTTATGGAAGGCCCGCCACTGCTGGCCCTCCGGCTGGATGAGGTTGGCCGCCTTGGCATCGGGAATGGTGATGCGGCCGGCGATGGGCGCGCCGCGCAGCAGGGCGCGCATCTCGAGCTCCGCCGCGTCCGGCTGGCCGCGGTCGCCGAGGGGCTGCGGCACCGGCGCGTTCTGCGCCGCGGCCGGGGCGATGGCGAGGAGGGCGAGCAGCGCCAGGGGAAGGAGGCGCCTCATACCGCCAGCTCCTCGCGGTAGGCCGTTCGCCAGCCCCAGGCGCCGGAGCCGTAGCCGCGCCGCTGCACCCGTTCCTTGTAGATCGAGGCGATGATCCCGCCATCGCCCGCCAGCAGCGCCTTGGTCGAGCACATCTCGGCGCAGAGCGGCAGCTTGCCTTCGGCGATGCGGTTGGCGCCGTACTGGATGTACTCAGCGGCCGAGTTGTCCTGCTGCGGCCCGCCGGCGCAGTAGGTGCACTTGTCCATCTTGCCCCGCCCGCCGAAATTGCCGACGCGCGGGTATTGCGGCGCGCCGAAGGGGCAGGCGTAGAAGCAGTAGCCGCAGCCGATGCAGAGGTCCTTGTCGTGCAGCACGATGGCATCCGCCGTCGTGTAGAAGCAGCTCACCGGGCAGACCGCGGCGCAGGGCGGGTCGGTGCAATGCATGCAGGCCATCGAGATCGAGCGCTCGCCGGGCTTGCCGTCATTCAGGGTGACGACGCGGCGCCGGTTGATGCCCCAGGGCACCTCGTTCTCGTTCTTGCAGGCGGTGACGCAGGCGTTGCACTCGATGCAGCGGTCCGCGTCACAGAGGAACTTCATACGCGCCATCTTACGCGCTCCGGATCTGGCAGAGGGTGACCTTGGTTTCCTGCATGAAGGTCACCGGGTCGTAGCCATAGGTGGTCACGGTGTTCACGCTTTCGCCGAGCACGATCGGGTCGGTCCCCGGCGGGTAGAAGCGCCGCCGGTCCTCGCCCTGGAAGAAGCCGCCGAAATGGAAGGGCATGAAGGCGACGCCCTTCGCCACGCGCTCCGTCACCAGCGCCTTGACGCGGACGCGGCTGGCATTCTCCGGCCCGCTGACCCAGACCCAGCCGCCGTCGCGGACGCCGCGCTCGGCGGCATCGGCCGGGTTGATCTCGACGAACATGTCCTGCTGCAGCTCGGCGAGCCACTTGTTGGAGCGCGTCTCCTCGCCGCCGCCCTCGTATTCGACGAGGCGGCCGCTGGTCAGCACGATCGGGAAGTCACGCACCGCCGCCGCGCTCCGCGCCTGCACGCTGCTCCCAAGATGCGGCATGCGGAAGCCGCGGCGGTCCGGCAGGGTCGGGTACTTGGCGACCAGGTCCGGCCGCACCGTGTAGATCGGCTCGCGGTGGACCGGCACCGGGTCGGGCAGGTTCCAGGCCACCGCACGCGCCTTGGCATTGCCGAAGGGCGAGCAGCCATGCTCCAGCGCCACGCGGATGATGCCGCCCGAAAGGTCGGTGGACCAGGAGGCGCGATCGATATTGGCGCCGAAATGCCGCTCGAGGCTCGCCTTCTCGTCGGCCGTGAGCTCGTCGAACCAGCCGAGCTTCTTCAGCACGGCGACGGTGAACTCGGGGTAGCCGTCCTGGATCTCGGAGCCCTTGGACCAGCTCCCCTCCGCCAGCAGCGTCTCGCCGTTGCGCTCCACGCCGAAGCGGGCGCGGAAGGTGCCGCCGCCATCCTTCACATGCAGGTTGGTGTTGTAGAGGATGTGGCTGCCGGGGTGCCTGATCTCGGGCGTGCCCCAGCACGGCCAGGGCAGGCCGTAATAGTCATGCGCGACCGGCGTGCCCTCGCGCCCGCGCAGCGTCACCAGGTCAAACTTGTCCTGGTGCTCCATATGGAGCTTCAGGCGCTCCGGCGACTGACCGGTATAGCCGATGCTCCAGAGGCCGCGGTTCATCTCGCGCAGGATGCTCTCGGCGACAACCTTGCCGTCCTTGAGCTCGATGCCCTGGAACATCCGCTCGCCGAAGCCGAGGCGCCGCGTCAGGGCGTAGATCACGTCGTAGTCGTTGCGGCTCTCGAAGATCGGCTCGACGATCTTGGCACCCCATTGCAGCGAGCGGTTGGAGGCCGTGCGGCTGCCATCCATCTCGAAGCTGGTGCAGATCGGCAGCAGATAGGTCCCGTCGCGGCGGCCGGAGACCTGGCTGAAGGTGGTGGGGTGCGGATCGGCGACGACCAGGAGCTCGAGCTTCTCCAGCCCCTTCACCGATTCCGGGATGCGCGTGACGGTGTTGCCGCCATGGCCGAAGACCATCATGGCCTTCAGGCTGTGCGGCTGGGCCACATAGGCCTCGCCATCGGCGGCAGTCTTCTCCCGCTCGCCGGGCATGAGCGTCGCATCGAACCAGCGCGTGGTCGGGATGCCAGGCATCTCCATCAGCGCCTTGCTGCCGAAGCGCGACAGCAGGTACTCGTACTCCACGCCCCAGACGCGCGCCCAGTGCCGCCAGGCATTCTCGTCGAGCCCGTAGTAGCCCGGCAGCGTTGTCACATCGAGGCCGAGGTCGGTCGCGCCCTGGACGTTGGTGTGGCCGCGGAAGATGTTGGCGCCGGTGCCGTTCGCCCCGACATTGCCGGTCGCCAGCAGCAGCACGGAATAGGCCCGCACATTGGCGGTGCCGACCGTCTTCTGCGTCGCGCCCATGCACCAGATCAGCGTCGAGGGCTTCTGCGTCGCGAACATCTGCGCGACGCGCTTCAGCTGCTCGCCGGGGACGCCGGTGACGCGCTGGACCTCGTCCGGCGTCCACTTGGCGACCTCCTTGCGGATCTCCTCCATGCCGTAGACGCGCTGGCGGATGAACTCCTTATCCTCCCAGCCATTTTGGAAGATGTGCCAGAGCATGCCCCAGATCAGCGGGATGTCGGTGCCCGGCCGCAGCCGCACATACTCCGTCGCATGCGCCGCGGTGCGGGTGAAGCGCGGGTCGATGACGATGAGGTTCGCCCGGTTGATCTCCTTGCCAGACAGCACATGCTGCAGCGAAACCGGATGCGCCTCGGCCGGGTTGCCGCCCATGACGATCATGGTGCGGGCATTGCGGATGTCGTTGTAGCTGTTGGTCTGGGCGCCATAGCCCCAGGTATTGGCGACGCCCGCGACCGTCGTGCTGTGGCAGATGCGCGCCTGGTGGTCGACGCTGTTGGTCCCCCAGAAGGCGGCGAGCTTGCGGTAGAGATAGGCCGCCTCATTGGTGAACTTGGCCGAGCCGAGCCAGAAGACGCTGTCCGGCCCCGCCCTCTCCCGCACCTCGCCCAGCTTCGCGGCGATCTCGTCGAGCGCCTGGTCCCAGCCGATGCGGCGCCATTCGCCGGCAACCAGCTTCATCGGGTATTTCAGGCGGCGGTCGCCATGCACCAGCTCGCGCACCGCAGCGCCCTTGGCGCAATGCGTGCCGCGGTTGATGGGCGATTCCCAGCTCGGCTCCTGGCCGACCCAGACGCCGTTCTGCACCTCGGCGGTGACGGTGCAGCCGACCGAGCAATGGGTGCAGATGTTTTTCACCCGCGTCACGGGTTTCGCATGGTCGAGCACGCCGGTCGCGGCGCCGCTGGCCTCCGCGCGGCCGGCGCCGAGCGTCCCAAGCGCGGCCAGCCCGGCGCCCCCGAGCCCCGCCTGGCGAAGAAAGCCGCGGCGATCCAGCCCGCCGGCCGAGAGCCCTTGATAGCCGGAGGCCAGGCGCTGCGGCGCCGCCCGCCCGTCACTGCGCTTGATCAGCATCCCCGGACCTACTGCTCGTAACGGTTGCTGCGATAGAAGGCCTGCACATGCGGGCTTTCCTTGTAGCGTGCGGCGGTGCGCGCGGCGGCGTTCTCCTTGGCCGCCTGGCCGGCCGGCACGCTGTCCGCGCGTTGCGCCTGCGCCGTTCCCGCCGCTGCCGCGGCCGCCGTGCCGAGCCCGAGCGCGCGCAGGAAGCCGCGCCGTTCGGCCTTGGTCCCGTCCCTCATCGTCACCCTCCCCACCCCGTCACGGCAGCGATGCGGCCGCCTGTTCGATCTCGATCGCGCTGCGCCCGAGCGCCCCGACCGCCTTGTAGAAAACCGCCGCTTCCGCCCCTTCGAGATCGGCGAAGCACCGCCCGGCCCAGGGCGCGAGATGGCGGGCGAAGAACTCGCCCGGCGCGGCGCCGCGGAAGCGGCCCTCCAGCAGCCCGGCCATCACCTCGCAGCAGAAGCCCAGGTGATCCTCCGGCTCCGCCACCCCTTCGGCACGGGCGATGCCGAGCGCGGCGAGCGTCGCCCGCAGCTCGGCCAATGGTCGTTCATGCAGGAAGCCGGTGAGGTAGTAGGAGCCGTAGGGAAGCAGCTCGCCCCGGCCGACGCCGATGAAGAGGTTGAAGTATTCCCGCTCCGCTCGCGCCGCATCGGTCCGGGCCGCGGCCGCGGCGAGGCCGGCGATCGCCCGGCCGAGCGGCATGTCGCTGCCCTCCAGGCGCTGCAATCGCGTGAGCAGCACGGCATCGGGCGCCGCGGATAGCAGGCGCCCAAGCAGCGCGAAAAGCTGCGCCCGCTCCCGATCAAGCGGATCGACCACGCCTGTTTCGACTCCCGGACGTTCCATCGTCATTATTTTACCCAGGTTAAATCCGGCCCACAAGCAGCACCCTGCGCCCAGAGGGCGGGAACCGTCTCGAAACCGGACCACGTTGAAGCGAGATAGGCCGCTTTCCGAAATGTCAAACCGGGATGGCGCCGCCATGCTTGCGGCGGGGCGGCGGGGCGGCCGGAGTTCCGGCCGACGGGGTCGCATCCTCGGCAAGGAGGGGCGGCTCCGGCGCGGGTTCGGCGGCCTCGGGCAATGCGGGCTCGGCTTCGGCTTCAGCCTCGGCCTCGGGCGGCTCGGGCGGCGTCTCCGCCACCGCCTCCTCGAGGGCGCCGATGGCCTGGGCCAACAGCCGCTTCACATCGCCGCCCAGGGTATGGGCGAAGCCGGGCACGCCGTCCGGCGCGTTGTAGTCCCAGGCGTAGTCGGCAGGACCGACGAAGTCGCGGATGGTGGGGTCGAGTGTCCAGGCCCGACGCAAGGCGGCCTGGCGCAGCGCGGCCGGGACCTCGGCGCGAAGAAAGGCGGCGAAGTCACTCGCCTCGGTCAGGCTCTCGATCGGCGGCAGGCAGGCCGGGTCGAACTCCGCCGGAGGGGCGGGCTCGGGCGGGGCCTCGGCAGGGGGTGGCGGCGCCTCGGCCTCCGGCTCCGGCAGGGCGCGGGCCGCCTCCCGCTTCCGCCGCGACCAGCGGCCGAGGAAGCCCTCCTCGCTCATGGCCCGCGCCGCCCGCCGGGGCGCTTGCCGAGCGCCTCCGGGTCGGCCTCCTCGCGGCGGCGCTTGTGGCGCGCGCGCTCGACATGGTGCTCGGCGATGAAGGCATCGACCGTGGGGCGCAGCCAGTCCGGCAGGGGCAGGCTTTCCAGGAGGTCGGCGCCGCTGTCGGCATAGAGCTGCGCCTCGCCGGCATCGACCGTGACGGCATGGAGGGCGAGGCCGGGCTCCGCCTCCACCGGGCGCAGCACCACCCAGATGAGCGGCGGGTCGGCGGTGAGGTTGTCGCGGTAGTTCGGCGTGTCGGTCGGGGAGAGCACCACCTCCGCCGCGCCGGCGAGGAAGAGCGTGCGGCCGGCCTCCTCGCGCAGCACGGTCCAGGGCGGCAGGGCGGGCGCCTCGCGCAGCACCTCGACGGCGCGCCAGGACCAGTCGGCCCAGCGGGTCGCGGCCGGGCGGCGCTCGGCCAGCACCGCGACGGGGATGCGGATGGTGCCGGGGACTTCGAGCCGCATCACACCGCCTCCGCCGCTGTTTTGAGGGGAAGGCCGACGGCCAGGTTCTGCGGCTTCATCCGCACGCGCTGCGCCGCATCCATCGCCAGGGCCAGGTAGACCGGCTTGCCCGCCGCGCGCTCCAGTACCCGCGTCGCATCGGCGAATTCCAGCACGCCGAGCCAGAGGATGCGGGCGAGGCGCGCCTGCTTCACCGATCGGCCGCGCCAGAGGTCGTTGGCGATGCCGGTCGCCTCGGCGTCGAGGCCGACATGCCAGGTCCAGTTGCGGTCGTCGATCACCGGCACCGGGCGGATGGCAACGCGCTCGCCAATCACATGGGCGACGAAGCGCTCCAGCGCGCGGGCCATGCCGTGCTGGCCGGTGCGGTTCTCGGCAATGTCGAGGGCGAGGTCATGCGCGTCGGAGCGGGCCGGGTAGCCGGGCGCATTCGCCTCCGAGAGGACCTCGAGCTCCACCTCGCGCGGCGGGGACCCGGCCTCGGTCAGCAGCCGGCCGAGGCTGCCGAGGTCGCCATCCGCGGCGCGGGCATCGACGAACTCCTCGTCGGCCAGCAGCAGCGCGCCGGGATGGATGGCGGCACGCTGCGGGCGGAAGAAGGCCTCGGCGGCACGGAGGGCGAAGGCATCCCCTTCCCCCTCCATGGCGGCGCGGGTGACGAGATGGGTCAGCATCTGCAGGAAGATCGGCGGGATGCCGCCGACGCCCGCGCGGAACAGGGCGAGCCAGGCGCCTTCCAAGGTCGGGGCGGCCTGCACCCGGTCGCGGAAGGCCAGGAAGACCTGCCAGTTCTCCCGCGCATCCGGATCCGCGAGGGCCGCAAGTTCCGCGGGCGCGACGGCACGCAGCGGGGCGGCGAGCAGGCCGGTATGGAGCGCAAGCTCCGCCGCGCAGGCCTCCTCCGGCGGCACCAGCTCCGGCCGGGCGAGGAAGGCGCGCCAGAGATCCTCCGTCGGCAGCAGCCGGCCGTCGGCATCGCGGTCGCAGAGGTGATGGCCCGAGGAGAGCCAGAAGTCGCCCGGGCCGATCATCGCGCCTCGCTCCCGAGGCTGGTGAGGTCGGGGCGCTCGGGCGCCTCCTCCCCGGCCTCCTCAATGGCGAAGACGGGCGGTGGGCCCTCGCGCCGGTGCAGGGTGCGGAAGCGCTCTCGCACGGCGCCCGCCTCCACCGTCCGGCTGAGGGCGAGCACCGTCCCCGGCGGATGGGTGCAAAGCGACTCGGCGAAGGCGATCTCCTCGGCGGCGGCGGCCTGGGCCGCGGCGGCATCGGGGGCGCCGTACTCGACCTGGATATGGGCGGCGAGGGCCGCAAGCGCGGCCTCCCGCTCCGCGGGGCTGGCCTCGGCGACCTCGACCAGCGTCGACCAGCCGAAGCTGCCGAGGCCGAGGAAGCCGGCCCGGAATTCCTGCCGCCGCTTGCCGGCGAGGGCGGCCGGGTCCTCGTCCCAAAAGGCGAAACCGCCGGGCACGGCCCATTCGCCGGGCTCGGCGGCGCGGGTGAAGACGACCTGGTCCGAGGGATCGAGGCGGAGGGTGCGGGGCAGCAGGCTCATGCGAGGGGCACCAACTGCCGGTTGCCGTCACGCTCCAGCACCAGGGCGCCGCTCTTCGGGTCGATCCCCCGCCGGAGCCCGGCATCGGCGCGGCCATCCTCAAGCCGGGCGAGGCAATCCTCCACCAGCCGGCGCGGCCCCTTGGACTGCCAGCGGTCGAGCCCGGCCATCAGGTGCCGGGCCCAGGCGGCGGACAGCTCGGCGGCGGAGGGCTCCTCGAAGCCTTCCTCCTCGAGGCAGGTCCGGTCCGGTGCATCGCCGGGCTCGATGCCGGGCGGCGGGGCGAGGGCGAGCTCGAAACCGACCACCAGCCAGTCCGGCACCTCGGACTCGGAAGCACCCGGCGGCAGGGCCAGGCGCAGGCCGCCGACCCTTCCGCCATTCACCAGCACCTCGGCCGGCCAGCGGAGGGCGATGACCGCCTCGGGCGGGCCGAGCACCACCAGCGCATCAGCCAGGGCGTTGGCGGCGGCCAGCAGGGCGAGCCGTGCCTCGGCGAGCGGCATCTCTGGCTCCAGCACCACCGCCGCCTCGGCCCGGGCGGCGGAGCGGACCCAGGCGAGCAGGCCAGCGCCCCGCTCGGGCGCCAGCGCCACCGCCCGCGCCATGGCATCGCCGCCCTCGCGGAGCGCGATGGGAGCGAAGACGCTCGGCAGATCGGGCAGCTCCATCCTTCTCCCTCGCAAGGTCCCCGATGGCGGCATATATGCCCCTGTCCCCCTGACGCCTAGCGGGGATCAAGACCAAGGAATCCCCGAAGAATGCCGGATCGCATCGCCCTGGTCTGCAGCTGCGAGGACAGCATGCGCCTCGACGAGCGCAGCCTCGCCCGCGGCTGCGGCGCGGAGCTCCGCACCGCGGAGCAGCTCTGCCAGGCGCAGCGCGACCGCTTCCTCGCCGCGCTGGCAACGGGGCAGCCGGTGACGGTCGGCTGCACGCAGGAGGCGCCGCTCTTCACCGAGCTGGCCGAGGAGACAGGCGCCACCCAGCCTCTCGCCTTCGTCAATCTCCGCGAGCAGGCCGGCTGGTCCGGCGAGGGGGCGGCGGCCGGGCCCAAGATGGCCGGGCTGATCGCCGCCGCCGCCATCCCGCTGCCGGAGGTGCCGCTGGTGCCGCTCCGGAGCGAGGGCGTCACCCTGGTCCTCGGCCGCGATGCCGCGGCGATCGAGGCGGCCCGGCGGCTGGCCGACCGCCTCGACCTCACCGTGCTGCTGACTGGGGCGGAGCCCGTTGCGCCCGCGCCGCGCACCGAATTCCCTGTCCTCCGCGGCCGGGCGCGGACGGCGACGGGCTGGCTCGGCGCCTTTGAGGTGGTGGTGGATGGGCATGCGGCGCCCTCGCCCGCCTCGCGCGCCGCCTATGTCTGGGGGCGGGTGCGCGACGGCGCGCTCAGCCGCTGCGACGTCATCCTCGACCTCACCGGGGGCCCTGCCCTCTTTCACGAGACGCGGCAGGGCTACCTCCGCGCCGACCCGGCGGATGCGGCGGCGGTCGAGCGCGCCATCGCCGCGGCGCGGGAGTTGGTCGGCGAATTCGACAAGCCGCGCTTCGTGCAGTTCGAAGCGGGGCTCTGCGCCCATTCCCGCAACCGTCGCACTGGCTGCACCCGCTGCCTGGACCTCTGCCCGACCGGCGCCATCACGCCCGCCAAGGACAGCGTCGCCATCAGCACCGAGATCTGCGCCGGCTGCGGCGCCTGCGCCGCCGTCTGCCCGACCGGCGCCGTGACCTATGCGCTGCCGCCGCCGGCCGCCACCCTCGCCCGGATGCGCGCCCTGCTGCTCGGCCATGCCGAGGCGGGCGGGCGCGACCCGGTCCTGCTGCTGCATGACGGCAGCCATGGCGAGGCGCTGATCGACGCCCTGGCCCGGCATGGCGAGGGGCTGCCGGCGCGGGTGCTGCCCTTCCGCCTCAACGAGGCGAGCGCGCTCGACCTGGCGACGCTCGCCGCCGGCTTCGCCTGGGGCGCCGCGGGCATCCGCGTGCTGCTGCCCGCCCGGCGCGGGCATGGGACAGAGGGGATGTTCCGCAACCTCGACTATGCGGAGGTGGCGCTCGATGGCCTTGGCCTGGCCGCCGGGCTGCCGCGGGCGGCGGCGATCGAGACGGACGATCCCTTCAGCCTCGGCGAGCAGCTTGCCCCGGCCCTGGGGCTCCGCACCGGCTGGGTGCCGGCCGGCTTCCTGCCGCTCGGCGCGCCGCGGGAGGTGCTGCGCCATGCGCTGCGGGCGCTGCGCCCGGCCGGGGCGCCGGAGGTGGTGCCGATGCCGGAGGCCGCGCCATTCGGTGCCGCGCTGGTCGCGGCCGATGGCTGCAGCCTCTGCCTTGCCTGCACCATGGTCTGCCCGACCGGCGCCTTCAGCGCCAATCCGGAGCGGCCGCAGCTGCGCTTCCTTGAGGAGGCCTGCGTGCAATGCGGCCTCTGCGCCGCCACCTGCCCGGAGCGGGTGATCGAGCTCGCACCAAGGCTTAACTTCGCCGAATCCGCCGCGCAGCCGATGGTGGCGAAGGAGGAGGAGCCGTTCCACTGCACCCGCTGCGCCAAGCCCTTCGGCACGGCGAGCAGCATCGCGCGGGTGAAGTCCCGCCTGGCTGCCAGCGGGCATTGGATGTTCGCCGACCCGTCCCGCCTCGCCCTGCTCGAGCTCTGCGAGGATTGCCGGGCGGCGGAGGCGACGCTCGGCGGCGTCGACCCCTATGCCGGCCCGCCGCGTCCCGTGGTTCGCACCACCGAGGACTGGCTGCGGGAGGCGGAGGAGGAGTAGCCCTCCTCCGCAGGTTTCAGCCTCAGCCGCCGCCCTTATTGGTGTTGCGGGCGGCCGGGGTGCGCTGCTGCGGCGGGACGCCGCCGATGCCCGGGCCGGCCGTGCTGCCGTCGCGGGTGACCTGCGGGCGGCCCTGGGTGTCGCCGCCGGAGATGGTCGCGGCGCCGGCGCTGGCATCATTGCTGTGCGGCTGCTGGAAGCTCTGCTGGCGCAGCGGGGGCGAGCCCTGGCCGACAGTGGCCGTGGTCGGGGCCGGACCGCTTTCGGCGGTGCAGGCCGCCAGGGCCGCCAGCGCGGCCAGAGGGAGAAGGATCTTACGCATGTGTCAGGTCCCGATCTCGGAAAGCCACAGGATCGTGGTTCCAGCCATCGGGGGCGGAGCCTAGCGACGCCTCCTATGGGTTGCAATGCGTCATGTTACGGATACCGATATTACCAACCCTCCGTGCCCGGTCCGCCTTTGAACGGGCCGATCAGCTCCTCGGTGATCCAGCCGCCGTAGAAGCCGCCTGGCTGGGGGATGACCCGCTCGTCATCGACGAAGCAGGCCTCCATACGTCCGGCATAGACGGCGACGTGGTCGCGAATCGGGGCGAAGGCCGGGCTCGGCTCCGGATAGCTCCAGCCCGCCGCCTCCGCCACCACCCCGCCGGCGGCGAGCGTCCAGTAGCGCGCGACCCCCTTCCATTCGCAGAAGCTCCGCCCCGCCGCCGGGCGCAGCACGCCGGGGGCGAAGGCCTCGGGCGGCAGGTACCAGACGGGCGGGTGGAAGGTCTCCAGCACCTGCCAGGCCGCCTGCGTCTCGGCAACGGTCTCGCCGCCGAGCCGGATGCGGATCCGCCGCCGGCTCGGCTCCAGCCGCGGCGGACGGGGATAATCGGCGACACGCTCTGTCATCGCCCCGATCTGGCCCCGCCCCCTTCCCTTGCAACGGGGCCGGGGGCATCACTGGGGGCCCTCACGGAGGAGCCGATCCATGGCCGAGATGAACCTGCAGGTCCTGCTGCGTCGCCGCCCCAAGGGCGAGCCGGTGCCGGAGGATTTCGAGATCGTCGAGACGCCGGTGCCGCAGCCGGGCCCCGGCGAGGTGCTGGTCCGCGCGCACTACCTCTCGCTCGACCCCTACATGCGCGGCCGCATGTCGGACGCGAAGAGCTACTCCGCCCCGGTCGAGCTCGGCGCGGTGATGGAGGGGCAGACGGCGGGCGAGGTCGTCGCCTCCAACGCGCCGGGCTTCACGCCGGGCGACACCGTGCTCGGCGGCTTCGGCTGGCAGCGCTTCTCCGCGGTGCAGCCGGCGCGGCTGTTCAGGATCGACCCTAAGGAGGCGCCGCTCTCGGCCAGCCTCGGCGTGCTCGGCATGCCGGGGCTGACCGCCTGGGTCGGGCTCGAGGATATCGGCCAGCCCAAGGCGGGCGAGACCGTCGTCGTCTCCGCCGCCTCGGGCGCAGTGGGCCAGGTGGCCGGGCAGATCGCCAAGATCCGCGGCTGCACAGTGGTCGGCATCGCCGGCGGGGCGAAGAAGGGCGAATTCGTCACCGAGGTGCTGGGCTTCGATGCCTGCATCGACCACCGCGGCGACCTCGCGGCGCAGCTCGACCGGCATTGCCCGAAGGGGATCGACGTCTACTGGGAGAATGTCGGCGGCGCCGTGCAGCGCGCGGTCTTCCCGCGGATGAACGACCATGGCCGCATGGTGATGTGCGGCATGATCGCCGAGTACAACGACACCGAGGCGCGGCCGGGGCCGAATCTGATGGCAACCGTGCGCAAGCGCCTGCGCATCCAGGGCTTCATCGTCAGCGATACCGGCTGGCCGCGCTACGGCCAGTTCCGCAAGGAGATGCTCGGCCACATGGCCGCCGGCCAGATGGCCTGGCGCGAGGACGTGGTGGAGGGGCTGCGCAATGCACCGAACGCCTTCATCGGCCTGCTGAAGGGCGAGAACTTCGGCAAGCTCGTCATCAAGATCGACTGACATGACCGGGGAGGATGCGCGGCTCGCGGCGCGGTACGCGGGGCATCGCATCCTCCTCTGCTACGGCTTGTTCGGCGAGGTCATGGCGGGGCTGCGCCTCGACTACATGCGCAGCCAGGCGGACTGGCTGCGCAGCCTCGGCCTCGCGGTCGAGGTGGTGGCATTGCCGACCGCGGCGCCCGTCCTTGCCAATGCGGGCCGCATCGCCGAGCGCATCGCGGCCGACCCGCGGCCCGGCCTGCTGGTCGGCCACAGCAAGGGCGGGCTGGAGGCGCTGGCGGCGCTGCTGCGGCCCGGCATGGCGGAGCGGTGCAGCGGCCTCGTCGCGCTGCAATCGCCCTTCCTCGGTTCGCCGGTCGCCGATGCGCTCTGCGGCATCCGCCCGCTGCATCACATGGCGCATCGTGCCTTGCAGGCGCTGCGGCTCGGCGATGGCCAAGGCCTCCGTGACCTGACGACGCCGGTCCGGACGGCGTGGATGGCGGAGAATGCGAGGGCGGTTGCCGAGCTGGCCCGGGTGGTGCCGATCGCCGTCGTGGCGACCACGCTCGAGGGCGCGCCCAGGCGAGTCGAGGAAGGCGCCTACCGCCTGGTCGACCGCTGGATGCAAAGCCAGGGGGTGGGCGAGAGCGACGGGCTGGTGCCCCTCGCCTCGGCCCGGCTGCCCGGCCTGCCCGTGCTGGTGCTGCCGGGCGGGCACCGCGCGCTGGTGGCGTGCGGGCCGGGGCGCGACCCGCTCGGGGTGCTGCGCGCCCGGCTGCTCGGGCTTACTCCGCCGCCACTTCCACCAGCACCAGCTCCGCATCCTCCGACGCGGTGATCTCCATCACGGCCTCGTCGACGATGCCGGCGCCGTCGCGGGTGCCGAGCGCCTTGCCGTTCACCGTGACCGCGCCCTTGGCCGGCACGAGATAGGCGGCGCGGCCCGGCTCCAGCCCCTGGCGCAGCGTCTGTCCCGCCTTCAGCGTCGCGGCCAGCACGGCGCCGTCGACGTTGAGGGGCAGCGCGCCGCTCCCGGCATCCTGCGGGCGGCCGCTGGCCAGCACCTCGAAGCCGGCCTCGCGCCGCTCCTTGGGGAACTGCTTGGCACCCCAGTTGGGCTGCACGCCGCGGCGGTCGGGGATGATCCAGATCTGGAAGATCTTGGTCGTCTCCGGCTCCAGGTTGTACTCGCTGTGCACCACGCCGGTGCCGGCCGACATGATCTGCACGTCGCCCGCCTCGGTGCGGCCCTCGTTGCCCATGTTGTCGCGGTGGGTGATGGCCCCCTCGCGTACATAGGTGATGATCTCCATGTCGCGATGCGGGTGCGGGTCGAAGCCGGTGCCGGCGGCGATCTCGTCGTCGTTCCAGACGCGCAGCTTGCCCCAGTTCAACCGCGCCGGGTCATGGTAGCCGGCGAAGGAGAAGTGATGGCGGGCTTTGAGCCAGCCATGGTTGGCGCCGCCGAGGGTGGTGAAGGGACGGATATCGATCATCGTCGTGCTCCTTTCGGGTTGCGCAGGAGATAGGCGCTTTCCGCGCCGGATGCCCATCACCGCCACCCATCGGCGCCATTCACCGGGGCCATGGCCGCATTGCCGCAGTTTAAGCCCGGCCTCACCTTCCGTAGAGGCTGCGTGACGGATGCTCGCACCTGTCGTCCTGATGACCTGGCGCCCCGGCGCAGGTGTACGGACGGGCGGCATCGGGCAGCGGCTATTTCCCGGCAAGCCGTTGTCAGACTGGCAGCCATGACAGGCAGCCACCGGGCCGGTCGGACCTCCGGCCGGCCCGCTTCTTTTTCTCAGTCCCGCGCCTGAGCCTCCAGCAGGGCGAGCATTCCCTCGATCAGCTGCATCGGCGTCGGCGGGCAGCCGGGGATCAGCAGGTCGACCGGCAGGGCGGCCTCGATCCCGCCCTCCACCGCGTAGCTGCCCTTGAAGACGCCGCCATCGACGGCGCAATCCCCGGCGGCCACTACCCATTTCGGCTCCGGCGTGCATTCCGCCGTGCGCAGCAGCGCCGCGCGCATGTTGCGGGTCAGCGGGCCGGTGACGAGCAGCACATCGGCGTGGCGCGGACTGGCGACGAAGCGGAGGCCGAAGCGCTCCAGGTCATGCACCACGTTCTGCATGGCGCCGATCTCGAGCTCGCAGCCATTGCAGGAGCCGGCATCCACCTGCCGGATGGCGAGGCTGCGCCCGAGCCGCGCCTGCGCCGCCGCCTCCAGCCGGGCGACGAGGGCCTCCACCACCTCCGCCGGCGGCACCGGCGCCGCCTCGGTCAGCGGCGGCGAGGCCAGCGCCTGGGCCAGCCGCGGCCAGAGCAGGCGGCGCCAGCCCTCCCTCACAGGTCGACCCCGCTATAGGAGGCGTTGATGCTTTTGTTGATCAGCGGGAAGTCGGCCACGATGTTCCCCTCGATCGCCGCCTCGAGCAGCGGCCAGAGCAGCCAGGACGGGTCGCGCGGGAAGACGGCGCGCACCAGCCCGCCCTCGTCGAGCGCCACCCAATGGAGGCAGTCGCCTCGGAAGCCCTCGACGAGGCCGAGGCCCTCGCCGCTCCGCTGCGGCAGAGGCAGGGTGAGCTCGCCGGGCGGCAGCGCCTCCATCAGCCCGCGCGCCAGGCGGATCGAGCGGCCCATCTCCGTCATGCGGAGGCGCGCCCTGGCATCGACATCGCCTGCCGCCAGCACCGCCGGCTCGGCCGGCGCATAGGGCGCGTAGCCCGGCCGGTACCGCGTATCGAAGGCCCGGCCGGAGGCGCGGCCCACTACCCCGCCGGCAGCGAAGCGCTGAGCGAGAGAATGTGCGATCACCCCGGTGCCGACCATGCGGTCGGCGAGGCTGGCATGGCTGTCATAGACGGCATCGAGCCGTGGCAGCTCCGCCTCCACCGCATCGAGCGCGGCGGCGAGGGCGGCCGCCCCGGCCGGCATCAGGTCATCGGTGACACCGCCTGGGACGATGCGGTCCATCATCAGCCGGTGGCCGAAGGCGGTGGCCGCGGCCCGCAGCACCGCCTCGCGCAGCGCCCCGGCCTGGGCGTGGAGCCAGGCGAAGCTGGCGTCGTTGCAGATGGCACCCCAGTCGTTGAGGTGGTTGTGCAGCCGCTCCAGCTCCGCCATCAGCGCCCTGAGGGTGAGGGCGCGCGGCGAGGGCTCGAGGCCGAGCGCCGCCTCCACCCCTTGAGCGAAGGCCCAGCTATGCGCGACCGTCGAGTCGCCCGAGAGCCGGGCGGCGAAGCGCGCCGCCACCCGCGCCGGCTTGCCGAGCATCAGCCCGATATGCCCCTTGTGCAGGTAGCCGAGCCGCGCCTCGAGCCGCACCACCGCCTCGCCCTGGACATGGAAGCGGAAATGCCCCGGCTCGATCACTCCGGCATGGACCGGCCCGACCGGAATCTGGTGGACGCCCTCGCCCTCGACGGGGAGGAAGCTGGGCTGCGGCGGCGGCATCGCATTTGGCGCCGGCCGCGCCGCCAGCGGGCCGAGCATCGGCCAGCGCCCGTGGTCGAGCCAGGGCCGCTGGTCGAGCCCGCCCTCGGCGACCAGGCCCCAGAGGTCGCGGATCATCCGCTCGAAGGGCACCGCGCCCGGCCGCACCGGGGAGAGCGCGGCATAGCGCCCCTCGGGCACGGCGCAGGAGGCGATGAGGATCGCCTCCCCCACCATCAGCGCCGCATGCACCTGGGCGGGATCGGCCCAGAGGCCGAGCAGCGCCACCCCCTCATCCTCGCCGATGGCCGTGGCCAGCGCCGCCCATTGCCCGCGGTCGAGCAGGTAGCGCTGATGCGGGCGGCAGCCCTGCTCCTGACCGTGGCGGACCAGCCGCTGCAATGCCTCGCTCATCCCGCCACCCCCGCCGCCTCGCCGAGCAGCGCCCGCAGCGGCCCCGGCAGCGCCACGCCGAGCAGCAGCGCCAGCACCAGATGCGCCCAGATCGGCCCGAGGCTCGTCCACTCCGCCGGCCCGGCGGCGGGTCCGGCCGGCGGGTCGCCGAAGCAGAGCGCCTGGAGCACCCGCACCTTCGCCGCCACCGCCACCAGCAGGCCGAGGCCGAGCGGCAGGATCGCCCAGGGGTGACTGGCCGCCGCCTCCGTCACCAGGAGGTACTCGCCGGCGAAGAGGGCGAAGGGCGGCAGCCCCGCCACCGCCGCGATGCCGATGGCCAGCGCCCAGCCGAGCCCGGGCGCCGCGATGCAGAGCCCGCCGAGATCGGCGATCCGCTGCGAGCCGCGCAGGCGCACCGCCGCGCCGATGCCGAAGAAGACGGCCGACTTCGCCAGCGAATGGCCGAGCATCTGCAGCAGCCCCGCCAGGTTCCCCGCCCCCCCGAAGCCGAAGCCGGTGGCGGCGAGGCCCATATGCAGGATGCTGCTCCAGGCGAAGAAGCGCCGCGCATCCCGCCGCCGCCAGAGCGCGAAGGCGGCGACGAGGACGGAGGCGAGGCCGAAGGCGAGCAGCAGCGCGCCGGGCGGCACCGTCTCCGGATGCGCGCCGACGATCGCCTTCGCCCGCAGCACGGCCAGCATCGCCGCGTTCAGCAGCAAGCCGGAGAGCACGGCGGAGATGGCGATGGGCCCCTCGGCCTCGGCATCCGGCAGCCAGGCATGCAGCGGGACCAGCCCCGCCTTGGTGCCGTAGCCGACGAGGAGGAAGACGAAGGCGAGGTTGAGCACGCCCGGGTCGCAGCGCGCGGCGACCGCGCGCAGCGCCGCCCAGGACAGCCCCTCGCCTTCGCCGATCACCGGCTGCGCCGCGAGATGGAGGATGATGGTGCCGAGCAGGGCGAGCGCGATGCCGACGCCGCAGAGGATGAAGAACTTCCACGCCGCCTCGATCGCCGCCGGGGTGCCATGCAGCCCGACCATCAGCACGCTGGCGAGCGTCGCCACCTCGATCGCCACCCACATGATGCCGAGATTGTCGGCGAGGAGCGCCAGCGCCTGTGCGCCCATGAAGAGCTGGAAGGCGACATGGAAGGCGCGCAGCCGGCGCGGGTCCAGCCCCTCCGCCGCGATGGCGCTGAGCGAGTAGATGGCTGTCGTCAGCCCGACGAGGAAGGCGAGCAGCAGCAGCGGCAGGTTCAGCGGGTCGAGCCGGGTCCAACCCGCTACCCCCTCCGGCTGCGCGAGCAGCAGCAGGGCGAGCAGGAAGGAGAGGCCGGAGACGCCGCAATTGACGCGCGCCGCCACCCGCTCCCGCGGCAGGAAACCGAGCACCGCCGCGCCGGCCCAGGGCAGCAGCACGAGCAGCCAGGCGAGCGGCATCACTCGCGCTCCCCCCGATGCGGGTGCAGCAGGGCGATGTCGAGGCTGTCGAGCCTCTCCCGCATCTGGAAGACGACGACGCCGGCCACGACCAGCACTAGCATGACCAGCGCCGCGGTCGAGAGCTCGACGACCAGCGGCATCCCAGCGACGCCGACGGCGGCCAGCACCAGCCCGTTCTCGAGGCTCATCAGCCCGGCGACCTGGAGGATGGCGTTGCGCCGGGTGATCATCATCAGCATCCCCAGCAGGACGACGGAGAGGGCGATCGCCAGGTCCTCCCGCGCCAGGGCCTGTGCGCCGGTGGTGATCGGCAGCGCGACGGCGACGGCGAGCGCCACCAGCGCCACCCCGGCGACGAGGCTCGGCCCGATGCCGAGCGCCGCATCCACCCCGCGCGCCAGGGCGAGCCGGCGGATCATCCAGCGCAGCGCGAGGGGGATCAGCCCCGCCTTCGCCACCGCCGCGATCAGCGCGGTGAGGTAGAGCTGCGGCGCCCCCTGCACCCACCCCTGCCAGGCCGCCGCCAGCGCCAGCACCGCCCCCTGCGCCGCCAGCACGCTCACCACCGCCGCGACGCGCCGCTGGTAGAGCAGCATGAAGGAGAGCAGCAGCATCCCGCCGCCGAGCAGATGCGCCACGTCATAGGGGAGCTGGCCGAAGCCCATCAGGCGAATCCCGTCGAGACGAAGAGCAGCACGGCCGCCAGCAGGGCCAGCAGCAGCGCCGCGCCCAGGAACTCCGGCACGCGGAAGACCCGCATCTTGGCGACCATCCCCTCGAAGACGGCGAGCGCCAGGCAGAGCCCGCCCATCTTCGCCCCCCAGGCCAGCAGGCCGATGAGCCAAGCGAGCGGCCCGCTGCCCGCCGGCGCCGTGCCGAAGGGGAGGAAGATCGCGGCGACGAGCGCCAGCCACAGGGTCAGCTTCAGCGCCGCCTGCAGCTCCCAGAGCGCGAGGTGGCGGCCGGAGGCCTCCAGCAGCATCGCCTCATGCACCATGGTGAGCTCGAGATGCGTCGACGGGTTGTCGACGGGGATGCGCGCATTCTCCGCCAGCGCCACCGCCCCCATCGCCACCGCCGCCAGGCCGAGCGAGACCCGGAGGCCGAGGCCGCCGTCGCGGAAGACGGCGCCGATCTGGTCGAGATTGGTGCTGCCGGCGAGGATGGCAAAGCTCAGCGCCGAGACCAGCAGCGCCGGCTCGGCGAAGACGGCGAAGCTCATCTCCCGCGCCGCGCCCATCCCGCCGAAGGCGGTGCCCGCATCCATGCCGTTGAGCGCCAGCGCCATCCGCGCCAGGGCCAGCAGCCCCGCGACCAGCACCAGGTCGGCGACCGGGGCGAAGGCCATCCCCTGCGCAAAGCCCGGCACCAGCGCGGCGGCCACCAGCGTCGCCGACAGCGCCAAGTAGGGCGCCGCCTCGCTGACGGGGGAAGCGTTCTCCGCCAACACCGGGCGCTTGGCGCAAAGCTTGGCAAGGTCGCGGAAGGGCTGCATCGGCGAGGCGCCGCGCCGCCCCTGCATCCGTGCCCTCAGCCAGCGGATGACGCCGACCGCCAGCGGCGCCGCCGCCAGCATCAGCGCGATGTGCAGAATTTGCGCGAGGACGGCGCCGAGGACGAGCATTCAGCGCCCCTCCAGCCAGGCCAGCAGCGCCAGCAGCCCGACCAGCGTCGCGAAGCCAAGCGAGAGCGAGCCGCGCAGGGTGAGGCCGCGCAGCCGCTCCACCTGCCCGGCGACGGCATCGCGCAGCCGCGCGGCCGGCACGGGCAGGGCAAGGGCGGCGCGATCCTCGAAGCCGGCGTCGAGCCGGGCCGGCCGCGGGTCGCCCGGGGGCGGCATCGTCACCGCCTCGCGCGCCGCGAGCAGCGGGTCGCCCAGCATCCGCCGCAGCGGCTGCGCCATGCCGGCGGCCGAGGGCTGGCCCAACGGATCCCCGAAGACGAATTCCGCGGGCGGATCGATGAAGCCGCCATTCCAGGCCGGCCCGCGATCGGCGGCCAATGGCGAGCGGCGCCGCACCGCCAGCCAGGGCAGGACCAGGGCGAGGCCGAGCAGCAGGGCGACGACCAGCGGCGCATAGGCCGAGTGCCCTTCCGCCGCGCCGATCGCCAGCCCGACCACCGGCGGCAGCGCGGCCGGCCCGACCAGCACGCGGATGCCGGGGCCGGCGAGGGCCAGCGCCAGGCCGGGACACAGCCCGATCAGCAGGGTGAGCGCCGCCGGCACCGCCATCCCCGCCAACTCGAAGCGGTTGGCCTCCCGCGCCCCTGCCCCGCGCGGGCTGCGCGGCCGGCCGAGGAAGGCCAGGCCGAAGAGCCGCAGCATCGCCGCCGCCGCCAGCGCCGCCGCCATCCCCGCCACCGCCAGCGCCGCCGCGGCCGCGACCTGCAGTCCGATCTCGCCCAGCCGCCAGCCGCCGATCAGCGCCTGCAGCAGCAGCCACTCGCTGGCGAAGCCGGGCAGCGGCGGCAAGGCGGCCGCGGCGCCGAGCCCGATCAGCGCCGCTACCGCCGTCCGCGGCATGGCGTGGATCAGGCCGCCGAGCCGGTCCAGCCGCCGGCTGCCCGCCGCATGCTGCACGGCACCCGCGACGAGGAAGAGCAGCGTCTTGAACAACCCATGCGCCATGGCGTGCAGCAGCGCCGCCCCGGCGGCCAGCGCCGCCATGGGCCCGAGATCCGCCGCCCGGAACAGCAGGGCGAGGCCGAGCGCCATCGTCACCAGCCCGACATTCTCGATGGTCGAGCAGGCCAGCACGACCTTCGCATCCTCCTCCAGATTGGCCCGCAGCGCCCCGAGCAGAGCGGAGCCCGCGCCCGCGACCAGCAGGGGCAGGCCCCACCAGCCCGGCTGCAGCGGCCCGCACAGATCGAGCAGCAGCCGCGCCAGGACATAGAGCGCGACCTTGGTCATCACCCCCGACATCAGCGCCGAGGCCGGCGAGGGCGCGGCCGGATGGGCGAGCGGCAGCCAGAGATGCAGCGGCACCAGCCCCGCCTTGGCCCCGGCGCCGAGAAGGCCGAGGGCCAGGATGGCGATGGCCCGCCAGCCCTCGGGCGGCGCCGCGCGGATCGCGGCGAAATCGAGCGCGCCGAGCAGGCCGAAGGCCGGCACCAGGCAGGCCCCGGCCAGGGCGGCGAAGACGAGGTAGAGCCGGGCCGCCTCCCGGTTGCCGGCCTCCCGATGGTCGAGCGCGACCAAGGCCCAGGAGGCGAGCGACATCAGCTCGAAGCCGAGGATCAGGGTGAAGCCGTCCGCCGCCAGCAGGGCAAGCTCCATCCCGCCGAGGAAGAGCGGCCAGGCGACCAGCCCCCGCGCCGGCCCGCCCAGGGCGAAGACCGAGGCCGCCGCCCCGGCGAGCCCCAGCAGCAGCAGGAACCAGGCGGAGAGCCCGTCGAGCCCCAGGCGCATCCCGCCCCAGGCCGGGCCGAAGGGCAGCGCCAGTACCCCCTCCGGCGGGCCGAAGGCCAGCGACCCGCCCGCCAGGAGCGCGAGGCCGGCCGAGACGAGCGCGCATCCCCCGAACACCACCGGCCCGGCCCTGCGGCCCATCGGCGCCAAGCCAGCCAGGGCCAGCAGGCCGAACAGGGCAGGGCCGAGGGCGAGCGCCGTCAGCACCGGGGGCAGGGCAAGGCTTGCACGGCCCGCAGTCTAGCCCGGCCCCGCGACCGGCGCGAAGGGCCGTTTCCGCCAACCGTGTGGGGGCGCCCGAAAATCATGCCTTAACTTCCGCGCAATGACGCGATAGAGACGCGCCCGAAGGCTGGACGCCCCGCTTTCAGAACATGTCCCGCGGAACAGGAAGAACCATGGATCGTCGAGGGTTGTTCGCCGGCGCCGCCGCTGCCGGCACGCTGGCCTTGGCCACGCCCGCCATCGCCCAGGCTATGCCGGAGGTGCGCTGGCGCTGCGCCTCCTCCTTCCCCAAGTCGCTCGACACGATCTACGGGGCGGGCGAGCATGTGGCGAAGCGCGTCGCCGCGCTGACCGACAACAAGTTCCAGATCCGCGTCTTCGCGGCGGGCGAGCTGGTCCCCGGCCTCGCGGTGGCCGATGCGGTGCAGAACGGCACGGTGGAGTCGGCCCATACGGCCAGCTACTACTTCGTCGGCAAGGACCCGACCTTCGCCTTCGACGGCGCCATTCCCTTCGGCCTCAACATGCGCCAGATCAATGCCTGGCTGCAGGCCGGCGGCGGGCGCGAAGTGATGCGCGAGTTTTTCGAGGGCTACAACATCGTTTCCATCCCGGCGGGCAACACGGGCGCGCAGATGGGCGGCTGGTTCCGTAAGGAAATCAAGACCGTCCAGGACCTTTCGGGCCTGAAGTTCCGCGTCGGCGGCTTCGCCGGCAACGTGCTGCAGAAACTCGGCGTGGTGCCGCAGCAGATCGCCGGCGGCGACATCTACCCGGCGCTCGAAAAGGGCACCATCGACGCCGCCGAGTGGATCGGCCCCTATGACGACGAGAAGCTCGGCTTCAACCGCGTCGCCCAGTACTACTACTACCCGGGCTGGTGGGAGGGCTCGCTCAACCTCTCCTTCTATATCGCCCGCGCCAAGTACGAGGAGCTGCCGCAGCTCTACAAGGATGCGCTGGAGAGCGCCTGCCGCGACAGCACCATCGAGACCATGGCCAAGTACGACGTGCAGAACCCGCAGGCGCTGCGCCGCCTGATCGGCGCCGGCACACAGCTCCGCGCCTTCCCGCGCGAGGTGATGCAGGCCTGCTACAAGGCCGCCTTCGAGCTCTATGACGAGACCGCGGCAAAGAACGCCAATTTCAAGAAGGTCTTCGAGCATTGGCGGGCCTTCCGCGACTCGCAGTACCAGTGGTTCCGCGTCGCCGAGAGCACCTTCGACAATTTCGGCTACTTCATGCAGGCGCAGGAACAGCAGCAGCGCCGCTGAGGCGCCCGCGGAGGCCGCAAGGGTATGGGTCCACTGATCGCCTTTAGCCGGGGCGTCGACAAACTTAACGCGGCCGTCGGCAAGATCGCTGACTGGGCGGTGCTGCTTGCCTGCGTCATCAGCGCCGGCAACGCCTTCGTCCGCTACGGCGTCTCCTACAGCTCCAACGCCTGGCTGGAGGTGCAGTGGTACCTGTTCGGCGCCATCGTGCTGCTTGGCGCCTCCTATACCCTGTTCCGCAACGAGCATGTCCGCGTCGACCTGGTCTATGGCAATGTCTCGGAGCGGACGCGGCTCTGGATCGACGTCTTCGGCTTCATCTTCTTCATGCTGCCCGCCGTCATCCTGCTCGCCTGGATGACCTGGCCCTTCTTCGTCGACAGCTGGGTGCGGGACGAGGGCAGCCCCAATGCCGGCGGGCTGATCCGCTGGCCGGTGAAGCTGCTGCTGCCCGTCGGCTTTTTCCTGCTGACGCTGCAGGGCCTTTCGGAACTCATCAAGCGCATCGCCCTGCTGCGCGGCATCCGCCCGGCGGCCGAGGTGGTGGTCGAGTACCACCGCCCCGAGCAGTGAACCAGGACCGACAGATCCCATGACCATCGACATGGACGTGATGGCCCCGCTGATGTTCGGCGGTCTGGTCGTCTTCCTGCTGATCGGCTTCCCCGTCGCCTTCAGCCTGGCCGCGACCGGGCTGTTCTTCGGCTTCCTCTCGATCGAGCTCGGCTTCTTCACCCCGGCCTATCTCGGCAACCTGCCGCTGCGCGTCTTCGGGATCGTGCAGAACGATCTGCTGCTCTCGATCCCCTTCTTTACCCTGATGGGCGCCATTCTCGAGCGATGCGGCCTTGCCGAGGACCTGCTTGAAGGCACCGGCCAGCTCTTCGGCAAGATCCCGGGCGGCCTCGCCTATGCGGTGATCCTGGTCGGCGCGGTGCTCGGCGCCATCACCGGCACGGTCGCCGCCTCGGTCATCGCCATGGGCATGATCTCGCTGCCCATCATGATGCGCTACGGCTACGACATGCGGATCGCCACCGGCGTGATCGCGGCCTCCGGCACCATCACCCAGGTCATCCCGCCCTCGCTGGTGCTGATCGTCCTCGGCGACCAGCTCGGCAAGTCGGTCGGCGACATGTATGCGGGCGCGATCGGGCCGTCGATCCTGCAGGTCCTCCTCTTCATCCTCTTCATCGCCGGCGTCAGCATCTTCGCGCCCCACAAGGTGCCGCCGCTGCCGGACGAGGCGCTGAAGCAGCGCGGCTGGCCGCTCATCTGGCGCGTGGCAAAGGGCATGGTGCCCTCCATCGTCCTCATCTTCCTCGTGCTCGGCACCATCTTCCTCGGCCTGGCGACGCCCACCGAGGCGGGCGCGATGGGCGCAGTCGGCGCCATCGGCCTCGCCTGGGTGAATGGCCGCTTCACCTGGTCGCTGCTGCGCCAAGCGATGGAGAACACCATGCGGATCACCGCCATGGTGATCTTTATCCTGATGGGCGCGACCGTGTTCAGCCTTGTCTTCCAGGGCGTCGACGGCTCGCTCTGGATCGAGCACATGCTAATGAAGCTGCCGGGCGGGGCGACCGGCTTCCTCATCGCGGTCAACATCTTCATCTTCTTCCTGGCCTTCTTCCTCGACTTCTTCGAGATCGCCTTCATCGTCATCCCGCTGCTGGCGCCCGTCGCGGCCAAGCTCGGCATCGACCTCGTCTGGTTCGGCGTGCTGATCTGCGTGAACATGCAGACCAGCTTCATGCACCCGCCCTTCGGCTTCGCGCTCTTCTACCTGCGCGGCATCGCCCCGAAGGAGGTCCGCAGCAGCGACATCTACTGGGGCGCCATCCCCTGGGTCGGGCTGCAGCTGGTGCTGGTCGCCATCGTGATCTTCTGGCCGCAGAGCGTGACCTACTGGATCGACAGGGGCACCGGCGTCGACCCGAGCACGGTGCGGATCGAGGTGCCGCTGCCCGACCTGCCGGAGGATGACGCGCCGCCGGTGTTCAAATAGGCGGGGGTCTGCCCCCGCAATTCGTCAACCGACCGGCGTCGCCATCGGGCAGGCCGCCTCCACCACCTCCGCCGCGTCGAGCGCCAGGTCCTCGCGCCAGCGCGGCGCGATGATCTGCACCCCCATCGGCAGCCCCTCCGCCGTCACGCCGGTCGGGACGGAGACGCTCGGCAGGCCGAGCAGCGGCGTCGCCAGCAAGGGCTGCTGCGCCCGGTAGACGGCATCGAAGCCTTGCTGCCCTGCCACATCCAGCCCTTGCGGGAAGGGCGGCTCGGCCGAGACCGGGCAGAGCACCAGCGGCACCTCCGCCATGAAGCGCGCCCAGTCCCGCTGCCGCGTCGTGCGCCGCGCGGCGAGCCGCATGTAGCCTTCGAGGTCGGTCGGCAGGCAATGCGCCAGCATGAAGCGGTAGGTGTCCTGCGCGCCCTGGTCGGCATGCCGCGCGAAACTCTCGGCCATGAAGAGCCGCGCCTCGCCATGGGCGAAGGCATCCCAGTCCCGCGCCGCGCCGGCGAAATCGGGCGGCTCGCGCTCCTCGACCGCATAGCCGGCCGCCTCGAGGATGCGCCCCGCGCGCCGCACCGCCTCGGCGACCTCCGGGTGCACCCCCGTCCCCGCCGGGTCGACCGAGAGCGCGACGCGGATCGGCCGCGGCAGGAGCGGCCCCTCCAGCGGCGCCGGCATCCACCACGGGTCGCGCGCATCGCCCCGGGCCATGGCCGCGAGCGCCACCCGCAGGTCGGCGACGCGGCGGGCCAGCGGCCCCTGGGTCGACATCAGCTGGCCTGAGAGCGGCCGTTCCGCCGCCATGGTCGGGTTGAAGGCCGGCACGCGGCCGAAGCTCGGCCGGATGCCGGCGATGCCGCAGGCATAGGCCGGGTAGCGCACGCTGCCGCCAAGGTCGTTGCCATGGGCGATCGGCCCGATCCCCGCCGCACAGGCCGCCGCCGCCCCGCCGGAGGAGCCGCCCGGCGTATGCCCGGCGCTCCAGGGGTTGAGCGTCCGCCCGTGCAGCGCATTCTCGGTGAACCAGCGCATGGAGAGCGCCGGCGTATTGGTCCGGCCGAGGATGATCGCCCCCGCCGCCCGCAGGTTGGCGACGACGGCGCTGTCCTCCAGGGCGATCAGGTCGCGCCAGGGCACGCAGCCGTTGCTGGTCGGCAGACCCTTCTGGTCAGCATTGATCTTGGTGGTGACCGGCACGCCGTGCAGCGGCCCGACCGGCTCGCCCCTGGCAATGGCGGCGTCGGCGGCCTCGGCCGCGTCCAGCGCCTCCTGCTCCAGCACCAGCACGACGGCGTTGAGGGCCGGGTTCACCGCGGCGCAGCGGTCGAGCATCGCCCGCACCGCCTCCCGCGCCGAGACCGCGCGCAGCCGGATGGCGCGGGCCAGGTCGACGGCATTCCAGCGCCAGAGCTCGGGGGGCAGGTGCTGCATGGGGGTGGTCCCTTGTGCTGAGGGCCGCCATCATGGCCCGCCGGACACCAGGCTTTGTAGCCCCCTTCCCCGCCGGATCGGGCAAGCTCGCGCCAAAGAGGAGGCATCGCGGCCATGGCCGACGACTACATGCAGGAACGCGCGGAGGAGCTGGCCCAGCACCTCAAGCTCAACGACGGCAAGTCGGGCTATGTGGAGGCCACGGCGGATGGCTTCCGCGTCTATGTCCGGCGCAAATGGCCCGGCAAGCAGCTCGCCACCTGGGACGGGCTGCCGATCGAGTGGCACGAGAATGTCGGCACGCACAAGGCGGCCAACCGCTGAGGCGGCTCAGCCGTCCGCGCGCTTCCAGGTGATGACCAGCACGTCGCGGCAGGAGGGCAGCGCCGGGTCCACCGGCTGCACCGGCGTCACCCCATGCATGACCCGCCGGTCGTCGATGAGGGCCGTGTCGAGCCGGCCGAGCAGGGTGAAGCGCGCCAGCTCGGCCCCCGCATCGTCGGTGATGAGCGTCTCGCCGCCCGCGAGATTGGTCCGCGCCACCATGCCGATCAGCACGGTGTCGACGCCGTCATGGTGGACGCCCTCCGGCGTCGGGAAGCCCGGGGCGCCCGCCGCCGCCTCGATGCGGAACTGGTGCACCTCGACGAACCAGTCGGCGCCCGGCGTCCGCGCATCGGCGACCGATCGGCCGAGATCGAGCAGGGCCTGCAGCACCGGCCCCTCGCCCACCCCATCCTCGACCGGGGCGAACCAGCGCTCCACCCCGCCATTGAGGCTGTTGTGGACGACCGCCTGGAAATGCGCCCGGTGCGGCCCCCGCACATGCCCCGGCACGCCGGCGCGGGCGGAGAAATTGGCGTGGCGCCGCCGCCGGTAGCGGCCGCCATCGGCCATGAAGCGGTCGGTCTCCAGCCGCTCCCAGCTCCGGGCGAAGCCCGCGAGCGCCTGGGGCCGGAGGCCGAGCCGTGCCTCCAGCGCCACGCCCGGCACCCGTGCGAAGCCCTGCGCCGCCACCTCCGCCAGCAGCGGGTCCCCGTCCTCGATCCTCAGCGCCGCGCTCATGACACCTCACCGATCGCCGGGGCTTCCTCGGTCCGCCCGGCCAGGACTTCCGCCACATGGCGCACCTTCACCGGCACGCCCTCCCGCTTCAGCCGACCGGCCATGTTGAGCAGGCAGCCGAGATCGCCGGCGAGCAGCGTATCCGCTCCCGTCGCCGCGATGGACTTCGCCTTGTCGGCCACCATCCGCGTCGAGATGTCCGGGTACTTCACGCAGAAGGTCCCGCCGAAGCCGCAGCAGATCTCGGCATCGGCCATCTCCTTTACCACCACGCCGGGCATGGAGCGGAGGAGCGCCCTCGGCTGCGCCTTCACCCCGAGCTCGCGGAGCCCCGAGCAGCTGTCGTGATAGGTGACTACGCCCTCGAACCGCGCCGCGACGCCCTCCATCCCCCGCACGTCGGTCAGGAAGGAGACGAGCTCATGCGTCCTGGCGCCGAGCGCCTCCGCCTTGCCGCGATACTCCGGGTCGTCGTCGAAGAGCGCCGGGTAGTGGTGCGCGATCATCCCGCCGCAGCTCCCGCTCGGCACGACCACGTGGTCGTAATGCAGGAACTCGTCGATCACCGCCCGCGCCAGGTCCTTGGTTGTCTGCCGGTCGCCGCTGTTGTAGGCCGGCTGGCCGCAGCAGGTCTGCGCCCGCGGCACCTCCACCTGGCAGCCAGCCTCCTCCAGCAGGGCGATGGCGGAGAAGCCGACATTCGGCCGGTAGAGATCGACCAGGCAGGTGACGAAGAGGGCGACACGGGGACGGGTCTGGAGCATGCCTGCAATCTAGGCGCACCGCGGCCCCGGCGGAAGGACGCCGAGTCCGAAACTGTACTGCTCCGTCAGCGGGGCAGTAGCAGGAACAGTCGGGCCGGCTCGCGCATCAGCCCGGCCCGCGCCGCAGCATCGGCCCCCCAGCCCCAGAACAGGTCGCCGCGGGCCATGCCGCGGATCGCGCCCCCAGTGTCCTGCGCCAGGACGATACGGCGGATCGGCCGGCCGTTCAGCGGGTCCCGCGTCTCGAGGAAGACCAGCGCGCCGAGCGGCACGATCCCCGCATCGACGGCGAGCGACCGCCCGGGCGTCAGCGGCACCCCGAGCGTGCCAATCGGGCCCATCTCCGGTGCGAGCCCCGCGACGGGGCGGAAGAAGACGAATGCGGGGTTCTCCCTGAGCAGCGCCGCCGCCTCCCCGGGCGGGGCGGTGCCGAGCCAGGCGCGGATAGCCTGCATCGACATGGCCTCGCGGGCGATGGCGCCGCGCTCGATCAGGCTGCGGCCGATCGGCCGGTAGGGATGCGCATTCCGCCCGGCATAGCCGAGCCGCAGCACCCGCCCGTCCGGCAGCCCGATCCGGCCGGAGCCCTGGATCTGCAGGAAGAAGGCATCGACCGGGTCATCCACCCAGGCGAGTTCCAGCCCCTGCCCCTCGAGCCCACCCGCCTCGATGGCGCCACGGTCCAGCAGCCGCAGCGGCCCGTCGGGCGGCAGGGCGAAGAGCGGCACGGCATAGCCGCTGCCCGGCACCTCCGCTCCGCGCAACTCGGGCTCGTAGTAGCCGGTAACGAGCCCTTCCCCCAGCGGGTGCGGCGCGAAGGCGCGCTCGAAGAAGGCGGCCGCTTCGCCCGGCGGCACCGCCTCGGCGGCCGCGCAGGCCTCGGCCCAGGGAGCGGCGAACTCCGGCGGCCCGGCGCGCCACGCCTCGCAGGAACGGAGAAAGGGCGCCAGCGCCGCCTCCGGCGCCTCGCCCGGCCAGTCCGACGGCCAGCCCGCCCCGCCCAGCATCAGGGCAAGGCCGAGGAGGAGCAACGCCAGAGCCGGCTCGGAGGCCCCCGGCGGCGAGGCCGCGGAAGGCCGTAGGACGCCCCGCCGCAAGGCCGCGGGAAGGTCTAGGCCGAGCGGGTGGCGACCAGCTTCCAGGTCGGGTCCGCCTGGTTCAGGTCGCGCTGGAAGGTCCAGACATCGGTCAGCTCGGTCACCGCGTCGCTGCCCGTCACCACCTCGCCGTTGCGGCCGGTGGTCAGGTTGATCTGGTCGGTGACGAAGCGGATGGTGACGTCGGCGATGCTGCCGCGCAGGTCGGCCGCCTCGATCGCCAGCTCATGCACGGCGCGCAGCTCGGTCCGCTGGGTCTCGCCGGCATTCTCCCGCGCGGTGATGGCCTGCTCGAAACCGGCATAGGTGTCGTCCGACAGCAGCGCTCGCAGCGTCTGCCGGTCGCCGGCGGCGAAGGCGGCCACGATCATGCGGAAGGCCGCCTCCGCCCCGTCGAGGAAGGCGTTCGGCTCGAAGCTGCGGTCGAGTCCGGCGATGCGTGACAGCGCCTGGCCCGGCGGCGTGCGCGGGTCGGGCACCACGCGCCGGCTTCCCGCCGCCGCGGCAGGGCCGCGTACTTCCTCGGCGACGCCCTCTATTGCGCCGCCGCGCGGGTCGAAGCCCGCCGGCCGCGCTTCCGGCTGTACCGGCCGTTCGAAGCCCGTGCGCTTGCCGAGCACGCTCCGCAGCCGCAGCACGAGGAAAGCCGCGATCATCGCAAACAGGATGAGATCGACCGGAAATCCGCCCGTCATCATGAACTCCTTTTCACCTATCTAGGCGAGCGACCCCTCCCCCGCAACGGCCGGGAGGATGGCGGGGCCATAAACAATGACCCATGAACGGCGCTTGCCGGCCCGGTGCGCCCCCGCTACGCCGGGGCAGGAATGCCGGGAGGAAGACCACAGTGATCCTGCTGCGCCATGGGCAGAGCGAGTTCAACCTCCATTTCACCGCGACCAAGCGCGACCCCGGCATTCCCGACCCGAAGCTGACCGAGCTCGGTCTGCAGCAGGCCGAGGCGGCGGTGCTGGCGCTGGCCGGCGAGCGCATCACCCGCATCATCGCCTCGCCCTATACCCGCGCCCTGCAGACGGCGGCGCCCATCGCCCGCCAGCATGGCCTGCCGATCCTGGTGAACCCGACCGTGCGGGAGCGCTACGCCTTCTCCTGCGACATCGGCTCGCCCTGCACCGAGCTCGCCATCGCCTTCCCCGGCCTCGACTTCGCCCATATCGACGATGTCTGGTGGCCCGCGGTGGAGGAGCCGGACCATGGCATCGAGGCCCGCGCCGCCCTGTTCCGCGCCGAGATGGCGGCGCTGCCGGACTGGCGGGAGACGCTGGTCGTCTCGCATTGGGGCTTCATCCTGGCCATGACCGGGGAGCGGGTGATGAACGGCGAGTGGCGCCGCTGCGACCCGACCGCGCCGGCGCCGGAGGCGATCCAGTGGCGGCAGCCGCACCCGACCGCGGTCAAGCCCTGACAGCCCGGCGGGGGCGTGCTAACCGCCCCGCCTCCTCGTGAAAGGCGCCCCGATGTCCGACCTGCCGAACGGCGACCCCAATCAATCCTCCCCCGGGGCCCCGCAGGGCCCGCTGGTGCTGAACATCCAATACACCAAGGACCTCTCCTTCGAGGTGCCGGGGGCGCCCGAGATCTTCGCCACGCTGCGCGAGCAGCCGCGCGTTGACCTCCAGCTCGACGTCCAGGCGCGGCCGGTGCAGGAGGGCGGCAACGTCTTCGAGGTCTCGCTGCAGATTCGCGCCGATGCCCAGGCCGAGGGGCGCGCCTGCTTCATCGCCGAGCTGGTCTACTGCGGCATCTTCACCGTGAACGTGCCGCCAGAGCAGCTGGAGCCGGTGCTGCTGGTCGAGTGCCCGCGCCTGCTCTTCCCCTTCGCCCGGAACATCCTGGCCGATGTGACGCGCGAGGGCGGCTTCCCGCCGGTGATGCTGGCGCCGATCGACTTCGTCGCCCTCTGGCAGTCCCGCCGTGCCGAGGGCCAGGTGGCCGGCACCGCCTGACCCCCTTGGCGGGGGTGGTTCGGCCACCCCCGCCCGCCGCCCTCCCCACCGGGCCGTGTTGCCGACATCCCGTTGGCATTCGCCGGAGCTTGCCGGGTTGCGGCTGGAGCATGCCGACCGCGAGCAGCCAGGCGGGAAATTCACCCGCATCATCCCGGCCGTGCCGGCATGGGCGGTGTCGCTGAGCAGCGCCCCGGCGAAGTAGGCGATCGGGAAGCCGGCCATGCCGGCGCGCGAGACGGGCGGGTGTCGTCGGCCATGGCGCCCAGCGCCGCGCGGCAGGGCGCCGCCCTTGCCGTCCGCCGGGCTTGCGGCTGTTCGTTCCGATATGCATATAGTCTATTATCATAACGAAAGCCCTGCCCATGCCGATCGCCGAGGCGGTGCAGCTTGCCCCGCCGATTCACCGCCTGCGGCCGCGCACCGAGCCGGCGGTGCCCATCCTGCTCTCGCCGCCGCATCTAACGGGGGGCGAGCTGCCGGCCCTCGCCGCCACGCTGCAATCCGGCTGGGTGGCGCCCGCCGGCCCCGCCCCGGCCGCCTTCGAGGCCGCGATCGCCGAGGCGACCGGCCAGCCGCATGTCCTGGCGCTGGCCTCCGGCACGGCGGCGCTGCATCTCGGCTACCGCTGCCTCGGCCTCGAGCGGGGCGACGAGGTCTGGACCGCGACCCTCACCTATGTCGCCACCATCGCCCCGGCGGTGCAGATGGGCGCCCGCCCCCGCTTCCTCGACGTCTCGCCCGAAAGCTGGACCCTCGACCCGAATCTCCTGGAGCGCGAGCTGGGGCGGGCCGCCCGCGCCGGCCGGCTGCCCCGCGCCGTCGTCCCGGTCGACCTCTTCGGCCAGAGCTGCGACCTCGACGCCATCCTCGGCCTCTGCGACCGCTGGAGCGTGCCCGTGCTCTGCGACAGCGCGGAGGCGCTCGGCGCCACCTATCGCGGCCGCCCGGCCGGCCAGGGCGCCCGCCTGGCGGCCTTCAGCTTCAACGGCAACAAGATCGTCACCGCCGGCGGCGGCGGGGCGCTGGCCTCGGCCGATTCGGCGCTCATCGCCGAGGCGCGCGGCCTCGCCAACCAGGCCAGGCGCCCGGCGCCGCATTACGAGCATGAGACGACGGGCTATTCCTACGGCCTCTCCTCCGTCCTCGCCGCGCTCGGCCTGGCGCAGCTCGGCGCGCTGACGGACCGCGTCGCCGCCCGCCGCGCCATCTTCGAGCGCTACCGAGCCGGCCTCGGCGACCTGCCGGGGATTGCCTTCATGCCCGAGCCCGGCTGGAGCCGCGGCACCCGCTGGCTGACCGCCCTGCTGCTCGACCCCGCCCTCGGCGCGCCGTGCCGCGAGGCGGCACCGTCGCTGCCAGCCTGTTCGAGCGCGCCCTGTGCCTGCCCTCCGGCAGCGCGCTGACCATCCGCCAGCAGGACCGGGTGGTCGGCGTGCTGCGCCGCCTGTGGCGGCGCTGATGGGCCCGCCTCGGCATGCCATCGGCCGGCGGGAGCGAACCGCCCATGCCTCCCGGCCCCGGCCGGGATGCGGGGGCAGGGCACCCGATGCGCATCCTCTATCTCCACCAGCATTTCTCCACCCCCGGCGGCGCCACGGCGACGCGCAGCTTCGCCATGGCCCGGGCGCTGGCCGCCCGCGGCCACCGGGTGACGCTGGCCTGCGGCGGCTACGAGGGTGCCGAGACCGGCCTCGCCGGCCCCTTCGGCCGCGGCCGGCGCGAGGGCGCGGTCGATGCCTTCCGCGTCGTCGAATTCGCCGTCCCCTGCGGCAACCGCCAGGGCCTCCGCGAGCGGGCCGGCGCCTTCCTGCGCTATGCCGGCCGCGCCGCCGGGCTGGCGCTGTCCGGCCGGTTCGACCTGGCGCTCGCCAGCTCGACGCCGCTGAGCGTCGCCCTGCCTGCTCTGCTCGCCCAGCGGCTGCGCCACCTGCCCTTCGTTTTCGAGATCCGCGACCCCTGGCCGGAGCTGCCGCGCGCCATGGGGATCGGCAGCCCCGGCCTCTGGTGGGCGATGGACCGGCTGGCGGATGCCGCCTGCCGCCAGGCCCGGGCCGTCATCGCCCTCTCTGAGGGCATGGCCGAGACCGCCCGCGCCCACGGCGCCCGCGAGGTCTCGGTGCTGCCGAATGGCTGCGACCTCGCGCTGTTCGGCCCCCACGTCCTGCCCTGGCGCCCGCCCGGCCTGCCGCCCGATGCGGTGCTCGCCACCTATGCCGGCGCCCATGGCCCGGCCAATGGCCTCCACCAGCTGATCGAGGCGGCCGCACGGGTGCGGGACCGGCGCCTCCATTTGCTGCTGGTCGGCGAGGGCGCGGAGAAGCGCCGCCTGCAGGCTGCCGCCGCCGGCCTGCGCAACCTCCACTTCCTCGACCCGCTGGCGAAGCCGCGCCTGGCCGCGCTGCTGGCCGGCAGCCAGGTCGGGCTGCAATGCCTGGCGCCGGTGCCGACCTTCGCCGAATGGACCGCGCCAAACAAGCTGATGGACTACCTGGCGGCGGGCCTTCCGGTCGTCGCCAACTGCCCCGGCCGCGCCGCCCGGCTGCTGGAGGAGGGGCTCTGCGGCCTGGTCACCCCGCCGGGCGATGCGGCCGCCCTCGCCGCCGCGCTCGATACGCTCGCCGCCGACCCGGCGCGCCGCGCCGCGCTCGGCCACGCCGCCCGCCTCCAGGCCGAGCAGCGCTGGGACCGGCGGCTGCTTGCCGACCGCTTCTGCGCCCTAGTCGAGGCCGCCGCCTGATGGAGCTGCACCTGGTCGCCGCCGCCCGGCCCAACCTGCCGAAGCTCGCCGCCCTCTGGCCTGCGCTGGCCGAGGCGCGCCTGCCCCTTCGCCCCGTGCTGCTCCATACCGGGCAGCATCACGATGCCGGCCTCTTCGGCGACCACCTCGCCGCGCTCGGCCTGCCCGAGCCGGCGATCAGCCTCGGCATCGCCGGGGGCGGCCATGCGGCGCTCACCGGCCGCACCATGATGGCGGCGGCCGAATGCTGGCAGAGCCGCCGACCCGCCGCCGTGGTCGTCGCCGGCGATGTCGACGGCGCGCTCGCCGCCGCGCTCGCGGCCCGCAGGCTCGGCCTGCCGCTGGTCCATCTGGAGGCCGGGCTCCGCTGCGACGATGCCGACATGCCCGAGGAGATCAACCGCCGCGCCATCGACGCCATCGCCACCCATCACTGGGCGCCGGACGAGGCGAGCGCCGCCCGCCTCCGCGGCGCGGGGCATGGCGAGGTCCGCGCCGTCGGCAATGCGATGATCGACACGCTGCTCCGCCAGCTTCCCGCCGCCCGCGCCCGGCCGCTGCCGCCGGGCCTCGCCCCGGGCGGCTACGGCGTCGTCACCCTGCACCGCGCCGCCAATGTGGACGACCCTGCGGCCTTCGCGGCGCTGCTCGACGGCCTCGGCGCCGCCGCCCGCCTCCTGCCCCTCGCCTGGCCGGTGCATCCCCGGGCCGCCGCCCGCCTCGCCGGCCATGGCCTCGCCCCGCCGCCCGGCATCGCCCTGCTACCGCCGCTGGCCTATCCGGACTTCCTCGCCCTGCTGGCGGGCGCCCGGCTGGCAGCGACCGACAGCGGCGGGGTGCAGGAGGAGAGCGTGGTGCTCGACCTCCCCTGCCTCACCCTCCGCCCGAGCACGGAGCGGCCGGTGAAGCTGGAGGCGGGCTCCAGCCGCCTCGTCGCCCCGGCCGCCCTGGCGGCCTCGGTCGCCGCCGTCCTGGCCGGCAAATGGCCGCGCGCCCGGCCGATCCCGCTCTGGGATGGCGGGGCCGGGGCCCGCATGGTTGCCCATCTCGCGGAGCAGGACTGGTGCGCCGGATGATCCTGATGCTCTCCGCGGCCCATCCGCCCGACGACATCCGCGTGGTCCGCAAGAGGAGGCCGCGGCGCTTGCCGAGGCCGGCTGGCCGGTCCGCCACCTCGCCCCCGGCCCCGCCGATGCGCCGGGGCGCGTCGCCGGCGTCGCCATCGAGACCTATCGCCGCCGCCCCGGCTGGCGCGGGCGCCTGCTCAACCTGCCCCGGCTCGCCCGCCGCGCAGCGTCGAGCGGCGCCCGCATCCTGCACGCCAGCGAGCCGGATGCCTGGCTCGCCGCCCTCTGGGCCGCGCGGCGCAGCGGCGCCCGTGTGGTGCTCGACGTGCATGAGCACTACCCTTCCCGCTTGGATTCCCGCCTCCCCCGCCCACTCCGGCCGCTGGCCCGGTCGACACTCCGCCTCGCCTGCCGCTTGGCCGCCCGCGCCGCCGATGCGGTGGTGGTGGCGAAGGACGGGCTGGCCGAGGATTTCGCCGCCCCCCGCCGCACCATCGCGGTGCGGAACTACGCGCTGCCCGCAGCCCTCGCCCCGCGCGAGCACCGGCCCGGCCCGCTCACCCTGGTCCATGCCGGCGCGATGACGCGGAGCCGCGGCTGGCCTCAGCTGCTCGCCGCCCTCGCCCTGCTGCCGGGCGACACGCGCCTCCGCCTCGTCGGCCGCTTCACCGACGGGTCGGAGGCGGCATTCGCGGCCGAGGCCGCGCGCCTCGGCCTCGCGCCCCGGATCGAATGCCTCGGCTGGCGACCGCATGCGGAGGCGCTGGCGCTGGTGGCGGAGGCCGACATCGCCCTCGTCCTGTTCCAGCCGGGCGAGACCAACCACCGGCTCGCCCTGCCGCATAAATTGCTCGATGCGATGCTGGCCGGCCTGCCGGTCATCGTCCCGGCCTTCGCCACCGAGGTCGCGGCCGTCATCCGCGATGCCGGCTGCGGCCGGCTGGTCGAGACCGCCGACCCGGGCGCCATTGCGGCCGCCATCCGCGACCTCGGCTGCCCGGGGCGGCGGGCCCGGCTCGGCGCTGCCGGGCGGGCCGCCGCCGTCACCCGCTATGCCTGGCCGGCCGAGACGGCGCGGCTCGTCGCGCTGTACCGGACGCTCGCTCCCCCAAGCGTCGATAGCCAAGCGGCGCCCGCCGGCCTATAGCGGCGCCATGGCCCGCCGCGCGCCGCACCGAATCCTGCTGAACCTGCTGCTCGACAGCCTGATCGCCTGCCTCGCCCTGCCGGCAGCGATGGCGCTGGCCGCGCCCGGTGCCTGGCCGCCGGAGCCGACCGCCCTGCCCTGGTGGCTGCTCGCCCTGCCCGGCGCGGCTCTGACGCTGCTCGCGGCCGGGCTGCCGGTGCGACTGCCGCAGCAGTACTGGCGCTATGCCGGCCTGCCGGACCTCCTCGGCATCGCGGGCGCGGCGGTGATGGCCGCGATCCTCTTCTCCGGCGGGCTGCGCCTGCTGCATGGCTGGGAGCCGCCGAACCCCGCCTTCCCAGCCATCCATGCGCTCACCCTCGGCCTGTTGCTCGGGGCGCCGCGCGTCGCCGGGCGGCTGCATCACGGGCGGCGCGGGCCGGAGGGCGTCGGCGCTGCCCAGCCCGTGCTGCTGGTGGGCGCCGGGGACGGCGCCAGCCTCTTCATCCGCGGCCTCGCCCAGGAGCGGAGCCCGAGCTACCGCGTGGTCGGCATCCTCTCCATGCGCTCGCGCCAGGCGGGGCGGCGCATCCAGGGCCACCCGATCCTCGGCACGGCGGACGAGATTCCCGCCGTGCTCGACCGCATGCGGGACGAGGACCGGCTGCCGGCGCTCATCGTGCTCACGACCTCCCATGTCCAGGGCCTCGCCCTCGAGCGCCTGCTCGATGCCGCGGACCGCCACGGCGTCCCGGTCCGCCGCGCCCCCTCCATCACCAGCCTCGACCCGGCCGCGCGGCGGATGGATGACCCGCTGCAGGCGAAGGAGGCGCAGCCCGTCCAGCTCCGCCCCGTCCTCATCGAGGACCTGCTGGACCGCCCGCAGGTGCCGCTCGACCGCGAGGGCATGGCGCGGCTGATCCAGAGCCGCCGCGTCCTCGTCACCGGCGCCGGCGGCACGATCGGCGGCGAGCTGGCCCGGCAGGTGGCCGCCCTCGGCCCGGCGCAGCTCACCCTACTCGACCATGGCGAGTTCGCGCTCTACGAGATCGACCTCGAGCTCCGCGAGCGCAACCCGGACGTCCCCCGCCGCGCCGTGCTCGCCGATATCCGCGACGAGTCGCGCATGCGCCGGCTGATGGAGGAGCTGCGCCCCGAGCTCGTCTTTCACGCCGCCGCCCTCAAGCACGTCCCCATGGTGGAGAACGACCCGCTGGAGGGGCTGCAGACCAACGCCCTCGGTACCCGGATCGTGGCCGATGCCGCCCGCTCGGTCGGCTGCAAGGCGATGGTCTTCATCTCCACCGACAAGGCGGTGAACCCGACCAGCGTCATGGGCGCCAGCAAGCGCCTGGCCGAGATGTACTGCCAGGCGCTGGAGCGCGAGGCCCGCGCCACGGGCGGCATGCGCTGCGTCACCGTCCGCTTCGGCAACGTCCTGGGCTCGACCGGCTCCGTCGTGCCGCTCTTCCGGCGCCAGCTCGAGCGCGGCGGGCCGCTCACCGTCACCCATCCGGACATGCGCCGCTACTTCATGACGGTGCGCGAGGCGGTGGGCCTCGTCCTCCAGGCCTCGGTCATCGGCGCCGAGGACCGGGACGACCAGCCCAAGGAGTTGGCCGAGGGCGGCATCTTCGTCCTCGACATGGGCAAGCCGGTGAAGATCGTCGACCTCGCCCGCCGCATGATCCGCCTCGCCGGCCTCAGGCCGGAGGAGGATGTGGACATCCGCTTCACCGGCCTCCGCCCCGGCGAGAAGCTCTACGAGGAGCTGTTCCACGGCCAGGAGCCGCCGCGCCCGACCGAGTTCCGCGGCCTGCTGATGGCGACGCCCCGCACCGCGGACCCGGCGCTGGTCGGCCGCGCCATCGACGAGATCGCCGCCAGCAGCCGTGCCGGCAGTACCCGCGCCGCCCTCGCCCAGCTCGGCCGGCTGGTGCCGGAGTTCACCCACAAGGCGGAGGGGGAGGAGGCGCGGAAGGCGCAGTAGCCGCCGCCCTTCCATGCGGGGCCGGGAGGTTCAGCGCTCCTCGAGCCAGTCCACATTGCCATCGTCGAGGTCGTAGCGGGCGGCGACGATCTTCAGCCGGCCCTCGCGCAGCTGCTGCTGCACCACCGGGCTCTGCGTCCTGAGCCGCGTCGCCACGCGCCGGGCATTCGCCACCACCGCATCGTCCAGCTCCACCTCGCCGGAGGGGCGGCGGGCGGTGAGCACCGCGGGGATGATCGGCTGGATCATCTCGCCGATCACGCCGGGGAAGGTCGCGTTCCGCTGCACTACGTCCAGCGCCGCGGCGACGGCGCCGCAGCCCTCGTGCCCGAGCACCACGACCAGCGGGCAGCCGAGCACGCCGACGCCGTACTCGACGCTGCCGAGCGCCGCGGTATCGACCGTGTTGCCGGCATTGCGGACGATGAACAGCTCGCCGAGGCCGCGGCCGAACAGCAATTCGGGCGGCACCCGGCTGTCGGAGCAGCCGACGAGCACGCAGAAGGGCGCCTGCCCGCGCGCCAGCTCCACCCGCCGCTCGCGGCCCTGGGCGCTGCGGAAGGGCGCCTCGGTGCGGAACTGGTCGTTGCCGGCCTTCAGCAGGCCGAGCGCGGCATCCGGGGTGAGATCCGTCTTCGGCACCGGCCCTGCCGCCCGGGCGGGGCCGGGCGGCAGGGCCAGGCTGGCCAGCAGGGCGCCGCCGGCCATCACGGCGCGGCGCCCCGGGACGGCGGGGCGATGGACCAGGCCGCCGCAGCAGCCGCAAGCGTCATGACGCATCGGATATCCTCCGGACCTGACGAGGTGCCAGAGGCAACGCGCGACGCCGTGATTCGGCCAGGGCGGCGGATGCCGCGCTCAGGCGCGCGGGCCGGCCGCCAGGATCGCCTCCACCACCTCCTGCACCTCCAGCGCCTCGCGCAGCGTCGCCAGGTGGTGCCGCTCGCCGCGGGTCATCGCCGCCACGCCGGCGAGCTGGTCTCTCAGGACCAGCGGCCGCATGCGCTCGTTCGGCAGCGCATCCGGCGCCTGCGCCCAGGCACCATCCGGCCCGCGCCGCTCGGCGAAGGACCAGTCGCGCAGCCGGATCGCACCGTTCAGCGTCCAGGCATTGTGGTCGTCCTTCGTTGTGGTCCCGACGCCGCCCAGGAGCTGCACGGGCACCCCGCCGGCCCGCAGCCGGGCGCGGATCGCCGTCTCCGCCCCATCCCCCGGCGGGAAGTCGACCGTAGCCTCCTCCAGCGCAAGCGGGCCGAGCTGCCGCCGGGTGAGGAAGAGGAAATGGGAGACCACCTCCCGCGTGAAGCCGCCTTCCGCCCGGCGCGCGAGCCACCCTGCCGCCTCGCTCTGCCAGCCGCGCGGCCAGGCGGCGAAGCCGACCTCGATCTCGAGCGCCGCCGGCCGCAGCCCCTCGCGCCAGGCGGCGAGGTCGCGCACCGCGGGCGAGGAGGCCATCGGGAAGTTCACCGCCGCCCGCGCGCCCCCTGCCTCCGCCCGGGCGACGAAGGCCCGCGCCTCGGCCAGGTCCGTCGCCAGCGGCTTCTCGAGGAAGACCGCCCGCCCTGCCGCTAGCGCCGCCTCGGCCAGCGGGATATGGGCCGCCGGCGGCGCGGCGACGTACAGGCAGTCGCAGGCCGCGATCACCGCCTCGGCGGAGCCGAGCATCGGCACCCCGCCCGGGACCGCGGCCAGCCGCCCCCGCGCCGCCTCCGCCGGGTCCCACACCCCGGCCGGGCGCACGCTGCCCGCCGCGTGGTCGAGCGCCGCGCGGAGCAGCCGCTCCCCCATGATGCCGAAGCCGATGATGCCGAGGGCGATGGGAGCGGGCATGGCAATGATCCTGGATGGGGCGCCGCCCTCAATCCGCGTCGCCGAGGCTGTTACGCAGCGTCAGCTCCGGCAGGCCGAGGACGAGCAGGAAGGCCGCCGTCATCACCACGCCGCTGAGCAGGAAGCAACCCGTCAGCGCCGAGCGGTAGGCCGCCCCGACCGCGGCCTGCTGCGCGGGGCCCATCCCCGCCATCGCCTCGATCCCGTGCTCGGTCAGCCGGGCCAAGTCGAGCCCGCCCCCGATGCCCGCCAGCGCCGCCGAGAGCCGCGAGGTCATGATCATCCCCGAGGCCGCCACCCCGATCGCGGCGCCGAGCGAGCGGACGAAGGCCATCGCCCCCGTCGCCGCGCCGAGCTCGCGGTGCGCGACCGCATTCTGCACCGCCGTCGTCAGGTTCGGCATGCCCATGCCCATGCCGAGCCCGAGCGCCCCCATCGACACCAGGAAGGCCGCCGGCCCCGCCGCCATCCAGGCGAAGAGGGCAAGGCTGGCCAGCGCCGCCGCCTCCAGCCCGAGCGCGGCCAGCAGGAAGGGCTTGTTCCGCCCGAGCCGGGAGACGATCCGCCCCCCGATGACCGAGCTGAGCACCATGCCCACCACCTGCGGCAGCATCATCATCCCGGCGACCGCCGGGCTCATCCCGAGCACGAGCTGGAAGTAGAGCGGCAGGAAGACGGTGGAGCCGAGCATGGCGAAGGTCATCATCCCGCCCACCGCGACGCCGCGGGCGAAGATCGCGTTGCGGAACAGGGCGAGGCGGATCAGCGGCTCCGGCGCCCGCAGCTCCCACCAGAGGAAGAGGCCGATCAGCCCCGCCGTCCCCAGCGCCAGCGCCAGGCTCTCGACCGAGGCCCAGGGGAATTCCGTCCCGCCCCAGGCCAGCAGCAGCAGCAGGGCGGCGGTCGCGCCGGCCAGGAGCGCCGAGCCGAGATAGTCGACCTGGCGCGCCTGGCCCGAGGGCGGCGCCTTCAGCCCGATGGCGATCATCACCATAGCGAGCAGGCCGATCGGCAGGTTCACGTAGAAGACCCAGCGCCAGGACAGCGCCGAGGTGATGACGCCGCCGAGCAGCGGCCCGGCGACGCTGGAGAGCGCGAAGGTCCCGGTGAAGAGCCCCTGGTAGCGCGGCCGCTGCCGGGGCGTCACCACGTCGCCGATCACCGCCTGGGCCAGCACCAGGAGCCCGCCCGCCCCGAGCCCCTGCAGCGCCCGGAAGCCGATCAGCTGCCCCATCGACTGCGCCGCCCCGCAGAGCAGCGAGCCGACTAGGAAGAGCGAGATGGCGACGAAGAACAGCCGCCGCCGCCCGTAGAGGTCGGAGAGCTTGCCGTAGAGCGGCGTCGTCGTGGTCGAGGTCAGCATGAAGGCCGTGACCACCCAGGAGAGATGCGCCATCCCCCCGAGCTCGCCTACCATCCGCGGCAGGGCGGTGTTGACGATGTTCTGGTCGAGCGCCGCCAGCATCATCGCCAGCAGCGCCCCGGCGAGGACGGTCCTGAGCCGCACCGTGGGGTGGGGCGCCGCCTCGGGCATGGGGTCCGGCAGGGCGGCATCGGTGCGGATTCGGCTGCTCACGCGCTCTCCTCGGCCCGGGCGGGCAGGCCCCGGGGCGGCCCTTGGGGGTAAGGCGGGCCGACGGGGCCGGTTCCGGCCGCCCTTCTACGCCCGCGCGGGCGCCAGCCCATGCCCCGACGCGATGTTGCGCTTCGATACCGGGCTTGATTTGTCCCGTCCGCCCCGGCGGTCTATCCCCGGGGGCATGAGTACAGCCGCACCCCGCCCCATCGCCTTCTTCGACATGAAGGCCCAGCAGGCGCTGATCCGGGCCGAGATCGATGCCGGCATCGCCCGCATCCTCGACCATGGCCGATTCATCCAGGGCCCCGAGGTCGATGCGATCGAGGCCGGGCTCGCCGAATTCTCCGGCGCCGCGCATGCGGTCGGCGTCTCCTCCGGCACGGATGCGCTGCAGATCGCCATGATGGCCGAGGGCATCGGGCCGGGCGACGCCGTCTTCCTCCCCGCCTTCACCTATACGGCGACGGCCGAGGTGCCGCTCGTCCTCGGCGCCACGCCGGTCTTCGTCGATGTCGAGGAGGGCAGCTTCAACATCGACCTCGCCGATCTCGAGCGCCGGCTGGAGCTGGTGCGGAAGGAGGGGCGCCTGCGCCCCCGTGCTGTCGTCGGCGTCGACCTCTACGGCCTGCCGGCCGACTGGCCCGCCATCGAGGCGCTCTGCGCCAGGCACGGCATGTTCGCCCTCGACGATGCCGCCCAGGCCTTCGGCGGTGCGCTCGGCAACCGCCGGCTCGGCACCCATGGCCATGCGACGGCGCTGAGCTTCTACCCGACCAAGACGCTCGGCTGCTACGGCGACGGCGGCGCCATCCTCACCAACGATGCCGACCGGGCGGAGCTCTACCGCTCACTCCGCACCCATGGCGAGGGCAAGACGCGCTACGAGGTGCAGCGCACCGGCATGAACGGCCGGCTCGATTCCATCCAGGCCGCCATCCTGCTCGCCAAGCTCCCCCTGCTGGAGGGCGAGCTAAAGGCGCGCGCCCGGGCCGCCGCCTGGTACGAGGCGCATCTCGCCGGCCGGGTCCGCACCCCGCAGGTCCCGGCCGGCGCCAGCAGCGCCTGGGGCATCTACACGGTGGTCCTGCCTGATGCCGCGGCCCGCGCCCGCGTCCAGGACAGCATGAAGGCGGCCGGCATCCCGTCGGCGATCTACTACCCGAAGCCGCTGCACCACCAGCCGGCCTATGCCGCCGCCCATGCCGGCAGCATCGCCCAGGGGGACAGGTCCGGCCCGCCGCCGCTGCCGGTCAGCGAGCGGCTTTGCCACCAGGTGCTCTCCCTGCCGATGCATCCCTACCTCACCGAGGAGGATGTGGCCGGCGTCGCCGCCGCCGTAATCGCCGGACTGTAATCGTTTCCTTGGCGGTTCGTGCTTGAACCGCCGTCCGCGCGCGGGCTTCCATGACGGCCAAGCGTCAAGGAGGCGACGGTCGTGCCGTACTCCACTACCATGCGGCTCGGCCGTCGCGCCCTGTTGGGTGCGGCCGCCCTTGCGCCCGGGCTCGCCCGGGCCGAGGGCGAACCGGTGGACGTCCTGCTGGTCCTCGCCGTCGACGTCTCGCGCTCGGTCGATGAGGACGAGGCCCGGCTCCAGCGCGAAGGCTACCGCAACGCCGTCTCCGACCCGGCGGTGATCGAGGCCGTGCGCGGCGGCATGATCGGCGCCATCGGGCTGGCCTATGTCGAATGGGCCGGGGCCGAATACCAGCGCCTCCTGCTGCCCTGGCACCGCATCGCCGGCGCCGGGGATGCCGAGGCCTGGTCGGAGCTCCTGGCCGAGGCCCCGCGCGCCTCGCTGTCCTGGACATCGATCTCGAGCGCGCTCGACTTCTCGCTGAAGGTGCTGAACGACGCCCCCTTCGAGGCGATGCGCCGGGTGATCGACGTCTCCGGCGACGGGGTGAACAACAGCGGCGGGCCGGTGGAGCTGGCCCGCGACCGGGTGGTGGCCGAGGGCGTGACCATCAACGGCCTGCCCATCGTGAACGACCGCCCCACCTTCGGCCGGATGCCGCCGGTGCCGCTCGACGAGTACTACCGCGAGAACGTCATCGGCGGCCCCGGCGCCTTCGTCGTGGTCGCCGAGGACTTCCAGAGCTTCGGCAATGCGGTGAAGCGGAAGCTGATCCGCGAGATCGCCGCATTGCCCGCGACGCCGGCGGGCTGAGCCCCTATTTCATCGCATGATTCACGCCTTCGGCCGTTCCAGCCCCCGGCGATCATGCCCTACCGCTCGACATCCTCGATCGAGAGGCCGAAGGCCGCGACGCCCTCGGCCAGCAGGTCGCCCAGCATGTCCATCTGGAGGAGGTAGGCGCCTGCCGCCATCTGCTCGTTCCGCTCGTTGGCGAGGCGCACCGCCTCCTCCCAGTCCTCCGGCCCGTAATCGCCGCGGCCGGTCCAGGCCAAGGCGATGAGCGCCGCCTGCTCGTCCTGGTTCAGCCCGTCGATGAAGGCGACGAGCGTTTCCTCGGTCATGTCGTCCGGGTCTTCTTGCAGCAGCGCCGCCTCGCTGTCGTCATCCTCGGAGAGCTGCTCCGGGTCGCCTTCCTCCGTGCCCTGCAGGGCCCGCGCATGGTCGACGACCGTCGCCACGGTTTCCAGGCTGATGCCCAGGTCGACCTCGTCGTCGTCAGTCGGTGGTGCCATCGCCCCCGGTCCCCTCAAGCCCGCCGCGGCCGGGATGGCCGCGACGGACCCGTTAAGAGCCGGGACCGACATCGGTTCCCCGGCTTCATGACGAATGGGCACCACACCAATAAGAGATGGAACAGGGGGTCGATATCGACGTTTCGGGGATATGGCTGCTGTCGTTGAGACAGGCCTGCAATGGGAGCCCCCAACCCATGGATCTTAAACGCCTTGCTACGCTGCGGAAGGCCCTCCCCCTCGGTCTTTTTGCCGCCGGCCTCGCCCTCCCCACCCCCGGCGGGGCGGCGCCGCCGGAGATCGAAGCGCCTTCCCTGGTCTCGCCGGGCCTCGGCTGCGGCGCCGCGCCGAGCTCGACGGCCCTGCTCGGCCGCGTGGCGGCGCAGCGGCACCGGCAGCAGGCCCAGCGCGGGCAGCGCCGTCAGGCCGAAGCGGCCCCGGCGGCGGAGCCCGTGCCGAGCCTCGCGCATGCCTTCTACACCTGCGCCGCGATGCCGTTGACCGCCATGCCGGTCGGCACCGGCTGGCTCGCGGTGGGGCCGATCCGTCGGAGCTGAGGCGAATCCGGGTTATGCTCCCCCGCATGACCCGGCTCCTGATCGTCAACAGCAACACCACCGAGAGCGTCACGGCCCGCATCGCCGCGGCAGCCCGGGCGGTGGCGCCGCCCGGCACCGCCATCGAGGCGGTCTCGGCCCCCTTCTGCCTCCCGCTCATCGTGACGCGGGCGGACTGGCTCCTTGCGGGGCCCGCGACGCTGGCGGCCCTCGCCGCCCGGCGCGGCAGCTATGATGCGGCGATCATCGCCTGCTTCGGCGATCCCGGCCTCGATGCGGCGAAGGAGCTGCTCGACGTGCCGGTCCTCGGCATCTCCGAGGCCGCCTTCCATGCCGCCGCCATGCTCGGCCGGCGCTTCGCCGTGGTGAGCTTCACCGCCGCCCTGCGCCCGGTGTTCGAGGATTGCCTCGACCATCACGGCCTTCGCGCCCGCTGCTGCGGTTTCCGCATGGGCCCGCCCATCGGCGGCGACCCGGGCCTGGTGGCGGAGGAGCGGCGCGAGCTGCTGGTCGAACTCTGCCGCCAGGCGGCGGCGGAGGATGGCGCCGAGGTGGTGATTCTCGCCGACGGGCCGCTGGCCGGCCTCGCCCCGGTGCTGCAGCCGCAGGTGCCGGTGCCGCTGGTCGACGGCACCGAGGCGCCGGTGCGCCTCGCCGTGGCGCTGGCCGGGCTGGCGCCGCCCGGCGGGAAGCGCCGCGCCCGCCCGCTCGCCGGCTACGATGCGGACCTCGCCCGGCTTTACGCAGGTGAAGCGTGACGCTGCTTCGCCTCCTGGCCGGCTGGGGCAGCGTCGCTGCCTTCCAGCTCTTCGGCGGCGCCTGGCTCGGCGGCCTCGCCGACCCGCTGCCCGCCGCGCTGCTCTTCGCCTGGCTGCTCGGCGTCATCGTCTGGCTTGCCTTCGGCGTGGTGCATGAGGCGGAGGAGCTGGCGCACCGCCTCGGCGAGCCCTACGGGACGCTGATCCTGACGCTCTCCATCGTCGTCATCGAGGTGGCGCTGATCGCGGCCGTGATGCTCGGCGCGCAGGAGGCGCCGACGCTCGGCCGCGACACCATGTTCGCCGTGCTGATGATCGTGCTGAACGGCGTGGTCGGGCTCGGCCTGCTGCTCGGCGGCCAGCGGCACCTGGAGCAGAGCCACAACCTGCGCGGCGCGGCGGCCTATCTCTCGGTCATCATCCCGCTGACGATCATCGCGCTGGTGCTGCCCAACTTCACCACCTCGACCAGCGACGGCACGCTGAGCCCGCTGCAGGCCGGCTTCTTCTCCTTCTTCACCCTGGCGCTTTACGGCATCTTCATCTGGCTGCAGACCGGGCGGCACCGCGGCCATTTCATGGACCCGGAGGAGCCGGCCGAGGAGGCGCCGCCGCCGCCGCCGCAGGGCAAGCCCTGGCGGCATGTCGCGCTGCTGCTGGCAGATATGCTGCCCATCGTCATCCTGGCGAAGAGCCTCGCCAAGGTGCTCGACTACGGCATCGCCGTGCTCGGCGCCCCGCCGGCGCTGGGCGGCGTGCTGATCGCCATGGTCGTCTTCACGCCGGAGGGCATCTCCGCGCTGCGCGCCATCGCCGCCAACCAACTGACGCGCGCGGTCAATCTCTGCCTCGGCGCGGCGACCTCGACCCTTGGGCTGACGGTGCCCGCGGTGCTGGTGATCGGCCTCGCCACCGGGCAGCGGGTGGAGCTCGGCCTCGCGCCCGCGGGGATGGTGCTGCTGGTGACGACGCTGATCCTCTCGGCCCTCACCTTCTCCCGGCCGCGGACGACGACGCTCGAGGGCGCGGTGCACCTGACGCTCTTCGCCGTCTTCCTCGTCCTTATCTTCAACCCATGAGGCGAGCGGGCTCCAGGCTGGCATAGACGTCGCCGCTATTGGCCTCGGCCGGCAGGGCGGCGACCCAGCCGGCCATCGCCCCGGCGCCGATGGGCGCCGCATGGGCGAGTTCCATGCTCTCGCCGAGGCAGGCACTGAAATGCCGGTAGCCCAGCGCCGCAAGCCGGTCGAGGCAGGCGAGCGCCACGCCGCGCTGGATGGTGGTGAATTCGAAGGAGAGGCTGCGCGGCGCCGAGGACAGCCCGGCCAGCGCCGCCGCCTCGTACCCCTCGACGTCGATCTTGACGAAATCCGGTTGGCCCTGCGCGGCGATCAGCGCATCGAGCGTCGTCACCGGTAGGGTGAGCGCCGCGTCCCAGCGCTGGCCCTCCCAGCCCGGTGCGCCATCGGCCGCGGCGATGAAGTCCTCGCTCGCCGTGGCAACGGTCGGGTTCGCGCGGTTGAGCCGCAGCACCGCCTCCCCCGCCTGCGCGCCCACCAGCGCCGCGACGCGCACCACGCCCCTGTCCCGCCCGAAGAGCAGCCGCAGCAGCCGGGCAAGGCGCGGCTGCGGCTCGACCGCCACCGCCCGCGCGCCGAGCCGGCGGAAGCTTGCCACCCGGTCGCCGACATGGGCGCCGACATCGAAGCCAAGCTCCCCTTCGGCGAGGAAGCGCCGGTGGAAGGCGTCGAGCGCCGCCGCCCGCCCCGGCGCGTAGTAGGTGCGGAGGCTCCGCCCGATGGGCGAGGTCATGCGCGCGGGGCGTGCGGCGGGTTCTCGTACTTGTCGAGCCGCCAGGCCTCCGGCTCGGCGGCGGCATCGGCATACCAGCGCTCCACCAGCGGATGCGCCCGGGCGGCCTCGACATAGTCCCAGGCCTCCGCCCGGATGTCCGGCCGCCAGGTGATGAACCGCGCCACCACCGGCGCATACATCGCATCGGCCAGGCCGAAGGCCGCGCCGCCCAGGAAGGGCCCGCCGGAGAGCGCCCGCGCCTCCCGCCAGATCGCCTGGACACGCGCGATATCCGCCAGCGCCTCCGGCGTCCGCCCGCCGCCGGCGAAATCCCGTCCGAGATTCATCGGCATCGCCTGCCGCAGCCCGCGGAAGCCGGCATGCATCTCGGCCGCGATGGCGCGCAGATGCGCCCGCAGCAGCCGGTCCTCCGGCCAGAGCCCCGGCGCCTGCTCGGCGCAGTATTCGGCGATGGCGATGCTCTCCCAGACCTTGGCCCCGCGGTGCTCCAGATAGGGCACGAGGCCGGCCGGCGTCGTCGCCTGAAGGGTGGCCGAAGGCGTCGCCTCGAGGGCGACCAGCACCTCCTCCACATCGAGTTCGGCGAGCTGGAGGGCAAGCCAGCCGCGCATGCTCCAGGAGGAATAGCGCTTGCTGCCGATGACGAGGCGGCCTTCGGGCATGGGTCAGTCCTTCGGTGTCAGGCCGGCGAGGAGCGCGTCGAGCGGCATCGCCTCGTCCAGGAGTTCGTCGAGGGTGAGGGGGCAGGCGCCCGGCGGGGCGGGCAGCGGTTGGCCGAGCCTGTCGGCCGCGACGTCGCAGGCCAGCCGCCATTCGCGGGCGAGCTCGGGCTCCACGAGGCGGCGCATGGAGGGCCGAAAGGGCCTTACGGCATTCCGGCGGAAGACCTGCACCTCGCCGCGCTGGTGATGCACTGCCGTCGACTGCGGCGCATGGGCCAGCAGCAGCAGGAGGTGGCTCCGCACCTTGTCGACCTGCTCGGTCCTCAGATCCTCCACCTCCTCGATCAGGTTCGGCAGGTCGAGCTCCTCCACGGGGTTCGGCCGCGCCGCCGCCTGTTCCTGGGTCCAGGTGAAGAAATCCCGGCCGTGCAGGCTGCCATCCATGGCCTTCCGCTCCTTCGGCGCCGAGCCTAGCATAGAGACGCCGCGCCCGGAGCCCGCCCGATGAACGAGATGAACGTGCCGCGTCCCAACAATCTGGACGCCTACTGGATGCCCTTCTCGGACAACCGCTACTTCAAGTCCAACCCGCGCCTCCTCGCCCGGGCCGAGGGCATGTTCTACACGACGGCCGACGGGCAGGAAATCCTCGACGGCACCGCCGGGCTCTGGTGCTGCAATGCGGGGCATGGCCGGCACGAGATCAAGGAGGCGATCCAGCAGCAGGCCGCCGTCCTCGACTACGCGCCGACCTTCCAGCTCGGCCACCCGATCGCCTTCGAGGCCGCCGCCCGGATCGCGGAGCTGACGCCGGACGGCATGGACCGCGTCTTCTTCACCAATAGCGGCTCGGAAAGCGCCGACACCGCGCTCAAGATCGCCCTCGCCTACCACAAGGCCCGCGGCGAGAGCGGACGCGTGCGGCTGATTGGGCGGGAGCGCGCCTATCATGGCGTCGGCTTCGGCGGCATGTCGGTGGGTGGCATCGGCGGCAACCGCAAGCAGTTCGGCGCCCTGCTGCCCTATGTCGACCACCTGCCCCACACCCACGGGATCGAGGCCAACCTCTTCGCCCGCGGCCTGCCCGAGCATGGTATGGAGCGGGCGGACGCGCTGGAGGTCCTGGTCGCCCTGCACGGCGCCGAGACCATCGCCGCCGTGATGGTCGAGCCGATCGCCGGCTCGACCGGCGTGCTGATCCCGCCGCGCGGCTACCTCGAGCGGCTGCGGGCCATCTGCGACAAGCACGGCATCCTGCTGATCTTCGACGAGGTCATCACCGGCTTCGGCCGCATCGGCACCAATTTCGGCGCCGAGCGGCTCGGCGTCACGCCCGACATCATGACCATGGCGAAGGGCCTCACCAATGCCGCGGTGCCGATGGGCGCGGTCGCCGTGCGGAACGGCATCTACGATGCGGTGGTCGACAATGCGGCCGCGGGCATCGAGCTCTTCCACGGCTATACCTATTCCGGCCACCCGCTCGCCGCCGCGGCCGCCATCGCTACCATGGAGCTGCACCGCGCCGAGGACCTGCCCGGCCGGGCGCGGGCCATCGAGCCGCTCTGGCAGGAGGCGACGCACAGCCTCAAGGGCCTGCCGAACGTGACCGACATCCGCGATTTCGGCCTGATCGCCGGCATCGAGCTGGCGCCGCGCCCGGGCAAGCCGGGGCAGCGCGGCACCGCCGTCTTCCGCCGCTGCTTCGATGCGGGCGTGCTGGTGCGCGTCACCGGCGACATCATCGCCCTATCGCCGCCCCTCATCATCGAGCCGCCGCATGTCGAGCGGCTCTACGGCACGCTGTCGGATGCCATCCGGGCGGAGGCGGCCTAGCGCCATGGCCGCCGGTCCGGGCTTCCCCACCCTCTCGGCCGCGGTCCTGGTCGATTTCGGCCGCGCCCGTGCGGGCGACCCGCGGGTCCGGCCGCTCACCCTCCTGCTCGCCGGCACGGCCGCGGCCGATGCCGCCCAGCTCCGCGAGGGGCTGGAGGGGGCCGGACATCGCTGCCTCCTGGCAGCCGACTGGACCGAGGCGATGGGCATCGTCAGCCGCACCCCGATCGATGCCATGGTGCAGGACCTGGCCTGCCCCGGCGCCCGCCGCTTCGAGGGGGTGAAGCGCCTGCGCGGCTGGCCCCCGCCCATCTCCCGCCTGCTGCTCGTCGCCCTGGCCGGCGAGCGCGAGCCGCAGCTGGAGGCGGCCTGCCTGGATGCCGGCTTCGACGCCATGGTCTCCCGCCCCGTCCCCGCCGAGGTGCTGGAGGCCGCGCTCCGCCGCCTGGTCGTCGCCCATAGCCCGGCCGAGCCGCTGGACCAGGCCCGCCGCGCCGCCCTGCTGGAGGAGCTCGGCCCCGAGGCCCGCCGTGCCCGCGACGAGACGGCGCTGGACGAGGCGGCCGCCTGCATCGCCGATATCCGCAGCCTGCCGGCCCTGCCCGATGTCCAGGCCGCGGCCGCCCGGGCGGCGGAGGTCTTCGCCTCGGTGGGCGCCGTGATTGCCGCCGCCGCCGCCCGCGCCATTGAGGCCGAGCCCGACCGCCGGCCGGTGCTGCTGCAACCCCTGGTGTCCGCCGCCGTCATGGCCAAGATGGCCCTGCGCCGGGGCTGAGCCCGGATCCGCCCGCCGGGGCCGGCCGCATCGGGCAACGGGGGAGCGCGGGCGAAAGGCCAGGCGCCGCCACCCTTTGCCCTCCGCCCCCGGCCGCCCCATATTCCCCGGCCAAGACCCCCTCCTTCCTGCGGAGCCCCCGATGAGCGACGTCAATCCTTCCCCCGGGCCCGTCCCCGTCACCGTACTGACCGGCTATCTCGGCGCCGGCAAGACCACCCTGCTGAACCGCATCCTCAGCGAGAACCACGGCCGGAAATTCGCCGTGGTGATCAACGAGTTCGGCGAGCTCGGCGTGGACAACGACCTCGTCGTCGACACCGACGAGGAGGTGTTCGAGATGAACAACGGCTGCATCTGCTGCACCGTGCGCGGCGACCTGATCCGCATCATCAACGGGCTGATGAAGCGCCGCGGCAAGTTCGACGGCATCATTGTCGAGACCACCGGCCTCGCCAACCCGGCCCCCGTTGCCCAGACCTTCTTCGCCGATGAGGACGTCAAGCGCACGACCAGGCTCGACGCCATCGTCACCGTGGTCGATGCCAAGCACCTGCCGGCCCGGCTCGAGGACAGCCATGAGGCGGCGGAGCAGATCGCCTTCGCCGACATCGTCGTCCTCAACAAGATGGACCTGGTGAGCGAGGCGGAGGCGGCCGAGGTCGAGCGCCGCATCCGCGCCATCAACCCCTATGCCGAGATCCGCCGCAGCACCAAGTCGGACGTGCCGATCGACAGCGTGATCGGGCGCGACGCTTTCAACCTCGCCCGCATCCTGGAGCGCGAGCCCGACTTCCTCTCGGGCGAGGACGAGCACGAGCATGACTCGGCGGTGAACTCGGTCTCCTTCGAGGTCTTGCGCCCGATCGACCCGGAGCGCTTCAACGCCTGGATCACGCAGCTTCTCGCCCAGAAGGGCCAGGATCTGCTGCGCACCAAGGGCATCCTCTACTATGCCGGCGAGGACCGGCGCTTCGCCTTCCAGGCCGTGCACATGATCGCCGATGGCGACTTCATCGGCGCGGTGAAGGGGGGCGATCCGCGTCGCTCCAAGATCGTCTTCATCGGCCGCGACCTGAACCGGCCGATGCTGCGCCGCGGTTTCGAGGCCTGCCAAGTCGAGGATGGCGCGAAGGTGGATGCCGAGGTCGCCCGCTGGAGCCCGGTATGAGCGACCAAGGGGCGGAGGTGAGCGATGCCGAATTCCTGCTCTCGGCCCGCGGCCGGTCGCAGGAGCTCGGCGCCTGGGTCGTCGGTCTCGCCTTCACCAAGGACGGGCGCTGCGGCTTCGGCCTTGGCGACGGCACGGTCCGCATCGCTTCGCCGGGCGGCGACTGGCTAACGGCGGAGGCGCATGACGGCGCCGTGCTCTCGCTCGCGGCGGATGCCGGGGACGGCTTCCTCACCGGGGGCGATGACGGCCGCCTCGTCCATACCGGTGCCGATGGCGCGGTGCAGGAGATCGCCGCGCTCGGCGCGATGAAGTGGGTGGAGCAGGTCGCCGCGCATGAGAGCGGGCTGCGCGCCGCCTCGGTCGGCAAGCAGCTGCATCTCTTCGGGGCCAAGGGCGACAAGCTCAAGACGCTCGCGCATCCGAGCTCGGTCGGCGGCATCGCCTTCGATGCGAAGGGCAAGCGCGTCGCGGCCAGCCACTACAACGGGGCGAGCCTCTGGTTCGTCGCGGCGAAGGAGGACAAGCCGCGCGTGCTGGAATGGAAGGGCAGCCACGCCGCCATCGCCATCAGCCCGGACGGCACGCATGTGGTGACGGCGATGCAGGAGAATGCGCTGCATGGCTGGCGCCTGGCCGATGGCCAGCACATGCGCATGTCCGGCTATCCGTCGAAGACCCGCTCGCTGAGCTTCACCGCGCGCGGCCGCTGGCTGGCGACGAGCGGCGCCGACAGCGTCGTCATCTGGCCCTTCTTCGGCGGCGGCCCGATGGGCAAGGCGCCGACCGAGCTGGCGGGCGGCGATGGCGTGCTGTGCAGCGCCGTCGCCTGCCATCCGCAGCATGAGGTCGTGGCAGCCGGCTTCGCCGATGGGCTGGTGCTCATCGCCGAGATCGCCTCTGGCAAGGTCGTGCCGGTGGCGCCCCCGGGCCGGGGCGGCGTCTCCGCCCTCGGCTGGAATGCCGCCGGCTCCATGCTCGCCTTCGGCACGGAGGAGGGTTTCGCCGGCCTGGTCGACCTCAACCGGCGGTAGCGGGGGCTCAGAGCTCCCGCATCACCGCCCAGAGATTGGCCTTCGCCTCGAAGCCGATGCCCGGCACCTCCGGCATGCGGATGCGGCTGTCCTCGACCGGCGTTTGATCAGCGAAGCCGCCGAAGGGCGCGAAGACCTCCGGATAGCTCTCATTGCCGCCGAGGCCGAGGCCGATGGCGATGTTCAGCGCGAACTGGTGCCCGCCATGCGGCACGCAGCGGCGTGGCGACCAGCCATGCTCCTGCAGCATCGCCAGCGTGCGCAGGTACTCGACGAGGCCATAGGACAGCACCGGGTCGAATTGCAGCACGTCGCGGTCCGGCCTGAGCCCGCCATGGCGGATGAGGTTCCGCGCGTCCTGCATGGAGAAGAGGTTCTCGCCGGTGGCGATCGGCCCGCGGTAATGCTCGGCGAGCGTCGCATGCGTGGCGTAGTCGAGTGGATCCAGCGGCTCCTCGTACCAGCGCAGGCGGTAGGGCTCGAGCGCCGCGCCATAGGCCAGCGCCGCATGCAGGCCGAAGCGCCCGTTGACGTCGACGCAGAGCCGCGAGCCGTCGCCGCCAAGCAGCTTCAGCACGGCCTCGATGCGGCCGACATCCTCCTTCAGCGCGTCGCGCAGCGGCGTGCCCGGCGCACCGCCGATCTTCATCTTGACGACGCTGTAGCCGAGGTCGAGGTAGCGTCGCATCTCCTCGACCAGCGCCGCCTCGCCCTTGCCGGGGTAGTAGTAGCCGCCGGCGGCGTAGATCCAGGCGCTGTCATCCGCCTCGCCGCCGCGGTAGCGATCGGCGAGCAGGCGCCAGAGCGGCACGCCGCGCAGCTTCGCCGCGGCATCCCAGAGCGCCATGTCGAGCGTACCGACGGCGACGCTGCGGTCGCCATGCCCGCCCGGCTTCTCGTTCCGCATCATCGCGGCCCAGGCGCCGGCCGGCTCTAGCCCGCCATCAGCATGGATCAGCGCCGCCTCCGGCGCCTCCAGCAGGCGGGGGATGAAGCGCTCGCGCAGCAGGCCGGGCTGGGCGTAGCGGCCATTGCTGTTGAAGCCGTAGCCCGTGGCGCTGCGCCCCGCGCCGTCCTCGACGGTGACGGCAACGATCGAGGCCGTCATCTTCGAGAAGTCGATATAGGCATTGGCGATGGCGCTGCTGATCGGCGCGCCGGCATCGCGGACGGAGGCGATGCGCATCAGACCGCACGCCTCTCGCGCAGCGCCGCCAGCTCCGCCTCGCCGATGCCGAACTCGGCCAGCACCTCGGCCGTGTGCTCGCCTCGCTCCGGCGTCGGGCGGCGTGGTGGCTCCACGCCGTCGAGGTTCATAGGCGACCTGACAAGTTTGAGCTTGCCAAGCTGCGGATGCTGCACCGCCCATTCGATGCCGAGATGCCGCACCTGCGGGTCGGCGAAGACCTGGTCCATGGCATAGACCGGCCCGCTCGGCACGCCCGCCTTGTTCAGCCGCTCGATCCAGTTGGCGCTGGTGTCTTCCAGCAGGGCCTTCTGCAGCAGCGCATTGGTCCTGGCGCGGTTGGCGGCGCGGGACTTGTCGGTGGCGAAGTCCGGGTCCCTGGCCTCTTCCTCGATGCCGAGCGTCTCGACGATCCGCCGCCACATCTCCTGCCCGCCGCCGGCGAGGTTCATCATGCCGTCCTTGGTGTGGAACAGGCCGGTCGGCACCGTCGTCGGGTGGTCGTTGCCTGCCTGCTGCGGCACCTCCCCCTTCATCGTCCAGCGCGTTGCCTGGAAGTCCATCATGGCGACCATCGCTTCCAGCAGGCTGGTATGGACCCAGCGGCCGCGGCCGGTCTGCTCGCGCTCCAGCAACGCCACGAGGATGCCGATCGCCGTGTAGAGGCCCGCCGTCAGGTCGGCGACGGGGATGCCGACGCGCACCGGCCCCTGCCCTGGCAGGCCGGTGACGCTCATCAGCCCGCCCATGCCCTGCGCGATCTGGTCGAAGCCCGGCCGCTTCGCGTAAGGCCCGGTCTGGCCGAAGCCGCTGATGGAGCCGAGCACGATGCGCGGATTGATCGCCGCCAGCGCCTCGTAGCCGATGCCGAGGCGGTCCTTCACGTCGGGCCGGTAGTTCTCGACGACCACATCCGCCTGCTCGACCATTCGCCGGAACAGCGCCAGCCCGTCCGGGTGCTTCAGGTTGATCGTCACGCCGCGCTTGTTGCGGTGGACATGCTGGAAGTCCGGCCCGTGCCGCTCCCCGCCCATGCCCTTGCCCGTATCGATCTCGTCCGGCGCCTCGATCTTGATGACATTGGCCCCCCAGTCGGCGAGCTGCCGCACGCAGGTCGGGCCGGAACGGACGCGGGTGAGGTCGAGCACGGTGAAGCGCGCAAGCGGCAGCATGGTTGGAGGCTCCTCCTGATGCCGGTAGCCTTGCCCCGAACCCCGGGGGAGGCAAGTCCATGGATGAACTGCTCTACGAGCGCCGCGACGGCGTCGGCTTCGTCACGCTGAACCGGCCGCAGGCCCGCAACGCCCTCACCTTCCCGATGTACGAAGCCCTGCGCGAGATCGCCCTCGGCGCGGCCGACGATGCCGAGCTGCGCGCCATCGTCATCACCGGCGCGGGCGAGAAGGCCTTTGCTGCCGGCACCGACATCTCCCAGTTCCGGGAGTTCCGTACGCCCGAGGACGCGCTCGCCTATGAGGAACGCATCGACCGCGTCCTCGTCGCGCTCGAAGAGTGCCCGAAGCCCACCATCGCCGCCATCGCCGGCGCGGCGACCGGGGGCGGCGCCGCCATCGCCGCGGTCTGCGACCTGCGCCTTGCTGCCGCCAATGCCCGTATCGGCTTTCCCATTGCAAAGACGCTCGGCAACTGCCTGTCGATGGCGAATTACGGCCGCCTCGCCGCGCTGATCGGCCCGGCGCGCGTGCTCGACCTCGTCTACACCGCGCGGCTCATCGAGGCGGAGGAGGCTCGCGCGATCGGCCTCGTCTCCGAGGTTCTCCCCGACCACGGGGCGCTGCAGGCGCGCGCCGAGGCGCTGGCCCGCACCATCGCCGGCCATGCCCCGCTGACGCTCCGCGCGACCAAGGAGGCGATGCGCCGTCTCCGCCTCGCCGCAAGGCAGGTCGATGGCGACGACTTGGTGACTATGTGCTTCACCAGCCGCGACTTCCACGAGGGCGTCGAGAGCTTCCTCGCGCGCCGTCCCGCGAACTGGACGGGGCGCTGATGCCACATCGCATGCGATATACCGTCTCTGTGAAATGAACCGGAAGGGCCCCGTTGCGCTGTCTCCATGACAACACGATCATGAGGAGAGACCGTATGCGACGCATCGCCATCTTTACGGCGGCTTTGGCCGGCCTCGCCACCGTCGGCTTCGTCGACGCCCAGGCTCAGACCGCGACCAACCCCACCGTCACCACCAACCCGAATTCCGTGCCGAATGCGCGGGGGACGCTTCCGCAGCCGAGCGGCGGCGTCACCAGCGGTGCCGGTGCGCCGACCAGCGCCACTGACGGCGTCATGCCGAGTGGTCGAGGCGCTCCGCCTCCGGGCCGCAGCGCCCCGATGGGCCTCGGCTCCGGCACCGGCGGCAGCGAGCTGACACCCGGCGGCGCCATCCGGCCCGGCAGCCCCAGCCTTGGCGGCGGCACCGGCGGCAGCAACGACTCCGGCGGCGGCAGCGGCAGCGGTGGTTCGGGCGGCGGCGCCGGCGGCAGCGGCGGCGGCTAAACCGGACGGGCTGTTCCAGCTTGGTCCTTTTGGCGCCACCCGGGCATCCTGCTCGGGTGGCGTTCCTTTGTGCTTAGAGGGGTAAGCCGGTCGGATCGGCCTGACGTCCGCTTCCGATCGCCGGCGCGACGAGGGCGTCGTCGTCTCACGAGGGTCGCCTCCCAAAAAGGACGGTCCTAAGCAAATGGAAGAGATGCGGCCGGCCGGCTGCGGGTTGTCCGTGGCCCAGTGGAAGCCACGGCTCCTAGCAGCCTGTCGGATTTGGGCCTGCCGGTGGTTTGTTGGGTGGCGAGAGGGTCAAGCGGGGAGCCGCAGGCGGTGGAGCCTGCGGCCGTTGTAGGCGATGGCGATCAGCGTCCACTCGGCTGTGA
>JAESFQ010000015.1_pt1 | contig 178913 bp, 179 predicted proteins | sample 9269431 | NCBI WGS metagenome assembly JAESFQ01 (sample SAMN14502588, study PRJNA617103) | algae metagenome | isolation source: Plectolyngbya sp. WJT66-NPBG17 and co-occurring heterotrophs from well... | place: USA: Mojave Desert, Joshua Tree National Park, California | collected 2006-08-06 | reverse complement strand
GAGGAGGACACCGGAACAGCGACGCTGACCGCCCTGGCCGGATCGCAGCCCGGCCAGGGTGGTCAGAAGCGGCAGGTGGGCCAAAATTCATCAGCACTGCTGGGCCAGAATTCATGGACACAGCCAACCGTGAACCCCCAGCGCGCCAGGTACTTGCCGACCGTGCGCACGGCCAGTTCGACCCCGCCCTGGCGCGCGATCAGCAGCCCCACCGCCGCCCGGCTCCAAAGGGCAAAAGGCAGGTCCAACTCATCCGGGGTATGGCGCCGGATCAGCCTCTGGATCTCGGTCTCCTGGGCCGCATCCAAGAGGCGCTGCTCGTCTGGCGTGCGGCCGCGTGGCTTGCTGACCAAGCCCGTGGCCCCCTCGGCCACCAAGCGCTGGCAGATGTTGATCACCCCGGTCCGGCTGAGCCCAACCTGATCGGCAATCTCCCGGTAGGTCAGGCCGCGCTGGCGAAGCCCGATCACCTGCCGGCGGCGCTCCTCTTGGGCTGCGGCCGGCAACTTGCGCATGTCCACCTGCCTCATGCGCGTGAAGTTGGCCATTCGTCAGATCAGGTCAAGACAATGAGGGCCGCCTCAATAACGCGAGCTCTCAGCTCATCATGTACATCGGCCTGCCCACTCTTTGCGCTCCCGGTGCCCCTCGTCCCGGATGGTCGCACCATACGCCGGGACACCAAGGCCGTCCCAGCCGGACGAGGCAGGCACCGAGGTCTACATACCAGTTACCAACGCTACCAACGCTATAGAGTCGCTCAATGCCAAGCTGCGCCGTGCGGTGCGAGCGCGCGGCCACTTCCCACACGATGACGCCGCGCTGAAGCTGCTCTTTCTCGTGTTGAACCGCGCGTCCAAAGATTGGAAGATGCCGCAGAAGGAGTGGAGCGCTGCCAAGGCACAGTTCGCCATCCTCTTCCAGGACCGCTTTGCCATCACCTGATCAACGCCGCCCCACACAAAATTCCTGACAGTCTCGCGCAGGCCGACGCCGAGCTGGGAGCCTGAGATCGCCGTGTAGCCCCTTGCGCCGACGCGGCGCCGTCTGAGGGGCGAGCATCCGCAGCGGCGCCTGCGCGACTTCCAGGGTATCTTGCAGGCCGACGCCTATACGGGGTTCGACGCCCTCTACGAGAGCGGCCCTGTGGTCGAGGCGGCGTGCTGGACGCATGCGTGGCGCTACTTCCACGGCGAGTTGCTGGCGAACGGCAGCTCGCTGGCGCGGGAGACCATCGAGCGCATGCAGCCGCTGTTTGCAATCAAGACGGAGATCCACGACCAGCCGCCCGAGGTGCGCGTCGCCGCCCGCCAAGCCCGCTCGGCTCCAATGATGGCTGGCCTGCACGGCTGGTTGGAGGCGACGCTGCGGCGGATCTCCGGCAAATCGAACCTGGCCAAGGCCATCCGCTACACGCTGGCGCAGTGGAGCGCGCTGACGGCGGTGCTGCGAGACGGCCGCGCCTGCCTGTACAACAACGCCGCCGAACGGCGGGTAGGGCCCCTGCCGCTGGGGCAGAAGAACGACCTGTTCGCCGGGTCGCTCGAAGGGCGGCAGGCGCGCGGCGATCCCCTGCACTCTGGTCGGCACCGCCGAACTGAACAGCTGGGACCCGCAGGCCCACCTGCACGTGCTGCTCGACCGCATCGCCGATCACCCGACCAACCGGATCAGCGAACTCACGCCATGAAACCTCCGGCCCGACGCAGCCTGACCTCCCTCACGCTGCTGGCGCCGCAGCGGCCGATGCACGCTTACGGTGTCTCCCCTGATCGGAGTTTGCTTTAGATCCAGGACAGGTCCCGCGCAGGTTCGGTAAGCGTCCTTCAGCGCATGGGTACGATACGCTGAGGCATGAGGCCGCATGACTCCAGTTGCACGCCAGACGGCCATACCATAGGCGCGCTGTTATCGTTGCAAGCGCCGTCGGACCTCTGCCCTGGACGAGGCCTGGGAGCGCTGTCGCCCAACTCTCCGGCGAATTTCGGCAAGGAAGGGCAGATCGATTGCGACCTTCACGGTGGCCGCCACCGCCAGAGCGGAGAGCGCTGCCTTTGACACGAGCCCCATGGTTCCGTCGATCAGCAATGCGTGGACGACGCTGCCTACCACGATTCCCAAGGCGAGGCCGACGTGACAAACGCGCCAGACCAGCAGCCTCCAACGCAGCCGCCCGCGTAGGACGGCGAGCAACGCGGAAGCGAGCACCGCCCAGGTTGCAAACACGCCCCAAGCGGAAAACGGCGTCGGCGACCGAAGCAGAAGGGCGTCCAAGACGTCGGGCGGGCTGGTCAGCCACAGAGCACCGACATGAACCAACACCGCCGCCACAAGCCCGGCGCCTACCCAGGCATGCACCCGCCGTCCGAGCCGCGCGCGCAGCCCTGGCAGGTATCCCCCCGCGAGCAATGGCTGGAGAAGGAGCAGTCCCAGCGCGACCACCCCCGCGAACCCAGCCGCGATATAGACCGGATCGCGCCATGCGAGCAGCGGGCTGCGCGCCGCGATGGCGGCCGGCACGACCAGGGCGGTGGCCAGGGCGGCCCAGATCAGGACCGACCGCAGGGACCTCGCGCCGGTCACGCCCGCCGCAGAACGAAATCCGCGCTCAGCCTTGTGTCGCTGGCGCTCCGCATCACGGGCCGGAGGAAGACTGTCTCGAAGCCGTTGCTATCGTGCTCCGCGTCGTAGGCCAGGTGCCCATGCGCCTGCCCGAAAGCGGGGATGATCTGTGGCATCTCCATCCGAAACACGCCATTCGCGTCCGTCAGCGTAGCGCCGTGGCTGTGCGGGTCGCGCTCGTGCCCTTCTGTCGTGTGCGCCCAGATCTGGATGCGCACACGCGGCAGCGGGGCGCCGTCGCCCGCTCGCCGGACGGTGCCGGTCATCAGGAAGCCACCGCTGCCGATGCGCTCCACGAAAGGTGCGCCGGGCAGGTAGTTATTCGCGCCGCCTCGCATCGTGGGCGTCGGGGCGAGGCCCTGCGCTCGCAGCGGGCTGACAAGGCCGGATGCGGCGGTCGCAGCGGCAGCGAGGAGAAGGGTACGGCGAGCCTTGGGCGCTTGGGTCATCGTAATTTGTCCTTTCGACCATACTGGGCGTCCTTGCCAATCGGCTTCGCTTCCGTTGCAGGAAGCGGCGAGTTGCGTCGGATCGGCACACCAAGACGGTGATGTAGGAACACGATGCACCCCGTAAAGCACCCTTCGCTTCCGGGCGTGGACTTCGGCGGCGCGAGACCTGCGGCCACGGACCTATGATGGGCGCTGTTGCGTAAATCAGCGTGAGGACGTGTTTCGGTCTTTGATGCCTTGATCAGGCGCAGGCGGCCGTATTGGGCATGCCAAGGGCGTTGAAGGTGTTCAGGATGGCACAGCGGATCTGCACCTCGGCGATCTGACGGGCGGGGTCGCGGGCTGCGACGCGCTCGCCCAAGCGCTTGAGGCGGGACATGGCGGTCCGGCGAGGCTACGCCGGAGATAGCCGCTCCACCGCTTCCAGAGCCGTCGGCCGAGATGCCTGGTGGTGCGGAGTGTCTCGTTGTGCGCCGTCGCTCCGGTGGTTCTCACCTTCCACCGCTTGCCGTTGCGCCGGGGCGGCACGACCAGGTCGGCCTGTCGGGTGACGGAGGCCTTGTAGACGCCGCGGGTATCGTAGGCGCCGTCGCCACTGATCACCTCGATCCGCTCCGCTTCCGGCAGCTGCGCCAGCAAGCCCGGCACGATCTCGCCGTCATCATGCCGGTGGTCCGTCACCTCCACGGCCCTGACCTCATGGCTGTCGGCGTCAACCACGAGGTGGACCTTGCGCCACACCCGCCGCTTGTCGGCCCCGTGCTTCCTCACCTCCACTCGCCCTCGCCCAGCACCTTCAGGCCCGTGCTGTCGATCACCAAGTGCAGCGGCCCGCCCCGTGGGCGGCAAGGGATCTCCACGGTCAGATCCTTCTGCCGCCGCGAGAGGGTGCTGTAATGCGGCACCTGCCAGTTTAGGGCAGCCAAGCGGATCAAGCTTCCCGCCATGCCCTGAGCCGCCCGCAGCTGCAACTGGTACAGAACCTTCAACGCCGCGTCTTAGTGGCGATGGCCTGCAAGACTTCCAGTAGGTAACAGGCAGATTGTGCCCCCAATGTGCCCCCGTTTATCGAAAACTGGTGCCGGGTGAGGGATTTGAACCCCCGACCTTCTGATTACAAATCAGCTGCACTACCCCTGTGCTAACCCGGCCCTTGCGGCTGCTTACCAGACGCGGATGCGGTGGTCAGCCCACCCCGAGCAGCTCGACGTCGAAGACAAGGGTTGCATCGGGCGGGATGACGCCGCCCGCGCCGCGGGCGCCGTAGCCGAGCTCGGGCGGAATGGTCAGCCTCCGCTGGCCGCCGACCTTCATTCCCTCCACCCCCCGGTCCCAGCCGGCGATCACATGCCCGGCACCGAGCTCGAAGCGGAAGGGCTGACCCCGGTCGCGCGAGCTATCGAATTTGCGGCCTTTGTTCTCCGGCTGGGAGGAGTCGAAGAGCCAGCCCGTGTAATGCACCTCGACGGTGTGGCCGGCCGTGGCGGTGGCGCCGGTGCCGAGCTTCTGGTCGGTCATGCCGTGTTCCTTGCTTGCGGCCGGGGATCATGCACCGGGCGCGCCGGCTAATCCACCCTCGCCCCCGAGGCGCGGATGAGGGGCGCCAGCCGCTCCTTCTGCGCCACGCGGTAGCTGGCGATCTCCTCGATGCCGGTCCACCAGGGGCTGGCGCCGAGATCCTGGTAGGCACGGACCAGCCCGGGGCTCTCCAGCGCCTGCCTGGTCAGCGTCGACATGCGCTGCACCACCGCGGACGGCAGCCCGGCCGGGCCGCAGACGCAGGTCCAAGAGACGACGTCGAAGCCCGGCAGGAACTCGCCGATCGCCGGGATCTCCGGCGCCACCGGGCTGCGCACATCCGAGGTGACGGCCAGCGGCCGCACCTGGCCCTGGCGGGAAAGGGAGAGCGTGCCGGGGATGTTGTCGAACATCATCGAGATCCGCCCGGCGACGAGGTCGAGCTGCGCCGGCGCGCTGCCGCGATAGGGCACATGCACCATCTCAACGCCAGCGAGCTGCTTGAACATCTCCCCCGCCAGGTGAAGCGTCGTCCCCGACCCCGCCGAGCCGAAGCTGTATTGGCCCGGCGCCGATTTCAGCAGGGCGATCAGCTCCGGCACGCTCTGCGCCGCGACGCCGAGATGCACGGCAAGCAGATTCGGCAACTGCCACAGGCCGGAGACCAGGGTGAAGTCCCGCTCCGGATCGAAGGGCAGGCTGCGGTAGAGCGTCGGCGCGATGGCATGCGAGGCAATGCCGCCGAGCCCGATCGTGTAACCGTCGGGCGACGACTTGGCGATCGCGTCCGCCCCGACATTGCCGCCGGAGCCGCTGCGGTTCTCAACCACGAATTGCTGGCCCGCGATCTCCGACATCCGCGCGCAGTAGATGCGGGAGAGCGTGTCGGTCGGCCCGCCCGGCGGATAGGGGTTGATGTAGCGCACCGGCCGGTTCGGCCAGTCGCCGGACTGGGCGAGCGCCGGCGCGGCGAGGGCGGGCAGCAGGCCGAGCGCGGCGCGGCGGGAGAGGGCCATGACGGTCACTCCACCTGCGCACCGGCGGCGCGGATGACGGGGGCGAAGGCCGCCTCGTTGGCGGCGCGGAAGGAGGCCAGCTCATCCGGCCCGGCGATCCAGGGCGCCGCGCCGTTGTCCTCGAAGCGCGCGACGAGGTCGGGGCTCTCCAGCGCCTGGCGGGTCAGGGCGGCGATGCGGTGCACCATGGGTGCCGGCAGCCCGGCGGGTGCCACGACCGATCCCCAGGAAGTGATCTCGAAGCCGGGCAGGAATTCCGCCATGGCCGGGATGTCGGGCGCCTGCGGGCTGCGCTTCGCTCCGGTGACGGCAAGCGCCCTCACCTTCCCCTCCCGCGCCTCCTGCAGGGCCTGGGGAATGTTGTCGAAGATCATGTGCACGCGGCCGGCCATCAGGTCGACATGCGCCGGCGCCCCGCCGCGATAGGGCACGTGCACCATCTCGAGCCCCGCCTGCGCCGCGAACATCGCGCCCGAGAGATGCACGGTCGTGCCGGAGCCGGAGGAGGCATAGGTGAACTTGCCCGGATTGGCGCGCACCAGCGCGATCAGATCCGGCACCGTCCGCGCCGGCACCGCCGGATGGACGACGAGCATGTTCGGCAGCTGCCAGAGGCCGCCGATATAGGTGAAGTCCCGCAGGGGGTCGAAGGGCAGCCGCTTGTAGAGCGTCGGCCCGATCGCCAGCGGCGCGACGCTGCCGAGGCCGATGGTGCGGCCATCCGGCGCGCTGCGGGCGATGGCTTCCGTCCCGATGTTGCCGGCCGAGCCGCTGCGGTTCTCGACGATGAACTGCTCGCCGGTGATCTCGGAGATCTTCTGGCACCAGAGGCGGGAGAGGATGTCGGTCCCTCCCCCCGGCGGGAAGATGCCGATGAAGCGGATCGGGCCCGGCGGCCAGTCGCCCCGCTGCCCGAGGGCGGGCGCGGCGAGCCCCGCCGCGACCAGCCCCAGTCCCGCACGCCGCGTGATCCGCGCCATACCCGGCCCTCCCGACCTTATCGTTGCGGGGAGTGTAGGGGCAGCGCGGCGCCGTCCGCCAGCGTCAGCTGCCGAGGGTCACGACCTCGCCATCCTGCCTGCCGACCAGCACCTGCGGCCGGAGGCCGAGGAAGAGGCCGGTCTCCACCACGCCCGGGATTCCGAGCAGCGCCTGGTCGAGCGCGGCGGCATCGGCGATGAGGCCGGTCGCGCAGTCGGCGATGAGGTGGCCGCCATCGCTGCGGAAGGGCGCGCCATCCGCCCCCTTGCGAAGCGCCGGGCGCAGGCCGAGCTCGGCCAGCCGCGCGAGCGTCCTCCGCCAGCCGAAATCGACCAGCTCCACCGGCAGCGCCCCGCGGCCGAGCTGCGGCACCAGCTTCGACTGATCGACGACGATCACCAGGCGCCGGCTGGCGGTCGCGACCATCTTCTCCCGCAGCAGCGCGCCGCCGCGCCCCTTCAGCAGGGCGAGGGAGCCCTCCTCCACCTCATCCGCCCCATCGATGGCGAGGTCGAGCGGCGCCTCCTCCAGCTCCACCAGCGGCAGGCCGAGGCGGCGGGCGAGCGCGGCCGTCCCATCCGAGGTCGGCACGCCGCCGGCGATCCGCAACCCGGCCGACAGCCGTGTCGCCAGCGCCTCCACCACCAGCACGGCGGTGGAGCCGGTGCCGAGGCCGACCAGCATGCCCGGCTCGACCAGCGCCACCGCGGCCTCGGCGGCCCGGCGCTTCTGGCGGTCCTGCCCGATCATGCGCCGGCCGCCGCCCGGTCGGCGAGGATGGCGACCGGCCCGGCCGGGCCGAGCCCGGCCGCGGGCAGGGCGCGATCCCCGGCCCGGAGGCGGGCCAGGATCTCCCGCTTCTCCTCTCCCGCGACGAGGAAAGCGGCGGCGCGGCTGCTGTTCAGCGCCGGGTAGGTCAGGGTGATCCGCGGCTCCGGCTTCGCGCCGAGGACGGCGAGCACCCAGGCCTTGCGCTCCAGCAGCGCCGGGTTGCCGGGAAAGAGCGAGGCGGTATGCCCATCCGGCCCGAGGCCGAGGAGCTGGATGTCGAAGAGCGGTTCGCCCGGGCGGGTGTCGGCGAAGCGCCGCAGCTCGGCCTCGTAGCGCGCGGCGGCGGATTCGGGCGTGCCATCGGTCGGGACCGGGTGAATGTTGCCGGGCGGGATGGGCACGCGATCGAGCATCGCCCGCCGCACCATGCCCTGGTTGCTGTCCGGATGGTCGGGCGGGACGAAGCGCTCGTCGCCCCAGAAGAGGTGGATGCGCTCCCAGGGCATCCGGCCCCGCCACTCCGCCGAGGCCAGCCGCTCATAGAGCCGCTTCGGGGTGGAGCCGCCGGAGAGGCCGATGGAGACCGCCCCCTCCCGCGCTATGGCCTGCTCCAGCAGCCAGGCGGCGGCCCGCTCGGCCAGCGCCTCCGCATCGGCCACGACCTCCGCGCGATGCATCATGCCGGCCTCTCCTCGCCCCTGGCGCGGGGGAGGATGATGTCGCGCACCGCGGCGGCGAAGCCGTCCGCGTCATTCGCCAGCGTGACCGCCGCGGCGCGGGCCTGCACCGCGGGCGGGGCATTGCCCATGGCGATGGCCAGCCCGGCGACGCCGAACATCGGCAGGTCGTTCGCCATGTCGCCGATGCAGGCCGTCTCCTCGGGCGGGACTCCGCAGAGCTGGGCGAGGGCCAGCAACGCATGGCCCTTGTCCGCCTGCGGATGCGTCACGTCGAGATAATAGGTCTGGGAGCGGTGGATGCTCGCCTGCGCGCCAAGCTCCGCCTGCAGGCTCGCCTCGCATTCGGCGAGGAGCGCGGCATCGGGCGAGGCGCCGACCAGCTTGCCGGCGCGGGCGATGAAGGGGTCGAAGCTGTCCACCCGGCGCGGGGCGAAGCCGATTGTGCGCTGCTCATGCGCGACGTAGTGGCCGTCCGGGTCCTGCACCAGCCACTCGCCATCGGCGAAGACCCAAGCGTCGATGCCGCGCCGGGCGAATGCCGCGAGCGCGGCGCGGGCCGCCGCCTCCGGCACCGGGCGCTCGGCCAGGCTGCGGCCCTCGCTGTCGAGGATGACGCCGCCGTTGAAGCCGGCCACCGGCGTCCCGAGGCGGAGCTGCGCCGCGAGCGGCGCGATCCCGCGCGGCGGCCGGCTGCTGACCAGGGCGAGCGCCACGCCGGCCTCGCGCAGCCGGGCGGCGGCCTTGATGGTCGCCGGGGTGAGGCGCTTGTCGGTCGTCACAAGCGTGCCGTCGACATCGGAGACGAGCAGGCGGATCGGGGCGGTCATGCGAGCTTCAGCCAGTGCCTGCCGTCGCGTGCCAGCAGCGCATCGGCCGCGGCCGGGCCCTCGCTGCCGGCGGCATAGGGCTCGACCTTGAGCGAGGCGTCGAGGATGGGCTGCACCGCGCACCAGCCGGCCTCGACATTGTCGGCGCGCTGGAACAGCGTCGCATCGCCGGTCAGCACGTCATAGAGCAGCGTCTCGTAGCCCGTGCTCGGCATGGTGCGGAACCAGTCGCTGTAGCGGAAGTCCATCTGCACGCCGGAAAGCGTCAGGGTCGGCCCCGGCTCCTTTGCGCTGAGATGGAGCGAGATGCCCTCGCTCGGCTGGATGTGGATCACCATAAAATTCGGCGTCAGCCGGTCCACCGGCGTCTCGCGGAACATGGCGAAGGGCGCCTGCTTGAACTGGATGGCGATCTCGGTGCGGCGCAGCGTCATCCGCTTGCCGGTGCGGATGTAGAAGGGTACGCCGGCCCAGCGCCAATTATCGATCTGCAGCTTCATCGCCACATAGGTCTCGGTGGCGCTGTCGGGCGCGACATTCGGCTCGTCGCGGTAGCCGGGCACCGGCTGGCCCTTCAGCGTGCCCGCCGCGTACTGGCCGCGCACCACGTCGCGGGCGAGCTCCGCGGGGCCGAGCGGGTGGATGGCCTGCACCACCTTCGCCTTCTCGGCGCGCACCGCATCGGCGTCGAAGCTGTTCGGCGGCTCCATCGCCGTCATCGCCAGGAGCTGCATCATGTGGTTCGGCACCATGTCGCGCAGCGCGCCGGTCGTCTCGTAGAAGCGGCCGCGCTGCTCGACGCCGACCGTCTCGGCGGCGGTGATCTGGACATGGTCGATATGGTCGCGGCGCCAGAGCGGCTCGAAGATGCCGTTGGCGAAGCGCAGCGCCAGGATGTTCTGCACCGTCTCCTTGCCGAGGAAATGGTCGATGCGGAAGACCTGGCTTTCCTCGACCAGGCCGAGGATGCGGGCGTTCAGCTCCCGGGCGGAGGCGAGGTCGGTGCCGAAGGGCTTCTCGACGACGACGCGGCGGAAAGCCCCGCCCTCCTGCCGCATCAGCCCGGCCTCGGCCAGGCGCTCGATGATCGGGCCGAAGAAGCGCGGCGCGGTGGCGAGGTAGAAGACGCAATTGCCGTGGCCGGCGCGCTGGCGGATCTCCTCCAGCCGGGCGGCGAGGCGCTCATAGGTGGCGGCCTCCTCGAATTCGCCGGTGAGGTAGGAGAGGCGCCCGCGCAGCCAGCCCCAGGCGCGCTGGTCGATCCCGTCGGCCGAGAACTCGCCGCCCTTGTCGGCGATGAAGGACTGCATCGCCTCCGTCAGCTGCTGGCGATAGGCCTCGTCGCTCCGTTCGTTGTGGTCGAGGGCGATGACGTGGAAGCCCTCCGCCAGCAGCCCGGCGCCGGTGAGGTTGTAGAGCGAGGGTGTGAGCAGGCGCTTGGTGAGGTCGCCGCTCGCTCCGAAGATCACCAGGGTCGAGGCAGGCGCGGGCTCGGCTCGGGCCAGCACGGCGGGGTCGGGGCAAAGGCGGGTGTTCACGTCCATGCGTCGAATGCCCTCTGTCACGCTGGCCCAGGGGCGAGCGGCGGCGGATTGGGGCCCGGCCGCAGCGGCGCGGCAAGGACCTGTCGAGGGGCGTAACGGTCAGGCCCCGGCCGGGACGATGCGGACCTGGCGGTCCGGCCCGCCATCAATGGAGAAGGTGAAGCCCTCGCCCGCCGGCAGCGCCTTGGTCGGCAGGTCGGCGCAGTGGAGGCCGAGCAGGCCCCCCGCCGTCCGCGCCTCGCCGCCCGGATGCCAGCGGATCAGGGCCGGGGCTTCCAGCAGCAGGCGGAGGCCCTGGCCGGCGCGGATCCAGCCCACCGGCATCCGCTGGCTCCAATGCGCCCGCGGCGCCTGCGGCCGCCGGCCGCCATAGCGGAGCCAGACCGGCTCCGGCCGGTCGATCGGGCGGCCGAGGCGGAGGCTAGCGGCGAGCTTCATGGCCTCCGCATGCGCCCAGACCAGCGGCATGGCGGAGCCGGAAGGGCGGCCCGGGAACAGGAACTGGGCCGGGATCGGCGCCGCCTCCCAGACCTGCTCGGGCAGCAGGCCGAGGCGGCTGCCCATGCGCGCCATGGCCCGCAGCAGCGCGCGCGCCTCCGCATCCCGCCCGGCGGCGAGCTCGTAATGGCCGCGCTCGCCGGTCAGCAGCGGCCAGGGGCGGCCGCGTCCGGTGCCGTCGAAGGGGCGGCCATCCTCATGCTCGCCATAGCCGTCGCCGTTGTAGCGGTACCAGCTGGGGCCGGAGGGGGTCTCGGCCCGCAGCAGGGCGTCGATCAGGCGAACGGTGCCGGCCATCAGCGGGTCATCCGCCCGGCGCAGGCCGAAGCGGACCAGCTGCAACGGGTCGGTGCTGATCAGCGTGTCGGCCGGCACGAGGCATTCGCCGTCATGGTTGCGCACCGGGACGGCGTCGCGGATGCCGGCGCGGTCGGCGAAGACGGCGGGCGATGCGGCACGGACGTAGTAGGCGGGGATGCCATGCCGGGCCACGAGCTCGGGGTCGGCGCCGAGGCACCAGTCCTCGATGCGGCTGTTCCAGTCATCGGCCAGCAGCAGCAGGTCCCGCCGCGCCCCGGCCTCCAGCACCTCCGCGCCGCAGACCAGGGCGGCGATGGCGGCGGCGAGGGTGAAGGTGTTGACGCCCGGCGTCTCCTCCCAGCGGTCCTGGTCCGTCGCCGGGCCGTGCAGGAGGATGAAGCGCAGCGCCTTCCGGACCATCCCGACGGGCCGGATGCCGCCCAGCGCATCCGCCTCGGCCAGCGCCGAGGCGAGCAGGACGGGGAAGGCCGCCTCGTCGAGCTGGATGCCGGTCCAGTGCGCCTTGCCGCCCAGCCACTGGTTCTGCGCCCAGCGGCCATCCTGCTGCTGGGTGGCGATCAGGTAGCGGAGGATGTTCCGCGCCTCCTCCCAGCCGCCGAGGGCGAGCAGCGCGCCGGCGCTCTCCACCAGGTCGCGCGGCCAGACGAGGTGGTAGCCCCCGGGATCGTCCGTGCTGCTGCCCCAGGGGATGCTGAGGCTCGCCACCATGGCGCCGAGGAAGGTCTTGTCCTGGTGCACCCGCAGCACCATTGCCGAGACCTGGGCCGCCTCACGGAACTCGTCGGGGCAGGCGCCGGGGACGACATTGGCGGCCTGCCAGGCTTCCCAGGCCTCGACATGGCGGTGCCAGACGGCGTCGAAGGGCTGCAGCAGGGCGGAGAGGGCGAGCGTCGCCGCCGCCTCCGGCTCCGGCGCGAAGCCGAGGGCGAGCACGCCGGCCTGGCCGCGCAGCTCGCCGAGCAGGGCGACATTGCCCGGGCCCGCCTGGTCATACTCCCAGCGCATGGCGTCATGCGTGGCGAAGTCCTGCCAGCCGTCGCTGGTGCCGACATAGCCGGCGCTGGCACGCGCCCAGGCCTCGTCCTGCGTCGCCGGATCCGCCGCGGCGAGGGCCAGGGCGTGGCCGCCCTGCCAGGCCGAGAGCAGCACCCGGTCGCGCTCGCGGCGGATGGCGGCGGTGTTCCCCTCCCCCGTGCCGCCGCAATGCGGCGCGAGCAGCACGTAGAGGCGCAGGTCCGCATCGCCCGTCAGCACCGCCTCGACCAGCAGCACGTCGCGGTCGCGTTCCGGCGCGATGCGCAGCGCCAGCTCGAAGCGCGGATGCCGGTGCACCACCTGCACGGCCGGGATGCCGGGGCCGGCGGTCGCAAGGTTGTAGTCGGCATTCCGCTTCACCTCGGTCCAGAAGCCGCGGCCATCGGCGACGATGAAGCCGAGGTCGCGGATCTGCGGCAGGTCGACGCGCGGGTGGTAGATCTCGTTCACGATGCCGTAGCCAAGGGTGAACCAGAGGCGCGACGCGCCGATGGCGGTGCCGACGATGTCCTTCGCGCTGCTGGTCCAGCTCGGGCGGATGCCGGGGGCGCCGGGGGCGGTCATAGGGGCTGCTCCGTCATGGCGCCTTCAGGCTTAGCACCTGCCCTCGGCACAGGCGAGGCCGTGCGCCCTGGCCGGAGCGTGAATGGTTCCGGCCTGCCTTCCCAAGCAGAACCGCGCCTTGCGCAATATCGGGAGACGGGCGGTAGATCGTCCACCCCACGAACCTCGCCGGCGCCTTCGTCATCGAGCTTGTGCCGCGCGGCGATGCAGCGGCGCCCTCGCCCGCACCAAGTGCCGCGAGGAATTTGCCGCGCACGGGCTGGCCGGCGCCCTCACGCGGCAGAATCCCTCCGTCGCCGTCCAGGCGGGCACGCTGCGCGGGATGCATTCCCAGCGCGACCGGCGGCCGAGGCCAAGCTGATCCGCTGCGTGCGCCGCGTGGCGCAGCATGGCATCCTCGATCTCCGTGCCGGCTCGCCAAGCCTCATGCGGCACGAAGCCTTCACGCTGAGTGCCGCGAACGGGCGCCGGCCCCAGATCCCGCCCGGCTTCGCGCATGGCGTCCAGACACCGGCCGACGATGCGGAGTGGACCAATCCCATCCCCGCCCCCTGCACGCCTTCGGCCGGGGGCGGGCTGCCCCATGACGGCCCGCTGGTCGGCATTGCTTGGCCGATGCAAAAGGCAGGTGCCGCGCCGATCCTCCGCTACCGCAGCCCCGACATGGCAGCGTGATCGCCGGCCCGCCATGGGATCGCACCTGGGCAAGCGTGGCGGGCGACGCCCATTTCCTTGAAACCTGGATGGCGTGCGGCCATTCCCAGCCCGGAGCCGCATGGCTTGGCCGACATTTTCCGAAATTGCGGCGTGGCAAGCGCACATTTGCGCTATCGCATCATCCGCGAGGCCAAAATATTATGAAGCGTGCGATCCATGACTGGCGGGCTTGTTACATGAGTGCAGCTTAACTCTCTGATTATGTGCTGCTGCCGGCCCCTGGCCGTCCGACACTGATGCGAGCGAGAGCATGAAGGTCCTGATCACCGGAAATATGGGCTATGTCGGCCCCGTGGTGGTCCGCCACCTCCGCCGACGTTTCCCCGAGGCGGAGCTGATCGGCTTCGACAACGCCTATTTCGCCCACTGCCTCACCGGCGGTGCGGTGCTGCCCGAGGCCCTGCTGAACCGCCAGGTCTTCGGCGATGTCCGCAGCATCGATCCGGGCCTGCTGCAGGGCGTCGATGCCGTGGTGCACATGGCGGCGATCTCCAACGACCCGATGGGCGACCGCTTTGCCCGGGTCACCGCCGAGATCAACCAGGACGCCTCCGTGCGGATCGCGCAGCAGGCCGAGGCAGCCGGCGTCCGCAACTTCGTCTTCCTCTCGAGCTGCAGCGTCTATGGCGTCGCCGCCGGCCCGCCGCGGCGGGAGGAGGACGAGCTCAACCCCGTCACCGCCTATGCCGCCTCCAAGATCGGGACCGAGCGGGCACTCGCCGGCCTCAACGGCGACATGACCATCACCTGCCTCCGCTTCGCCACCGCCTGCGGCATGTCCGACAGGCTGCGGCTCGACCTGGTGCTGAACGACTTCGTGGCCGGCGCCCTCAGCCGTGGCGAGATCACCGTGCTCAGCGACGGCACGCCATGGCGGCCGCTGATCGACGTGGCCGACATGGCGCGCGCCATCGAATGGGCGGCGACGCGGCCGGCCGAGCGCGGCGGGCGGTTCCTCACCGTCAATGCCGGATCGGATGACCGCAACCATCAGGTCCGCGACCTGGCCCATGCCGTCGCCGCGGCGCTGCCGGGGACCAAGGTCTCGATCAACACCTCGGCGCCGGTCGACAGCCGCTCCTACCGCGTCGATTTCAGCCGATTTGCCGAGCTGGCGCCGGAGCACCAGCCGCAGGTGACGCTGGACGGTTCCATCCGCCACCTCGTCGATGGCATGCAGGCGATGCGCTTCGCCGACGCCGAGTTCCGGCACTCGCCGCTCATCCGCCTTGCGGTGCTACAGCAGCACCGGGAGGCAGGCCGCCTCACCGACGATCTTGTCTGGCGCCAGGGCGCCTAGGAGACCCCATCATGAAAGTCGTGCTGCTGGCCGGCGGGTTCGGCACCCGCCTGGGCGAGGAGACCTCCATTCGCCCGAAGCCCATGGTCGAGATCGGCGGCATGCCGATCATGTGGCACATCATGAAGATCTACGCGCATTACGGCTTCCGGGACTTCGTCGTCCTCGGCGGCTACAAGGTGCGCTACATCCGCGACTACTTCCTCCGCTACCGCGACGAGAACTGCGACTTCTCGATCGAGCTCGGCACCGGCAAGGTGCAGTGGCTCGAGGCGGTCGCCGAGAACTGGCGCGTGACCGTGCTCGACACCGGCATCGATACGATGACCGGCGGCCGCATCCTCCGCGCCCGGAAGCATATCGGCGACGAGCGCTTCTGCCTCACCTATGGCGACGGCGTCAGCGACGTGAACATCCGCCGCGTCATCGCCGCTCACGAAGCGACCGGCGCCTGGTGCACCCTCACGGCCGTGTCCCAGCCCGGCCGCTACGGCGCGCTGCGGCTCTCCGACGACGGGCATGTCGTCGGCTTCCGCGAGAAGGACGCGCGCGACGGCGGCCTCATCAACGGCGGCTTCTTCGTCTGCGAGCCGCAGGTGCTCGACCTCATCGACGGCGACAGCACCGTCTTCGAGGAGGGCCCGATGCGGCGCCTGACGGAGCTCGGCAAGCTCGGCAGCTACCAGCATGACGGCTACTGGCAGAGCATGGACTCGCTCCGCGACAAGCAGACGCTGGAGGCCCGCTGGGCGGCGGGCGCGCCCTGGAAGCTCTGGGACTAGCTCTTCCGCATGGGGCGCAGCATCAGCTGCGTCGCCTCGGCCGTGCGCGGCAGCCTCAGCATCGCCAGCACGGCATGGGCGACGTCGCCCGGCTGGATCAGCAGTTCAGGCCGGTAGTCGCGGCCTTCCATCTCGAAGATCGCCGCCTGCCGCTCGCTCGCCGTGCGGCCCAGATAGATCGACAGCACCCGCACCCCATGCTCGTTCACCTCGCCGCGCAGGCTGTCGGCGATGGCGCGCATCGCATGCTGCGTGGCGGCGAACTGCCCGACATCGGGCGCCGCATTCAGTCCCTGCGTGGAGTTGATGAAGACGATCTGCCCCTCGACCTCGATCAGGAAGGGCAGCAGGCTCCGAAGCAGCGCGTAGGGTGCGATGACATTGGCCATCATCTGCCGGTGCAGCATCTCGGCCTCGACCGAGCGGCTGTAGAAGCCGGAGCTGAGCACCAGCGTATTGAGCCGCCCTGCCTCGGCGATGCGGGCCTCGATCGCCATGATCGCTTCCGGCGTGGTCAGGTCGCCGGCCAGGACCTCGGCGCCCGTCTCCTCGCGCAGCCGGGCGGCGCGGCCGGCGTCGCGCCCATGCAGAACGATATCGGCCCCGGCCTCGCGCAGGGCGAGGCCGACGGCGCGGCCTATATGGCCTGTGGCACCTGTGACAAGGGCAAGCTCCCCTTTCACCGAGCCATCGCGAGATCTGGTGTGAAGACGAGGGTGCGCCCTTCGATCGCCGTGCCGTCGTCATAGAGCGTCACCACCTCCTCCGGCAGGCGGGAGAGGTCGGAGGCACGCAGGTAGTCGCGCATGGTCGTGCCGGTGGCGCGGGAATCGACATTGGGCGCGCCGCGCCGCGCTGCCGCGTCGCCGCGGTGCACGGTACGGAAGTCGATGCTGTAGCGCGCGAGGCCGCTGGTGTTCGGCACCGTCTCATGCAGCTGCGCGGCGGAGAAGAGGATGACGCCGCCCGGCGGCACCAGCAGGCGCAGGTCGCGCTCGGCGATCTGCTCGGTCAGCTTCGGCTGCTCGCGCGTGTCCTGCTTGACGTGCTGCGCGGCGCTGGCCCGGTTCTTGGTGTTCCACTCGTAGTAATTGTAGATCTCGGAGGTGTTGCCTACCGGCCGCCCGAAATACTCTGGATAGAAGGCAAGGCAGTTGCGCGTCTCGATCTCGAAGATCGGCAGCCACCAATTGATCTGCGAAGGCGGCGCCGAATACCAGGTGTCGCGGTGCGCATGGAAGGCATAGGCGATGCCGGAGGTGAGGTAGTGCGTCGGATAGGCGGAGCGCAGCCGCGGCACGTCGAAATAGGTCTCGTCGACATCGCCGCCGACGCCCTTGATGATCTCGGGCAGCAGCCGCTTGCATTCAGGGTGGTGGATGAAGGCCGGCTTCAGCTTGGCCAGCACCGCGGCGCATTCCTCCATCGACAGCACCTGATCGATGCGGCGCGGGTCATGCGGCGCGAAGGCCTCGGCGATCATGCCGCGGGCCAGCTCCGTCAGCGCCCGGGTCGCCGGCATCGGCGAGTAGATGAAGATGTCGCCGCGATAGAGCGCCTCGCGCCGCTCCTCGTCGCTGCAACGCACATCGTAATGGACGGCGCTCATGCCCGTGCTCTCCCCGGTTCGGCCGAATTATCCGGGGCCGTGGCGCCCTCGGCAAATGGACTTGCCGTGACGAGCAGCCCCGCCGCTTCCGCAGCCGCAGCCGCGGCGCGGATCTCGGCGAATGCCAGGCCGGCCCGCTCGGCCATGTCGAACAGGCTGTGCCGCCCGTCGGCGAGGTTCAGCACCCAGAGCAGCGCCATCTGCCCATAGCCTCGCCCTGCCGCCGCAGGCCCGGTGCCGCCGATCGGCGCATAGAGGCCGCGCCGGCCGAGCTGCGGCTCGCCATGGGGCGCGGTCGAGACCGGCACGTAGTCTTCCTCGAGCACCTCGGCGATGGCGGCAAGGGCGGCGAAGGACCGGGCGAGGTGCTCCGGCCGGACGAAGTCGAGGTTGTCGGCCGAGCTGTGGTATTCCGGGAAGGTCCCGTTCGGCGAGCGCATGAGGCAGCCGACCGGCAGGTCGAAGCCGGGCGAGCAGTATTGCCGCTCGTCATAGCCATAAGGCGAGAAGGGCAGCAGCCGGTTCTCCGGCGATTCGTGCCGCAGCACATGCGCGGCGACGCGGTCGATCATCGCATCGCCGCGGCGCGAGGCCTTGTAGCTGATCGGACCGCCGTCCCCGAGGCAGGTGAGCACCAGCCCATGGGCAATCCGCCCCAGCCGATCGCGGTTCTGCGCCAGCCAGGCAAGCGAGCCGATGGTGCCCGGGATGAACAGGAAGCGCCAGCTCAACCGCCGCCTGCGGCTGCCCAGCAGCCGTGCGAGCTCGAGCCCTAGCGCGATGCCGGAGAGGTTGTCGTTGGCGAGGGACGGGTGGCAGCTGTGGATGGAGACCAGCACCTCCGCCTCGCTTTCGCCCGGCAGCAGGCATTCGCCGAAGGACAGCGAGCCTTGCTTCATATCCGTATCGATATGTACGCGATACGCTTCGTCCTGCAGGCTCTCGCGCAGCCGGTGCGGCAGGCAGAAGCCCCAGCTGTCGCTGTAATAGGCCGTGCGGTAGGGGATGAGCTCCGGCTGGTCCGGGATGCTGTGCAGGTGGCGCTGCAGGTCAGCCAGCGGCAGCACCGCGTCGATGGCGCGACTGTACTGAAGCAAGTGGAGGTTGTGCTCGGCGAAGTCGACGACGGTCGAGCCGTCGAGCCGGCGGATCCAGGCGCTGTGGGGCACCCATTCGCGCGGCACCGTCCAGTCGAGGACCTGCGTGCCGCTCGGCACCTCGCGGATCTCGAGCGGGATGCGCGCGGCGATGTAGCGCAGCGTCTCCCGCAGCCCTGGGCCGGTGATGCTGCGGCAGGTCGGGAAGAGAGCGGCGCAATGCGCGTGCAGCGCCGCGCCGTCCCCGACGGGTCCGTCCTTAACCATCATGTATTACGTCCGTTTCGTTACAACCAGGAGTACCCGGTTTTGCGGCGGCAGCGTAAAGGGTGAAAATAATGTTAGATACGTTTGGCCTGGCGAACCTTTTTCAAGGTGCGGTGAGCGCACGGCGTTGGGAGAACATCCTTCTGCGCATATCTGCAATGTTAACTGGAGACGAGGTAAGGTCCCGGCGATGATGCCCCAGGCCGGTAGGGAGGCAAGAGGCTCGTGAGTACATCGATGATGGCTGCCGTGCCGTGTTGCGCGACGGGGACTTGATACGCATGGACGGCTCCATTTCAGCGCCGGTCGCAGCCACGCTTCGCGCCAATCTCCCTACAGGCCCTGCCTGCCGCTGCTGCGGCGCGCCGCTGCACGAGACCTTCGCCGATCTCGGCCTGACACCGCTGGCGAATTCCTACGTCGTCCCGGCCGACGCGGCGCGGATGGAGCCATTCTACCCGTTGCACGCTCTGGTCTGCTCCGACTGCCGCCTGGTGCAACTTGCGGAGTTTGAAAGCCCGCAGGCGATCTTCTCGGAGTACCGCTACTTCTCCTCGGTCTCCGAGGCCTGGCTCCACCATGCCGAGACCTATGCCGAGCGCATGGTGGCGCGCTTCGGCCTCGGTGCCGGGACGCCGGTGGTCGAGGTTGCTAGTAATGACGGCTACCTGCTGCAGTACTTCGCCCGGCGCGGCATCCCCGTGCTCGGCATCGATCCGGCGGCCAATGTCGCCCGAACCGCCATTGCCCGCGGCATCCCGACCGAGATCACCTTCTTCGGCGCAGCGGCGGCGCAGCGGGTGCGCGCCGCGCATCCGCAGCCGATTCTGATGGTGGCCAACAACGTGCTCGCCCATGTGCCGGACCTGCACGATTTCGTCGAAGGCTTCCGCATCCTGCTCGCCCCGGGCGGGGTCGCCACCCTCGAATTCCCGCATCTTCTGCAGCTGATGCAGCATGGCCAATTCGATACGATCTACCACGAGCATTTCTCCTACATCTCCCTCCTTGTCGCCGAGCGCATCTTCGCGCAGCACCAGCTCACCGTCTTCGACCTTGAGGAGCTGCCGACGCATGGCGGCTCGCTCCGCCTCTTCGTGCGCCACGCGGTGGATGCGGCGAAGGCGGTAACGCCGGCAGTCGAGGCGATGCGGTTGCTGGAGCGCCAATACGGCCTCGAAGGGCCGGCGGCCTATCGCGGGTTTGCCGAGCAGGTGGTCGAGAGCAAGGCTGCGCTGCTGGAATTCCTGCTAGAGGCCCGCCGCCTGGGCCAGCGCGTCGTCGGCTATGGGGCGCCGGCCAAGGGCAACACCCTGCTCAATTACTGCGGCGTGGGTCCGGAGCTGCTGCCCTTCACCGTCGACCGCAGCCTGCACAAGCAGGGCCTGCTGCTGCCCGGCACCCGTATCCCGATCCGCGCGCCGGAAGCGATTCTTGAGGAACGGCCGGATTATGTGCTGATCCTGCCCTGGAACCTTCGCGACGAGATCGCTAATCAGATGGCCGGCATCCGCGCCTGGGGCGGGCGCTTCGTCGTGCCAATCCCGCGCGTCGAGATATTTTAGCAACCGGCGGAGGCCGTTTATGATGTCCAAGGTCTGTGCCGTCGTTCTCACCTACAATCGCCGTGCCCTGCTGGAGGAGTGCCTGCAAGCCGTTGCGGCACAGAGCCACGCCTGCGACCGCATCGTCGTCGTCGACAATGCCAGCTCGGACGGCACTGCGGAGATGGTGGCGGAGCGCTGGGCGGGCCGCGTCGACCTGCATGTGCTGCGCGAGAACATCGGTGCTGCGGGCGGCTTCAATCTCGGCATGCGCCTCGCCTACCAGACGGGCGCCGACTACATCTGGGTCATGGACGACGACGTCCTGCCGGAGCCGGATGCGCTGGCCGCCCTCCTCGTCGCGGGGAAGACGCTGGAGGGGCGGGGGATCAGCCCTGCCTACCTCACTTCCCTCGCCCGCGCCCCGGGCGGCGAGGTCACCAACGTGCCGGAGCTGGACCGTCGCCCCAATGCCCTCGCCTACGAGAACTGGCCGGACCTGCTGAACCACGGCCTGGTGCCGGTGACACGCGCTGCGCTCGTCTCCAACCTCTTCCCCCGGGCGACGCTGACGCGGCACGGCCTGCCCATCGCCGCGATGTTCATCTGGGGGGAGGATTCGGAATTCACCCTGCGTGTCAGCCAGGACCGGCCCGGCTACCTGGTCGGCGCCAGCCGCGCGCTGCATGTGCGCCAGCTCGCGGGGGTGCTCGACATCCGGACCGAGCGCAACCCGGCCCGCATCAACTACCACTTCCACCGCATCCGCAACGACGTCTTCATGAAGCGGCGCTTCGAGGGGCCCCGCGCGGTGGCGCGGCTGATCCGGCGCCAGGTGAAGCTGGCGGTGCAGCTCCTCCGGGAGCAGGAATTCGCCAAGGCGCGCATTGTGCTGCGCGGCCTGGCTGCCGGCCTGTCCTTCAACCCGACGGTCGAGGCGGCGGATGCGCCCTGCACCATAGCCGGTATCCGCCACGTCGCCGACGCATTGCCGGTGCTGGATGAGAAGGCCTTCCCGAAGGACCTGCGCCCGGCGGTCTAGGCGAGGGCCCGTCCGGGCCAGAGTTGGCCCGGCTCCAGCCATGCAGGATGATCAAGGGCTCTGCCCGTCACGGCAGGCGGGGCGTGGAGATCTTACCGCCTTGGCCGGGTTGGGCGGAATTCAGACTGCATGCGCTAGCGCCGGGGGCCTAAGCTCGGTCCCTGCCGGTCATGACGTCGCCATAGGGAGCGTCCTCCGCCAGGATGGCAAGGAGGCGCGCATCGGGCAGGATGAAGCTCGTCGGCCGCCGACGCCATAGCGAAGCGGGTATAGCGGCAATCACCGCCTCAGCGTCCGCCGCTGACCGGCAGCAGCGCGCCCGTGACATAGCCGGAGGACGGGGAGAGCAGCCAGAGCACCGCCTCCGCCACCTCCTCGGCACTGCCGCCGCGGCCCATCGGCACGCCCGCGGCCATGCGGGCGACGCGGTCCGGCAGGCCGGCGGCGGCGTGGATCTCGGTATCGATCAACCCGGGATTGACGGCGTTCACCCGGATGCCCTCCGCGGCCAGTTCCTTCGCAAGGCCGAGGGTCAGCGTATCCACCGCCCCCTTGCTGGCGGCGTAGTGCACCCATTCCCCGCCGCCGCCGAGGCCGGAGGCACGGGAGGAGATGTTAACCATCGCCCCGCCCCGGCCGCCATGGCGCGTCGACATCCGCCGGATCGCCTCGCGGCTGCAGGCGACGAGGCCGAGGAGATTGATGCGCAGCACCTCCTCCCAGACCGCATCCGGCGTCTCGTCCAGCCGCCCGGCCGGGCCGGTGATGCCGGCATTGTTCACCAGCGCATCCAGCCGGCCGAAGCGCCCATCGAGCTCGGCGAAGCAGCGCGCCCGCCCCTGCGCCTCGGCGACATCCGCCTGGAGGGCGACGACGGTGGCGCCCGCCGCCCGCGCCGCCTCGGCCGTTGCCTCGGCCCGGGCCGAATCGGTACGATAGGTGAAGAGGATGTCGTGGCCTTGCGCCGCGCCCAGCCGCACCACGGCGGCGCCGATGCCGCGGCCGCCTCCGGTGACGAGCAGGACAGGGCGGCCGGAGGGGGAGGGTGCGCTCATCCCGCAAGCCTGCCGCCTGATCGCGCCCGGCTCAAGTCACTAGCCAGCCCAGGGCGAGCACGATGCCGATGAGCAGGGCGACCGCGCGCAGGACGTGCAGGATTTCGGCACGCATTCCTTCGGGCCCGGGGCTCCCGCGCGGGGTGGTCCTGGGCTCCGGCTTGGTCCGGCCAACGGCCTTGGCGGCGCTTCGCGTGGCCATGGGAATCCTCCGCGAGATCGGCGACGGGCTGAAGATGCGGGCCACATCACCGCGAGACCGCCAATCCACACGCCAAGCCCGCAAGATTCGTTACGCCACAGGATTGCGCGGACATTCGGGGATGCGGCGGGCGTCCTGGCCGGGGCGGCACGGCTCGGGCAGTCTCCCGGGGACGCATCGAGGGAGGGATCCAGCCATGTTCCGAGACGACCTCTTCGCCGGCCAGCGCGTGCTGGTCACCGGCGGCGCCACCGGCCTCGGCCGCATGATAGCCGAGCGGCTGCTCTCGCTCGGCGCTGCGGTGGAGCTCTGGGGCCGCCGTGGCCCGGTGCTCGCGGAGGCGAGGGCGGCGATGGAGGCGCAGCATCCCGGCCGCGTCGCCACCCGCACCGTCGACATCAAGGACGCCGAGGCAGTGGAGGCCGCGGTCGCCGCCGCCTGGGACGAGGGGCACGGCTACACCCACCTCATCAACAACGCCGCCGGCAATTTCGTCAGCCGGACGGAGGATGTCTCGCCGCGCGGCGTCCGCGCCGTCAGCGACATCGTCTTCCACGGCACGCTCGCGGTGACGCAGGCGGTCGGCAAGCGCTGGATCGCGGCGAGGGATGGCGGCCATGCCGTCGTCTCCATCACCACCACCTGGGGCCGCACCGGCGCGCCCTTCGTCGTGCCCTCCGCCATGTCGAAGGCGGCGATCGACGCGATGACGCGCTCCCTCGCCGTGGAATGGGGCCGCTACGGCATCCGCCTCAACGTCATCGCCCCCGGCACCATCCCGACCGAGGGGATGTATGCCCGCCTCCGCCCCGGCGACAACGACCCGACGGCGAAGGCGGCCGCCAACAACCCGCTGGGCCGCGTCGGCAATGCGGAGGATATCGGCAACCTCGCCGCCTTCCTCCTCGCCCCCTCCTGGATCAATGGCGAGTGCATCGCCCTCGATGGCGGGAGCTGGATGATGAATGGTGGCGGCTTCCGCGACCTCTTCGCCTATGGTGATGCCGAATGGGCCGCGGCGCGGGAGCGCATCGCCGCCCGCAACGCGGCCGACAAGGCCCAGAGGGGAGGCTAGAGATGACGCTTCACGCCTGGCCTGCCCAGCAGCGCGTCCGCCATGGCGAGCCCGTGGCCGAGGCCCTGCCACCCGAGCTCGCGGATTGCGGGCGCGTGGTGCTCGCCACCACCCGGTCGCTGGCCCGCAGCCGCATCGCCGAGGCGACGCGCGCCGCCATCGGGGCCAAGCTCGCCGGCGAATTCGCCACCATGCGCGCCCATTCCCCGGTGGAGGACGTCCTCGCCCTCGCCGCCCTGCTCCGCGAGACGCGGGCCGACCGCGTGGTGGCGCTCGGCGGCGGCAGCGTGATCGACGGCTCGAAGGTCGCCTGTGCCGCGGTCTGGCGCGGCCTCGCCGACCCGGCCGCGCTGCTCGGCCTCGCCACCTCTCGCGGCGCCAATGCCGAGCAATGGGACGAGCCTGGCCTCTCGCCCCGCATCACCGCCGTGCCGACCACCCTTTCGGCCGCGGAATTCGCGCCGCATGCCGGCTTCACCGACATCGCGGCCGGGCGCAAGTACCGCGCGCTGCACTCGATGCAGGTGCCGATCGCCGTGGTGCTCGACCCGGCGGCGACGATGGAGACGCCGGGCGAGCTGCTGCTCTCCTCCGGCATCCGCGCCGTCGACCATGCGGCGGAGCGGCTCTGCGCGCTGGAGCGCGCGGCCTTCTCCGACGCCGTCTCGCGCCAGGCGCTGGAGATGCTGGCCGTGGCGCTGCCCGCCATCCACCGACGGGGCGACGATCTCGAGGCCCGCGCCGCGGCGCAGCAGGCCATGTGGCTCTCCGTCATGGGCGGCTGGGCCGGCGTGCCGGTCGGGGCGAGCCATGGCATTGGCTACCTGCTCGGCGGCGGGCGGGGCGTGCCGCATGGCATCACCTCCTGCCTCGGCCTGCCGGCGGTGATGCAGTGGAACGAGCCGGCCAATGCCGCGCAGCAGCGGGTCGTCGCCGACATCCTCGGCGGCGGCACGGCGTCGGAGGCGCTGCGCCGCTTCATCCGCGGCCTCGGCCTGCCGACGACGCTCGGCGAGGTCGGCGTCGCCGAGGCGGAAATCCCGGCGCTGGCGGCGAAATGGGATGGCGGCCCGCCCATCGCCACCAACCCGCGGAAGGTCAACGGCACGGCGGATGTGGAGGCCATCCTGCGGTTGATGGTGTAGCCGCTCACGTTTGGTTGTGAGCTTCGGGCTTGCGCCGCGCCCGCGCGTGGCGCCAGCATCCTCCGCAACCGGCACCAAGCCGGAGAGGAGGACGCCATGGAATTCGGCTATTTCATGATGCCGTCTCACCCGCCGGAACGCGGGCTGAAGGAAGGGCATGACTTCGACCTGCAGGTACTGCGCTGGCTCGACGAGCTCGGCTTCTCCGAGGCCTGGGTCGGCGAGCACCACACCGCGCCCTGGGAGCCGCACCCCTCCCCCGACCTGCTCATCGCCCAGGCGCTGAAGGAGACGACGCGGCTGCGCATGGGCCCGGGCGGCTTCCTGCTGCCCTACCACCACCCGGCGGAGCTCGCCAACCGCGTCGCCATGCTCGACCACCTCTCGGAGGGGCGGCTCAATTTCGGCATCGCGGCGAGCGGCCTGCCGAGCGACTGGGCGATGTTCAATGTCGACGGCATGTCCGGCACCAACCGCGAGATGACGCGCGAGGCGCTCGACATCATCCTGAAGCTCTGGACGCAGGAGGGGCCCTTCCACCACGACGGCAAGTATTGGAAGGTCGACAAGCCCGACACGATGTTCGGCTTCCTCAAGCCGCACATCAAGCCGCTGCAGGCGCCGCACCCGCCGATCGGCGTCGCCGGGCTCTCCAAGAATTCCGACACGCTGAAGATGGCGGGCGAGCACGGCTTCCTGCCGATGAGCCTCAACCTCAACCCAGGCTATGTGACGAGCCATTGGGACAGCGTCGAGGCCGGCGCCCGCAAGTCCGGCCGCACGCCGAGCCGGCGCGACTGGCGCCTGGTGCGCGAGGTCTTCGTCGCCGATACGGATGAGGAGGCCTGGCGGCTCTCGGTCGGCTCCATGATGGGGCGGATGATGGGCGAGTATTTCCTGCCGCTGCTCTCCAATTTCGGCTTCAAGGAATACCTGAAGCACAGCCCCGAGGTGCCGGACAGCGACGTCACCGTCGAGTACTGCGCCCGCCGCAACTGGCTGGTCGGCTCGCCGAAGACGGTCGCCGAGCGGCTGGAGCAGATCTACGAGGAGGTCGGCGGCTTCGGCCAGCTCCTGGTCTTCGGCTTCGACTACCAGGATAACCCGGCCGCCTGGCGCAACTCGCTCCGCCTGCTGCAGGAGGAGGTGCTGCCGCGTGTCTCCCACCTGACGCCCGCGGCACCCACACCGGCGCTGGCGGCGGCGCAGTAGCTTGCATCGGAGCGGGCGGAGAACCACCTCCAGGGGCATGAAGCCGCTCCTGGTCGCCGCCCTGCTCCTCCCTCTCGCCGCCTGCGGCCCCGGCGGGCTTCAGGCAGGCGGCGAGTATTCCGGCCAGCCCGACACGGTGATCGGCAATACCGAGCGCAACATGGCGACCGGCGCGGTCACCAGCGAAGGTGCCGTCTATGTCCGCCGCCAGGGCTACCTGACGACGCCGGCGGACCGGCTCCGCTACTAGCCCCGGCCGATCCGCGCCAAGGCATGATCCACGGTCACGGGATCGCGGATCATGCGTCAGCCTGTTGTCCTGCCGCATGACTCCAGCCTTCGGCGGTCATGCTCTAGGCTCGCGCCTCACATCCATCATCGAGGGGAAGCAGGCGGCCATGGCGGAGCACTACGACATCCTCGTCCTCGGCGGCGGCAAGGCCGGCAAGACCCTGGCGATGGACCAAGCCAAGGCCGGCCGGCGGGTCGGCATGGTCGAGGTCGGGCTGATCGGCGGGTCCTGCATCAACATCGCCTGCATCCCCAGCAAGGCGCTCATCCGCAGCGCCGAGGTGGCGCATCTGGTGCGCCACGCGGCGGAGTTCGGCACGGAGGCCACGGACGCCGCCACCAGCATGGCCTGCGTCGCCGCGCGCACCGCCGAGGTTGTCGCCGGCATGGTGGAGTTCAACGCCAATGCCTTCCGGGCGAGCGGCCTCGAGCTGCTGCTTGGCTGGGGCCGCTTCGTCGAGCCGCGCGTCATCGAGGTGGACGGACGGGAGGGCGTCCGGCGGGTCACGGGGGAGCGGATCTATCTCGACCTCGGCACCGTGGCGGAGATGCCGCCCGTGCCCGGCCTCGCCGATGCGGCGGCGCTGACCCATGTCGAGGCGCTCGCGCTCGACGTGCTGCCCAGCCGCCTCCTCGTCCTCGGCGGCGGCTATATCGGCCTCGAGATGGGGCAGGCCTTCCGCCGGTTCGGCGCCGAGGTCACCGTCATCGAGCGCGGCGAACGGCTCGCCGGCCGCGAGGATCCGGACGTCTCGGCGGCGCTGCAGGCGCTGCTCGAGGCCGAGGGGGTCGAGCTGGCGCTCGGCGCGCGCGACATGGTGGTGGAAGGCCGCTCCGGCGAGCAGGTCGCCATCCGGCTCGGCGACGGCCGCAGCTTCGAGGGCTCGCACCTGCTGGTCGCGGCGGGGCGGCGGCCGCGGACCGAGGGGATCGGGCTCGAGATCGCCGGCGTCGAGCGCGACGCGCGCGGCTTCATCCGGGTGGACGAGCACCTGCGGACCAGCGCGCCGGGCATCTGGGCCTTCGGCGAGGCGGCAGGCACGCCGATGTTCACCCATGCCGCGCTGGACGACTATCGCGTGGCGAAGAGCGGCATCCAGGGCGGCGGCCGCAGCACCGCCGACCGGATGATCCCCTATTGCGTCTTCACCGACCCGGAGCTGGCCCGCATCGGCCTCGACGAGGCCGAGGCGCGCCGCCGCGGCATCGCCTACCGCCTCGCCACCCTGCCGATGGGTGTGGTGCCGCGGGCGCGCACCCTCTCGCAGCGCCGCGGCTTCATGAAGGCGCTGGTCGCGGCGGAGGATGACCGCATCCTCGGCTTCACCATGCTCGGCGCCGCAGCGGGCGAAGTGATGAGCGTGGTGCAGATGGCGATGCTCGGGGGGCTGCCCTACACCGCGCTGCGCGACGGCATCCTGGCGCATCCGACGCTCGCGGAGGGGCTGAACATGCTCTTCGCCAACCTCCGCGCGCCCGCGGCCTGAGCTCAGGCGAAGCGCTCCACCGCGAAGGGCGCCAGGTCGAGATTGGGCGCCGGCCCCAGCATGGCCTGCGCCAGCACCGCGCCGGTCGGCGCCGATCCCGTGAGCCCCAGATGCCCATGGCCGAAGGCGCACCACAGCCCCGGCCAGCGCCGCACCGGGCTGATCACCGGCAGGCTGTCCGGCAGGCAGGGGCGGTGGCCCATCCAGAACCCCTCGGCGCCCTCCACCCGCGCCTGGGGGAAGGCCATGCGCAGGTCGCGCAGCAGCAGCTCCGCCCGGCGCGGCGTCGGCGGATGGTCGAGCCCGCCGAATTCCACCGTGCCGGCGATGCGCAGCCCCTCCTCCATCGGCGAGATGAAGGCCTTGCGGTCCGCCGGGATCACCGGCCGCTGCAGCGAGATGCCGGCATCCGCCAGCATGACGTGGTAGCCGCGCTGGCTCTCCAGGGGCACGCGGATGCCGAGCGGCGCCAGCAGCCGCGCCGACCAGGCGCCGGCCGCCAGCACCACCGCATCCGCCGCGACCGGGCCCGCGGCGGTGGCGACGCCCGTCACCCGCCCCTCCCCCGTGGTGATCGCCTGCACCGTCTCCTGCCGGATCGCGCCGCCCAGCCGCTCGATGCCGCGCGCCACCACCTCCGCCTGGCGGCGCGGGTTGAGGCTGCTGCCCTGGTCGGGGATGAAGACGCCGAGCGCGTAGTCGCCCCGCATGTCGGGCTCCAACTCGCGGATCGCCTCGGCGCCCTCGAGGAATTCGAGACGCATCCCGTGCTGTTGGCGCAGCGCCCAGCCCGCCGCGTCCTTCGCGTAATGCGCGCGGTCCCGGTAGAGGTAGAGCTGCCCGGTCTCCCGGATGAGGTCGAGCGCGCCCTCCTCGGCGAGGATGCGCCGGTGCTGCTCCATGGCGCCGAAGAGCAGGCCGGAGAGCGCCTCGGCGATGGCGGCGACGCGGGCCGGGCGGGCGTTGGCGACGAAGCGCGCGAGCCAGGGCGCCGCCCGCAGCGCGTAGCGGGCGGGGAGGTGCAACGCCCCCTCCGGGTCGAGCAGCATCCCCGGCACCTGCCGCAGCACGCCGGGCATGGCGAGCGGCGCGACCGAGCCGGCGCTGAGCGCCCCCGCATTGCCGGAGGAGGCACCGCCGCCGGGCGGCCCGCCATCCAGCACCGTCACCGCCGCGCCGCCGCGCGCGAGGTGCCAGGCCGTGCAGAGGCCGACGATGCCGGCGCCGATGACGATGATTCGCATGGGCCGAGCCTCCGCCCTGAGCCGTCGCCGCGCAACCCGCTGCTCGCCATTCCGGGCACAGCCGAACCGGGTGAAGGGTCAGGACAGGTGGATTGCGGGCGATGCTGCGCCGAGGATTGGTGGAGTTGGCCCTGTTGCTGCCGCTCTGCCTTGCCCGGGCGGAGGAAGCGGCAGTTCCGCCTAAGGTCCTCGATTTTATACCCGTGCCGGCCTGCCCCGCCGCGCCGGCGGCGGGCGCATGCGGATGGTCGTCATTGACGAGCGCCCGCACGAGGCCGAGCGCCATCGTCTGCCGCGCGACGTGCCGCTGCGGCGCTGGCTCGCCCGCCACGGCGCCGATTGCGGCCCGGTCTGGAACCGGGTCGCGGCGCCGTCGCTCGGCCTGTGGCTGGAGCCCTAGCCCTCGCGCGTCTCGAACCGGTAGACCTTGCTGACGATGCGCCAGCCCTCGCCCGTCCGGTTGAGCACGAGGTAGTCGGTGAAGTAGCGCGGCGGCAGCTGGCAGGCGACCTTCACGAAGGCGGTCTCCGGCCCGCTGATATCCATCATCAGGATCCGGTCGTCGCGGGCGAGGCCGCGGCTCGCCGCCGAGGGGCGGTTCCGCACCATCTCGAACCAGGCCTCCCGGGGGAGGTCCTCCACGCCGCCATCCTTCGCCCAGTAAAGGTGCGAGACGGGGTGGAAGGCGGCGGCCAGCTTCTCCACGCTGCCCTCGTAGAGCCCGTCGAAGTAGGTCTGGATCACCGCCTCGATCTCGGCGACGGCGCTGGCCGCCGTGGGTTTTCCGCCTGCGTCCGGCATGGGATGCTCCTCCTCGAACGGCACGAGCCTAACCGAGGAGGAGCACTCACCGCCATGGCCCATCCGAGCCTGAAGGCCGCCTTCGAGGCGGGACGCTTCGTCGTCGCCCCCGGCATCTTCGACATGATCTCGGCGAAAGTAGCGGATGGGATGGGCTTCACCAGCCTCTATGTCACCGGCTTCGGCACGGTCGCCAGCCATCTCGGCGTCGCCGATGCGGGCATCGCCACCTATACCGACATGGTCGGGCGCGTCGGCGCCTTCGCCCGCGGCTGCCGCACGCCGGTCGTGGCCGATGCCGATACGGGCTATGGCGGCCTGCTGAACGTCCGCCACACGGTGATGGGCTACGAGGCGGCGGGCGTCACCGGCATTCAGCTCGAGGACCAGGAGATGCCGAAGAAATGCGGCCACACGCCGGGCCGCCGCGTCATCCCCGCCGAGGAGATGGTGCTGAAGATCAAGGTCGCGGCCGAGGCGCGGCGGGACCCGAACATGCTCATCGTGGCGCGGACGGATGCGCGGACGACGCTCGGCCTCGAGGAGGCGATCCGGCGCGGGCAGGCCTATGCCGAGGCCGGGGCCGACGTGATCTTCATCGAGAGCCCGGAGAGCGAGGCGGAGATGCAGGCGATCGGGAAGGCGATCAGGAAGCCGCTGCTCGCCAACATGGTCGAGGGCGGGCGGACGCCGATCCTCCCAGCGAAGCGCCTCGCCGAGATCGGCTATGCCATGGCGATCTATCCGGCGGTCGGCTTCCTCGCGGTCGCGGCGGCGCTGGAGCGGGTCTATGGCCACCTCAAGGAGCAGGGCGACAGCCATGCGCTGCCTGGCTCCGAAAGCTACGGCTTCGGCCGCATCTGCGAGCTGATGGGCTTCCCCGAGGTGTGGGAGTTCGACAAGAAGTGGGCGCAGCCGGAGGGGAAGTGATGTTCGAGCATGTGAAAGCCCTCGTCTTCGACGTCTTCGGCACCGTCGTCGACTGGCGCGAGGGCATCGCGCGGGAGGCGGGGCCCTTCCTCGCGCGGATCGGGCGGGGCGACATCGACCCGCACGCCTTCGCCGATGCCTGGCGGGCGCGCTACCAGCCGGCGATGGAGGAGATCCGCAGCGGCAGGCGGGGCTTCACCCGGCTCGACGTGCTGCACCGGGAGAACCTGGAGCAGGTGCTGGAGGCGCATGGCATCGCGCCGGCCGAGATCGGCGAGGCGGCGCTCGACGCGCTGAACCATGCCTGGCACCGGCTCGACCCCTGGCCGGAGGCGGTGGCGGGGCTCACCCGGTTGAAGCGGCGCTTCATCATCGCGCCGCTCTCCAACGGCAACATCGCGCTGATGACCAACATGGCGAAGCGCGCCGGCATCCCCTGGGACGCCATCCTCGGCGCCGAGGTGGCGCAGGCCTACAAGCCGGACCCGCTGGCCTATCTGCGGACGGCCGAGGTGCTCGGCATCCGGCCGGCAGAGCTCTGCCTGGTCGCGGCGCATAATGGCGACCTGCGTGCGGCGCGGGCGGCGGGGCTCGCCACCGCCTTCGTGCCGCGGCCGACGGAGCATGGACCGGGGCAGACGGGCGACCTGGCGCCTGGCGAGGCCTGGGACGTGGTCGCGCGGGACTTCCAGGACCTGGCGCACCGGCTGGGCGTCTGAGCAGGATCCGCAGGGCGCGGACAAAATCCCCTCCGGCGCGTCCGGGCAGGCCTTGGACGGGCGCGGAGGGATGGGCGCAGCTCCGGGGTTTATAGGACTGTCATCCTATTCGTTCCGAATCCGGAAGGTAAGGCGGAAGTTCCCCGGTATCCGCCAGCGCCCTTCCGCCTGAACCCGTCAGCGCGTGCCGGCGCGGCCGGGCTGGTTGCCGCTGCCGACGCCGCCGGCGCCGCCGGGCTGCACGGGCGTTGGCACCCCACCGCCGGTCGACATGCTGTTCACCGAGCCGGTGGGCGAGGCAGCGGTGGGAGCCAGGGGCTCGCCGGCCGGCCGGCCACCGGAATTCGAGCAGGCTCCGAGTGCTGCGGCCAACGCCGCGATCCCCAACAACTTGACGATCATGAACCCCTCCTTGCTGTCGGACGACGCTGACGTAACCGAGACGGCGCAGGAAAGTTCCGCCCGCCTATCCCGCGGTCCGCACCTGCGGCACCATCGCCCGCATCCCCGCCGGGAAGAGCGGGCCGCCATAGCCGGCCTCGACCGGGATGCGGAGCATCTTCCGGCCCTCGGCATCCACCTCCAGCACCGGCTGGACCGTGACGACGGGGCGGCCGGCGGCACGCGACAGCGCATCGCCCAGGCTCTGTGCCTCGGCCAGGCGGAGGAGGTTTAGCCGGGTCGGGAAGAGCAGGGTGCGCTGGCCAGCCTCCGCCTCGGCCAGGGCCTGGGACGGGGAGATCCAGACGCTGTCCACCCCCTCATGCCCGTCATGCGTCGCCTCGTGGCCGCCAGGGGCGGGAGCGAGGAAGAAATGGGTGTCGAAGCGCTTGGAGAGGTCGGCGGGCGTGACCCAATGGGCGAAGGGGACCAGCACGTCGATGTCCGGACGCAGACCCTCGGCCTGGAGCAAGGCAGCGAAGCCGCTTCTCCCGGCATTCAGCGCCTCGCGGTGCGCGAGGGCGATGGCGGCGCCCTGGGCGGGGTCCAGCGCCGCGCCAGATTCGGTGCGGGCGAGGAGCAGGCCACTCTCCTCGAAGGCCTCGCGGATGGCGGCGACGCGGAAGGCGGCGAGCGGGTCCGTGCTGCCGAGGCCGGCGGCAATTTCCGCATCGGCCGCATCGACGCTGCCGCCGGGGAAGACCAGGGCGCCGGCGGCGAATTCGATCTCGCGGTGGCGGACGACCATGAAGGTCTCGGGGCCGGAGGGGCCGTCGCGCAGCAGCAGGACGGTGGCGGCGGGGCGCGCGGGGACGGGTTCGGGCAAGCGGGCTACTCCGTGCGGATGCCGGCGGCCTGGATGAGCGGGGCCCAGCGGGCATGCTCGGCCTGGAGGAAGGCGGCGAAGTCGGCGGGGCTGCCGCCGACGATCTGCGAGGCCTGGGTCTGCTCGATCACCCGGGCGACCTCGGGCTGGCGAAGGGCGGCGTTGAAGATGCCGTTGGCGGCCTCGACGAGCGGCTCGGGCAGGCCGGCCGGCGCCATGATGCCGTGCCAGCCCTGCGCCTCGAAGCCGGCGAGCGCGGGGCCGCCGGCCTCGGCGATGGTCGGGACATCGGGCAGGAAGGGGTGGCGCTGCCGCCCGGCCACGGCGAGCGGCCGCAGCTTGCCCTCGCGGATGAAGGGCAGGCTCGTCGAGACGGTGATGATGCTGCTGCTGGTCTCGCTGGCGAGCAGGCTGCGGGCGACCTCGGCGCCGCTGCGATAGGGAACGGGCGTCATGGCGATGCCGGTGCGGCGCAGCAGCAGCTCCTGCGCCAGGTGGCCGACATACCCGATGCCGGGATGGGCATAGACCATGTCGCCGCGGCGGCGGGCGAGGTCGAGGAAGGATGGGAGGTCGGCCGCGGGCAGGCTGGCGGGGACCAGCAGGACGAGCGGCAGGTTGATCAGGTGGCAGATCGGGGTGAAGGCGCGCATCGGGTCGTAGCCGAGGCTCGGCTGCAGCTCCCGCCCGATGGCGTTGGGGGCGAGGTCGGCCATCATCAGCGTGCTGCCGTCGGGGCGGGCCTGGGCGACGACGGCGCCGGCGATGGTGCCGCCGGCGCCGGCGCGGTTCTCCACCACCAGGGTCTGGCCGTTGGCAAGCCCCGGGAAGGCATTGGCGACGGTGCGGGAGAGGGTGTCGATCGCGCCGCCGGCGCCGAAGGGGACGATGAGGCGCACCGGACGGTCCGGCCAGGGCGTGGCCGGCTGCGCGCGGGCGAGCATGGGCAGGGCGAGGCCGCCCAGGAGCGTGCGTCGGTGCAGCGCATGGGGCGCTTGCGGCATGGGCGTGACCTCCCCGATCATGGCGCCGGGCAGGGTGCCGCCGGGGCGCAGCGGACGCAACCGCTGGCGGAATCGGGACGATGGAATATGATTCAGCTCCGGTTTGAGAGGAGAAGACGACCCGCATGACTTGGTCCATCGTCGCGCATGATCCGGCGACCGGCGCCTTCGCCGTGGCCGTGACGACCTGCGCCTTCGCGGTCGGGGCGAGCTGCCCCTTCGTGCGCTCGGGCGTGGGCGCCGTCTCCACCCAATCGATGACCAACCGCTATCTCGGGCCGGCGGTGCTGGACGGGATGGCACGCGGCCTGTCGCCGACCGCGGCGATTGAAAGCGCCCTGGCCGGGGATGAGGGGCGCGGCATCCGGCAGATCCATGCCGTCGACCGGCATGGGCGGAGCGCGGCCTGGACCGGGCAGAATTGCGTCGAGTGGTGCGGCGACCGGCCGGGGCAGGGCTTCTCCGTGGCCGGCAACATGCTGGCCGGCGAGGCGGTGCTGGCGGATACGGTGGCGGCCTTCGTCACCCGCGACGACCTGCCGCTGCCGGAGCGGCTGGTGGCGGCGCTCGAGGCCGGGGATGCGGTGGGGGGCGACAGGCGCGGGCGGCAATCGGCGGCGCTGCTGCTGACGACGACGGAGGACTTCCCCGACATCAACCTCCGGGTCGACGACCATTCGGAGCCGCTGGGCGAGCTCGGGCGCCTGCTCGGCATCTGGCGGCGGGAGCGGGAGCCGGGGCTCCGCGACCAGCCGCGCAAGGCGAACCCGTCGGGCTGGATCGACCTGGATGCGATCGAGGCCAACTGGCGGCGGAAGGGCTCGACCCTGCGGTTCCGGCGCTAGGGCATGGTCCGCGACCACTGGATTGCGGATCCAGCTCCAGCCTGTTGCTTCGTCGCATGATTCACGCCTCCGGCGATCATGCCCTGGGCCAGCGGGGCATGCCGGGGCAGCAGGTCTACTTCGTCACCCACCCCGATGTGCTGATCGACCCGGCGGTGCCGGTGCCGGACTGGCCACTCTCGCCCCGGGGGCGGGAGCGCATGTTCCGGGCGCTCGCCCTGCCCTGGGTCGCCGGCCTGGGCGCTGTCTGGTGCAGCGCGGAACGCAAGGCGCGGGACGCGGCGGCGATCCTGGCCGGGCATCGCGGGCTTCCGGTCGAGGTGCTGGCGGAGCTCGGCGAGAATGACCGCTCGGCCACCGGCTACCTGCCGCGGCCGGAGTTCGAGGCGGTGGCCGACCGGTTCTTCGCCCATCCCGAGGAAAGCATCCGCGGCTGGGAACGGGCGGCGAATGCGCAGAACCGGATCATCGGCGCGGTCGAGCGGGTGGTGACGGCCTCGGCGGGCTGCGGCGGCGACATCGCCATCCTGGCGCATGGCGGGGTCGGGGCGCTGCTGCTGGCCCGGCTGCGCGGCGAGCCGATCAGCCGGCGGCACGACCAGCCGCCCGGCCAGGGCGGCCATTACTTCGTCTTCGCGGCCGCGACGGGGCGGCTGCGGCAGGGCTGGATCGCCATCGACCCTCCAACCCCTGCCCCGGGCTAGCCGCCGAGCGCGGCCTTCACCAGCGGGCCGGCCTTGGCCATGTCGAGGCTGGCGGCATGCTTCGCCCGCAGCACGGCCATCACCTTGCCCATCTCCTTGACGGAGGTGGCGCCCGCCTCGACGATGGCGGCCTGCACGGCGGCCTGCATCGCCGCCTCGTCCATCTGCTGGGGGAGGAAGCCCTCGATGACGGCGATTTCCGCCTCCTCCTTCTCGGCGAGCTCGGGGCGGTTGCCCTGGCGGTAGAGCTCCACGCTCTCGCGCCGGCTCTTCGCCATGCCGCGGAGCATGGCGGTGATCTGATCGTCCGGGACCTTGTCGACGCCTGAAGGGCGGGCGGCGATGTCGACGTCCTTCAGCTTCGCCAGGATCATGCGGAGGGTGGAGGTGCGGGCCGTGTCCTTGGCGAGCATCGAGGCCTTGAGGGACTCGGTGAAGCGGCTGCGCAGATCCTCGGCCATGGAAATGTCTCCGACTCTAGGGGATGGGGGCTGTAGCATGGGGCAGGAGGGAGATGGGAATGGGAAGTTTTTTCCCAAAGCTCGCCTCCGGCTTGAAATGGGAAGTCCCTTCCCGCATGTTCCGGCCATGCGGACCGTCGAAGAGATCATCGCCCAACTTGGCGGCCCGGAGGCCGCCGCGGCGCGTTGCGGCATCGGCACCGAGGCGGTGCGGAAGTGGCGGCAGGCGCGGGCCATCCCTGCCCGCCATTGGCCGGCCATCCTCGCCGCCACCGGCCTCGCCCTCGCCGACATGCCGGGCACCCCTGAACCCCGTGCGGAGACAGCCATGACCGAGACCGTTCCCGAAGGCGCGACTGCCTGCCTGGTGCTGGCCGACGGCAGCGTCCTCTGGGGTCGAGGCTTCGGGGCGACCACGGCGCCGGGGGCGGCGCCGGTGGCCGAGGTCTGCTTCAACACCGGCATGACGGGGTATCAGGAGACGCTGACCGACCCTTCCTATGCTGGGCAGATCATCACCTTCACCTTCCCGCATATCGGCAATGTCGGCGCCAACCCCGAGGATATCGAGGCGGTGACGCCGGCGGCGCGCGGCCTCGTCGTCAAGCAGGACCTGACGGAGCCGGCCAATTACCGCGCGACGCGGCATCTAGACGACTGGCTGAAATCCTTCGGCATCCCGGGCATCGCAGGGGTGGATACGCGGGCGCTGACCATCCGCATCCGCGACGGCGGCGCGCCGAACGGGGTGCTGTGCTTCCCGGCCGATGGGCGCTTCGACCTCACAGCGCTCAGGGCGCAGGCCACTGCCTGGCCGGGGCTCGAGGGGATGGACCTCGCCCGCGAGGTTTCCTGCCGGCAGTCCTACCAGTGGGACGAGACCACCTGGGCCTGGCCCGAGGGCTTCGGCCGGCAGACGGCGGCGAAGCACAAGGTCGTCGCCGTGGATTACGGGGCGAAGCGGAACATCCTGCGCTGCCTTGCCTCGGCCGGGCTCGACGTGACGGTGGTGCCGGCGACGGCGACGGCGGAGGAGATCCTGCGGCACGGGCCGGACGGCGTCTTCCTCTCCAACGGCCCTGGCGACCCGGCGGCGACCGCCGAATACGCCGTGCCGGCGATCCAGGGCGTGCTGGAGAAGCGGGTGCCCATCTTCGGCATCTGCCTCGGGCACCAGCTGCTCGGCCTGGCGCTGGGGGGCAGGACCTACAAGCTCGACCGCGGCCATCGCGGCGCCAACCAGCCGGTGAAGGACCTGGCCACCGGGCGGGTCGAGATCACCAGCCAGAACCATGGCTTCGCGGTGGACGACAAGAGCCTGCCCGAGGCGGTGAAGGTCACGCACATCTCGCTCTTCGACAACTCGAACGAGGGGCTGATGGCGACCGATCGCCCGGCCTTCTCGGTGCAGTATCATCCGGAAGCCTCGCCGGGGCCGACGGACAGCCACCACCTGTTCCATCGCTTCGTCGAGCTGATCGAGAAGCACAAGGGAGGGGCATGATGTTCGACCTCAAGGGCCGCACCGGACTGGTGACCGGCGGGAATGGCGGGATCGGCCTCGGCTTCGCGCGGGGGCTGGCGAAGGCCGGCGCCCAGGTGATGGTCGCCGGGCGCAATGCCGAGAAGAACGCGGCGGCGGTTGCCGAGCTCAAGGCGCTCGGCGCTGAGGCGGATGCGGTCATCGTCGACGTGACCGACGGCGCCAGCATCGAGGCGATGGTGGTGGCGACCGCCGAGCGCTTCGGCGGCATCGACATCCTGGTCAACAATGCCGGGACCAATATCCGCAACCGGCCGGAAGTCTATGCCGAGGCCGACTGGCACACGGTGATCGACACCAACCTGACCAGCGCCTACCTCGCCTCCAAGGCGGCCTATCCGCATCTCAAGGCGAGCGGGCATGGGCGGGTGATCAACAACGGGTCGATGCTGTCGATCTTCGGCCTGCCCTTCCACATCGCCTATGCGGCGTCGAAGGGCGGCGTGGTGCAGTTCACCAAGTCGCTCGCCGTCGCCTGGGCGGCGGATGGGATCACGGTGAATGCCGTGCTGCCCGGGTGGATCGACACCGACCTGACGCGCAAGGCTAGGTGCGACATGCCGGGGCTGAACGACAACGTGCTCGCGCGGACGCCGAAGGGGCGCTGGGGCACGATGGAGGATTTCGAGGGGCTGGCGGCCTTCCTCGGCAGCGATGCGAGCGGCTTCATCACCGGCGTGGCGATCCCGGTCGATGGCGGGTTCTCGGTGCAGGGCTGAGCCTTGCCCTCCGCCGACACCCTCCTCGTCTTCGCCGCGCTCTCCCTCGGCCTCGCGGTGACGCCGGGGCCGAACATGCTCTACCTCGTCTCGCGCTCGCTGGCGCAGGGGACGGGGGCGGGGATGGTCTCGCTGGCCGGGTGCCAGGCGGGGTCACTCGCCATCATGCTCTGCGCGGCGGCAGGGATCACGGCGGCGCTGCTCGCCATCCCCTATGCCTGGGACGTGCTGCGGCTTGGCGGCGCGGCCTATCTGCTCTGGCTCGCCTGGCAGAGCGTCAGGCCGGGCGGGCAGCCGGTCTTCGCGCCGAAGGCGATGCCGCGGGAGCCGGCGACGAGGCTCTTCTCCGTCGGCTTCGCCACGGCGGCGCTCAACCCGAAGGTGGCGCTCTTCTACATGGCGGTGCTGCCGCCCTTCATCGACCCGGGCCGGGGGGATGCCTTCGCCCAGGCGGCGGTGCTCGGGGTGGTGCAGGTGCTGATCTGCGCGGGCTGCGATGCGCTGCTGGTCTCGGGCGCCGCGGGCGTCGCGCGCTTCCTCGGCACGCGGCCGGGCTGGATGGCGGTGCAGCGCTGGGTGCTCGGCGCGGCGCTCGGGCTGCTCGCCGTCAAACTGGTGAGCGAGGGTCATAAGGCATGACACTCTTCCTCATCGCACTCGCCGCCCTGTCCTGGACGGGGCTGAGCCTCGCCGTGCTGGCGATGGTGCTGCGGCGCATCGGCACGGCGCGGCAGGCGGCCTGGCGGGCCTTCGGCATCGGCCTCGTCGTCAACAGCATCTCCGCCTGGTACGCCTCGCCCGGCGAGCCGATCGCGGCCGTCATCCTCATCATCCTCTGCCACCTGCTGCTGCTGCCGGCGCTGCTGATCGCGGCGCGGCGGGAGGAGATGCGGTGACGCGGCGCCTCCTTCTCCTGCTCGGCCTCGCCGGCTGCGCGGTGAACCCGACGCCCGAGCAGATCCGCGCGCAATGCGAGGCGGAGCGCACGCGGCGCGGCATCCGGCGGTTGCTGCCGCCCGAGACGCGCGACCGCCCCGAATGCCTGCCGCCCACCGCGGCCCCGAACTGACGGATACCCGACCCATGCCGAAGCGCACCGACATTCAGTCCATCCTCATCCTCGGCGCCGGGCCGATCGTCATCGGCCAGGCGGCGGAGTTCGACTATTCCGGCGCGCAGGCCTGCAAGGCGCTCAAGGCGGAGGGCTATCGCGTCATCCTGGTGAACTCCAACCCGGCGACGATCATGACCGACCCGGGGCTGGCGGACGCCACCTATATCGAGCCGATCACGGTCGAGATGGTCGAGAAGATCATCGCCAAGGAGCGGCCGGATGCGCTGCTGCCGACCATGGGAGGGCAGACGGCGCTCAACACCGCCCTCAAGCTCGCCGAGGCCGGCGTCCTCGAGAAGCATGGCTGCGAGCTGATCGGTGCCAAGGCAGAGGTCATCGACAAGGCGGAGGACCGGCTGAAATTCCGTGACGCGATGACCAAGATCGGCATCGAGAGCCCGCGCTCGGCGATAGCCCATACGATGGAGGAGGCGCGGGCGGCGCTCGACCTCGTCAAGCTGCCCTGCGTCATCCGCCCCTCCTTCACCCTGGGCGGCACGGGCGGCGGCATCGCCTACAACCGCGAGGAGTTCGAGCAGATCGTGGCCGCCGGCCTGGATGCCTCGATGACCAACGAGGTGCTGGTCGAGGAGAGCGTCCTCGGCTGGAAGGAGTTCGAGATGGAGGTGGTTCGCGACAAGGCGGACAACTGCATCATCATCTGCTCCATCGAGAACCTCGACGCGATGGGCGTGCATACTGGCGATTCCGTGACCATCGCCCCGGCGCTGACGCTCACCGACAAGGAATACCAGCGGATGCGCGATGCGAGCATCGCCTGCCTCCGCGAGATCGGCGTCGATACCGGCGGGTCGAACGTGCAGTTCGGCATCAACCCGGCCGACGGGCGCATGGTGGTGATCGAGATGAACCCGCGCGTCAGCCGCTCCTCGGCGCTGGCCTCGAAAGCGACGGGCTTCCCGATCGCCAAGGTCGCGGCCAAGCTCGCCGTCGGCTACACGCTGGACGAGCTGAAGAACGACATCACCATGGTGACGCCGGCCTCCTTCGAGCCGACGATCGACTATGTCGTGGTGAAGATCCCGCGCTTCACCTTCGAGAAATTCCCCGGCACGCCGGCGACGCTTACCACCAGCATGAAGTCGGTCGGCGAGGCGATGGCGATCGGGCGGAGCTTCACCGAAGCCCTGCAGAAGGGGCTGCGCAGCCTCGAGACGGGCCTGTCCGGCCTCGATGAGATCGCCGCCCCCGGCGACGGCAGCGCGGAGGCCTTTCATGCGGCGCTGGCGACGCCGAGGCCAGACCGCATCGTCATAGCGGCGCAGGCGATGCGGGCCGGCGTCTCGCTGGCCGAGATCGCCGAGGCCAGTAAATTCGATCCCTGGTTCCTGCGCGAGGTGGAGAAGGTCGTCGCCGCCGAGCGGCGGGTGAAAGCCGAGGGACTGCCGAGGACGGCGACCGGGTTGCGCGCGCTGAAGGCGCTCGGCTTCTCCGACAAGCAGCTCGGCCGGCTCACCGGACAGGGCGAGGCGGCGGTGGAGGCGCATCGGCTGAAGCTCGGCGTCACGCCCGTCTTCAAGCGGATCGACACCTGCGCGGCGGAATTCGCCTCTGACACTCCTTATATGTACTCGACCTATGAGGGCGGGTTTGGGGTACCGGACTGCGAGAGCCGGCCGACGGACCGCCAGAAGGTCGTCATCCTCGGCGGCGGGCCGAACCGGATCGGCCAGGGCATCGAGTTCGACTATTGCTGCGTCCATGCCTGCTATGCGCTGAAGGAAGCGGGCTTCGAGACCATCATGGTCAACTGCAACCCGGAGACGGTCTCGACCGACTACGACACCTCCGACCGGCTCTATTTCGAGCCGCTGACCGGCGAGGACGTGATCTCCCTCATCCGCAAGGAGCAGGAGCGGGGCACGCTGCTCGGCTGCATCGTGCAGTATGGCGGGCAGACGCCGCTGAAGCTGAGCCAGGCGCTGCACAAGGCGGGCATCCCGATTCTCGGCACCTCGGCGGAGGCGATCGACATCGCCGAGGACCGGGAGCGCTTCCAGCACCTGCTGAAGGGCCTCGGCCTGCGCCAACCGCAGAACGGCACGGCGCGGACGCTCGACGAGGCGGCGCGCCAGGCGGAGCGGATCGGCTATCCCGTCGTCGTCCGGCCGAGCTACGTGCTCGGCGGACGGGCGATGGAGATCGCCTGGAACCGCGAGCAGCTCATGCGCTTCGGCCAGGAGGCGGTGAAGGTCTCGGGGGAGAACCCGATCCTCATCGACCAGTATCTCGCCGACGCGATCGAGGTCGATGTGGACTGCATCGCCGACGAGGATGGCGCGGTCTATGTCGCCGGCGTCATGGAGCATATCGAGGAGGCGGGCATCCATTCGGGCGACAGCGCCTGCTCGCTGCCGCCCTATTCGCTCCCCCCCGCCATCGTCACCGAGCTCAAGGCCGAGACCGAGGCGATGGCCAAGGCCCTCAAGGTCAAGGGGCTGATGAACGTCCAGTATGCGGTGAAGGACGGGGAGATCTTCGTCCTCGAGGTCAACCCCCGCGCCTCGCGCACCGTACCCTTCGTCGCCAAGGCGACGGGCGTGCCGGTCGCCAAGATCGGCGCTCTCGTCATGGCCGGGCGGCGGCTCGGCGAGTTCGACCTGGATGACAGCGCCGTCAACCGGCATGTGGCGGTGAAGGAGGCGGTCTTCCCCTTCAACCGCTTCCCGCAGGTGGACGTGATCCTCGGGCCGGAGATGAAGTCGACCGGCGAGGTGATGGGGCTCGATGCCAGCTTCGAGCGAGCCTTCGCCAAGGCGCAGCTCGGCGCCGGCGTGAAGCTGCCGCTGGCCGGCACCGCCTTCATCTCGGTGAAGGAGAGCGACAAGCCGGCCGCGGTGGTCCTCGCCCGGCGGCTGATCGACATGGGCTTCGTCGTGGTGGCGACGCGGGGCACGGCGGCCCGCATCCGGGATGCCGGCCTGGCCTGCGAGATCATCAACAAGGTGCTGGAGGGGCGGCCGCATTGCGTGGATGCGATCAAGTCCGGCGACATCCAGCTCGTCATCAACACGACGGGCGGCGGGCAGTCGGTGGCGGACAGCTTCGACATCCGCCGCTCGGCGCTGACCCAGGGCGTGCCGCACTACACGACCGCGGCAGGGGCCCGGGCGGCGGTGCATGCCATCGCGGCGCTCCGGGCCGGAACCCTTGATGTGGCTCCCTTGCAGGCCTACTTTCACCGCTCGTTCTGATCCCGGGCCCGGGTTCCGGCGGACCTCGCGGGGTTTACCTCGCGGGGCGGAACCCCAGGCCCGGTTTCCGTGTTCCCACTCGCCAACCCGTGCCGCAACCGCAAGGGTGGCGCGTCGGGGATGGCTTTTTTTGGTCGCGTTTGCGGTGGCGGACCGCGCACACTCCGCTTCGATACGCTCAAGGGAAGGGCTAGCCGTGCAGAAGTTCCCCATGACCGCGGAAGGTCTGGCGAAGCTGGAAGAAGAGCTGAAGGTCCTCCGGTCCGAGGAGCGGCCGGCGGTGATCCGCGCGATCGCCGAGGCCCGGGCGCATGGCGACCTTTCCGAGAATGCCGAGTACCATGCGGCGCGCGAGCGGCAGTCCTTCATCGAGGGCCGGATCGCCGAGCTCGAGACCATCATTCCCGCGGCCGAGGTGATCGACGTCTCCAAGCTCTCCGGCGACCAGGTGAAGTTCGGCGCCCGCGTCACCGTCGTCGACGAGGAGACGGAGGAGCAGAAGACCTACCGCATCGTCGGCGCCTATGAGGCGGACATGAAGGTGAACTCCATCTCCATCTCCTCCCCCCTTGCCAAGGCGCTGATCGGCAAGAAGGTCGGCGACAGCGTCGAGGTGCCGGCGCCGGGTGGCGCCCGCGCCTATGAGATCACCGCCGTCGCTTTCCGCTGACGCCAAAGGTGCTCGACCAGCAGGTCGGCCTGGCCGAGGTCCGGGCCGCGGCGGCGCGCATCAGTGGCGCCGTGCTGCGGACGCCGACCGTCGAGGTCGATGCGGTCTCCCGCGCCGCAGGGGCTCGGGTCTTCCTCAAGCTCGACAACCTGCAGGCGACGGGCGCCTTCAAGGAGCGTGGCGCGGCCAACCGCATCGCGCTGCTGACGGCGCGCGAGCGGGCGGCGGGCGTCATCGCCATGTCGGCGGGCAACCATGCGCAGGCGGTGGCGCGGCATGCCGCCCTTGCCGGGATCGCGGCGACCATCGTGATGCCGCGCTTCACCCCCTCGACCAAGGTGGTGCGGACCGAGGGCTGGGGCGCCCGCGTCGTCCTGCATGGCGAGACGCTGGCCGAGGCCGCGGCGCATGCGCATGCCATGGCGCTCAATGAGGGGCTGACCTTCATCCACCCCTATGACGATCCGGGCGTGATCGCGGGCCAGGGGACCCTGGCGCTCGAGCTGCTGGAGGATGCGCCGGGGCTGGAGGCGGTGGTCTTCCCCGTCGGCGGCGGCGGGATGCTGGCCGGCTGCGCCGGGGCGATCCGCGAGCTGCGGCCGGAGGTGCAGGTCTTCGGCGTCGAGGTCGAGGGCTACCCGGCCATGGCGCAGCGCCTGGCCGGGCGGCCGGTCGCGGTCGGCGGGCCGACCATCGCCGAGGGCATCGCCGTGCGCGATGTGGGGGAGCTGCCCTATGCGCAGCTCAAGCGGCTCGGCGTCGAGGTGCTGGTGGTGCCGGAGCGGGCCGTCGAGCAGGCGATCGCGCTGCTCGCCGAAGGGGCGAAGCAGGTGGCCGAAGGGGCCGGTGCGGCAGGGGTGGCGGCGATGCTCGCCCATCCGGCGCGCTTCGCGGGCCGCAGCGTCGGAACCGTCATCTGCGGCGGGAATATCGATGCCCGCATCCTCGCCAACGTGCTGCTGCGCAACCTGCTGCGGGATGGGCGGATCCTCAGGCTGCATCTCGACATTCCGGACCGGCCGGGCGTGCTGGCCGACATCGCCATGCGGGTGGCGGCAGCGGGGGGCAATGTGATCGAGGTGAGCCATCAGCGGCTTTTCGCCGCGCCCTCGGTGCAGAGCGCCGAGCTGGAGCTGATGGTCGAGGTCCGGGACACGGTGCAGGGCGATGCGATCATCGCGGCGTTGGAGGCCGCGGCTTACGCGGTGCGGCGCGGGTGAAGCCGCTCATCCTAGCATTCTCGGACCATCGACTTCACAATATTGTGGTTGAACCGAATGTCTATGTTATAGACAAGGGTCTACACCAATTGCCCGAAGGATAGCCTGCACGTGGACATGCTGCCGGAGCTGGTGACGTTTGCGATCGAGCAGCCCAGGCGGTTCCGAAGCCTCAGCTTCAGCGGCTGCACGGCGGAATTCACCATGGCCGGCCTCGCCGACCGGTTCGACAACAAGCATATTTGGCGCGTCTCCCTGCCGGCGCTGATGTCCCGCCCGCATCCCGCGACGATCACCCTGCCCGAGCATCCGCGGGCGGCGCACTTCCTCGCGCGGGAGCTGCGGAAGGAGGTGCGGGCGGTGCTGCGGGAGGGGGATTGGGACCTCGTCGTCTTCGATTTCGTCGGCGACAACCTGGTCGACTTCCTGTGCTTCGACGGCTGCGTCATCCCCGATATCCGCAACGGCATCTTCGATCCGGCCTGGATGGGGATCGACTTCTCCTGCCATCCGCCGTTGGCGGGGGCAGAGGTGCTGCCGGGCCACAGCGACGCCTACTGGGCGCTGTGGCGAGAGAGCTTCGCGGCATTCCATGGGGAAATCCTGGCGCCGAAGATCGCGGACGGGACCAAGGTGGTGGTCCTCACCCGCCCGATCTGCCGCCGCTTCCTGGCGGAGGGGGCGGAGCAGCGCTTCGAGCTGCCGCCGGCGCTGCAGGCGGCGTAGGCGCGGCTGCCGGGCCTCTATGATTGGATGGCTGGGTTTCCCGGGCTGCATTTCATCCCCTTCGATCCGGAGCTGATGATCTCGGGCGCCGACGTGCCCTATGGCGGGCCGGCGCCCCTTCATCCGGTGAAGGAGGCCTTCGCCCCGGTTCGGGCGGCGGTGCTGCGGCTGATGGGCGAGGGCGAGGCGACGGCACGGGCCCAGGAGACGCAGGCCCTGGCCGGGCTGCTGCGCGACGGCGCGGCAAAGGCGCATGAGCGGGACCGCGCTATCGCCCTTGCGCAGCAGGCCGAAGCGGAGCGGGATGCAGCGCAGGAGGCGGCCAGCTGAATGGAAGCCGAGCGGAACGCCGCATGCGAGGCAGCCGGCCAGATGAAGGCAGCGCTTGCGGCGGCGCTCGCCCGGACCGAGGCGCTGGAAGAGGAGCTGCACCGGGCCCGGGCCGCTTGCGCGGCGGAGGCGGCGGAGGCCGCGCTGATGCAGCGGATGCTCGGCCAGGGGAGGGGCTGGAGGGCGCGGCTTCTGCGCCGGAGCGGGCTGGTGGAGCTGGCGCGGCATGCGGCCCGGCGCCGGCGCTGGGCCCAGGCGGAGCGGTTCTACCGGCTGGTGCTGCGCGCCTGACCCGGCCGGGCGGCGCTCTGGGTGCAGCTCGGCCACATGCTGAAGGAGCAGGGCGCCGCGGCCGCCGCCGCCGGGGCCTATCGCCGGGCGGAGCGGCTGGCCCCCGGCGCCTGTGATGCGGCGCGCCACCTCGCGGCGCTCGGCACCGTCAGGACGTGACAGGGACGCCGGCCTCGTCCTTCGAGGTGCGGATGGTCTGCAGGGTCTGCACGCGGGCCACCATCTCGGCGGCGGTGAGGCGGGCGGTCAGCGCATTCTCATGCGCCGTGTCGCGCGCCACCAGGCGAAGCAGGAAGTCGCCACCGCCGCGGATCATGTGGCACTCGCGCACCTCGGGCCAGTCGCGCACCATCCGCTCGAAGGATTGCAGCACCGCCTCCTTCTGGCTCTCGAGGCCGACGAGGGCGAAGAAGGTGATCTCGTAGCCGAGGGCCACGGGGTCCAGGTCGGCATGGTAGCCGCGGATGATCCCCTCCTCCTCCAGCCGGCGCACGCGGCGGAGGCAGGGCGGGGCGGAAAGGCCGACGCGGCGGGCCAACTCGACATTGGTCATCCGTCCGTCCGCCTGCAACTCGGCCAGGATCTGGCGGTCCACCTCGTCGAGGGATGGGTCGGTCTCGATGGTCATGCTCTCTGTTCATTGCCGGTCGCGGGCGTCGGGCGCAATATCATTGCAGAGGGCCAGGGCCGCAAGAACATCGGCTACGATTGACCCGGCTTTCGCTTGTTCCGCAGGACGGCCGCGCAAATATGCTCGGCAACCCTTCTGACCGCATGCCGGGAGCCCGACCGTGTCCAACATCCACCGCACGCGCCTGCTGATCCTGGGCGCCGGCCCGGCCGGCTACACTGCCGCGATCTATGCAGCGCGGGCAGGGCTGAAGCCCCTGGTCGTCGCCGGCCTCCAGCCGGGCGGGCAGCTCACCATCACCACCGATGTGGAGAACTATCCCGGTTTTGCCGAGCCGATCCAGGGTCCCTGGCTGATGGACCAGTTCAAGGCCCAGGCGGAGCATGTCGGCGCCGCCATCCTCCAGGACGTGGTGACGCGCATCGACCTCAAGGCGCGGCCGATCCGGGCCGAGGGCGATTCGGGCGATGTCTACCTTGCCGAATCGTTGGTCATCGCAACGGGGGCGCAGGCGCGCTGGCTCGGCATCCCCGGCGAGCAGGCGCTGTCGGGCTTCGGCGTCTCGGCCTGCGCGACCTGCGACGGGTTCTTCTTCCGCGGCAAGTCCGTCGCGGTCATCGGCGGCGGCAACACGGCGGTGGAGGAGGCGCTCTACCTGTCCAACCTCGCCAGCCAGGTGACCCTGGTGCACCGGCGGGACAGCCTGCGCGCCGAGCGCATCCTGCAGGAGCGGCTTTTTGCCAAGCCGAATGTTACCGTCCTGTGGGATACGATGGTGGAGGAAGTGCTCGGGACCGAAGGGGGCCGCTTCCGCGCCGTCCGCGCCATCGCCACCCGCCATGCCCGCACCGGCGAGCGGGGGGAGCTGGCGGTGGATGGCGTCTTCGTCGCCATCGGGCATGACCCGGCGACCGCGCTCTTCCGCGGCCAGCTCGGGATGGATGGGGAGGGCTATATCGTGACCGATCCCGGCAGCACCCGCACCAGCATCCCGGGCGTCTTCGCCGCGGGCGACGTGCAGGACCGCATCTACCGCCAGGCGGTGACCGCCGCGGGCACCGGCTGCATGGCCGCGCTCGAGGCCGAGAAGTGGCTGGCGCACCTTCCCGAGGACGCCCCCGCCATCGAAGCCTGGACCTGACATGCCGCTGGACTGGGACAAGCTGCGCGTCTTCCACGCGGTCGCCGAGGCAGGCTCCTTCACCCATGCGGGGGAGACGCTCAACCTGAGCCAATCCGCCGTCTCGCGGCAGATCCAGGCGCTGGAGGAGGCGCTCGCCGTGCCGCTCTTCCATCGCCATGCGCGCGGGCTGATCCTGACCGAGCCGGGCGAGACGCTCAACCGCACGGTACGCGAGGTCTTCGCCAAGCTGGCGATGACGGAAGCGCTGCTCACCGAAAGCCGCGAGCGGCCGGCGGGGCGCCTCAAGGTGACCTGCACCACGGGCTTCGGCAGCACTTGGCTGGCGCCGCGGCTGTCGCGCTTCCTCGCGCTCTACCCCGATGTCAGCGTGACGCTGCTGCTGGACGACAGCGACCTCGACCTTGCCATGCGCGAGGCCGATGTGGCGATCCGCATGCACCCGCCGCGGCAGCCGGACCTGATCCAGCGGCACCTGGCGAGCTTCGGCTGGCGGGTCTGCGGCGCGCCCGCCTACCTCAAGCGCGCCGGGGTGCCGGAACGGGCGGAGGAGCTGGACGCGCACCGCATCATCTGCTGGGGCGAGCACCGGCCGCCGATCGACGAGGTGAACTGGCTGGCCGAGGCCGGGCGGCGGCCCGGCTCGGCGCGGCGCGCGGCGGTCGAGGTGAACAGCCTCACCGGCATGCTGCGGGCGGTGCAGAGCGGGCTCGGGCTGGCGGCGCTGCCGGACTACATGGGCCCCGATCTCGATGGGCTGCTGCAGGTGCTGCCGGAGCTGAAGGCGCCGAAGCTCGACGCCTATTTCGTCTATCCGGAGGAGATGCGGCACTCGAAGCGGGTCTCGGTCTTCCGCGACTTCCTCGTGACGGAGCTGGCCGGGCATTGATCCATGCGAATTCCGCAGGGGAGCCGGTCGTTTTCACCAATGCTGCATGGCAGCGGCGGGCGTAGGCTTCCTGCATCCGGCGGTTGTGCCGGAGAGGGTTTCGGGGGTCTCCCCTGACATCCTTCGTCTCCCAGACGTGAAGCCTCCCTGTTTGACTTGGCCGCTAGCCCCATGGGCTAGCGGCTTTCTTTTTGCGCGATCACGCCGGCACGATATTGCCGCGAAAGCACACAAGCCCGCGTGATGCTTGCCTCAACCCCCGGCTGTGCTGGCTGCATCGGCCCTATTCTGTTACGTTCGGGTCATGCATCATACCACTTCGCGGCGCCCGGTTCGGCGCCTGACCGCCGGCCTGACGGCCATCGCCCTCCTCGCGGGCTGCGCCACCAATCAGGTCGACCGAATCGGCGCCGATGACGGCAGCGATGCCTGCCGGCCGCAGCGCGTCGCCCTGGATTCGACAGGCAACTACTACGGCCAGGACATGGTCCGCGGCGCGGCCATCGGCGCCGTCTCGGGCGGCGTCCTGGGCGGGCTGATCGGCGCGGCCGCGACGGGGCGGACGCGGGACATCGCCATCGGCGCCGGCGCAGGCGTGCTGGCGGGCGGGGCGCTCGGCGCGGCGGGCGGCTACCTCGCCGCGAAGCGGCGGCAGGCGCAGGACCAGGCGAGCCTCAGCGCCGCGATCGGCGGCGACCTGGCCAACGAGAATGCGCAACTCGACAAGACCCAGCTTGCCTTCAACCAGCTCATCGACTGCCGGTTGATGGCGGCGGAGGCGATCCGCCAGGAGGTGCGCAGCGGGCGGATGCCGCTCGAGGCGGGGCGGCAGCAGATGGCGGCGCTGCGCGAGCGGGCGCAGCAGGACATCGCCATCGCCCGCAGGATTAACCAGCAGATCGGCACGCGCGGGGCGGAGTTCGACACGGCGATCGATGCCGTGGCGCCGGAGGCGCGGACCCAGGTGGCGACCCGCACCGCGGCCCCCCCTGCCCCGGCCCGGCCGCGCGCGCCGGTGCCGCTGCGCATCCGGCCGGAGCCGACGGCGCCCGAGATCGGCCGCGTCGCCGCCAACGAGCCGGTGCGGGTGAAGCCGGCGGGCAGCAACTACGCGCTGGTCGAGATGGATAGCGGGCTGCGCGGCTATGCGCCGGCCAGCAGCTTCCCCGGGCGGCGGCCGGCGGCGGCGGCGCCGGTTGGTGGTGGCGATGGCGGCGGCGTGCGGGAGCTGGCGGCCTCCAACATCGCCAAGCGCGACAACTTCAACGAGAGCGTGATCAATGCGGAACGGGCGGCGCAGGGCCAGGGCTTCGAGCTCGCCGGCTGATGCTTCGCCTGGGGCTGCTGCTGGCCGGGCTGCTGCTGGGCGCCGGGGCGGTGGCCCAGCCGGCGCCGCCTGAGCCGCCACAGCAGCCCTTCCTCCGCATCGAGGCGGGGGCGCATACCGCGCCCGTCGCGCGTCTGGCTGTGGATGCTGGCGGGCAGGTCCTGGCCAGCGTCTCGGACGACAAGACGCTGCGGCTCTGGACCCTGCCCGAGGGCACGCAGCGGCGGGTGATCCGGCCGCCGATCGGCACCAACGAGGATGGCGAACTCTATGCCGTCGCCCTCAGCCCGGATGGCGGGCGGGTGGCGGCGGCAGGCTTCACCGGGCAGTCCTGGGACGGCGTCTTCTGCCTCTATCTCTATGATGCGCGGAGCGGGCGGCTGCTGGCGCGGCTCTCGGGCTTGCCGGCGCCGGTGCAGCACCTCGCCTTCTCGGTGGATGGGCTGCGGCTGGGGGTGGCGCTCGGCGGAAAGGCCGGCATCCGCGTCCTCGATGCGCGGACGGGGCAGCTGCTGTTCAACGATGCGGGCTATGGCGGGCCGGCGCGGATGCTGGGCTTCGACCGGCAGGGGCGGCTCGCCACCGCCTCGGCCGATGGGCATGTGCGGGTCTACGACCCGACGGGGCGGCGGCTGGCGGACCGGGTGCCGCTCGCCGGGGCAAGGCCCTTCGGGCTTGCCTGGTCGCCGGATGGCGGGCTGATCGCCATCGGCTACGAGGACCGGCTGCGGGTGGAGGTGCTGGCGGCGGCCGACCTCCGCAGCGTCATGCTGCCGGATGTGACGGGCCTTGCCGGCGAGGGGCTGCCGGCCGTCGCCTGGGCTGCGGATGGGCAGGGCGGCGTGCAGCTCCATGCCGGTGGCTATGCGCGGCTGGCGGGGGCGCCGGCCGCCGCCGCGCGGGGGATCGCGGTGCAGCGGGAGGCGGCGCCCTCCCCCTCCCCCAAGCGCGAATTCGTGGTGCGGCGCTGGACGGATTTCGGCCTCGGCCCCTCGACCGACATTCCGGCGGCGCGGGATGCGATCTCCCACCTGCTGGCGCTGCCGGGCGGGGGCGTCGCCTATGCGGCGGCGGACCCGGGTTGGGGGCGGATCACGCCGGAGGGGCTGATCGCCTTCGCACCGAGGCCGCCCGGCGCGGATTTCCGCGCGACCGGGGCGAGCCTCGCCGCGACGGAGGATGGGACGACCCTGCGCGTGGCGCTGCGGCCGGGCGAGGCGCCGGTCGCTTTCGATGCGCTGGACGGCCGGCTCGGGGCGGCGGGCGGCGCGGCCGCCTTCCTGCCGGCGCGGACGGCGAGCGCGCGGCTGCCGGTCGCGGACTGGCACAATTCCAACCGGCCGCGGCTGGGGCAGGTCCCGCTGCGGCTCGGCGTGGGGGAGTTCGCGCGGAGCCTCGCCATCCTGCCCAAGGAGGATGGGTTCCTGCTGGGGACGGACACGCATCTCCGCCTCTTCGATGCGGCGGGGCGGCCGGTGGATGCGCTGGCGGTGCCGGGCGCCGTGTGGGGGCTGACCGTCGCGGGCGACATGGCGATCGCCGCGCTCGGCGACGGGACGCTGCGCTGGTTCCGGCTCGGCAGCGGGGCGGTGGTGGAGCAGGCGGCGCTCTTCATCCAGGCCGAGACCGGGCGCTGGGCGCTCTGGACGCCGGAGGGGCTGTTCGACCATGCCGCCAATGGCGGGCAGGAGCTGGTCGGCGTGCAGCTCAACCGCGGGCGGGCGCAGAACACGGAATGGGCGAGCTTCCAGCAGGCCTACCGTGCGCTTTATGCGCCGCAGGCCGTCCGGCAGCGGATCGCGGGCGACCAGGGGCCGGCGCAGCAGCGGCTGGCGCAGCTCGGCGAGGTCAGGGCGCGGATCGGCCGGCTGCCGGTGCTGGCGGCAGGCAGCGCCGCCTGCGCGGTGGTCGAGGCGGAGTGCCGGCCCATCGCCTGGGATGCGCGCAGCCTGCCGGAAGGGGCGACGGCGCTGCGCCTCAGCCTCGCCACGACGGATCGCGGGCTCGGCCTCGGGCCGCTCGACGTGCTGGTGAACGACCGCATCGCCGCGCGCATCGAGGCGAAGCCGGGCGAGACCGAGGTCGAGGTGCCGCTCGATCCCGGGCCGAACCGCATCGCCACCCGCCTCTATGCCGAGGACAGGACGCTCTTCGCCGATGGGCCGGCGCTCGCGCTCCGCCGCCCGGGCGATGCTGGGCCGCCAGCGGATGCGGGGCGGCTCGTCGTGCTCGCCATCGGTGTGAACCGCTATGCCAATCCGGAGCTCGACCTGCGCTTCGCCGTGCCAGATGCGGAGACGGTGGCGGGGCTGCTGCGGGACGGCGCCGGCTCGCTCTTCCGCGAGACGCAGGTGACGGTGCTGCGCGATGCCGAGGCCTCGCGGCGCGGCGTGCTGGATGCGCTGGCGCGCGCGGCCGACGATGTCGGGCCGGCGGACACCTTCATCCTCTACATCGCAGGCCACGGCATCCGGACGGAGCCGGACAACCGCTTCCTCTTCCTCCCCGCCGATACGCGCGACACCTCGGGCTGGGCGGCGCTGCGCGCACAGGGGATCGACGACGGCACGCTGGTCGCGGCGCTGGCGCGCATCCGGGCGCGGGATGCCTTCCTGCTGCTCGACACCTGCCATGCCGGGCAGCTCACCATGGAGCAGCTCTCGGCGCTCGGGAACGAGACGGGGCGCTTCCTGCTCGCCGCCAGCGGCAGCGTGCAGGAGGCACTCGACAGCTATGACGACCGCAACGGCGTCTTCGCCTATGCGCTGCGCGAGGGGCTCAGCGGCAAGGCGGCGATGGATGCCGAGGGGCGGGTCAGCGCGCTGGGCCTCGGCGAGTGGGTGACGCGGCGGGTGCCGGAGCTGGCGCGGCAGCGGCAGCACCAGCAGGATGCCGTCTTCCGCACGGCGCAGCGGGACCTGCGGTCCTTCCCGATCTCGCAGGTGCGGCGCTAGGGTAGTCCCCAAGGCGATGCCGCGCATCGCCGCGGGGGCTCCGGTCTTCGTCGCTCCCGTCACGACGTCCCGCACCGCCTGCCGCGGCAGAGCCGCACCGGCGCATCCGAGGAGCAGCAAGCGCATGTCCACGCCACCCGACCGCGAGGCGCCGGCCGACCACCCGATCGAGGCGCTGCTGCGCCGGCGCTGGAGCCCGCGCAGCTTCATCGGCGCGCCGGTCGCGCAGGCCGCGCTCGACAGCCTGCTGGAGGCGGCGCGCTGGGCCGCAAGCTCAAGCAACCAGCAGCCCTGGCACCTGATCATCGCACGCAGGGACCGGGAGGCGGAGGCCTTCGCCAGGCTGCTCGGCGTCCTGGCGCCGGGGAACCAGGCCTGGGCGGGCAGGGCAAGCGTGCTGATGCTGGCGGTCGCGCGGGTGGTGAACCCCGCGAACGGCAACCCGAACCGCCACGCCTTCTACGACACCGGGGCGGCCATGGCGCAGATGGCGCTGCAGGCCGTGGCGCTCGGGATGCAGCTCCACCAGATGGGCGGCTTCGACGCGGCGAAGGCGCGGGAGGTCTTCGGCATCCCCGAGGGGTACGAGCCCGCGGCGGCGATCGCGCTCGGCCCTGTCGGCCTGGCGGAGGCGCTGCCCGAGGCGCTGGCGGCGCGCGAGGTCGCGCCGCGGCAGCGCAGACCCGTCGCCGACTGGGCCTTCTTTGGCGGGTGGCAGGGGTGAGCGAGCAGGAAGACCGCATCGCCATCCGCGCGCTCGTCGAGAACTGGGCGCTGTGGCGCGACGCGGGCGACTGGGAGCGCTTCGCCACCTGCTGGCACGAGGACGGCTATATGTGCGCCACCTGGTGCCAGGCGCCGGCGCGGCAATTCATCGCGGCGAGCCGGGAGGGCTGGGCGCGCGGCGTCTCCATCCTGCATGTCCTCGGCGGGCACAGCGCGGACATCGCCGGCACCCGCGCCATCGGCCAGACCAAGATGACGATCAGCCAGCGCGCCGCGGTGCATGGCGTCCTCGTCGACGTGGTCTGCACGGGGCGCTTCTACGACTTCCTCGAGAAGCGGGAGGGGCGCCGGGGCGTGGTGCTGCGCCAGCCGAACTACGAGAAGGACCGGATGGACCCGGTGGATCCGGCGGCGCGGCTCAACCTCGATCCGGCGCTGCTGGCGCGCTTCCCCGAGGGCTACCGGCACCTCGCCTATCTGCAGACGCAGATCGGCTATGCGGTGAAGACCGACATGCCAGGGCTCAAGGGCGCGGAGGTGGAGGCGCTCTACGCCCGCGGAGCGCGTTGGCTCGCGGGCGTAGAGTAGCTTGGACTTAGGTCGCCGGGGCTTCCGCCTCGGCGGCCATCGGCGCCGGGGCCGGGGCAGCGGAGTTCATCGCCGCGGCCTTCCGCGCGGCGCGGGTTGCGGCCGCCTTCTTCGCCGCCTCGGAGCGGGCGGAGCTTGCCGGCGCGGCCTTCCTTGCAGCCGGCTTGGCGACGGCCTTGCGAGCGGCGGGCTTCTTCGGCGCGGCGGTCGCGCGCTTCGGCGCGGCCTTGCGGGCAGCCGGCTTCGCCACCGCCTTGCGGGCGGCAGGCTTCTTCGCGGCAGCGGCGCGCTTCGGCGCGGCCTTGCGAGCGGCGGGCTTCGCCACCGCCTTGCGGGCGGCGGGCTTCTTGGCGGCAGTGGCGCGCTTCGGCGCGGCCTTGCGGGCGACGGGCTTCTTCGCCGCGGCGGCGCGCTTCGGCGCAGCCTTCTTCGCAGCCGGCTTCCTGGCAGCGGCCTTCTTCGGCGCGGCCTTCTTCGCCACCGGCTTCTTGGCGGCGGCCTTGCGGGCGGCAGGCTTCTTCGCGGCGGCGGCGCGGCTGCGCGCGGTCACCGGCTTCTTCGCGGTGCGGCGGCTGGTGGCGACGGCCATCGGCTGCGCGCGGTCGGCGGCAGGGGTCTCGGGGGTATCGGTCACGGTTGGCATCTCCTAGCGCATTCCGGTGTTGATCGGGCGGCAGCGCGACGGCGCTTCGCCCGGGTGGTGGCAGCGGGCATCGCAGTCCAGGCCAAGTGGGCAGCATGCGATGGCGGGCGATCGGCGGCGTGATGCCGCATCATGCTGCCGCCTTCCGCATATCCGGCGCGGGGCGCTAAGACTTCGCCCCCCTCCGGCACGACGAATGCGACGAACCGCGCCGCATCGTCCCTCTGCCCGCGGTCCATAGACCGTCCTTCCCTGCTGCGGCACGCTGTCGCCGGATGGCTCCGCGAGGTGCAGCGGTGCAGGCACCGCCGAACGAATCGCATGCAACATCGTGCGCGCGAATCACGCTATCTGCACACGCAACCACCGTGTCAACAGAAACTGCAGTTCGCGCGCTGCTTTTATGCGTGAAGCGCACATGCAAACGGCCGCCGGATCGCTCCGGCGGCCGTTGCCTGCGATGCGATGCCGCTGTCGCTCAGCGCTGGTCGAGCGGCGGCACCGGGCGCTGCTCGGGCCCGACATAGTGCGAGAGCGGGCGGATGAGTCGGTTGTCCGCTGCCTGCTCGATGACATGCGCCGCCCAGCCGGTGATGCGCGAGGCGACGAAGATCGGGGTGAAGAGCGGGATGTCGAAGCCCATCAGGTAGTAGGCGGGGCCGGCAGGGAAATCGAGGTTCGGGTGGATGTTCTTCTCCCTCAGCATCTTCGCCGCCAGCACGCGGGAGGTCTCCATCCAGCGCCGGTCGCCCACCACCTCGGCCATCTTTTCGGCATACTTGGTCATGGTCGGCACGCGGCTGTCGCCGTTCTTGTAGACGCGGTGGCCGAAGCCCATGACCAGCGCCCTGTGGTCGAAGCGGCTGGAGAGCCATTCCTCCGCCTTCTCCGGCCCGCCGACCTCCTTCAGCATGTGCATCACGGCCTCGTTGGCGCCGCCATGCAGCGGGCCCTTCAGCGCCGCGATGCCGGCGGTGATGGCGCCATGGATGTCCGCCCCCGTCGAGGTCACCAGCCGCGCCGTGTAGGTCGAGGCGTTGAAGGTGTGCTCGGCGTAAAGGATCAGCGAGACGTCGAAGGCCTTCAGCACCTCCGGCTGCGGGACCTTGCCGAAGACCAGGTTGAAGAAATTCTCGCCGAAGCTGTGGGCGGGGTTCGGCTCGATCGGCTCGAGGCCCTTGGCGGCGCGATGGGCGGCGGCGATGGCGGTCGGGATCTTCGCCAGCAGCCGCGCCGCCTTGCGCCGGGTGGCGGGCTCGGAGACGTCGCCGCTCTCCGGATCCTCCATCCCCATGAAGGAGACGGCGGTGCGGATGGCGTCCATCGGGTGGGCGTCATGCGGGAAGTCCTTGATGACGCGGTGCAGCGCCGGGCTGATGGCGCGCTGGCCGGCGACCTCCCCGTTGAAGGCGGCCAGCTGCGCCTGGTTCGGCAGCTCGCCGTTCCAGAGCAGGTAGGCGACCTCCTCGAAGCTGCAGGTCTCGCAGAGGTCCTGCACGGCATAGCCGCGATAGGTGAGGCTGTTGGTCTCCGGCATCACCTTGGAGACGGCGGAGACATCGGCATAGACGCCGACCAGGCCCTTCTTGATCTCGGGGGTTGCTTCGCTCATGCGGTCTCTCCTTCGCATGTGCCCAATGGCACGTATTGGTCTGGCGGCGGGGCCCAGGCGAGGATCACGTCCGGCTCCCCCTCCGCATGGGCCGTGGCGTCGCGGCAGGCGATCATCCGGAAGCCGCGCTGGCCATGGAAGGCGAGCGCGGCCCGGTTGCGCCGGAAGCAGGCGAGGCGGAGGCCGCCCGGCGCGGCGGCCTTCGCCCTCTCGAGCAACATGGCGCCGATCCCCCTGCGGTGCAGAGAGGGCGTCACGTAGAGGTGCAGCAACTCCTCCCCCTCCCGGGCGAGGTAGCCGACCGGCTGGCCCGCCCCCTCCGCGACGGTGACGCGGCAGCGGGCCAGCAACTCGCCGGCGAACCAGGCGAGCGTCTCCGCCTCCGTCCAGGGCCGCACCAGGCCAGGCAGCGCGGCGTCGAGCGCGGCCCGGTGGATGGCGGCGAGCGCCGGCGCATCGGCCGGCCTGCCGGGGCGGAGGGTAATGGGCATCGTCCAGACACCTGTCGACTGTGCTCCGGCCCGGTGCCCTTCCGCGGCTTTGCCGCAGAAGGCCGTGCCGAAGCCTGGGGCGCCGAGGGCTTTCGGCCCCCCTGCGGCGCCGCGCAGCGGCGTCGTGGGGAGCATCAGAAGATCCCGGGCTTCCCTTCGGCCAGCGCGCCCTTCGGTAGGGCCACGTTCAGCACCTCGAGCTCCCCTGCGGGGATGCGGGCGAGGTCCTGCACATCGGCGAGGAAGCGCTCGCTCTCCTTCCCGGAGATGAGGCCGTCGGTCAGGATCCGGAACTTGTTGATGTAGTCGGCCCGGCCGAAGGGCCTCGCCCCGAGCGGGTGGGCGTTGGCGACGGCCAGCTCGTCGCTCAGCACCGAGCCGTCCTTCATGGTGATCTCGACGCGGCCGCCGAAGGAGAGCTCGTTCGGGTCCCGCGAGTGGTAGCGCCGGGTCCACTCCGCCTCCTCCCGGGTCTCGATCTTGTGCCAGAGGCGGACAGTGTCGGGCCGCGCCGCCCGCTTCGGGGCGTAGCTGTCGACATGGTGCCAGCGCCCGTCCTGCAGGGCGACCGCGAAGATGTACATGATGGAGTGGTCGAGGGTCTCCCGGCTCGCCTTCGGGTCCATCTTCTGCGGGTCGTTGGCGCCGGTGCCGATGACGTAGTGGGTGTGGTGGGAGGTGTGGATCAGGATCTTCTCGATCGCCTCGAAGTCCGTAATTTTCTCCCGCATGCGGAAGGCGAGGTCGATCAGCGCCTGGGACTGGTACTCGGCCGAGTGCTCCTTGGTGTAGCTGTCTAGGATGGCGCGCTTCGGCTCGCCCGGGGCCGGCAGCGGCACCTCGTAGTAGACCGGCTCGTAGGCCGCCGTGCGGCCCTCCTTGTCGGCTACGCTGCGGCCGGAGAGGACCCAGCCGATGACGCTGTCCTCGCCTTCATAGATAGGGGACGGCGCGCCCTCCCCGCGCATGGCGCGGTCCACGGCCTCGACCGCCAGCTTGCCGGCATGGGCGGGGGCGAAGGCCTTCCAGCTGCTGATCTCGCCCTTGCGGCTCTGGCGGAAGGAGATGGAGACGTGCAGCGCCTGCTGCACCGCCTGGTAGATCGTCTCCTGCGGCAGCTTCAGCAGCGTGCCGATGCCGGCCGCCGCCGAGGGGCAGAGATGGGCGATGTGGTCCACCTTGTGCTCGTGCAGGCAGATGGCGCGCACCAGGTCGATCTGGATCTCGTAGCCGGTGGCCAACCCCCGGATCAGGTCCTTCCCCGACTTCCCCATGGTCTGGGCGACGGCCAGGATCGGCGAGATGTTGTCGCCGGGGTGGGAGTAGTCGGCGGCGAGGAAGGTGTCGTGCATGTCGAGCTCGCGCACCGCCGTGCCGTTCGCCCAGGCCGCCCACTCGGGGGAGAAGCGCTTGCCCGCCGGCATGCCGAAGATGGTCGCGCCGTCCTTGCGTGGATGGCCGAGCGCCATGGTGCGGGCGGAGGTGACGGGGCGGCGGTTGATGGCGGCGATGGCGACGGAGGCGTTGTCGATGATCCGGTTGATGATCATCCCGGTCACGTCCTTCTCGACCGCGACCTTGTCGGCGGCGACGCCGGCGATCTTCCAGGCGAGCTGGTCCTCGCGCTTCAGCAGCGACTTGGACGGGTAGAGCTTCACTTCGTGTTTCTGCATCGGCGGCATTCCCCCGGCCTCGATTGAAGAGGGATGCTTTGTCCCCCCGCCGGGCATCTTCGTCCATTCCGATTGAGCCGCAAGGACGATAGGATTTCCGTATCGAGATCGGTCGGGGACGATGGACTTCCGCATCCTACGCCGCATGGGGCATTTCCTCGCCGTCGCCGAGGAGGGGCATTTCGGCAGGGCGGCGGCGCGGCTCGGCGTCTCGCAGCCGCCGCTGACCGCGCAGATCCAGGCGCTGGAGGCCGAGCTCGGCGTCCGCCTGCTCGAGCGCACGCGCAAGGGCGCGCGGCCGACGCGCGAGGGCGAGGCGCTGCTGCCCATCCTCCGCCGCCTCGCCGAGGAGGCGAAGCAGGTCGAAAGCCTGGCGCGGGAGCTGCGCGCCGGCCGCCACGCGCCGATGGCGATGGCCTGCGTCACCTCGGCGCTCTTCGACTACCTGCCGCCGCTGGTGCGCGGGCTGCGCGCGGCGGCGCCGGACAGTGCCCTCGCCGTGCGCGAGATGGACACGGCGGATGCGGTGGAGGCGCTGCGCCGCGGCGAGGTGGATTTCGCCCTCGCCCGGCTCGACCGCGACCGCCCGCCGCTCCGCGTGCTGCCGCTCGGCTCGGACGCGCTGGTGGCGGCGCTGCCGGAGGGGCATGCGCTGCTCGCCGAGGCCGGGCCGCTGCCGCTGGCCGCGCTCGCCGGCGAGGCGCTGGTGCTGCTGCCGCGCTCGATCAGCCCGGCCTATTTCGACCGCCAGGTCACCGCCTGCCGCGAGGCCGGCTTCGAGCCCGTCGCCATGCGCGAGGTGGGCAGCGCGATGGCGCAGCTCGCCTTCGTCGCGGCGGGGCTCGGCGTGGCGCTGGTGAGCTCGGGCATGGCGGTGCTGCGGCCGCCGGGGGTTGCCTTCCGCTCGCTGGCGGGGCCGGTCGGCTCGGTCGGCGTGGCGCTGGTCTGGAATGGCGAGCGCGAGACGGAGGCGGCGCGGGCGGCGATCGCCGTGGCGCGCGGGGCCTTTCCGGCGCCCGGGGATGCGGCGTAACGCGCGATCGCCGGAGGCCGGGACGGCCGAAGGCGTGAATCGCGCGGTCAAACAATAGCGGGATCATGATCCGCAATCCCCTGATCGCGGATCATGGTCTAGCCTCGGCGGGGACCGATTCCAAGGATGCCAGCATGGACCAGAGCCCCTTCGACCGCGTGATCCTCGGCGACATCGTGCTACCCGATGCGGTGCTGCCGGGCGGCTATGTCGGCATCCGCGGCGAAACCATCGCCGCCATCGGCCAGGGCGCGCCGCCGCCGGCCGGGGCCGTCGCCGACTACAGCGGCCGGCTGGTGCTACCCGGGCTGGTCGACGGCCACATGCACACCAGCAGCAGCACCGGCTGGCCGGGGATCGAGGGCGCCTCCATGTCGGCCGCCGCCGGCGGCGTCACCACCTGCGTCGACATGCCCTACGACGTGCCGCAGCCGGTAACCGAGGCCGCCGTGCTGCGCGCCAAGATCGGCGTGGTCGAGGCCTCGAGCCATGTCGACATGGCGCTCTACGGCACCATCGCCAAGACCGGCGGCGTTGCCGCGATCGAGGGGCTGGCCGCGGGCGGCGTCTGCTCCTTCAAGCTCTCCACCTATGAATACGACGCGGTGCGCTTCCCGCGCATCGACCATCCGACCATGCTCGAGGCCTTCCGCGAGATCGCCAAGACCGGGCTGATGTGCGCCATCCACAACGAGGACCAGGAGCTGGTGCAGCGCCTGACCGAGGAGGCGAAGGCCGCTGGGCGGACCGACCCCATCATGCACGCCCGCACCCGCCCGCCGCTCGCCGAGAGCATGGCGGACCTCGAGATCTTCGAGATGGCGCTGGAGACGGGCTGCCACGTCCACATCGCCCATTCGTCGCTGGCGCGCGGCTTCGAGCTGGCGGCGCTGTTCCGCCGCCAGGGGGCGAAGACCAGCGGCGAGGCCTGCATCCAGTATCTCTGCATGACGGAAGAGGACCTCGTCCGGCTCGAGGGCTTCGGCAAGTGCAACCCGCCCTTCCGCTCGGCCGCCGAGGTAGAGCGGGTCTGGGGCGCCGTCGCCGCCGGGCAGGTCGCCTATGTCTCGACCGACCATGCGCCCTGGCCGCGCGAGCGGAAGGTCTACAAGGGCGACATCTTCGCCCCCGGCGCCGGGCTCACGGGGATGCAGAGCTTCACGCCGCTGATGTTCTCCCTGCTCGAGGAGCGCGGCCTGCCGCCGACGCTGATGGCAAGCCTCTGCGCCGAGCGCCCAGCGCGCTTCCACGGCCTCGCGCCGAAGAAGGGCGCGATCCGCATTGGCGCCGATGCCGACCTGCTGGTGCTGGAGCGCGGCGAGTTCACCTTCGACGAGGCGCAGATCCGCGACCGGCCGGATGCGCGATGGTCGCCCTATCACGGCCGGCGGATGCGGGCGCGCGTCGCCGCCACCTGGCTGCGCGGCAGCCTCATCTGGGATGGGGCGGAGGTGCTGGCGCGGCCGGGCCAGGGGCGCTTCGTGCCGCGGCAGCACCGGGAGACCTATCTGGGCGAGGGCTGACCGCCAGCTCCCGGTCCAGGCGGCGCAACGCACGGCGCAGCGCCGCCCTGGTCTCCGACAGGCCGAGCATGTCGGCCGCCAGGATCAGCAGGCCGAGGGACTCGCCGATCTGATGGCGAGCCCGGTCAGTCGGGCAGGCGTCCTCGTCCTCGGGCATCTCCTCCCCCGCCTCTCGGGCGCGTTACGCGCGGAGGGCCGGGTTGGATGCAGGGCGCGGCCTATTCCACGCGGATATCCGCCTTACGGATCACCGGCTCCCAGCGAGCGCCGTCCTCCTCGATGATGCGGGCCAGCGTCAGCCCGTCGGCCCAGGCGGATTCGATGCCGCGGGCGGCCATGGCCGCCTTGCCCTCGGGCGTGTCGACCGCCATGCGGACGGCCTCCGCGATACGGGCGAGGATGGCGGGCGGCACGCCGGCGGGGGCGAGGACGGCGCCCCAGTTGTCCACCGCATAGCCGGGCAGGCTCGCGGCCTGGGCGACGGTCGGCACGCCCGGCATCAGCGGGCTGTCCTGGGCGGCGAGGTTGCCGAGCGCCCGGAGCTGGCCGCCCTTCACCAGCGGCTCCACCGCGGACCAGGGGGCGGAGACCAGTTCCACCTCGCCGGCGACGCAGGCGGTCACGGCGGGGCCGGTGCCGCGGTAGTGGACATGGGTCAGCCTGCCGCCCGACATGCTGTCCATCAGCTCCGCCGAAACATGGGTAATGGTGCCGAGGCCGGGCGTGCCGTGGTTCAGGGAGCCCGGCTGGGCGCGGGAGATGGCGACGACCTCGGCCAGGTCGCGCGCCTTTAGCTTCGGCCCGCCGGCGATGACCGTGGGGGCGAGCGCCACGCGGGCCACCGGCGCCAGATCCCGCTTCAGGTCGAAGGGCATGGTGCGGAAGACGAATTGGTTCACCACGATGGTGTTGAATACCGTGACCAGCGTGTAGCCGTCGGGCGGCGCCTTGGCGACGGCGTCGGTGCCGATGTTGCCGCCGGCGCCGGAGCGGTTCTCCGGCACCACCGGCTGGCCGATGGCGTCGCCGATGCGCTGGGCCAGCAGCCGGCCGAGGATGTCGCTGCCGCCGCCGGGCGGAAAGGGAATGACCATGCGCAGCGGCCGGCTGGGGAAGTCGCTGGCCTGTTGCGCGAGGCCAGGGCTGGCGAGCGGGGCGGCGGCGAGCACCAGGGCGGCACGGCGGGTCAGCGGCATGGCATTCCTCCTTGACGGAGTCACATGCCGCATGCGGCAGCCCCTGTCATCGGGGCTTATGCGCTGGCGGGCGGAAAGCGGAACGGTGTAGCCTCCGCGCAGGCGGCGAGAAACGCCGCCCGGGAGGACAACGACAATGACGACATCTCGACGCGCCCTGCTGGGCGCGGGCGCCGCGCTGTCCGCCGGCGGCCTGCCCTGGCGCAGTGCCCGTGCCCAGGCCGCCGACACCATCCGCATCGCCCTGCTCTGCGACTTCTCCGGCACCTACCGCGACGTGACGGGGCCGACCGAGCTGGCCTGCATCCGCCAGGCCGTCGCCGAGTTCGGCAACCGGGGCTTCAACATCGAGGTGGTCTTCGCCGACAACCAGAACCGCGCGGATGTCGGCTCCAACGTCACCCGGCAGTGGTTCGACCGGGACGGGGTCGATGTCGTGGTGGATGGCGGCGCCTCCTCGGTGGCGCTGGCGGTGAGCGAGGTGGTGCGGGAGAAGAACAAGGTCTTCCTCAACACCTCCTCCGCCACCTCCGACCTCACCGGGCCCAAATGCTCGCCGAACACGGTGCACTGGACCTACGACACCTGGATGCTGGCAAAGTCGACCGGCGGCGCCACGGTGCGGGCGGGCGGGAACAGCTGGTACTTCGTCACCGCCGACTACGCCTTCGGCCATGCGCTGGAGCGGGATACCGGCACCTTCATCAGGGCCGCCGGGGGCAGCATCATCGGCTCGGCACGCACCCCCTTCCCCGGCACGACGGATTTTAGCTCCTTCCTGGTGCAGGCGATGGCGGCCAAGCCGAAGGTGATCGGCCTGGCCAATGCCGGGTCGGACACTATCAACTGCATCAAGCAGGCCTCGGAGTTCGGGCTGTCGCGGCGCGGCATCAAGCTCGCCTCGCTGCTGATGTTCCTCCCCGACGTGCATGCGCTCGGCCTTGCCACGGCGCAGGGGTTGATCTGCACCGAGACCTTCTACTGGGACCTGAACGACCGGACCCGCGCCTTCTCCGCCCGCGTCCGGCCGAGTATCGGCAACAACGCGCTTTGCATGAACCATGCGGGCGGCTACGCGGCCGTGCTGCATTACCTGAAGGCGGTGGCCGATATGGGCGTGCCGGCGGCCAAGGCGAACGGCGCCGAGACCGTGGCGCGGATGAAGGCGATGCCCTGCGACGACGACTGCTTCGGCCCCGGCACCATCCGCGCCGATGGCCGCAAGCTGCACCCGGCCTACCTGTTCGAGGTGAAGAAGCCGGAGGAAAGCCGCGGCCCGTTCGACTACTACAAGCTGCTGCAGACGACACCGGGCGAGGAGGCCTTCCGGCCGATCGGCGAGGGCGGATGCCCCTTCGTCAGGACCTGAGGGCCGAGGCGGCGAGGTTCACGGACCGGCCAGGGCCTCGCCGCAGGACGGCGATAATTTTACTTCGTATACGTATCCATCTTGTTGCTACAGCAACGAGATGGATGCGATACCGGTCTGGCCAGTCACAGAAGGCCGACCATGCCGTCACCGATCACGCTGCGCTTCAACGGCGAGACGACCATCGCCTATATCGTGCGCTTCAAGCCCTCCCATACCGAGGGGCCGCCCGATGGCGGCCATAGCGACTGCATCCTGCCGAGTGGTGCGCCGGTCGGCTATTTCGGGACGACCGCGATCGGTGGGACGGGCATCGTCTTCAGCTACGCCACCTATCTCGCGCAGCGCCGGCACTACGTGAAGCTGGCCAATGCGCGTGCCGAGCCCTGCGTCTCCACCATGCTGGTGCTCGATGTCGGCAAGCGGCGGGCGGAGGCCTTCCGCGACTCCTGGCTCGCCATGAGGGCGAAGACGGATGGCTTCACCATCACCGGCAACAATTGCTCGACCCATGCCTCGCGCGCCTTCTATGCGGCGGGGCTGATCTCGACCCATGAGGTCGACGGCATCGACACGCCGAACAACCTCTACGACCAGATCGTCAGCGACAGCCCGGTCGGCTGGAAATCCTACAGCGGCTACCTGGATTTCGACCCGATCGGCTCCGGCGCGGATCCGTTGATGATACCCTATGCCGTCACCCTCGACGCCACCGTGGTGCCGACCCTCGGCGGGCCGGGCGGCGGGGGCGGCAGCATGATCTAACCCCCGGAGCCTCGCCCATGTCCCGACGCATCGTCCTCGCCGCCGCCCAGTTGGGGCCCATCCAGAAGGCGGAGGGGCGGGAGGTCGCGGTCGGGCGCATGGTGCGGCTGATGGAGACGGCGCACCGGCGCGGGGCGGAGGTGGTGGTCTTCCCGGAGCTCGCCCTCACCACCTTCTTCCCGCGCTGGTACCACGAGGACCTGGCGGAGGCGGACCACTGGTACGAGACCGCCCTGCCCTCCAACGCCACCGCGCCGCTCTTCGAGGCGGCGCGCCGGTTCAACATCGGCTTCCACCTCGGCTATGCCGAGCGGACGCCGGAGGGCCGGCGCTTCAACACCGCCGTCTACGTCCACCCCTCGGGCGAGGTCGTTCTGAAGTACCGCAAGGTCCACCTGCCCGGCCATGCCGAGCACGACCCGACGCGCCGGGTCCAGCACCTGGAGAAGCGCTACTTCGAGGTGGGCGACCTCGGCTTCCCCGTGGTCCGCGCCCCGGTCGGCGAGGCGCAGGTCAATATCGGCATGATGATCTGCAACGACCGGCGCTGGCCGGAGGCTTGGCGGGTGCTCGGGCTGCAACAGGTCGAGCTGGTCATGCTCGGCTACAACACGCCGAGCCTCAACATGGAGAACCGCGGCTTCGAGGCGCATCATCTGCGCGTCTTCCACAGCCACCTCTCGATCCAGGCGGGCTGCTACCAGAATGCCTGCTTCGCCGCCGGCGTCGCCAAGGCCGGCGATGAGGACGGACACGAGCTGTTCGGCCATTCCATCATCGTCAACCCGCAGGGCGAGATCATGGCCCAGGCGACGAGCTGGGGCGACGAGCTGATCGTCGCCGACTGCGACCTCGGCATGTGCGAGCTGGGGCGGCGCACGATCTTCAACTTCGCCGCCCACCGGCGGGTGGAGGCCTATGGGCGGATCACTGGGCAGACGGGAAGCGAGGCGCCGGCGGAATGGGTGCCGAAGGCCTGAAGCATCCCCGGTTCACGCGGGGCCACCGGACATGCGCCCGGCTGTTGTCATCGGAGCGGCTTCACGCCTCTGGACGATGCCGTCCCGCAGCGCTCTGCTCCAGGCCCTCATGCAGCCGGGACATCCCTTCGCGTCGTTGCCGGCTTAATACCTTATCTGGAATGATTGGAGGACACTGCCTTGCGTCTCTGGGTGATCAGGCTGCTACTGGCCCTGTTGATGCCCGTCATGGCCGCGGCCCAGGCCCAGCTCGGCAAGCCGGAGGCGCTGCCGCCGGTGACGGGCGGCCGGATGGCCCCGGCCGAGCCCGGCGGGAAGCCGCCGCCGCTGCCGCCGGCCGGTAGCACGGGCAGCGCCGCGGCGCCGCGGGCGCCTGCCGCACCGCCCGGCAACGGCCAGGCGCCGCCGCGCTGTGCCCAGCCGATCGCCAACAACTGCCTTTCGCAGCAGAGCGCCTGCCAGGTCGCCTGCCCGCCCATGTGGAGCATGAACCCGAACGCCCCGGCCTTCACGCCGACCGACCGGGCCGGCTGCATGAACCAGTGCATGCAGCGCTACCTCTCCTGCATGCGGCTCTACAACTGCATGTAGCGCGATGCGGGCGATAGCCACGGAACCGAACCGAATGGCGGGCGCTATGGCGGCATGCCCCATGCCATCGCCCCCCGGCTTCCCCTCCTCGCCGCCCTGCTGATCGCCGGCCCGGCGCTCGGGCAGACGCCGGCAGAGCGCGCCTCGCGCCAGCTCAACCAGGAAACCCGCCAGGACCGCGCCGTCGACCAGGCGGAGGCGGCGCGGGAGCCGCAGCCCATCATCCCCCCGGCGCAGGTGCTGCCGCTGGAGGCGGACCGGAGTTCGCTGCGGCCGGATATCGGGCGCCCGGAGGAGCAGGGGCGCCTCGGCACCGGCAATACCGGGGCGCAGCCGGGGCTGAACCAGAATACCCAGCGGTAGTCGCGCCGCGCCCTCTCAATGGATCGGGTCGAGGAAGGGTGTCCCCGGCTCGGCCACATAGACGATGAGGACGCGTGCCGCGTCGCCGCCGCTCCGGTTGTAGCCGGTCATGCGGACATGCGGCGGCTCCACCAGCGCGCCGCCGGCCGGGACGGTGACAGGCTCCCGCCCCTCCATCTCCAGCGTGAAGGCGCCCTCGAGCACGTAGACGGTCACCGGAAAGCGGTGGGTGTGGAAGACCGTCGCCTGGCCCGGGGCGATGGTGGCGGTGAGGACCTGGATTTCCTGCCGCTCGCCGCGCGGCATGCCCTGCACCACCTCGCGGAGCAAGAGGTTCGGCCGGGCCGGCTCCTGCGCCGTCGCCGCGGCACTGCCCATCGCCACCATGCCCAGCATGGCGCCCAAGCCCGCGATCCAGCGCATCCTCCGGTCCTCCCATGTTGGCCGGGGAGAATTGACGCAGAAATCGCGGGGCGCGGGGCAAAAACTTCGGTCAGCCGTCGACTTCGACGATCGCCTCCAGGCCGAGCACGGCGCCCAGCTGCTCCACGCGGCGGAGCACGCTCTCGCCGGCGAAGACGCCGGTGCCCTCGGCGAGGCGCAGCATCAGCCGGCTCCCCTGGCGCTCGAGGCGGGTGCCGGCCAGCAGGGCGGGCGTGCCGCCGCATAGGGTGTAGGCCAGGCGGAAGGCGGCGCCGAGCGCCTCCGCCCGGCGGATGGTCGGCAGGTCCAGCAGCACGCGGGTCGGGCCGAGGAAGGGGGCGCTCGGGTCGGCCTCGTAGCGGAGGGCGGCGCAGAGGCCGAGGAAGGCGCGGGCATGGTGGTCGAGCCCGGCGCCATGCTGGCGCAGCACCCGGAGGAAGGCCTGCTCCGCCCGGTATTCCGGATGGTCGTGGCTGCCGATGTCCGAGACCCAGCAGGCGGCCTCGCGGAGCGCCCGCACCGCGGGATCCTGGTCGGGGAAGATCGGGTCGGTCCAGGCGACCAGCGCAGGCGGCAGGCCCGGGTCGCGGCCCCAGGCGGCGGCGAGGGCGCGGGCGGCGGCCAGCATCGGGTCGGCCCCGCGCACCGCCTCCGGCAGCAGCCGGGCGTACCAGCCCTCCCGCAAGCCGTTCGCCGAGAAGACGACGCGGGCGGCGCCGGTCGCCCGCAGCAGGCGGCGCATGGTGACGGCCGCGAAGGGCATGTCGGCGAGGCGCTTCTGCGGGGCGCCGGCCATCCGCTCCAGCACCCGGCGGGACGCGGCCATGACGACGCCGGCGAGGTCGCGCGCTTCCTCGCGGCGGAGGACGTAGTGGTGGACGATTGCCAGCGGGTAGCCGGTCTGGGCGATGTGCATCCGCGCCAGCGCCCGCCAGGCGCCGCCGACGAGGTAGAGGTCGCGGCCGCCGCCCTCGGCGAGCCAGGGGTGCTTCGCCAGTTCCTCCTCGGCGATGGCGCGGGCGCGGGCCACTTCGCCGCCGGCGCGCTCGGCCAGGCGGATGGCGCCGATGGGCAGCGAGGCGGCGCGGGCGACCCGCCCCTCGGTCAGCCGCACCACCTCCAGGCTGCCGCCGCCGAGGTCGCCAAGCACGCCATCGGCGCCGGGGAAGCCGAGGAGGACGCCATCGGCCGAGAGCCGGCCCTCCTCCTCGCCGGTCAGGATGCGGATGCCGAGGCCCGGCATCCGCTCCCGCATGGCGGCGACGAAGGCCGCGCCATTGGCGGCGTCGCGCACGGCCGCCGTCGCCACCACCTCCAGCGGGTCGGCGTGCATGGCATGCGCCACGGCGTGGTAGCGGGCGAGGACGGTGAGCGCCGGGCCAATCGCCTCCTCGTTCAGCCGCCCGGTCGCCTGCAGCCCCCGCCCGAGGCCGAGCACGGCCTTCTCGTTGAAGATCGCCTGCGGGTTCCGCCCGCGCCCCTCGAAGATGACGAGGCGGACGGAGTTCGAGCCAAGGTCGACGACGCCGCAGCGGGGCGCGACGGGAGCAGTCATGCGGATCAGTCCTGGGCGATGCGGTCGGGGCGCGGCTTGCGCATCGCTGCCCGGCCGCTGCGGTGCAACGCGCTGCCGCGGCCGGAGAGGGAGGGGTTGGTCATGAAATATTCATGCGCCGAGACCGGCTGCGCCCCGCGGGGCAGGCGGCGCCAGGCGCCCTCGCTGGTCAGTTCCCAGCTCTGGGCGTTGTCCTTCAGGTTCACCACCATGATCTGGTCGAGGATCTGGGCATGCACGGTCGCATTCTCGACCGGCACCATGGTCTCGACCCGCCAGTCCATGTTGCGCGCCATCCAGTCGGCCGAGGAGATGAAGACCCGTGCCCGGCGCGAGGGCAGCCGGTGGCCGTTGCCGAAGACATAGATGCGCGAATGCTCGAGGAAGCGGCCGACGATCGACTTGACCCGGATGGTCTCGGACAGGCCGGGCACGCCGGGGCGGAGGCAGCAGATGCCGCGCACCACGCAATCCACCTTCACCCCGGCGCGGGAGGCGGCGTAGAGCGCGTCGATGAGCTGCTCGTCGACCAGGCTGTTCATCTTCAGCCAGATGCCGGCGGGCCTTCCCTCCTCGGCGAAGCGCCGCTCCTGCTCGATCAGGCCAAGGAGGGTGGGGCGGATGGTCAGCGGGGCGAAGGCCAGGCCCTCCATCCGCTCCGGCCGCGCATAGCCCGTCATGTAATTGAATAGGCGCGCGGCATCGCCGGTCAGTGCCGGGTCGGCGGTGAAGAAGGAGAGGTCGGTGTAGATGCGCGCCGTCACGGGATGGTAGTTGCCGGTGCCGAAATGCGCGTAGGAGCGGAGCGCAACGCCCTCGCGCCGCACCACCAGCGACATCTTGGCATGGGTCTTCAGCTCGACGAAGCCGAAGACGACCTGCACGCCGGCCGCCTCCAGCTCCCGGGCGAGGGCGATGTTCCGCTCCTCGTCGAAGCGGGCCTTGATCTCGACGATGCCGGTGACGTTCTTGCCCGCCTCCGCCGCCTCGATCAGCGCGCGGGCGATCGGGCTGTCGCGGCTGGTGCGGTAGAGCGTCTGCTTGATGGCGACCACATTGGGGTCCCGCGCCGCCTGGCGGAGGAACTGCACCACCACGTCGAAGCTCTCATAGGGGTGGTGGACGACGATGTCCTTCGCCCGGATCGCGGCGAAGCAGTCGCCGCCATAGTCGAGGATGCGTTCCGGGAAGCGCGGCGTGTAGGGCGTGAAGAGCAGGTCCGGCCGGTCGTCGATGATGAGCTGGCGGAGGTCGTCGAGGCCGAGCAGCCCGTCGACCACGAAGACGCCGCTGCGCTCGGCATCCAGCTCCTCGATGACGAAGTCGACGATGTCGGAGGGCGTCGCGGCGGTGACGGAGAGGCGGATGGCGCGGCCGCGGCGGCGGCGCTTGAGCGCCGTCTCATAGGAGCGGACGAGGTCCTCCGCCTCCTCCTCGAACTCGACATCGGTGTCGCGGATCAGGCGGAAGAGCCCGTGCTCGGCCGGGATGAAGCCGGGGAAGACGCGGCGCAGGCTGAGCTCGATCAGGTCCTCGAGCAGGAGGAAGCGGACGGCCGTCTCGCCATCCTGCTTCGGCAGGCGGATGAAGCGCTCCACCTGCGCCGGCAGGGGCAGCAGGGCGCGCATGGTGCCGCCATCCTCCTCCCGCACAAGCTTCAGGACCATGCAGGCGGCGAGGTTCTGGATGAAGGGGAAGGGGTGCGCCGGATCCACGGCCAGCGGCGTGAGCACGGGAAAGACCCGCTCCATGAACCAGCCGTCGAGCCAGAGGCGGTCGGCCTCGCTCAGCTCCTCGGGGCGGAGGACGATGAGGCCGGCCTCGCGGATCAGCCCGCGGAGCTCCCGCCAGGCGGCCTGCTGCGCCTCGATCAACACCTCCGCCCGGTCATGGATGGCGGCGAGCTGCTGCGGCGGCGTGCGGCCGTCGGGCGACCGGGTGGTGATGCCGGCGCCCTCCTGGCCGATCAGCCCGGCGACGCGGACGGAGTAGAACTCGTCGAGATTGGCCGCCGAGATGGCAACGAAGCGCAGGCGCTCGAGCAGCGGGTGGTGCTCGTTGCCGGCCTCCTCCAGCACGCGCGTGTTGAAGTCGAGCCAGGAGAGCTCCCGGTTGATGAAGCGCTCCGGCTCCTGCGCGGGGGTCTCGGCGACGGGCGGGGTGCGGGTCTCGGCGAGGCTCATGCGGGCACCCTACAGCAGGGTCGGGGATGGCGGGCAGCCGGTCTCGGCCAATGCCATGGATTCGTCATCCGCACCGAATCCCGGCAGGTCGGCCAGGGTGGCGCGCGCCAGCGCCCGGGTGACGCGGCCGCCGAGCGCGAGCGCAGCGCGGTCGAGCCGGGCGGCGGCCTCGGCGATGGCGGCCGCCTCGCGCGGCAGCCGGGCGAGGAGGAAGGCCTGCACCCCCTCCTCCACCCGGAGCTGGCGGTGGGCGAAATGCCGCCGCAGCAAGGCGGCGAGCAGGTCGTCGCTCGGCGGGCGGATGCCGGCGGCGGGCATGGCGCGCAGCCGGCTGCGGAGGTCGGGCAGCGCGACCGGCCAGCGGGCGGGCGGGGCACGGCCGGCCAGCAGCAGGTGCTGGCCGCGCTCGGCGCAGAGGTTGAGGAGGTGGAGCAGGGCGGCCTCCTCCGCCATGCAGTCGGCATCGTCGAGGGCGAGGCCGGGGCCAGCGGGCACCTCCGGCAGGCCGCGGAGGGAGGGGCCCAGCAGCACCGGCCAGCCGCGGCGCGCGGCGAGGCCCCGCAGCAGCAGCGACTTGCCGGCGGCGGCGGGGCCGTGCAGGGCGAGGCGGCGCTGCGGCCAGGCCTCGGGCCGGGCGAGCCAGGCCAACGCCTCGGCATTGCTGTCATCGGCCAGCACCGGCTCCGTCTCGACGGGTGCTGCGGCGGGCAGCGGCAGGGCGAGCTGCCGCGGGAGCGGAGCCGTCGTATCCAGCATCAGCCGGTCCGCGGCGGGTCGAGATAGAGCGGGCTCTCGAGGTAGCGGCGCAGCCAGTAGCGGGCGATGACGCCGATCACCGCCGCCAGCGGCACCGCCAGCAGCACGCCGAGGAAGCCGAAGGCCACGCCGCCCGCGAAGAGGGCGAAGATCACCCAGACGGCGTGCAGCTCGACCCGGTCGCCGAGCAGCCAGGGGTAGATCACGTAGCCCTCGATCACCTGGCCGGCGACGAAGACCGCCATCACCACCAGCACCCCGTTCCAGGTGCCGAACTGGGCGAGCGCCAGGGCCAGCGCGGTGACGAGGCCGGTGATGGAGCCGATATAAGGGATGAAGGAGAGGATGCCCGCCATCAGCCCGACCGTCAGGCCGAGCTCCAGCCGCACGGCGGAGAGCGCCGCGGCGTAGTAGACCGCAAGCAGGGCGCAGCAGAGCAGCTGGCCGCGCAGCCAGGCGGAGAGCACGCGGTCCGTGTCGCGGGCGAGCTGGCGGAGCGTCGCAGCGGAGCGGCGCGGCAGCCAGGCATCGATGCGGCGGATGATCCGCGGCCAGTCGCGCAGCAGGTAGAAGGCGACGACGGGCGTGACGGTGACCAGGGTGAAGACGCTGAACAGCGCGATGCCGCCGGTGATCATCCGCGCGAGCGAGGTGCCGAGATAGGAGATGATCGACCCGGCCTGGCCGACCGCAAGATCCTGCAGGCGCTGGTCGAAGACATCCGGCCCGAGGCGCTCCGACAGGGCGGTCAGCGCATCCCGCACCGCCTGGCCGATGCCGAGGACATAGGCCGGCAGGCGCTGCAGCAGGATCGTCACCTGCGCCACCAGCAGCGGGTAGAGCAGCAGCAGGCAGAGCAGGGCGAAGGCAACGAGGGCCAGGATCATCAGCAGCGCCGAGACGCCGCGCGGGATGCCTATGCGCGTCAGCCGCGAGGCCGGCGGGTCGAGGAAATAGGCGATGACGGCGGCCAGCACGAAGGGGGTGAGGATCGGCGAGAAGAGCCAGAAGGCGAGGAACAGGCTGCCCGCGACGCCGAGGGCTAGGGCAACGCGCTGGGCGCGGGTCGCCACCGGCGGCGGGATGCGGGGGCGGGCCAGGGGCGGCGGCTCGGGCTTCATGGCCGGGGGCTGGGGCGGGACGAGGTTCATGGCCGCGGCCCGGGATGGTGAGTCCAGTGGATGGCCGAGACCACATAGGCGATGCCGGAGGCGAGCGTCGTCAGCGCCACGGCCCAGATCAGCGCGGTCAGCAGCCCGTCGGCGGCGAGGCCGAAGCCGGCGATGAAGAGGGCCAGCGCGGCGAGGGCGATCTGCAGGCAGGTGTTCAGCTTGGAGACCAGCAGCGGGCGGATGCGCGGCGGCTGGCCGAGCACCCAGAGCACCAGCACGCCGCCGACGATCAGGAGGTCGCGGAACACCACCATGATGGCGAGCCAGTCCGGCAGTCCGCCGATGGCGGCGAGCGTCACATAGACCGAGACGAGCAGCGCCTTGTCGGCCACCGGGTCGAGCATGGCGCCGAGCGCGCTGCGGGCATTGGTCACCCGCGCGAGCCAGCCATCGATGCCGTCCGAGATGCCGGCGCCGACGAAGACATAGAAGGCGAGGTCGAGGCGATGGTGCAGGATCAGCCAGATGGTCGCCGGCACGGCGCAGAGCCGCGCGAGGGTGATGAGGTTGGGCAGAGTGACGAGCACATGCGGCGCCGCCTCCCCTGCCCGCTCGGCCGGGCGCGTGTCAGCTTCCGGCAAGGCCCAGCCGCCAGGCGGGGCCCGCCTGTTCCAGCGCAATGCCGAGGGCGGCGAGCAGCGCCGCGGCCTCGGGCGGCGGGGCGCGCAGGCCGAGCCGGAGGCGCGCCGCATCGACGGCGATCGCCTGGACGTCGACCGAGGCGACCGGGGGCGCCCCGCGCAGCCGCCGCTGGAGTTCGAGCCATTCGCCCATGGAGCGATAGATGGCCCTTGCCTCGATCCAATTCGAGGCCGGCGCGGCGGCGGCCACGGGGGGCGGCGAGGCGCCCGGCACGCTGACGCTGCCGCCGAGCGCCGAGCGCACCCGGTTGGGGTCGAAGACCACGGTGATGCGGCCGGTGTAGCGCGTGGGCGCCGTCCGCTCCTGCTCGATGACGATGGAGCGGACCATGTCCTCGAGCCGCTGGTCGGACAGGTTGACCGGCGGCAGCCCGGCCTCCGACAGGGCGCGCTCCCAGGCGGTGCGGCGGCCGGCGGCCAGCGCCCGCTCGCGCGCCAGCACGCCGTTCTCGGCCGAGGCCTCGGCGGGGATGCCGCGCTGGGTGAGGTTCAGCGCCGAGGGATCGGGCATGGTGGCGACGGAGGGCAGCGCGGCGGTCTGCGCCAGGGCGGAGGTGATGGCCGGCGCGGCGGCGAGGGCCAGGCCCGCCATGCCCCGGAGGACGCCTGATCTGCCCAGCATTGCGCTTTCTCCTGCCATGCGGCCCGGCACAGGGGACGCGCCGGTGAAGGCGCGCTAGAAAGCCGCCGACTCCCCTTAGCCGATCGGAGGCCGCCCTGACCAGTTCCCCGCGAAACAGCCTGACCTACCGTGATGCCGGGGTGGATATCGATGCCGGCGACGCGCTGGTCGAGGCGATCAAGCCGATGGCCCGGTCCACCAGCCGGGCCGGCACCATGGGCGGGCTCGGCGGCTTCGGCGCGCTCTTCGACCTGAAGGCGGCGGGCTTCACCGACCCTGTGCTGGTCAGCTCGACCGATGGCGTCGGCACCAAGCTGCGCGTCGCCCTCGATGCCGGGCTGCACGGCACCGTCGGCATCGACCTGGTCGCCATGTGCGTGAACGACCTCGTGGTGCAGGGGGCGGAGCCGCTCTTCTTCCTCGACTACTTCGCCACGGGCAGGCTGCGGCTGGAACAGGCGCGAGACGTGATCTCCGGCATCGCCGAGGGGTGCCGCCGGGCCGGCTGCGCGCTGGTCGGTGGCGAGACGGCGGAAATGCCGGGGATGTACGCGGCGGAGGATTACGACCTGGCCGGCTTCTCGGTGGGGGCGGCGGAGCGCGGGGCGCTGCTGCCGCGGCCGGATGTCGGGCCGGGCGACGTGCTGCTCGGGCTCGCCAGCACCGGGGTGCATTCCAACGGCTTCTCGCTGGTGCGGCGGGTGGTGGAGGCGGCGGGGACCGGCCTCGGCGCCCCCTCCCCCTTCGGCGGCGGCACGCTCGGCGAGGCGCTGCTGGCGCCGACGCGGATCTATGTGAAGTCGCTGCTCGCCCTGCACCGGGCGGGGTTGCTGAAGGCGGCCGCCCACATCACCGGCGGCGGGCTGCCGGGCAACCTGCCGCGGGTGCTGCCGAAGGGCGTCGCCGCGGCGGTGGATGCGGGCGCCTGGACGGTGCCGCCCGTCTTCGCCTGGCTGGCCCAGGCCGGCAACGTGGCGCCGGAGGAGATGCTGCGCGTCTTCAATTGCGGGATCGGCATGGTCGCCGTCGTCGCGGCCGGAGCGGTCGCCGAGGCGACCGCCCTGCTGGAGGGCGCGGGCGAGACCGTCTTCGGCATCGGCACGCTGGAGCCCGGGGGCGGCGAGGCGCAGGTGCGGATCGGCAACCTGCCCGAGGGCTGGCCGCGATAGGGGAGCCGGACCGATTCAGACCCCTACGCCTGGCGGCGCCCCGGTCATCGGGCCGGCGAAGGTCCCGACCGCCATCCTGATCTCCGGCCGCGGCTCCAACATGGTGGCGCTGCTGGAGGCGGCGCGGGCGCCGGACTTCCCGGCGGAGATCGCCCTAGTCCTCTCCAACAAGGCGGATGCCGGCGGGCTGGCGCTGGCGGCCGCCGCCGGGGTGCCGACGGCGGTGGTCGAGAGCCGCCCCTTCGGCCGCGACCGCGCGGCGCATGAGGCGGCCGTCCAGGCGGCGCTGGAGGCACATGGCATCCGGCTCGTCTGCCTCGCCGGCTACATGCGGCTGCTGACGCCCTTCCTCGTCGGGCGATGGCCAGGGCGGATGCTCAACATCCATCCCAGCCTCCTCCCGGCCTTCCCCGGTCTCGACACCCATGCGCGGGCGCTGGCCGCCGGCGTCCGACTGCATGGCTGCACCGTGCATTGGGTCACCGAGGAGATGGATGCCGGGCCGATCCTCGCCCAGGCCGCGGTGCCGGTGCTGCCGGGGGATACGGAGGCGACGCTCGCCGCCCGGGTCCTCGCCCAGGAGCACCGGATCTACCCGGCAGCGCTGCGGGCGGCGGCGGGCGGGGCGCTGGCGCATCCCAACGGCTCGGCCGCGCTCGCCAACCCCTTGCCGAGCCCGCCCGCGCTTTCTACACCCCATTCCGAGAGCTGATGGGGACCGGACCGTGGCCGAACACCATGACCATTACGATTTCGGGGCCGTCGACGAGAAGGCGCTGCTCGTCGAAAAGGAGCGGGGCTGGGAAGGCTTCGTCCAGTTCACGACCTGGGGAATCGTGATCACCGTGTTGCTGCTGCTGGGGCTCCTGCTTTTCGTGGCGTGACGAAGGGGGGCCGGCCCCGAGGGCCGGCCCGGCTGCCTCAGCCGACGATCTCGGTGCCGGCGAAGAAGAAGGCGATCTCCGTCGCGGCGTTCTCGGCGCTGTCCGAGCCATGGACGCTGTTCGCCTCGATGCTCTCGGCGAATTCCTTGCGGATCGTGCCGGGCGCGGCATTGGCCGGGTTGGTGGCGCCCATGATCTCGCGGTTCCTGGCCACCGCGTTCTCGCCCTCAAGCACCTGCACCACCACCGGGCCGCTGATCATGAAGCTGACCAGGTCCTTGTAGAAGGGCCGCTCCCTGTGGACAGCGTAGAAGGCGCCGGCCTGGGCCTCGCTCAGCTGCAGCCGCTTCTGGCCAACGATGCGGAGGCCCGCCTCCTCGAACTTGGCATTGATCTTGCCGGTGAGGTTCCGGCGGGTCGCGTCCGGCTTGATGATGGAGAGGGTGCGTTCCACGGCCATGCTTGCGTTCCTTCGTGACGGTGGCGGCGGGATAGGCGGGCCGGGGCGCGGATGCAAGCCCAACCCGGCCCGCCCCGCGGCGTTGGGGATGCAGCAGAGGAGCGCCCCAATGGCCGATGACACGCTGAAGCCCCAGACACCCCATATCCCCCGGCCGCCGAGCCAGGCGGATATCGACCTGGTGAGCAGCCAGCAGGGCATGGTGTCCGACGAATGGGGCGAGGCGCCGGCGCCGAAGCCCCCCTCCCCGCCCGAGGCCGAGACCGAGGGCCAGCCCAGCTAGCCATCCTGCGTGACGGGGGGAGACGGCGGCGGTAGAAGGCGCGCATGACCGTGCTCGCCATCCGCGACCTCACCCTCCGCATCGCCGGCCGCGCCCTGCTGGAAGCCGCCGACCTCGCCGTCGATCCCGGCCGCAAGGTCGGGCTGGTTGGCCGCAACGGCGCCGGCAAGTCGACGCTGCTGAAGGCGATCATAGGCGACATCCAGCCCGATGCCGGTGAGATCCGCCTCGCCCAGCGCGCCCGGCTCGGCCATGTGGCGCAGGAGGCGCCGGGCGGGCCGGAGAGCCTGCTCGAGACGGTGCTCGCCGCCGATACGGAGCGCGCCGCGCTGCTCGCCGAGGTCGAGGCCGGGGCGGAGCCGCACCGCATGGCCGAGATCCATGAGCGGCTGATCGCCATCCAGGCCGACAGCGCGCCCTCGCGCGCCGCGACCATCCTCGCCGGCCTTGGCTTCGACGCGGCGGCGCAGGCCCGCCCCAGCACCGAGTTCTCCGGCGGCTGGCGGATGCGCGTGGCGCTGGCCCGCGTGCTCTTCCTCGAGCCCGAACTGCTGCTGCTCGACGAGCCGACCAACCATCTCGACCTCGAGGCGACGATGTGGCTGGAGGGCTGGCTGCAGCGCTTCTCGGGCGCGGCCATCATCGTCAGCCATGACCGCGGCCTGCTCGAGCGCTGCGTCGACGCCATCGCCCATCTCGACCGCGGCAAGCTCACGCTCTATCCCGGCGCCTTCGACAATTTCGTCCGCGTCCGCACCGAGCGGCAGGCGCAGCAGGCGGCGATGAACGAGAAGCTCGCCGCCGAGCGGGCGCATATCCAGAGCTTCGTTGACCGCTTCCGCGCCAAGGCGAGCAAGGCGCGCCAGGCGCAGTCGCGCATCAAGGCGCTGGAGCGGATGCCGGCGATCGAGAGCGTGGTCGAGGACCACGTGACCCGCTTCGCCTTCCCCGAGCCCGCCGAGCTGGCGCCGCCGGTGCTCTCCATCTCGGGGGGGAGCATCGGCTATGACGGGCGGGTGGTGCTGCGCGGCCTCGACCTCAGGCTCGACCAGGACGACCGCATCGCGCTGCTGGGGGCCAACGGCAACGGCAAGTCGACCCTCGCCAAGCTCTTCGCCGGGCGGCTGTCGCTGATGGGCGGGCGCGAATTCCGCTCGCCCAAGCTGAAGATCGGCTACTTCGCCCAGCACCAGACCGACGAGCTCGACATGGAGGGCACGCCGCTCTCCCACATGCAGGCGGCCATGCCCAAGACGACGGTGACGCAATGCCGCTCCCAGCTCGCGCGCTTCGGCCTCGACGTGGAGCGGGCGACGACGAAGATCTCGGCCTGCTCGGGCGGTGAGAAGGCGCGGCTGCTGCTGGCGCTCTGCACGCGGGAGGCGCCGCAGCTCCTCATCCTCGACGAGCCGACCAACCACCTCGACATCGACGCCCGCGATGCGCTGGTGAAGGCGCTGGCCGACTACAACGGCGCCGTGATCCTCATCAGCCACGACCCGCATCTGGTGGAGCTGGTGGCGGATCGGCTCTGGCTGGTCGGCGACGGCAAGGTCGCGCCCTTCGAGGGCGACCTCGACGACTACCGGGCGCTGCTCGGCGGCGGCCGCCGGGCCTCGCGGGCCGAGCCGGCCGGCGCGGCGCGGCCGTCGGAGCGGCGCGGGCGGGCGGAGAGCCGCACCGCCCTCGCCCCGCTGCGCGACCGGCTGAAGCAGATCGAGGCGCAGATCGCCAAGCTGCAGGACGAGGCGGCGGTGATCGACAAGGCGCTGGCCGACCCGCGCCTCTATGCCGGCAACAAGACCGACCTCATCAACCGCGCCACCACCCGCCGCGCCGTGATCAACAAGATCCTGCCGGGGCTGGAGACGGAGTGGCTGGAGCTGCAGGAGAAGCTCGAAGCGGCCTGATCAGCCGAGCTTCTCCACCGCCGTCAGCAGGCAGCCCGGCCGCGCGGTGTGGATGTTGACGAAGCGCGTGCGCGGGTCGGCGAGCGCGCGCTCGAGCAGCGGCGCAACCGCGCTGCCCTCGCTGACGGCGCCGAGGTCGTAGAGGCACATCTCCGCCCCGTCATAGGCGCGGACGGAGACGATGCCGTTGGCAAGGACGATGGGGGCAATCTCGTCCACCGCCTCGAAGGGCGCGCAGTCGCGGGCGTGCAGGAAGATCGGGCTCGGCGCCCAGTACACGCCCTGCGGATGCGGCAGGGCATAGCTGCCAAGCAGCATAGCCTCGCCGGGCTCGCCGAGTTGCAGGCAGTGACGGCAGGGGAAGCCGGGGCCGTCCACCACGCGGCGATGCAGCGGCTGCCCGCGGTCATCCGTGCCCGTGGCGCGCCAGCGCCGGGCCGTCTCGGTCGGGATGGGCGTGCAGCGGAACCGGGTCATGCGCGAGGTCTCCTTCGCCGTGACCCTCGCTTGGTCCGGGATGCTGCGCCTTCCGCCGGTTGCTCCGGCATGTCCGGGGGAGCCCAAGCCTCACGGCGGCGCGACCTTTGGGGTCCGCGGCGGGCCGCGCATCATTCATTTCGAAAATGATAGGCATGCGTCGAACGCATTGGCGCGGCCGGGCCATGCGGTCCATCTGGTGCGGCGAAGGCGGCCCCGGGCTGCCCAGCCATGAAGGACAGGATATGATCCGCTCTGCTCTCCTCGCTTCCGTGATTGCCCTTGGCGCCACCGGCGCCGCGCTGGCGCAGGAAGGCCCGCTGCTCGTTGGCGGCGGCGGCGACGGCGGCCCGCGCGTTGTCTACTCCACCACGCCCACCAACAACATCGTCGGCGGCGCCCAGGTGGCCATGAGCGGCGGCGAACTCGACCGCAGCTACAGCTACGGCGCGGTGACGAGCTTTCCGGGCCAGGCCGGCACGCTGGTCGGCGGTCTCGCCGATGGCGGCCCGCGGGTGATCTATGCCCCGCAGCAGGACAGCGGCGACCTCGCCAGCCTCCGCATCGGCGCGCCGCGCAGCTAGAGCAAACTCCGATCAGGTGGAACCACCTGGTCGGAGGTACTTGCTCGACCCGGCAACAAGCCAGAGCGGGTTCCGTGAGCCTATGCGAGCGGAAACCGCTGCAGGACGCGTGCCGTTCGACCTGGCTCACGGGACGCGCTCCAGCCTGTTGTTTGGTTGAGCGAATTACCCCGGAGCGGTCTCCGCCCGCGCCGGCTCGCGCAAGCCGCTCCGGCATCGTGTTCGGCCGGGCAAGCTCCGATCAGGTGGTCTCGCCCGACCAGACCTTGAAGCTTCGGTCCTCCGTGCCTCAGGCGTAGATGCCGACCTCAGGCGCTGCACCGTCGCGGAGGGTCCCGCGATACATGCCCGCGGTGCCGAAGGCGATGCCTGGCTCACCCGCCGCATCGACCGCGATGAGCCCGCCGCTGCCGCCATGCGCCGGCACCAGGATCTCGGCGATGTCGGCCGCGGCCTGCTGCACCGCCTGGCCGCGGTGACGCATCAAGGCGGAGAGCTCATGTGCCGCGGCGCAGCGGATAAAGGCCTCGTCGACCCCCGTGCAGCTCACCGCGACCGTCGCATCGGCCCAGGTGCCGGCGCCGATCAACGGGCTGTCGCCGACGCGGCCTGCGCGCTTGTTCGTCATCCCCCCGGTGGAGGTGGCGGCGGCGAGGCGCCCGGCGCGGTCGCGCGCCACGGCGCCGACCGTTCCCATGCGCGAGGGCAGGTCGTGGTCGAGGGCGATGCGCCCCGCCTCCAGGGCCGCCTGCAATTGCTGCCAGCGATGCTCGGTGCGGAAATACTCGGGAGGCGCCAGGGCGAGGCCCTCGGCCTCGGCGAAGCCGTCGGCTGCAGGCCCGATCAGCAGCACATGCGGCGTCCGCTCCATCACTGCGCGTGCCGCCGAGATCGGGTTGCGGATGCGCTGCACGCCGGCGACCGCACCGGCGCGGCGGGTGGCGCCGTCCATCAGCGCGGCATCCAGCTCGATCGTCCCGGCGGCGGTAAAGGTGGCGCCGCGGCCGGCATTGAAGAGCGGACAGTCCTCCAGCGTGCGCACCGCCTGCTCCACCGCGTCGAGCGCGCTGCCGCCCTGTGCCAGCACCGCGCCGCCGGCGGCGAGCGCGGCCTCCAGCGCCGCACGATGCTCCGCCTCGCGCGCCGCCGACATGTCCTCGCGCCGGATGGTGCCGGCGCCGCCATGGATGACGAGGGTGGTCCTCATGCGGCGGCTCCGGGGATGACGGCGACCTGGTCGGGATCCCAGAGCCAGGGCGGGTCCGGCAGCACGTGCACGCCCGCCTGGAAGCGCGGCGGCGGGCGGAAGCGGTCCGTCCCCGCCAGCACGGCGGCGCCGCGCGGCGTCAGGTGAAGCTGCGCGTCGCGCGAGACCAGCCGATTCGGGCCCTGGCGCAGGCGGCCGATCACCTCGCGCAGGATGAGGTCGGTAAGGTGGAAGACGGGATCGCCCTCTTCGAGGCGGCCGAGAAGGGCTGCCTCCTCCGTGATGCCGGCGGCGATGGCGCGCAGCACGCGGCGCTCCGTCTCGCCGAGCCCGTCCGTCGCCCAGGGCAGGTCGCGCAGGTGGCGGCGCAGCGCCGCGGCGAGGAACGGCAAGGCCAGCTCGCGCCGGCTGAGCGCGTCGAGCCCGCGCGGGTCGGGCGCGGCGAAGGCGGCCCAGGCCTCGGCCGCCTGCTCGATCTGCAGGTCGGACAGCGGCGCGGGGTGGAGCGCGCCGAGCTCGGCATCGCTCAGCCTCGGGAAGCAGCGTTCGCCATCGGCCGGCAGCAGCAGCAGTCGGCCGCGCAACAGGCGCTTCTCGGCCAGCAGCGAAAGGATGCGGATGAGCGCGATCTGGTCCCAGAGGTCGTGCTCGAACCAGAGCCAGACGGCCTCGCGCCGGTGCAGGCCGTTGAGCGCGGCATATTCGCGGCCGAGGCGGAGGCGCACCGCGGCCGGATCCTGCCCCGAATGCAGCGCCACGTAGCGCGCGCGCATGCCGAGCCAGGCCATCAGGTCGCCATCGTCCTGCGCCGGTCCGACGCAGACCGGATCGGCGAAGCAGAGGTATTCCCCGGCAATGCCGGCCGATTGCAGGCGGCTGCGGAGGTCGTCGCCGCAACGGAGGTGCAGGAGCGGCGTCACCGGCGGCGCAGGCCTGCCTGACCGGGGGCGGTTGCGAATCCCGTGTCGCGCGGCCTTGCGGCCATGCCTGTCCTCCGTCCCTTGCCGGCTTGATCGGCCAGCCTTGGCGAAGCATGCGACGGAACCGCAACCCCGCGCCACCCCCTTTGCCACGCCAGCCCGAGCGGCAGCGGCGTCGCGCAAGCGTGTCATCGAGACCATCGCAGGGGCTGCTGAGGCCGTCCCAGGCTCGCGCACAGGTCGGTAGGGCGAGGATCGTGGCACTGCGCAACGGCACTGCGGGGGCGGACAGCCTGCTTGGGACGACAGGGGGCGACCTGATCCTCGCCGGCGGCGGCAACGATACGATCTTCGGCGACAACTTCATAGGTGAGGGCCGTTCGGGCGGGCCGCTGCCGCCGGAGTCCAATTCCAGCGGCATCCTGCCCGGCCGCAACCTCATCCTGGCCGGCGCCGGCGACGACCGGGTCAGCGCAGGCATCGGTGCGGACACGGTGTTCGGCGGCAGTGGCAATGACTCGATCAGCGGCTTCGGCGTCTTCCTCGGCAGCCCGACCGGGGGCATCGGGGTGATCGACGCGGACGGGTCGGACCTGCTCATCGGCGGTGCGGGCAACGATACCATCAATGCCGGCGGCGCCGCCGACCAGGTCTACGGCGGTGCGGACGACGATGTCATCAATGGCGGGCGCGGCGCCGGCCAGCTCCACGGCGGCGCCGGCGAGGACCGGTTGCGCGGTGGCGAGGGAGCGGACCGGTTGGCCGGCGGGGGCGGCGCCGATGTCTTCATCTATATCAGGGATATTCCCTTCGGCGGCCCCGAATCCGGCGTCGGCCCCGGCGCGCGGGACGTGATCCTCGACTTCTGCCAGGGCGTGGACCGCATCGATCTTCGCGGCTACGCCAACACCTACGCCCAGGACCAGAAGTCGGTCTTCCTCGACGGTGCCGAGTTCGGCGCGAGCCTCGCCCTTCAGGTCCGCACCGTGGTCGAGGACGGGCATACCATCATCCAGCTCGTCACCGTCTACGGCGACCCGGGCCCGAGCGTCCCGCTGCCCACGCCGTCGGGGCCTTCGGAGGAGATCGAGCTCGCCGGGCTCTACGACCTGACCGCCGCGGATTTCATCCTGTTCTGACCAGGCTCGGCACATCCGTGGGCAAGACCTGCGGATGACGACGCCCGCCCCTGCACGAAGCGTCCGCGCGGGGGCGGCGCAGTCCCCGCCGCCATGGGACGTGGCGGCAGGTCATGGCGTTCGGGCGGCCCGGCAGGCGCGGGGGCTCAAGAGCGCCGCCTCGAAGGCATCGCGCAGCGTCCGCATGATGCGCTTGGCCGCGCCTGGACCGTCGGCGACGATGCCCATGCCGCGCAGGGCCGGCACCACCCGCTAGCCAGGCTTGCTGCTGGCCAGATCGCCCGGCACGTGCGGATGCATCTCCGGCGAGCCGCTTGAGGATCGGCATGTCGCCTACGGTTACGGGCTCTTATCGATTCGATGGCAGGCTCTGCTGGGATCCAGGGAGAAGATTGGATCATGCGGAAGCTTCGCCTCCCCTATGTCTGGCATGGCCTGGCGCCGCGGCTCCTGGCGGCGGTCGGCCTGCTGGCGGCGGTGGCGGCTGCCCTGCCGCTCATGGCGGACCGCATGCTGGCGCTGCAGGCCGAACGGATGGCGGCGGGCGCCGAGTTCACCGCGCGCGCCATCGCGGCCGGCCGGGCGACCTCCAACCTGCTGGCCTTCGCCAGGGCGACGGATGTGCTGGCCGTGGCGATGCCGGCGGAGGACCGGCAGCGCATCGAGGCCATCGCCGCGGACGAGCAGCAGCGGCTGGAGCGGCGGATGGAGCAACTCGCCCAGGTGCTGGTGGTGCCCGCCAACCGGGAGGACCTAGCCGCGGCCGCGGCAGGCATCGCCCGCTACCGGGTGCAGCAGGAAGCGATCCTCGCCGCCTCCCACGCAGGGCGCCTGGAGGAGGCGGGGCGGATCGCCCTTGCCGCCGCGCCCGAGGTCGAGGCCATCCGGCAGAAGCTGCGCGGCATCGAGCAGAGGGTGGACGAGCTGATCCGCGGCATGGCGCAGCAGGCAGCGGCCGAGATGCGTCAGGGGCGGGCCTGGCTGGCCTCGCTGGCGGCGGGCGGCATCCTCCTGGCGGTCGGCCTCGCGCTCTGGATCGTGCTGCGGCGCGTGACGGGCCCGCTGACGCGGCTCAGCCGGCGGGCGGATGCGCTGGCGGCCGGGCAGCTGGAGGAGGAGACGTCGGAGACCGGGCGGCGGGACGAGGTGGGCGCCATCGCCCGGGGGCTGGAGGCGCTGCGGGCGGCGGCGCGCCGGGCCAGGCTGCTGGAGGCGGAGGCGGCCACGGCCGGGCAGGAGGCCGAGGCAGCCCGGCTGCGGCAGCGGCAGGAGCTGGCGGTCGGGATCGAGGCGCAATTGGGCGCCGTGCTGGCAGGGCTCGCGGCCTCGGCCGCCGCGCTGGAGGGCAGCATCGGCACCCTTTCGGACCAGGCGGACCGCAGCGTCGGGCGGGCCGGCACCGCCGCGCAGCGGGCCGCGGAGGCGACGAGCCATGTGCAGAGCGTGGCCGCCGCGGCGGAGGAGCTGGCCAGCTCCGTCCAAGAGATCGGCCGGCAGGTCACCGAGGCCGCGCAGGCCAGCCAGCGCGCGGTGGCGGAGGCGGAGGCCGCGGACGGCACCATCGGCGGATTGTCAGAGGCCACGGGCCGCATCGGCGACGTGGTGCGGCTGATCGGCGACATCGCCGGGCAGACCAACCTGCTGGCGCTGAACGCGACGATCGAGGCGGCGCGCGCGGGCGAGGCCGGCAAGGGCTTCGCCGTGGTGGCGAGCGAAGTGAAGCAGCTCGCCGGGCAGACCGCCAGGGCGACGGAGGAGATCGGGCAGCAGATCGCCGCCATCCAGGGCGCCACGACGGAGGCGGTGCAGTCCATCAAGGGCATCGCCGGCATGGTCGCCCAGCTCGACCAGGTGGCGGCCGCCATCACCGCGGCCGTGGAGCAGCAGGGCGCCGCGACGCAGGAGATCGCCCGCAGCGTCGCCCAGGCGGCGGCAGGGACGACCGAGGTTTCCGCCACCATCGCCGAGGTCAGCGCCGGCGCCGGGGAGACCGCAGGCGCCCTGCAGGCGATGCGGCGGACGACGGCGGATGTCTCGCGTCAGGGCGGCACGCTGCGCGGCGCGCTCGGCACCCTGCTTGAGGGGCTGCGCGCCGCCTGACGCGGCCTCCGTTCGCCCTGGCTGACGGAGGCCGCTCCAGCCCGTCGTCGCGGCGGGCCGACTGCCCCGATCGGCGTCTGCCCGGGGTCAGATCGCCCGGAAGAAGTACTCGCCGAGCGTCTTGAAGCCGAGGCGGAAGAGGATGACGGTGTTCGCCGCGTAGAGCGTCTGGGTGGTCGGGTCCTGGGCGAATCGCTTGATGAAGCGCCCTTCGATGATGAAGCACTCGTCCTCGTAGCCGGCCGAGCCCTGGACGAGGACGGCGCGGCCCAGGCCGAGGTCGTACTTCCCGGTCGCCGCCACGCGCCAGTACTGGCCAATGCGGGCGGTGAAGCCGGCGCCCACCTCCTCGCGGGTGCGGCTGGGAACGAGGTAGGGCAGCGGCGGGGAGTAGAGGTAGCCTGCCGACAGCGTCACCCGGCCAAGGCCGAGATTGGCGATGGTGTCGACCAGCCGCCGGTCGGTGATGTTCTCGCCGTCGAGGCGGATGCGGCCGATGGCGTCGAACCAGGTGGTCGGCGCGATGCGCAGCCGGGCGACATAGTCCGAGGCGCGGCGGTCGAGGCCGGAGCCGGCATAGGGGCTCGAGACCTGGTCGTCGAACCGGAAGGAGCGGCCGATCAGCCCCTCGATCTGCCCGCCATTCGGGAAGTCCCAGGCGGCGCGGAGGGCGGTGTCGATGCGCGTGCCGCCCTCCTGCCGGTCGCGCCCGGTGAAGCGGTTGAGGGCGAAGAGGTTGGCGTCGGTGAACTCGAAGTCGATGCTGTCCTCATTCGGCACCCTGCGCTGCGGCCCGACCCGCGGGCCGGTGACGATCTGGACATGCGGCTCGATGGTCTGGCTGCCCCAGTTGCCGGCATAGCGCACGAAGGGCATCCGCCAGTCGAGCGCGGCGCGGATATTGCCGTTGAGCCGGTCGCCATTGGCCTCGGGCAGGAAGGTCGGCGGCTCCTGCAGCCCCTGCGCGCGGTAGGCGAGGCCGTCGGCCTGAAACTTCACCGTCCAGAGGCCGCCGAAGCGGTCCGTCTCCGGCCGCTGCCAGGAGACGCGGCTGGACAGCCGCTGGGTGGAGCTGCCGATGTCGCGGCTGATGCCGAGCAGCCCGGCATCCACGGTCAGGAAGCCGCCGAGATACTTGCCGTGCGGCGCGTGCTCGACCACGGCATTGGGCAGGACATAGGGAATCTGCCGCGTGTCGTCCACGCTGCGCAGGCCCTGATAGATGCGGCCGTCGATGCGGGCATAGGTCTCGGTGCCCCAGAAGCCCTCGACGAAGGCCTGGCTGGTCAGCACGCGGCGGTACTCGTAGCGGAAGGTGCGGAGATACTGCTCGGAGCTGGCGCGGTTGAGGTCGAAGCCGGCGCGCCAGTTCTCGTCGATGGTGAAGCGGCCCTTGAGGAAGATGTGGCCGGCCAGCTCGCGCTTGCCGCCGGTGTCGGTGCCGTTCAACCCGCCGATCGAGGCGCTGCCGGTGATCTCGCCAAAATTGAACAGCTTGCGGTATTCGAGGCCAAGGTTGGGATACTGCCGCGTCGAGAAGATCGGGATGACGGTGAGGTCGGAGGTGTCGTCGATCGCCCAGTAATAGGGCGTCTCGGCGAAGGCGCCGAGGAAGCGGGTATAGCCGAGCGTCGGGAACAGGAAGCCGGAGGCGCGCGGCGCGCTCGGGTCGGGGTGCGAGAGGTAAGGCGTGTAGAGCACCGGCCAGCCGCCCAGGCGCACGGTGGCGTCGCGGTAGGTGATGCGCTGCTCGCCCTTGTCCTGCGTGGCGCGGCGGGCCTCCACCTGCCAGAGCGGCGGCGCGGTCGGGTCCTCGGCACAGAGGTCGCAGGAGGAATAGACGACGCGGGCCAGCTCGTTGATCGTGCCTCCGGTGCGGCGGGCGCCGTTCGCCGCCATGCGGCCATTAGCGGCGAGCAGGGCGCGGACGCCCTCCAGCACGCCGTCGCGGAAGCGGTCCTTCAGCTCCGCCTCGTCGGCGAAGAGGACCTGGCCGTCCGGCTCCAGCAGCTGGACGTTGCCGCGGGCGGTGGCGATGCCGGTATTGCGGTCATAGGTGAACTCGTCGGCGCGCAGCAGACGCTCGCCCTGCCAGGCCTCGACCCGGCCGCGGGCGATGACGAGGCCCTTTTCGCGGTCGTACTCGACCTCCTCCGCCGTGAAGGTGACGGGGGCGTTGCGGTCGACCGGCTGGCTGCTGCCGCCGGCGATGCCGCCGAAGGGCTGGACGGCAGGCGCGCCCGAGCCGGGCACTTGGCTCATCCCAGGCGTGCCCGTCCCGGGCGCGGGCGCCACCAGCGAGGGGCGGATGGAGCTGTCGAGCGGCGTGTAGCTCGGCTGCTCGAGCTGCGCGAGGGCCGGTCCGGCCGGCAGCAGCGCGAGCGCCCCGCCGAGGAGCAGGCGCCGGCGGCGTGCGGGACGAGGGCTCATCCATCCTCCAGATGCAGCAGCAGGGCGAGGGCGAGCAGCAGCCCGGCCAGGGTCGGCGCCCAGGCGGCGAGGGAGACCGGGAGCGTCCCGGCCTCGCCGAATTCATTGGCGATCTTGTCGAGCACGAACAGCATGAAGCCGGCCGAGACGCCGGCCCCGATCATCTGCGCCACCCCGCCGCGGCGGGAGGAGCGCATGGAGAAGCCGGCCGACAGCAGCGCCATGGCGGCGGCCAGCAGGGGCAGCGAGAGCAGGCTCTGGAAATGCAGCCGGTGCCGCACGGCGGAGAAGCCGGCCGCCTCCAGCACCGCGATGAAGCCGGGCAGCGCCCAGACCGAGAGCGTGTCCGGCGAGGCGAAGCTGTTCTCGATGCGGTCCGGCGTCAGCTCGGTCGGGACGCTGAGCTCCTGCTTCAGCCCGGCGCTGCGGTCGGCGTTGAAGGGCACGGCATCCTCCAGCACCCAGCGCCCAGGCAGCAGCCGGGCGCGCGGCGCCTCGATCCGGGCCAGCGGCCGGTCATTGGCCGAAAGCCGCCACAGGGAGACGTCGGTCATGCTGAACCCATCCCGCGCCGCCTCCCGGTCGGAGACCGGGCGGCCGGAGAGGATGGCGACCCCTTGCTCCTCGATGCCGCGATCCGCCTGGCGGAGCCAGAGCCGGCCGCCGGCGAGCGCGGTGATGCCGGCGCTGGTGCGGAGATAGGCGTAGTCCAGCCGCTCGGCGCGGGCCAGCATCACCGAGGAGAGCGGCGAGATGGCGGCCGTGCCGAGCCCGCCGAACAGCAGGGCGACCGCGACCGGGCCGGAGAGGAAGCCCCAGGCGGAGATGCCGGCGGCGCGGGCCACCACCAGCTCCGAGGAGCGGGTGAGCCGCCAGAAGGCCAGCAGCCCGCCGAGCAGGATGGCGAAGGGCAGGATCTGCAGGGCGACGTAGGGCAGGCGCAGCCCGGCGATCGTCGCCACCAGGGCGAAGCCGGCATCCTGCCGGGTCGCGGCGCGGCGCAGCAGCTCGATGAAGTCGAAGAGCGAGACGAGCAGGGTCAGCCCCGCCAGCATCGCCACCGTCGCGCCGAAGAAGCGCTGCGCGACATAGCGCGTGAGGGTCACCGCCAGCATCATGGCGTGGCGGCGCCCGCGCCGCGGCGGCCGAACCACCAGTGCTGCGGCCAGCCCGGCGCGCCGGAAAGGATCCAGGCGGAGACGAGGCCGGGCAGCAGCGTGTTCAGCCAGATCAGCGGGATCAGCCGCGGCGTCCGCGCCGCGAGGTTGCCGGCGGTGAGGCCGAAGGCGAGCAGCGCCACCACCACCGCGATGCCGGTGAAGAGACGGAGGCTGCCGCCATGGCGGCGGAACTGCCCGGTCAGCGCCGTCGCCAGGGCGACCAGGGCATAGGTCATCGCCGTCAGCGGGCCGCTCAGGCGCTGGTGCGCCTCGGCGACGAAGCGTTTCAGGTCGCGCTCCGGGACATGCTCGGCCGGGTCGGGGTGGAGCAGCTCGCCGAGGGTGCGCTCCTGGGCGTTGCGGTAGCGGCTGTCCGCCTCGCCGCTGCGGGCGCGGGCGAGGTCGACGCTGTTCTCGCTGAAAGACAGGACGGAAAGGCGGAGTTGCGGCGCCGTGCCGGGCGGCGACCCGGCGGGCGGCGGCACCTTCTCCACCTGCTGGCGCTGGCCGTTCTCGAGGGTGACACGGGGGCCGTTGGGGCCGGGCGAGATATGCCCGGTCTCGGCGAGGATGGTGACCGGGGCGCCGGCCTCGCGCGCGTCATGCACCAGGATGCCGCGCAGCGTGCCGTCCGGGTCGCGGTAGCGGGCATAGACGGTGAGATCGTCGCCGACCGAGCTGAACACGCCCTCCTGGACCAGGATCGCCGCCAGCTCGTTGCGGATCTCGTACTGCCAGGCGCGGAAGGCGGCCTGGCTCCGCGGCACCACCCACAGATTGAGCGCGTAGCAGAGCAGCATCGCCAGCCCGGCGATGGCCAGTACCGGACGGGCGAGCTGCCATTGCGAGAGGCCGGCGGCGCGCATCACCACCAGCTCCCGGTCCGAGGCGAGGCGGACATAGATGAAGAGCGAGACGACGAAGGTGGTGATCGGCAGGATGATGGCGAAGAAGCTCGGCAGCAGCAGCCCGGTCAGCTCGATGAAGACGCTGAAGGACAGGCCGCGGTCGAGCACCAGCTCGATGAAGCGCAGCGACTGGGTCAGCCAGACGAGCGCCGCCAGGCCGATGGTCACGGCAAGCAGCGCGACGCCCAGCTGGCGGAAGATGTAACGGTCGAGGCGGCTCATCACGAATCAAGCGGTAGGGGCGCGCACCCTAGCCGCTGGCGGTGGCGGGGGAAAGGATCGGGGCCGGCATCGGACCGTTGGCGGGCCGGCGTTGCCCTCAGGGCAACACCTTGCCGGGGTTCATGAGGCCCTGCGGGTCGATCGCCGCCTTGATCCGCTGCATCACCGCGAGCTCCGGCCCGCCGCGCCAGCCCTCCATCATGTCGGTCTTGAGGCGGCCGATGCCGTGCTCGGCGCTGAAGCTGCCGCCCAGCTCGCGGACCACCTCGTTCACCGTCTCCATGATCGCATGGCTGCGGGCGAGGAAGGCGGCGGCGTCCATGCCCTCCGGCTGCTGCAGGTTCATGTGGATGTTGCCGTCGCCCATATGGCCGAAGGGCACCGGGCGGATGCCGGGCATCAGCCTGCGGCAGGCCTCGGAGGCACGGCGGATCAGCTCCGGCGTCCGCGAGACGGGGACGGAGACGTCGTTCTTGACCGAGGCGCCCTCGCGCTTCTGCGCCTCGGGATGCTCCTCGCGGATGCGCCAGATGGCGGCGCGCTGGGCCTCGCTCTCGGCGATGGCGGCGTCGAGCACCTCCTCGGCCTCCAGCGCCTCCTCCAGCACGGCTTCCAGCAGGGCGCGCAGCCCGGCATCGGGGCGGGTGGAGGCGAGGTCGACCAGCACGTAATGCTCGGCAGGCGTCGAGAGCGGGACGCTGCCGCCCTCGATCAGCCGGGCATAGAACCCGACGCCGGTGCCGGACATGTATTCGAAGGCGCGCACCGCCGTCTCGTCCCGGTCGCGGAAGCGGCGGAAGAGGGCAAGCGCCGCATCCTCGTCGCGGACGGCGCAGAGCGCGACCTCGCTTTCGCGCGGGCGGGCGAAAAGGCGGAGCACGGCGGCGGTGATGAAGCCGAGCGTCCCCTCCGCACCGACGAAGAGGTGGCGTAGCGCGTAGCCGGTATTGTCCTTCCGCAGGCGGCGGAGGCCGTTCCAGATCTGCCCGTCCGGCAGCACCACCTCGAGGCCGAGCATCAGCTCCCGCGCATTGCCGTAGCGGACGGTGGTGTTGCCGCCGGCATTGGTCGAGAGCACGCCGCCGATCGTCGCCGTCCCCTCGGCGCCGAGCGAGAGGGGGAAGAGGCAGCCGGCCCCGGCCGCCGCGTCCTGCGCCGCCTTCAGCACCAGGCCCGCCTCGGCCGTCATCGTCATGTCGAGCGGGTCGAGGTCGCGGATGCGATTCATCCGGGCGAGGGAGACGACGACCTGGCGGCCGCCCTCGTCGGGCGTTGCGCCGCCGACCATGGAGGTGTTGCCGCCCTGCGGCACCAGCGGCATGCCGGCGGCGGCGCAGAGACGCACCGCCTCGGCCAGTTCCACCGTACTGGCGGGGCGCAGCACGCAGGGGGTGCGGCCGCGATAGAGGAGGCGCCAGTCGGCGAGATGCGGCTCGAGATCGGCCGGCGCGGTCAGGAGGCCACGCGGGCCGAGCAGCGCGGAAAGGCGGTCGAGCAGCAGGGGCGGAAGGTTGTCGGACATGGCGGGAAGGTCGTGCCGAAGGGGGCCGGGGTCAATCGCCAAGCGCTGCCTCATCGAAGCCCGGCGCCGGCCGCGTCGCGGCAGCGATACCACCCTGCGGCGGATTCAGCTCCCGCTTACTCATCTCTCGGGTTTGTGCAATGTGACGGAACCGCTTCGCCGTTAGGATGAATATTGTATTCAATACAGTAGTCGTGTGACGAGGAAAGCAATGCCATTCCATATCTATGGCGCTTCGGGGTCAGATACTTTGCTCGGCGATGCCGGCTCAAATGATATCCACGGCCGCGGCGGTAATGACCTGATCTACGGCGACGGGCTGAACGGGCCCCGTCCGCCGATCTTCCCGGAGCCCTGGCCCGGCCCCGTCATCCACGACAACTGGATCGCCAGCGGCAGCGGCAATGACACGGTCTATGCCGGCTACGGCAACGATCATGTCTGGGGCGGCAGCGGCAACGACCTCATCATCGGCTACGGCTTCGCCGCCGGGAACGATCCCTATCGGAGCGCCCAGGCACGCGAGAGCGACGGCCGCGACATCCTCTACGGCGGCGACGGCTTCGACACGCTGTTGGGCGGCGGCGGCGACGATACCTTGGACGGCGAGGCTGGCGACGACGTGCTGGTGGGCGGCGTCGGCGCCGACCTGCTCACCGGCGGCAGCGGGCACGACATCTTCCGCTTCGGCGGCACCAACGTCCAGGCCAAGCTGCCGGTCTACGACACGACCGGGGACGTGGTGACCGACTTCCATCATGGCGAGGACAGGCTCGACCTCACGCCCTTCATCACCCCCTATATGCCAAAGCCGGCAGTGGACTTCCTCGGCGCCGGCGCCTTCACGGACGCCACCCACATGCAGGTGCGGGCGGCGGTCGAGGGTGGGCATACCGTGGTCGAGGTTTATGTCCCCTTCTTCATCGGCATGGGCCCGCCGCCCGGACCGAGCGCGAGCTTCACCCTGCTCGGGGAGCATCACCTGGTGAAGTCGGACTTCATCCTGTCCTGACGGCGCCTCCGGCGTGGAGCCTGATCGCGCCTCCGGCGCGTGGCCTGGTCGCGCCTCCGGCGCCGGGGCTTGATGGCGCCCGGCCTCCCGGGCTTCATGGCGGGCAAGGAATTGGAGGGAGGCCCGCCATGCGCGACCTGAGGATTGCCGCCATCGGCGGCGACGGCATCGGCCCCGAGGTGATCGAGGCCGGCTGCCGGGTGCTGGAGGCGACGGCGCGGGCCGATGGCGGCTTCGCCTGCCGGTTCGAGCGCTTCGACTGGGGCAGCGCCCTGTACCGCGCCAGCGGGCGGATGATGCCGGAGGACGGGCTCCGCCGGCTCGAGGGATTCGACGCCATCTTCTTCGGCGCGGTCGGCGCGCCGGACATCCCCGACCACGTCACCTTGTGGGAGCTGCGGCTGGCCATCTGCCAGGGCTTCGACCAGTACGCCAATGTGCGGCCCACGCGCCTGCTGCCCGGCGTCGCCGGGCCGCTGCGGGAGGAGCTCGGCCGGCAGATCGACTGGGTGATCGTCCGCGAGAATTCCGAGGGCGAGTATGCCGGCGTCGGCGGCCGCGCCCATCGCGGCCTGCCGATCGAGGTCGCCATGGATGTCGCCGTCTTCACCCGCGAGGGCGTGGCGCGCATCTGCCGCCATGCCTGCGAGGTCGCCATGAGCCGGCCGCGCCGGCTGCTGACCGTCGTCACCAAGTCCAACGCGCAGCGCCACGGCATGGTGATGTGGGACGAGGTCTGCGCCGAGGTCACGGCGCAGTACCCGGACCTCACCGTCGACAAGATGCTGGTGGACGCCATGACCGCGCGCATGGTGATGAAGCCGGGGACGATCGACACGGTCGTCGCCACCAACCTGCATGCCGACATCCTCTCCGACCTGGCCTCGGCGCTGGCCGGCTCCCTCGGCATCGGCGCGACGGGCAATATCGATCCCTCGCGGCGGCGGCCCTCGATGTTCGAGCCGATCCACGGCTCGGCCTTCGACATCACGGGGCGTGGGATCGCCAACCCGCTCGGCGCCTTCTGGACGGCGGCGATGCTGCTCGAGCATTGCGGCGAGCCGCGCGCGGCGGGGCGTCTGATGGCGGCGGTGGAGGCGGTGACGGGGCGCGGCCGGGTGCTGACGCCCGATCTTGGCGGCACCGCGACCACGGCAGAGGTGACGGCGGCGGTGATCGCGGCGCTGGAGGGGGCGAATGCCTGAGCGGCACCGCCCCCGGCGCACACGCTACCTGACGTTGTAGTTGGTCAGCCCGCAGGCATTCACGTTCCGCCGCTCCTGCGCCTGGCCGCCCGAGAAGACGATGCGCAGGTCGTAGTTGCACTCGCCCTGCGGCAGGCGGACGGGGAAGGTCGCACCCGGCTGCACCACGTCGTCGCCCAACCGGTCCGGACCCCAATTCTGCTGCGAGGAGGGCGAGGCGTAGAACTCCTCGATCACCCGGCCGCTCTGGTTCACCAAGTTGAAGGAGGGGTTGCCCTGCTGGGTGCTGCCCTGCTGCTGGTTGCGCTGGGGCCGCGGCGGCGGCCCGGCCTGCTGGCCGAGCACGAAGTCCGTCATGGCGCAGGTGTTGACGTTCCGCCGCTCCTCCGCCGTGCCGCCCTGGTAGACGATGCGGATGTCGAAATTGCAGTTGCCATCCGCCGGCAGCCGCACGATCCAGGAGGCGCCGGGCGCGATCACCTGGTCGCCCAGCCGGTCCTGGCCCCAGCTCCGCTCGGTCGAGGGCGAGGCATAGACCTCGTTCACCACATTCGGCGTGTTGTTGACGATGCGGAAGGATGGGTCGCTGGACTGCGCCTGCCCGGGACCCGCCCAGGCGAGGACACCAAAGGCCGCGGCCAACACCATGCGACGCAACATGCAACCCTCCGGATAAATCGGCCCGCAGGATTACCCGATCGGTCCGGGGGCGACCATAGGTTGCGCCCAGCCCGGCCGTACACGGCGGCGTCAGGCGATGGCGGATGCTCCCGAAGCCGCGCGCGGGTCAGCGCCGCGGGCGCACCTCGAGCACGGCACGGGCGACGAGGTCGTCGGCGGCGGGGCGCATCGCCTCCGGATGCGGCCGGGCCGGGCCGCGCGGGCGGCGCGACCAGACCACGGCTTCGGGCACCTCCACCTGGAAGCCGGCGCGGCGGAAGCGCCCGACCATGGCGGAGAGGCCGAGCCGGTTCACGTAGATTCCCGCCCGCCCGACCAGCGGGCTCGCCCAGAAGGCATCGCTGAAGCGGAGATGGTGCAGCCCGCCGCCGAGATGGTCCTGGAAGTCGATCCGGTGCAGGCCGATGCCGTCCGGCGCCGTCACCCGGCGGAGCTGGGCGAGCAGCGGGCCCATCTCGTCCCGCCGGACATGCTCCAGCACCGCCTCGCTCACGACGAGGTCGATCGCCCCGTCCGGGATGGCGCCGAGCGCGGAGGGGCCGCCATGCAGCAAGGTCGCGTGGCAGCGCCGCAGCACCGCGGCGCGGTCGGTGCAACCGGCGAGGTCCGGCACGGGCAGTCCCTGGCTGCGCGCCATGGCGGCGACCTGCTGGTAGGCCGCGGCCTCGGCCGGGGCGCTGTCAGCCGGGTCGACGAACCAGACATGCTCCAGCCCGAGCCCGGCCAGCACCGGGGCGCGCAGCACCATCCGCCCCGGCCCGACCTCGAGGATGGTGCGCGGCCGGCGGCCCATCAGCCGCGCCGCATCGCCGATCCAGGCCGAGGGCGCGCCGAGCAGCTTCGCCGGGTTGCGCGCATCGAAGGAGGGGCGCGCCAGGCCGAATGCCCGGGCGCGGTCGCCATGCACGCCGATCGCGGCGAGGCCGAGCTTGACCGCGAGCTTCACCCACCAGGGCACCGGCGCCCCGCGCGACAGCCCGTGCGGCGCGGGCAGCACGCGCCGGGGCCCCGCCATGTCCTCCGTCTGGTGTTCCGTCGCCACGTTGTTGACCCGATGCTGTCGCAAGTTTAGCGCAAAGGGATAGCCCAGAGCGATGGGGCTTGCCCACTTCAACCGCAGGAGACCCGCGTGAATCCCGTCGAGCACATCCGCCGGTACCAGGACGAACTCGCGGCCTGGCGCCGGGATCTCCATGCCCACCCGGAGACCGGCTTCGAGGAGGTGCGGACCAGCGCCCTGGTGGCGGCGCGGCTGGCCTCCTGGGGGATCGAGGTGCATCGCGGCATCGGCCGCACCGGGGTGGTCGGCGTGCTTCGGGCGGGCAATGGCGACCGGGCGGTGGGGCTGCGGGCCGACATGGACGCGCTCGACATGCCGGAGGCGAACGGCTTCGCCCATCGCTCGACCATCCCCGGCAAGATGCATGGCTGCGGCCATGACGGGCACACCACCATGCTGCTCGGCGCCGCCCGCTACCTCGCCGAGACGCGGAACTTCAACGGCACCGTCCATTTCATCTTCCAGCCCGCCGAGGAAGGCCAGGGCGGCGCCCGGGCGATGGTGGAGGAGGGGCTGTTCCGCCGCTTCCCCTGCAATGCCGTCTACGGGCTGCACAACCGGCCGGGCATGCCGGTCGGGCGGTATGGCATCCGCGCCGGGGCGATGATGGCCGGCTGCGCCTTCTTCGACCTCGTGATCCAGGGCAAGGGCGGCCATGGCGCCCGGCCGGAAAGCACCGTCGACCCGGTGGTCTGCGGCGCCGCCATCGTCTCCGCCTACCAGTCGATCATCGGCCGCAACGTGGCGCCCAACGACACCGGCGTCGTCAGCGTCACCGGCTTCAGCGCCGGGACGGCCTACAACGTCATCCCCGACCAGGTCTCGCTGCGCGGCACCGTCCGCGCCTTCCGCACCGAGACCATGGCGCTGATCGAGCGGCGGATGCGCAGCCTCGCCACCAGCATCGCCGAGGGTTTCGGGGCCGAGGCGCGGCTCGACTTCCGCGAGGTGACCGTGCCTGTCGTGAACGGCGCCGAGCAGACGGCGATGATCGCCGATGCCGCGGCCGCCCTGGTCGGCGAGGCCGCCGTCGACCGCAACCGCATCCCGGCCATGGGCTCCGAGGACTTCTCCTACATGATGGCCGAGGTGCCGGGCGCCTATATCCTGGTCGGCAACGGCGAGGGCGAGGCGGGCGGCTGCGAGGTCCACAATCCGCATTACGACTTCAACGACGCCGCGATCCCCTACGGCGCCGGCATCCTGGCTGCGGTGGCGGAGCGGGAGCTCGCGCCGATGAAAGGCTAGACCTTCGCAACGGAACCCGGGGCCGGGCGTTCGCTGTGCATCGGCCCCTCCCGGCCGACCCACCGCGAACCGAGGCCGGATGCCCGAACCGAGACACGCCCCTGCGCCCGCCCGCGGCCTGAGCGCGGCGGGCACCCCCGCCTCCGGCCTGCAGATGCTCCAGGGCGCGCTGCTGATCATCGCGGTGCTCTATTTCGGCCAGGACCTCCTGGTGCCCCTGGTGCTCTCCGTGCTGCTCGCCTTCGTGCTGGCGCCGGTGGTGCGCCTGCTGCGGCGGGTCTACCTGCCGCGCCCGGCGGCCGTGCTGGTCAGCGTGCTGCTGGCCTGCACCCTCATCTTCGGCATCGGCGGGCTGATGGGCCGGCAGGCCACCCTGCTCGCGGAGAACATCCCGAGCTACCAGGCGACCATCCGCCAAAAGCTGTCCGGCCTGCAGGGCGCGAGCAGCTGGCTCGACCGGGTGAGCGGCGCCGTCCAGGCCGTCGGCCACGGCATGGGCGGGGCGACCGAGCCGCCCGCCGCCCGCGCCGCGCCGGAGAGCGATGCCCGCCCGCCCCTGCCGGTCGAGATCCGCACGCCGGACCCGACGCCGGTCGACATGCTCCGCCGCGTCGCGGAGCCGCTGCTCGGCCCGCTGGCGACGGCCGGCATCGTCGTCATCCTCGTCATCTTCATCCTGCTCTACCGCGAGGACCTGCGCGACCGGTTGATCCGCCTCGCCGGCGCGCGGGATCTCCACCGCACCATGGCGGCGATGGACGACGCGGCCTATCGCCTGTCGCGCTTCTTCCTGGCGCAGACGGGGATGAATGCCTGCTTCGGCCTCTTCATCGCCGCCGCACTCTGGATGATCGGCGTCCCCAACCCGCTGCTCTGGGGCTTCGTGGCCGGGCTGATGCGCTTCGTGCCCTTCATCGGCGTCTTCATCACGGTGAGCGGGCCCATCCTGCTGGCGCTCGCCGTCGATCCGGGCTGGACGACGCTGATCTGGGTGTTGGCGCTGTTCGGCGTCTCCGAGATGCTGATGGGCCAAGTGGTGGAGCCCATGGTCTTCGGCCACTCGACCGGCCTTTCGCCCATCGCCGTGATCGCCGCGGCGACCTTCTGGACCTGGCTCTGGGGCCCGGTCGGGCTGCTGCTGGCGGTGCCGCTGACGGTCTGCCTCGTCGTGCTGGGCCGGCATGTCGATCGGCTGGAATTCCTCGAGGTGATGCTCGGCGACCGGCCGCCACTCGACCCGGAGGAAACCTTCTACCAGCGGGCGCTGGCCGGCGACGCCAATGCACTCGCCGAGCAGGCGGAACGCTGCCTGAAGGAGAGGCCGCTCGCCGAGTATCTGGATGCCGTGGCGCTGCCGGCGCTGCGCCTCGCCCAGGCGGATGCGGTGCATGGCGCGCTGCGGCCCGAGCGGCGCGAGGCCCTGCTGCGCAGCGTCGAGCTGCTGATCGAGGATCTGGAGGAGGAGGAGGATCCGCCGCCGCCCGAGGGCGAGGCGCCGCCCGAGCCCCTGCCCGCCGCCTGGCATGTGCCGGGCGCCGTGCTCTGCCTGCCCGGGCGCGGGCCCTTCGATGCCCTGGCGGCGAGCATGCTCGGCCAGGTGCTGACGCGGCGCGGCTTCGGCGTGCAGGTCGGTGGCGTGAGCGCGGTGCCGGGCGCGCCGCCACGGCTGATCTGCCTCTGCCTGCTGGAGGGCGGCAGCAGCAGCGCGACCGCCCGCTACCTGCTGCGCCGGGCGCGGCGGCGGCTGCCGGGCGTGCCGGCCATCGCCTTCGCCTGGTCGCCGGGCGGCATGGAGGAGAGCGAGGGCGTGCTCGCCAAGGCACTGCGCGCCGAGGGCGAATCGGCGCCGCTGCAACTGGCGATGACCCTGGCCGAGGCGCTGGACCTCGCGGTGGAGGCAGCCGGCACGGCGCCGCCGCCGGTGCTCACCGCGCCGGCGCCGAGGCCGGAGGCGCCGCCGCCGCTCGGCGTGGCGCCGGCTTCGGCCTGAGCGCTCACACCACGCTGTTGCGGCCCATCTCCAGGAATTTCTCCCGGCGGCGGGCACGCAGCGTGGCGCCGTCCAGCGCCAGCAGCGGCTCCAGGCATTCCCACACCTTGTCGCCGACGGCGGCAAGCGTTGCCGCCGTGTCGCGATGGGCGCCGCCCATCGGCTCCGGTACCACGGCATCGACCAGGTTGAGGCGGCGGAGGTCCTCGGCCGTCAGCTTCAGGGCCTCGGCCGCGGTCGGCGCCTGGGCAGCGTCGCGCCAGAGGATGCTGGCGCAGCCCTCGGGGCTGATGACCGAGTAGACCGAGTGCTCCAGCATCAGGATGCGGTCGGCCGCCGCCAGGGCGATGGCGCCGCCCGAGCCGCCCTCGCCGATGATGGTGGCGACGAAGGGCACGGGCGCCTCGAGGCAGGCCTCGATCGAGCGGGCGATGGCCTCGGCCTGGCCGCGCGCCTCGGCCTCGATGCCGGGGAAGGCGCCGGCGGTGTCGACGAAGGAGAGGATGGGCAGGCCGAAGCGGCCGGCCAGCTCGATGATCCGGTGGGCCTTGCGGTAGCCCTCCGGCCGGGCCATGCCGAAATTGTGCAGCACCCGGCTCTCGGTGTCGCTGCCCTTCTCCGTCCCCAGCACGGCGACGGCGCGGCCGCGGAAGCGCCCGAGCCCGCCGACCACCGCCGCGTCGTCGGCGAAGGCGCGGTCGCCGGCCAGCGGCGTCCATTCCTCGATATGGGCGCGGATGTAGTCGAGGCATTTCGGCCGGTCCGGGTGGCGGGCGACCAGGGTCTTCTGCCAGGGCGAGAGCTTGGCATAGGTGGTCTTGAGCAGGGCCTGCGCCTTGTCGCGCATCCGCCCGACTTCCTCGGCGACGTCGATCCCGCCGGCATCGGAGGTCCGACGCAGCTCCTCGATCTTGCCTTCCAGCTCGGCGATCGGCTTCTCGAAATCCAGGAAGTGGCGCATGGCGGGCGGGGTTAGCGGAAAAGCTGCCGCGGCGGAAGCGGGGCGCTTAGCGATTGATTCAACTCCGTACCCCATCCTCGGGCCCCGACCGCAAGCCCATCCGAGGACACCGATGCTGCGCTCCTTCATCCGCCGCGACGACCTGACCGACAAGGCCGAATGGCTGGACACCCTCTCCCGCCATGCCGGCGTCGGCCTTTGGGACGCCGTGCTGCACGAGGGGGATGCGATGCATCCGAAGGCGCGCTGGACCTGGTCGGCCGAGTTCCGCCGGCTCTGCGGCTTCGGCTCGGCGGCGGAATTCCCCGATGTGGTGCAGTCCTGGTCCGACCGGCTGCACCCGGAGGACGTGGCGCCGACCTTCGCGGCCTTCACCGCCTCGCTCGCCACCGGCCGCGGCTACGACACCACTTACCGGCTGCGCTGCAAGGACGGGCAGTACCGCTGGTTCCGCGCGACCGGCGGGGTGATCATGGGCCATGACGGCAAGCCGCGCCGCGCCTGCGGCTCGCTGGTCGACATCCATGCCACCGTCGAGTCGGAGGCCGCGCACCGGACGCGCCTCCAGGAGATGTCCGGGCGCTTCGAGCGGGAGATGCTGGAGGTGGTCACCGCCCTGGCCGGCGCCGCGGAGGCGCTGCGGGCGGACGCCTCCGCGCTGCATGCGGCCGCCGAGCGCACCTCCGGCCAGGCCGCGACGGCGGGCACGGTCGCCGGCGAGACCACCGGCAATGTGGGGGCCGTCGCCGCCTCGACCGAGCAGGTCACCGCCTCCATCCAGGAGATCGGGCAGCAGGTCGTCCGCTCCACCCAGGCGACCAGCACGGCAACCGAGCAGGCGCGCGGCGCGACCGAGGTGGTGCGCAGCCTGATCGAGGACGTCCAGTGGATCGGCGACGTGGTCAAGCTGATCAGCGACATCGCCGGGCAGACCAACCTGCTGGCGCTGAACGCGACGATCGAGGCGGCGCGCGCCGGCGAGGCCGGCAAGGGCTTCGCCGTGGTGGCGAGCGAGGTGAAGACCCTGGCGGCGCAGACGGCGAAGGCGACGCAGGACATCACCGTGCGGATCAATGCCGTGCAGACCGCGACCGACAGCGTCGCCGCGGCCATCGGCGGCGTCGCCGAGACCATCCAGGAGCTGAACGGCACCGCCGCCGCCATCGCCGCGGCGGTGGAGCAGCAGGGCGCCTCGACCCAGGAGATCGCCCGCAGCATCCAGCAGGCGGCCGAGGGCACGCATGCGGTCTCGGCCACCATCGCCCACATGTCGGACGCGGCCAAGGAAACCGGGGACGGATCCGGCCGCATCGTCCAGGCGGCCGACGGGCTGTCCAGCCGCGTCTCGGAACTGCGGCAGCATATGGGCAGCTTCCTCGAGGGGATGCGGGCTGCCTAGGGCAGGTCGGGTTCCCTGGACATGTTCCGGGCCGTTGCTGACGGAGCAGATTTTCGCCTCTGGACGAAGCCGTCCTGCGGCAATCCGCTCTAGCCCTCGGCCAGCGGGTGATGCGCCTCGACCAGCGCCCGCAGCCGCTCCTCCATCACCTTGGTGTAGATCTGGGTGGTGGCGATGTCGGCATGGCCGAGCAGGATCTGCAGGCTGCGGAGGTCGGCGCCGCGGGCCAGCAGATGACTGGCGAAGGAATGCCGCAGCACATGCGGCGAGACCCGTTCCGGGGCGAGGCCGGCCGCCATCGCCGCCTCCTTCAGCAGCAGGCCGAGGCCCTGGCGGGTCATGTGCCCGGCCGCGCCGCGGGAAGGGAAGAGCCAGCGGCGCCGGCGGTCGCCTGCGGGCGCCTCCTCCGCTCCGGCGCGGGCCTCGGCAGCGGCCTCCCGGGCGCGGGGGGAGATCGGCACCAGCCGCTCCCGTCCGCCCTTGCCGCGCAGCGCGATCATCGGCTGGTCGGCCCGCAGTGCCGAGGCGGGGAGCGTGACCAACTCCGTCGCCCGCAGCCCGGCGCCGTAGAGCAGCTCGATCGCGGCGACGGCCAGCGGGCCACGGCCCTTGGGCAAGGTGGCGGCGCCGGCGAGCAGGGCGGCGACCTCCTCCTCGGCCAGCGGCCTGGGCAGGGGCGGGGTCGGGCGCGGGCCGTCCAGCAGCTCGGTCGGGTCGTCGGGACGGATGCCCTCGCGGGCGAGGAAGCGGTAGAACTGGCGCAGCGCCGAGAGCCGCCGCGCCGCCGTCCGCGGCTTCAGCCCTAGATCGGCCAGCGAGCGGAGGTAGTCGCTCAGCGGCTCGGGCCCCGCCGCCTCCGGCGCCAGGCCGAGCCGGGCGCAGAAGGCCGCGAAATCCTCGAGATCGGTCGCATAGGCGGCCAGGGTGTTGCGGGCGGCGCCGCGCTCGGCCGCCAGCATCTCGAGGAAGGCTTCGCGGAGGGCGCCGGCCAAGGGGTCAGCGGGTCTGGAAGCGGTCGTTCGGCAGGGTGCGCTCCACCGCGGTCGGGGTGGCGGCGGGTGGGAAGGCGCCCAGCGCCAGCAGCCCAGCCGCCGCCAGGGCAAGCAGGATCACGGCCAGCAGCAGGATGGGGCGGCGGAACATGGGCGGCTGAGCTCCTAGAGCAGGATCGCCGAAGGCTGGAACGGCCGTAGGCGGGAATCATGCGACGTGACGAAAGGGAAACACCGGCCTCTGTAACGAAGCCCGCCCCATCGCATCGGGGCCGCGGTGTGCTAGCCTCTTGGCATCGTGTCGCGCAACACCGCCAACGCCATCGTTCCACAGGGCGCAATCCAGGACCCGGAGACGGCCATCTGGACCGGCCCGCCCGCGCCTGCGCGGCGGCCGGAGCGCAGCATTGTGCTGGTGGGAATGCCGGGGGCGGGGAAGACCTCCATCGGCCGCCGCCTGGCGCTCCGCCTCGGCCTGCCCTTCCTCGACGCCGATGCGGAGATCGAGGCGGCCGCCGGCCTGCCCATCACCGACATCTTCGCCCGCTATGGCGAGGCGCATTTCCGTGACGGCGAGCGGCGGGTAATCGCCCGGCTGCTGGCCGGGCCGCCGCTGGTGCTGGCGACCGGCGGCGGCGCCTTTGTCGATGCGCGGACGCGGGATGCCATCCGCGCCTCCGGCGCCGTCTCGGTCTGGCTGCAATGCCGCATGGCGACGCTGCTGAAGCGCGTCGCCGGGCGGGAGCACCGGCCGATGTTCCTCAACGCCGACCCGGCCGAGGTGCTGGAGCGGCTGATGGCGGCGCGCCACCCCCTCTATGCCGAGGCCGATATCGTGATCGCCTGTTCCGACGAGAGCCCCGAGGTCACCACCCGCCGGGTGCAGCAGGCGGTGGAGGGCTGGCAGCCCCCTGCCCGCCTCTCCGTCCCGCTCGGCGAGCGGGGCTACGACATCCTGGTCGGCGAGGGGCTGCTGGCCCGGGCGGGGGCGCTGCTCGCCCCGGTGCTGCCGGCCCGGCGCGTGGTGGTGGTGTCGGACGAGGTGGTCGGGCCGCTCCATCTGCCGGTGCTGCGGGCGGGCCTCGCCGAGACCGGCACCGCCATCCTCGCCGAGATCACCATCCCGGCCGGCGAGGCGAGCAAGAGCCTCGCCCAGGTGCAGCACCTGCTGGAGCGGATGCTGGGCGCAGGCGCCGACCGGCGGACGGCGGTGCTGGCGCTCGGCGGCGGGGTGGTGGGCGACCTGGCCGGCTTCGCCGCGGCGATCGCGCTGCGTGGCCTGCCCTTCGTCCAGTTGCCGACGACGCTGCTCGCCCAGGTGGACAGCTCGGTCGGCGGCAAGACGGGGGTGAACCTGGCGCTCGGCAAGAACCTGGTCGGCGCCTTCCACCAGCCGCGGCTGGTGCTGGCCGATACCGGGACGCTCGGCACGCTGCCGGTGCGGGAGCTGCGGGCCGGCTATGCCGAGGTGGCGAAGCACGGGCTCCTCGCCGGCGAGCGGCTCTGGCGCTGGTGCGAGGCGCATGGCCCGGCGCTGGTCGAGGGCGACCGGGAAGCGCTGGTGACCGCCGTGCTCGAGAGTTGCCGGCTGAAGGCCTCCGTCGTCGCCGGCGACGAGCGGGAGGAGACGGAGGAAGGCGGCCGGGCGCTGCTCAATCTTGGCCATACCTTCGGCCATGCGCTCGAGGCGGAATGCGGCTATGGCGGCATGCTGCTGCATGGCGAGGCGGTGGGGGTCGGGCTTGGGCTGGCCGCCAGCCTCTCGGCCCGGCTCGGCCATTGCAGCCAGGAGCTGCCGGGGCGGGTGATCGCCCATCTCCAGGCCTGCGGCATGCCGGCGCGGATCGGCGACCTGCCGCGGCGCTTCTCGGCCGCGGCGCTGCTCGGGCGCATGCGCAAGGACAAGAAGGCCCGGGAGGGGATGCTGCGCTTCGTGCTGCTGCGCGGCCCGGGCGACGCCTTCACCGCCGGCGACGTGCCGCCCGAGGCCGTCGAGCGGCTGCTGCTGGATGAGGGCTGCGACGGCTAGAACGGTACCGCTCGACCCGACTCACGGACCCCGCTCGAGCCTGTTGCTTGGCCGAGCCAATACGGCCGATCCGGTGAGCCCGCCTGACCGGAGTTCGCCCTAGCCAGGCTCCTGAAGCAGGCGGAGGGTCGATCTCCCCTCGCCTTCCGTCAGCTCGGCGGCGATCTGCCGGGCCAGCGCCTTCACCACCGTCTGGCCGAGCCCCGACGTGCCGCCGCAGCCCGGGCTGCGGCCATGGGCCTCGACCTCGGCCAGGATGGCGCCGTCCTCCAGCCGGGCCGAGAGCTGCACGGGCCCGCCACGGCGCAGCGCCTGGGTCACCAGCTCCGACAGGATGAGGGCGAGGGGGATGGCGCGCTCGGCATCGAGGGTCAGCCCTTCGGGCGCTGCGGTGCGGATATCGGCGGCCGGGTGGTGCACCGCCGCGCCGGCGGCCAGCTCGCGCAGCATGTCGGAGAGGCGGATGTTGCGCAGGTCCGGGCTCTGCTGCAGCGCCCGGTGCGCCTCGGCCACGGCCTGGACGCGGGCGGTCGCGGCCTCCAGCGCCTCGCGCGCCGCCGGTTCCTCCACCCGCCCGGCCTGGAGGCGGAGCAGGGCGGCAACCAGCTGGAGGCTGTTCTTGATGCGGTGGTCGGCCTCGCGGGCCAGCTGCTCGCGGGCGACCAGGGCCTCGCGCAGCCGGTCCTCGGCGATGTGGCGCTCCTCGGTATCGGTGCAGGTGCCGACCCAGTGGCGGACCAGGCCGGCCGCATTGCTGACCGGGGCGGCCTTCACCCGGTGCCAGCGATAGCGGCCCTCGCGGTCGCGCAGCCTGGCGTCCACGTCGTAGTCCCGCCCCTCGGCCCGCGCGGCGGCCCAGGCGGCGGCGAGGCCGCCACGGTCCTCCGGATGCACCAGATCGGCCCAGCCGCCGCCCCGAAGCCGGTCGAGGTCGAGGCCGGTCAGCTCCCTCCAGCGGGAATTGACATAGTCTGGCTCGCCATTCGCATCGGTCTGCCAGACCAGGTGGGGCATGGCCTCGGCGAGGGTGCGGAAGCGCGCCTCGCTGTCGCGCAGCGCCCGCTCGGCCCGCTTGCGGGCGTCGATATCGGTGTTCACGCCAAGCCATTCGACGATGCGGCCGGCAGCATCGCGCAGCGGGGCGGCGCGGGCGGCAGTCCAGCGCCAGCGGCCCTCCGGGCCGCGAAGGCGGTATTCCACCTCGTAATTCTCGCCGCTGGCGACGGTCCTGGTCCAGCGGTCGCGCACCCGGTCCCGGTCCCCGGGATGCAGCGCATCCAGCCAGCCCCAGCCAACGGACTGCGCCGGCGTCTGGCCGGTGAGCGAGGCCCAGCCGCCCGTGCTGATGAGCATGCCGTCCGCCGCCGCGGTCCAGACCGCAAGCGCCCCGGCCTCGACCAGGGCGCGGTAGCGGGCATCGAGGCCGATGCCGGCCTCCGGCGGATCGGTCCAGGCGAGGATGCCGCCGGCGATGCGGCCGGCGCGGTCGCGCACCGGCGCGGCGCTGCATTGCAGGCTGCGCTCGGCACCGTCCCAGGCGCGCAGGACGAAGGGTTGGCGGCTGACGGGCTCGCCCTCGGCCAGGGCGCGGGACAGGGGCAGCTCCGCCGGCCCGGCGGGCGGGCGGCCATCGGGGTGGTGGATGGTCCAGCCGGTGGCGGAGGTGCCGCTGGCCAGCAGCTCCGCCGCCTCCCCCCCGGACAGGCCGAAGCCATGGCGGCTGAGGCGGCGCAGCCCCCCGTCCGGCCCGGCGATGGCAAGGCCGAGCGGCGCATGCTCCAGCACCGCATCGAGCATGGCGGCAGCGGCCTCGGCCTTGCGCAGCCGGTCGTGCAGCGCGGTCACGTCGCGGAGCTGGACGAGGACGCCGGTGACGATGCCGTCGCGGGAGCGGAGCGCGGAAGCCTCGGCATCCCAGAGCCGGCCGGAGGCGCCGAGGGGCAGGGCCTTGCCCTCGACGCGGCGGGGCCGGCCAGTGGTCCGCACCAGGTCGAGCGGGGCGAGGTGCCCGCCCTTGGCGAGACCTGGGAAAATCTCCGCGGCCGGGCGGCACTCGAGCTCCGTGCGGTCCTGGCCGCAAGCCGCGGCGAAGGCCGGGTTCACATAGAGCAGGCGGTGGGTCGGACCGGCGATCACGGCAACCGGATGCGGCGCAAGCTCGGCGAAGCTGCGGACCGCATCGATGTCGGGCGCCGCTCCTCGGCCTTCCTCTGGCACGCTCCGCTCCTCAGGCCCGGGGCCCATCGCCCAAGCATCCTAGGCCCTGCGCCGCTAGGGCGCGATGCCTATGCAGGCGCATCGGATCAAAGGCGCGGGAGCCGCCGGTGAGCGAGGGAACTGCTCGACGACTACACCGAGAAGTATTTCGCGCGCGGGTGGTGCAGCACGATGGCGCTGGTCGACTGCTCCGGATGAAGCTGCCATTCGTCGCTGATCGAGACGCCGATGCGCTCGGCGCCCAGCAGCCGCAGCAGCGGCACCTGATCCTCCAGCCGCGGGCAGGCCGGGTAGCCGAAGGAGTAGCGGCCGCCGCGATAGCCCTGCTGCAGCATCTTGTCCATGTCGCGGTCGTCCTCCCCGGCGAAGCCCCATTCGGCGCGGATGCGCTTGTGGACATATTCCGCCATCGCCTCCGCCATCTCGACGCTGAGGCCGTGCAGGTAGAGGTAGTCCTGGTAGCGGTTCTCCTCGAACCATTCCCGCGCCATGTCGGAGGCTTTCTGCCCGACGGTGACGACCTGCAGGCCGATGACGTCGCGGCGCTCCGGCCCGTCGCCGATGTCGCGGATGAAGTCGGCGATGCACTCGCCATCCTGCTTCGGCTGGCGCGGCAGGGTGAAGCGGCAGGCCTCGGTCACGCCGTCCTCCTCGAAGAGGATGAGGTCGTTGCCCGCGCCGGCGCATTTCCAGTAGCCGTAGATGGCCTGGGGCCGGAGGATGTTCTCCGCATCGGTCAGCGCCAGCATGCGCTTGAGGACGGGGCGCAGCTCCTGCTTCGCCCAGCCGATGAAGTCGTCGAGCGAGCGGCCCTGCTTCCGGAAGCCCCACTGGAATTGATAGAGGCTGCGCTCGTTGATGAAGGGAATTATGGCCTTGGGCGCCGCCTCGATGACGCGGGCGCCCCAGAAGGGCGGCGCCGGCACGGGTTCCTCGGCGGTGAGCCGCCGCCGCCGCGCCTCGGCATAGGCGACGTCGACGGGCGCGAAGCCGCGCGGGTCGGCGGTGCCGAGGGTGCGGGCCTCGTTGCGCGACTTGCCCTTCCGCTTTGACTGCAGGGCGGCGAGGTAGTCGTCGAAGCCGTTGCCCGTCACCTTGTCCATGAGGTGCAGGCCGTCGAAGGCATCCCGCGCATAGGCGACGCGGCCGGAGGCATAGGCGCGGACGCAATCATCCTCGACATAGTTTCGCGTCAGTGCGGCGCCGCCGAGCAGCACCGGCACGTCGATGCCGATGCGGCTCATCTCCTCGAGGTTCTCGCGCATGACGACGGTCGACTTCACCAGCAGGCCGGACATGCCGATGGCATGCGCCCTGTGTTCCCTGACCGCCGCCACCATGTCGGCCAGCGGCACCTTGATGCCGAGATTGACCACGCGGTAGCCGTTGTTGGTCAGGATGATGTCGACCAGGTTCTTGCCGATGTCGTGCACGTCGCCCTTCACCGTGGCGAGGACGATGGTGCCCTTCTCCTGGCCCTCCACCTTCTCCATGAAGGGTTCGAGATAGGCGACGGCGGCCTTCATCGTCTCGGCGCTCTGCAGCACGAAGGGCAGCTGCATCTTGCCGGCGCCGAAGAGCTCGCCGACCACCTTCATCCCATCCAGCAGCACGTCGTTGATGATGGAGAGCGGGGCGATGCCCCGGTCGAGCGCGTCCTGCAGCTCCTCGTTCAGCCCCTTGCGGTCGCCGTCGACGATGCGGTCCTTGAGGCGGCCCTCGACCGTCTCGGCGCGGACCTTCTTGACGTTGTCCGCCGCCTTCCGGCCGGAGAAGATCTCCAACAGCTTCTGTAGCGGGTCGTAGCCCTCGCGCCTGCGGTCGAAGATCAGGTCCTCGGCGACCTCCACCTCCTCCGGCGGGATCAGGTGCAGCGGCTTGATCTTGCTGACATGCACGATGGCGCCGGTCATGCCGGCCTTCACGGCATGGTCGAGGAAGACGCTGTTCAGCACGTGGCGCGCGGCCGGATTGAGGCCGAAGCTGATGTTGGACAGGCCGAGGATGATCTGGATGTCGGGGAATTCCTCCCGGATCATCCGGATGCCCTCCAGCGTCCACTGGCCGAGCTTGCGGTCGTCCTCGTTGCCTGTGGCGATGGTGAAGGTCAGCGGATCGATCAGCAGGTCGGACTGCGGCAGGCCATGCTTGTTGCAGGCGAAGTCGACCAGGCGGCGGGCGATGCGGAGCTTGTCCTCCGCCGTCTTCGCCATGCCGACCTCGTCGATGGTCAGCGCGATGACGGCGGCGCCGAATTTCCTGGCGAGCACCAGCCGGTCATGCGCCGCGCCCTCGCCATCCTCGAAATTGATCGAGTTGATGATCGGCTTGCCGCCATGCAGCTTGAGCGCGGCCTCGATCACCGGCGTCTCGGTGCTGTCGATCACCAGCGGCGCGTTGACCGAGGAGGTGAAGCGGGTGACGACCTCGTTCATCTCGGCCATCTCGTCGCGGCCGACGAAGGCGGTGCAGATATCGAGGCTGTTGGAGCCCTCGCCCACCTGCTCGCGGCCCATGGCAACGCAGCCGTCCCAGTCATGCGCCGCCTGCCGCTCGCGCCAGGCCTTGGAGCCATTGGCGTTGCAGCGCTCGCCGATGGAGAAATAGGCATTCTCCTGCCGCAGCGAGACCGCGCCGTAGAGCGAGGCGACGGAGGGGATCCAGTGGTACTTGCGGGCGACCGGGGCCGGCCGCCAGGAATCATGCTTGCGCAGCATGGCATCGAGCGCCGCGATATGCGGCGTCGAGGTGCCGCAGCAGCCACCGATCAGGTTCACCCCGTCTTCGCGGACGAAGCGCTCCATCCAGCTCGCCATCTCCGCGGCACCGAGCGGGTAGTGGGTCTTGCCGTCCACCAGCTCCGGCAGGCCGGCATTGGGCTGGACGCTGATCAGGCCCGGCCAGTTCTGCGAGAGGAAGCGGACATGCTCGGCCATTTCCTGCGGGCCGGTGGCGCAGTTGAGTCCGATCAGCGGCACGTCGAGCGCATGCACCACGGTGGAGGCGGCGGCGATGTCGGGGCCGACCAGCAGCGTGCCGGTAGTCTCGACCGTCACCTGCACGAAGATCGGCAGGTCGCGCCCGGTCTGCTTGAGCGCCGCCTTGGCCGCGTTCACCGCCGCCTTGATGAAGAGCGTGTCCTGGTTGGTCTCGGTCAGCAGCGCATCGACGCCGCCGGCGATCAAGCCGCGGCACTGCTCCTCGAGGGCCGCCTGCAGGTCGTCATACTTGATGTGGCCAAGGCTCGGCAGCTTGGTGCCCGGGCCGATATCGCCGATCACCCAGCGGTCGCGCCCGTCGGAGAAGGTCTCGGCCGCCTCGCGGGCCAGCTCGCCGGCGAGCTTGTTGATCTCAAAGGCGCGCTCGGTCAGCTCGAACTCGCCCAGCGTCACCGGCGAGCCGCCGAAGCTGTTGGTCAGCACCATGTCGGCGCCGGCCTCGAAATAGCCGCGATGGATCTCGCGCACGAGGTCGGGGCGGGAAAGGTTCAGCACCTCGGTGCAGTTCTCCTTGCCCCAGTAGTCCTTGTCGACATCGAGGGTGAGGGCCTGCACGCGGCTGCCCATGCCGCCGTCGCAGAGCAGCACGCGGTCGTGGAGGGCCTGGAGCAGGGGGGGACGCGCCATGGGGGGAGGGCTTCCTAGAAGGTCAGGGCAGGCAGGGCGGCGACGGGCACGGCAAGCCGGCGGGCCGGCCAGAGGCGGACGGCGAGCGGGCCGGGGATGGTGACGGGCGGCAGGGCGGCGCAGCCGGCGGGGCCGAGCCAGCCGGCGATCAAGGCATCGTCGAAGCCGGGCCAGCGATGGGCGTGGCGGTCCAGCAGCTCCGCCCGCTCATGCGGGGCGAGGTCGAGGATCAGCAGCAGCCCGTCGGGCCGCAGCACGCGGGCGGCCTCGGCCAGCGCGGCCGCCGGGTCCTCGGCGTAGTGCAGGACCATCTGCATCGTCGCCAGGTCGAAGCCGGCATCGGGCAGCGGCAGGCGGTACATGTCGGCCTGGCGCACGGCGCAATGGGCGCCGAGGCCACGCTCGGCGAGGCGGGCGCGGGCCAGGGCCAGCATGTCGCGGCTGGCATCGATGCCGAGTGCCGCCTCGGCCCGGGGCGCCAGCAGCTCCAGCAGCCGGCCGGTGCCGGTGCCGATGTCGAGGAAGCGGCCGATCCGCTCCGGCAGGGCGGCGAGCAGCGCGGCCTCGATCGCCTCGGCGGGCAGGCCGAGGGCGCGCATCTCGTCCCAGTCGGCGCCGTGGCGGCGGAAGGCGTCGGAGGCGATGCGGGCACGCTCGGCGGCGAGGCGCGCGGCCTGGCGGCGGTCGGCGGCAAGAAGCGGGTCCTCCTCCGGCAGCCGGGCGAGCAGCTGGTGGACCAGCCCGGCAGCGGCGGGGACCTGGAAATAGGCATTGGCGCCCTCCGGCAGGCGCTCCAGCAGCCCGGCTTCGACGAGGAGCTTCAGGTGCCGCGAGAGGCGGGGCTGCGACTGGCCGAGCACGGCGCACAGGTCGGAGACGCAGAAGGCCCCGCGGGCGCAGAGCGCCAGCAACCGAAGGCGGGTCGGCTCGGCGGCGGCGCGCAGCTGGGCCAGAAGCTCATCCATGGCGCTGGATATCACATAAAGATATCCTTATGTCTAGTGGCGGATGGAGGTTCCGATGGCCTGGACGCTGGATGCGCGCATCCCCTTGCTGCTGGTGGAGGATGAGGCGGGGCTCGATGCGGCGCTCGCCGCCGGGCCGCCGGCAGCGGTGCTGGCAGAGGGCCCCGCCCCGCCCCGCCCCGGGGTGGCGCTCGAGGCCTTCGCCGCATCGGAGGCGCATGCCCCGGCCTGCACCTGCTGCGGCGGCCGGCCGGCGGCGGCGGTGGCGCTCGACCGGCTGTTCCAGGCGCGGGTCCGCGGGCAATGCGCCTGGTTCGAGCGGGTGGTGGCGCTGGCGGGCAGCGTGGCAGGGCGGTCGCAGGTACTGGCGGCGCTCGGCGGGGATGCGGTGACGGCAGCACGGTTCCGGCCTGCCTAAGGCACCTCGCCCTGGCCGGGTGCGAGGCTGGGTTCCGCGGCCTGCATGGGGCGCGGCCATCTCCCGCATCGCGGACGGCGGCGTCGCGCCCGCCCTCCCGCCCGCCGCGGATCGTTGTCGAAACCGGCGGCTGGCCAGGATATATTGAGGGCGAAGCAAATCCTTACGGTTAAATTCATTATCCCGGAAGCTACATAAGGTTGATGACGGAGGTCATGGCGTCCTGCCGGCTTGGGGAGACGAGGTATTTCATGGTCCTGCGTCGGCGCTTCCTGGACGGCCCCCTGCTTCGGCGCGGCGACCGGCATCGCCTGGCCGCATCCCTTCCGGCTTGCCTCGCCCTGCTGCTCGGATTGCTCGCCCCCCTGCCCGCAAGGTCCGATGACCCGCCGATCGCCCTGAAGGTCGTCGGTGGCCTCGGCGGCGTCGCGCAGTACACCCGCTACGAGATGCCCTTCTGGACCGAGCAGGTGCCGCAGCTCACCCATGGCCGGGTCCGGGCGGAGATCGCCCCCTTCGACCGCAGCGGCATCCGCGGGCCGGAGATGCTGCCGCTCATGCGGCTCGGCGTCGTTCCCTTCGGCACGGTGCCGCTCTCCGTCTCGGCCAGCGACGAGCCGGAGCTCAACGCCGTCGACCTCGCGGTCATGAACCCGGACATCGCCACGCTCCGCCGCACGGCCGGGCTGCTGCGCCCGAGGCTCGAGGCCCTGCTGCGTGACCGCTTCAACGTCGTCCTGCTCGCCGTCTACGCCTATCCGGCCCAAGTGGTGTTCTGCCGCCAGCCCTTCTCCGGCCTCGGCGACCTTGGCGGGCGGCGCGTCCGCGTCTCCTCGGTCGGGCAGAGCGACCTGTTCGAGGCGCTCGGCGCGACCCCGGTGGTGATGCCCTTCGCCGCCATCCCGGGGGCGCTGCGCGGCGGCGTCGTCGAATGCGCGGTGACCGGCAGCTTCTCCGGCAACACGCTCGGCCTGCCGGGCATCGCCACCTATGTCTCCCGCCAGGCGATCACCTGGGGTGTCTCCGTCTTCGGCGCCAATGCTGGCGCCTGGGCCGCGCTGCCGGAGGAGGTCCGCCGCCAGCTCAAGGGCGGCCTCGCAGAGCTGCAGGAGCAAATCTGGCGCGCCGCCGAGCAGGAGACGGAGGAGGGCTTCGCCTGCAATGCCGGGCGGCCGGAATGCGCCCACGGCACGCGCGGCCAGATGGTGGTGCTGGATGACGAGCCGCGCGACCGCCAGCGCCGCGCCCAGCTGCTGCGCGACGTGATTCTGCCGAGCTGGGTGCGCCGCTGCGGCAATGACTGCGTCGAGACCTGGAACACCACCATGGCCCCAAGCCGGGGCATCCTGGCACGGCCCGAATAGCATGCTGCAACGCCGCTTCCGCCTCGCCGTCCTCTTCGTCGCCCTGCTGCTGCTGCTGGCGCTCGGCATCGCCACCAGCCTGCTGATCGACCGCCTGCACCGCACCGCGGAGCAGGCGGGGCGGGAGACGGTGCAGCGCATCACCCGCGTCGCCGAAAGCACCGTCAACCGGCACTTCCTCGCCGTCGACGGCATGCTGGCCGGGCTGCCGGCCGTGCTGAACCAGGTCGCCAGCAACGGCCGGATCGAGCCGGCGGCGGCCAACCGCATGCTGCGCGAGCTGAACTTCCAGAATTTCAGCTTCCGCGACCTGGTGCTGGTGCTGCCCGATGGCCGCCCCTGGGCCGCGGCACTCGCCGCCTCGCGCAGCCGGCCGCCGCCGATCGAGCCGGCGGCGCTCGCCGCCACCGTGGGCCTCGGCGCCGCCGTCATCAGCGGGCCGGCGCGCAACCCGCTGACCGGCGAGTGGTCGCTGATGTTCCTTCGCGCCATGGACCTGCCCGGCATCGGCCCGGTGGTGGGGGTCGCCGAGGTGCCGGTTTCCCTGGTCGCCACCCTGCTGGCACCGATCGGCGAGGTGCCCGGCCTCCGCATCTCCGTCGAGCGGGCGGATGGGCGGGTGCTCGCCTCCCTGCCGCATGACGAGACGCGGATGGGCCGGCCGCTGGCCCAACCCGCCACCGCCCTGCCGGCGGATGGCAGCGCCGCGTCGGCGCCCGGCCGCTTCCAGGACGCCCCGGTGCTGGCCGCCGCCAAGCCGATTCTCTACCGCGACATGTATGTGGTGGCGAGCTACGACCAGGGCGCCGCCTTCGCCCCCTGGCAGCAGGACCGCCGGCGCCTCATCATCGTCGCCTCGAGCCTTGGCCTACTGATGGTCGCGCTGGCCGCCGCGCTCCATCACGCGCTCCGCCAGCGCGAGCGCGTCGATGCCGAGCGGGCGCGGGCCCGGGCGGTGCTCGAGGACGCGATCGAGACCATGCCGGACGGCTTCGTCATGTTCGACGCCGAGGACCGGCTGGTGATCTGCAACCAGCGCTACCGCGAGCTCTATGCCGTCAGCGCGCCCTTCATCACCGTGGGCGCCCGGTTCGAGGACATCATCCGCGAGGGCGCGCGGCGCGGCCAGTACCCGCAGGCCGGCGAGGATATCGAGCGCTTCGTCGCCGGGACCACCGCCTGGCACCGCGGCGACCATCCAAGCATGGAGCGCCTGCTGCCGGACGGGCGCTGGCTGATGGTCAGCGAGCGGCGGACGCCGGATGGCGGTACCGTCGGCATCCGCACCGACATCACCGCGCTGAAGCGGGCCATGAGCGACCTCTCGCAGGCGCGCGACCAGGCGGCGGCGGCGACCGCGGCCAAGTCGCGCTTCCTCGCCCAGATGAGCCATGAGCTGCGCACCCCGCTGAACGGCGTGCTCGGCCTCGCCCAGGCCCTGGCGCGGGACCCGGCCCTCTCGGGTGAGCAGCGCGCCCGCGCGCGGACGCTGGAGGAGGCGGGGCGGCACCTCGTCACCGTCGCCAACGACGTGCTCGACCTCGCCAAGGTCGAGGCCGGGCGGCTGGAGCTGCGCCTTGCGCCGATCCGCCTCGGTGAGCTGCTGGACAGCGCTGCGACGCTGATCCGCCCGGCGGCGGAGGAGAAGCGGCTGACGCTCCGCGTGCAGGTCGCGGCGGAGCTGCCGGCGGTGGTGCGGGCGGACCAGACCCGGCTGCGCCAGCTGCTGCTCAACCTGCTCTCCAACGCGGTGAAATTCACCCCGGCCGGCGGGCTGGTGGAGCTGGTCGCCCGCCCCGCCGGCGGCCCCGGCGAGGATGGCCGCCAGCCGGTGCGGATCGAGGTGCGGGATAGCGGCCCGGGCGTGCCGGAGGCGAAGCGCAAGGCCGTCTTCGGCGACTTCGTCCAGCTCGACCGCGGCGAGCGGGCGGGCGGCACCGGCCTCGGCTTGGCCATCGCCGCCGGCATCGCGGCGCAGATGGAGGGCAGCATCGGCTGCGCCGACAACCTCGCCTCGCCGAGCGGGCATGGCGCCGTCTTCTGGGTCGAGTTGCCGCTCCTGGCGGTCGCCACGGCCGAGGCGCCGCCCGAGGCGGCGGTGCCTGAGGCGGCGCAGCGGTCGCTTCGCGTTTTGGTGGCGGATGACGTTCCGGCCAACCTGGCGGTGGCGCGCGCCCTGCTGGAGTCGGGCGGACACAAGGTCGACTGCGTCTCCGACGGCTCCCTCGCCCTTGAGGTGCTGGCCAAGGCGGCGCCGGCGCAGCCCTACGACCTAGTGCTGATGGATGTGATGATGCCCGGCATGGACGGGCTGGAGGCAACGCGGCGCATCCGCCAGCTGCCCGAGCCGGCCGGGCGGGTGCCGATCCTGGCCGTCACCGCCAGCGCCTTCGCCGAGGACATCGCCGCCTGCCGCGCCGCCGGGATGAACGCGCATCTGGCGAAACCCATCGAGCGGGATGCGCTGCTCAGCGCACTCGATCGGCTGACGGGCCCGGAGGCGGCGCCCCTGCCCGCCGCCCCGCCGCCTGCCGCCCCAACCGCCGCCCCAGCCGTAGCCGCGGCGAAGCCGGTGCTGCCGCTGCTCGCGCGGCGCGGGCCGGATGGCAAGCTCGCCATCCCCGGCCTGGACGAGGCGGCGGCCAGCAGGCTGGCCCCGGTCTTCCTGCAGGAGATCGCCGAGCAGACGCGGGTGCTGCGCGCCGCCGGCCCGGAGATGGTGAGCGAGGCGATCGCGGCGGCGCATCGGCTGACCGGCTCCGCCGCGACGCTCGGCGCGAGTCGGCTGGCGGCGGCAGCCCGGCAGTTCCAGGCCGATGCACGGCGGCTGCCGGCCGAGGAGGCGATGGCGCTCCGGGCCTTGGTGCTCGCCGTCGCGGACGAGACGCTGGCGGCGCTCGAAGCGGCACTCGGGCCGGAGCCCAAGGCAGCGGTGGCCTGAGGCCGGCATGGCGCCTCCCGCCAACCCGAGGGGCGCCCCATGACAGGCCTTCCCGGCGGCATGCCGCCCACCTCGCGCGACCTCGCCGGCCATGGCCGCACCCCGCCCGATCCGCGCTGGCCGGGCGGCGCCCGCCTCGCCCTCTCCTTCGTGGTCAATGTGGAGGAAGGGGCGGAGCTCTCCATCGCCAGCGGCGACGAGCGCAACGAGCGCGTGCCGGAGAGCCACCAGCTGGTCGAGGGCCATCCCGACCCCTGCATGGAGACGCATTTCGCCTATGGCTCGCGGGTCGGGCTGTGGCGCGTCCTCGACCTGCTCGACCGCTTCGGAGTGAAGGCGACCTTCTCCTGCTGCGGCCGCGCGGTCGCGGCCACGCCGGCGCTCGCCGCGGCGCCTGCCGCCGCCGGGCATGAGGTCAGCGCCCATGGCTGGTGCTGGGAGATGCATGCAGGGATGCCGGAGGCGACCGAGCGGGCCGTCATCGCCGCGACCGTCGAGGCGCTGGCCAAGGCCGCCGGCACCCGCCCCGTCGGCTGGCACACCAAGTCGGCGCCCTCGGTCAACACGCGGCGGCTGCTGGTCGAGGAGGGCGGCTTCCTCTACGACTCGGATGCCTATGACGACGACCTGCCGCGATTAGTGGATGTTGGCGGACGGCCGCATGTCGTCCTGCCCTACAGCTTCGACACCAACGACATGCGCTTCGCCCCGGGCCAGGGCTTCGTGCAGGCGCGGGATTTCGCGGAGTACTGCATCGGCGCCTTCGACTGGCTGATGCGCGAGGGCACGACGCGGCCGCGGATGATGTCGGTCGGGCTGCACCTCAGGACCATCGGCAGGCCGGGGCGCATCCGCGGTCTGGAGATGCTGCTGGAGCACGTCACCCGCCAGCCGGGCGTCCGGGTCGCCCGGCGGATGGACATTGCCCGGCACTGGCGCGGGCTGGTGGGCCTCAGCGCCCCTTGAATTGCGGCGGGCGGCGCTCGCGGAAGGCGGCGACGCCCTCCTGGAAATCCTCCGAGTTGCGGATGCGGTTCAGCCGCTGGCCCTGCAGGGCCCATTGCTCGGAGGGGCCGCGCGGCAGGATGTCGTCAAGCACCATGCGCTTGATCGCGCCGGTCACCATCGGCGCGAAGCCCGACATCTCCTTCCCCCACTCGATCGCCTTGGCGAGCGCGCCGCCATCCGGCACCACTTCGTTGACGAGGCCAACGCGCTCCGACTTCGCGGCGTCGAAGGTGCGGCAGAGCAGGGTCAATTCCATCGCGAATTTATGCGGGATGCGGGAGGGCAAGGCGGCAATCATCCCGCCCGTCAGGCCGAGCTTCGCCTCCGGATAGTAGAATTTCGCCGAAGACCCGCAAACGGCGAGGTCGGCCATCATGGCCAGCACCAGCGCGCCGCCGATGCACCAGCCCTCGACCGCGCAGATCAGCGGCTTGTCCGTCTGCCAGCCGACATTGGGCACGGCGCGCCAGAGCTCCGGCGGCTCCCCCACATCGGCGCCGAAGGAGAAGGCCTTCTCCCCCATCCCCGTCAGCACCGCGACCCGCTGGTCCGATCCGGCGAAGTCCTGCATCGCCGCCTGGATCTCCTCGGCCATCAGCCTGGTGATGGCATTGCCCCGCTCCGGCCGGTTGAGGGCGACGATGCGGACCGGGCCATCGTCCCAAGCCTTGATGTGTTCGAAGCTCATTCCACCCTCGCTCCCGTGCGGCGCACCGCCTCCCCGAAGATCGCCCTGTCGCGCTGGATGCGCTCGGCGAAGGCCTCGCCCGCCTCGAGCTGCGGGCGGAGGCCGACCGGCGCCATGGCCCGCGCCACCTCCGGCAGCGCCAGCACCCGCTCCAGCGCCGCGACCAGCCGCGTCACCAGCTCCGGCGGCATCCCGGCGGGACCGGCAAGCCCGAAGAAGGCGAGGCCGCCCTCGCCGTAGAGGCCGAGCTCCCGCAGCGTCGGCAGCTCGGGCAGTTCCGGGCTTCGCGTCTCGCCGGTGGTGGCGAGGCCGATCAGGCGCCCGTCCTTCACCGCCGGCATGGCGACCGGGTCGAACTGCAGCTCCACATCGCCGGCCAGCAGCGCGGTGAGCGCGGGGGCGGAGCCGCGATAGGGAACATGCTCCAGCCGGATGCCGGCCGCGCTCGCAAAAATCTCGCCCGTCATTTGCGTGATGGTGCCGTTGCCGGCGGAGCTGAAGCGGAGCTTGCCGGGATTGGCCCTGGCATAGGCGACCAGCGCCCGGATGTCCCGCACCGGCACCGAGGGATGCATCGCCACCACCCCGTCCGAGGCGGCCAGCATGGCGATCGGCGTGAAATCCCGCAGCGGGTCATAGGACAGGCGCATCATATGCGGGCTGATCGTCAGCACCGCGGTCGGCCAGACCAGCAGGGTCAGGCCATCGGGTTTGGCCTGCGCCACCATCGCCGCGCCGATGGAGCCGCCGGCCCCGCCGCGGTTCTCGATCACCACCGGCTGGCCGAGCGCCTCCGCCAGCGGCTGCTGGATCGGCCGGGCGACGTTGTCGCTGCTGCCGCCGGGGGGATAGGGAACGATGAGCGTGATCGTGCGCGCGCCCTGCGCTAGGGCCGGCGCGGCCAGCAGCGGACTGGCGAGCAGCAACCGGCGCCCGAGGCGGGGCGCGGCAGTGGGATGGGCCATGGCTCGGCTCCCTGTCCTCCGCCACCAGCTTGGCATGCCCGCCGGACGCTTGGGTAGCGCCCTATTCCGCCTCATCTTGGCTGTGGAACCGTGATACCCACATGCATCATGGTGAAAGACAACCTATCCCTCGCCCCGCGTGGGCGGATCTACGACAGTGTGCTGGAGATCGTCGGCGGCACCCCGCTGGTACGGCTGCCGCGGCTGAAGGCGGCCGAAGGGCTCGGCGCCGAACTCGCCCTCAAGCTCGAATTCTTCAACCCGCTCGGCTCGGTGAAGGACCGCATCGGCCTCGCCATGGTCGAGGCGGCGGAGCGCGAGGGGCTGATCGCCCCCGGCCGCTCGACGCTGGTGGAGCCGACCTCGGGCAATACCGGCATCGCGCTGGCCTTCGTCGCCGCCGCCAAGGGCTACCGGCTGATCGTCGTCATGCCGGACGGCGCCAGCATCGAGCGGCGGAAGATGATCCGCCTGATGGGTGCCGAGGTGGAGCTGACGCCGGCCCGCCGCGGCATGGCCGGCGCCATCGCCCGGGCCGAGGCCATCCTCGCCGCCACCCCCGGCGCCTGGATGCCGAAGCAGTTCGACAACCCCGCCAACCCCGATGTCCACGCCGCCACCACGGCGGAGGAGATCTGGGCCGATACCGATGGCGCCGTCGATGTGGTGATTGGCGGCCTCGGCACGGGCGGCACGCTGACCGGCATCGCCCGCGCCCTGAAGCCGCGCAAGCCCGGCCTCCGCGTCATCGGGGTGGAGCCGGCGGAGAGCGCGGTGCTCTCGGGCGACGAGCCGGGCCCGCATGGCATCCAGGGCATCGGCGCCGGGTTCAAGCCCGCGGTGCTGGAGCTCGATAGGCTCGACGGGGTGATGCGCGTCGCCGAGCGGGAGGCGGTGGCGGCCGCCCGCCGCTGCGCGCAGCTGGAGGGGCTGCCGGTCGGCATCTCCTCCGGCGCCATGCTGCATGCGGCGCTGCAGGTGGCGCGGGAGATGCGGGGCGGGCTGGTGGTCGGCATTGCTCCCTCCTTCGCCGAGCGCTACCTGTCGACGGAGCTCTTCGCCGGGCTATGATGCCGGGCATTGCGAGGAGCGCAGGCCATGCCGCATGACGGCCACCATAGCCACGATACGCCCCCGGATGACGGGTGGAAGCATACTGGCGTCCGGGTGATCCCTGGCGACCAGCTCGACACCAACACGGCACAGACCCCGGGCATGAACCGGGCCGCCGCCATCAACGCCGCGCGGGTCGGGGCGCAGAAGATCTGGGCCGGCACCGTCCACATCCACCCGAATGCCAAGACGGGCGCGCATCACCACGGCGCACTGGAGAGCGTGATCTACATCGTCTCCGGCCGCGCCCGGATGCGCTGGGGGGAGAAGCTGGAATTCGTGGCGGAAGCGGGGCCGGGCGACTTCATCTTCGTCCCGCCCTATGTGCCGCACCAGGAGATCAATGCGTCGACCGACGAGACGCTGCGCTGCGTGCTGGTGCGCTCGGACAACGAGGCGGTGGTGGTCAATCTCGACATCGAGCCGGTCGAGAAGCCGGAAGAGGTGCTGTGGATCGACCCGATCCACAAGAACGGCGGCGTGTGAGGCAGGTCGGGCGGGGGAAGCCTCCCCCGCCCCTTCGGCTCAGTTCTTCGCCTTGTCGACTAGGGCGTTCTTCTTGATCCAGGGCATCATCGCCCGGAGCTTCTCGCCCACTTCCTCGATCGGGTGCTCGGCGAGGCGCCGGCGGGTCGCCTTGAAGCTCGCCTGGTTCACCCGGTTCTCGAGCATCCAGTCGCGGGCGAACTTGCCGGTCTGGATGTCGTCCAGCACCCGCTTCATCTCCGCCTTGGTCTCGGCGGTGATGATGCGCGGGCCAGTGATGTACTCGCCATACTCGGCGGTGTTGGAGATCGAGTAGTTCATGTTGGCGATGCCGCCCTCGTAGATGAGGTCGACGATCAGCTTCACCTCGTGCAGGCACTCGAAATAGGCCATCTCGGGGGCATAGCCCGCCTCGACCAGCGTCTCGAAGCCGGCCTTGATGAGCTCGACCAGGCCGCCGCAGAGCACGGTCTGCTCGCCGAAGAGGTCGGTCTCGCACTCCTCCTTGAAGGTCGTCTCGATGACGCCGGCGCGGCCGCCGCCGATGGCCGAGGCATAGGACAGCGCGATCTCGAGCCCGTTGCCCGAGGGGTTCTGCGCGAGCGCCACGAGGCAGGGCACGCCGCCGCCGCGCTGGTACTCGGAGCGCACGGTGTGGCCCGGGCCCTTCGGCGCGATCATGAAGACGTCGAGGTCCGGCCGCGGGTCGAGCAGGTTGAAGTGCACGTTGAGGCCATGGGCGAAGGCGAGCGCGGCGCCCTCCTTCATGTTCGGGCCGAGCGCCTCGCGGTAGAGGTCGCCCTGCAGCTCGTCCGGCGTCAGGACCATGACGACATCGGCCCACTTCGCCGCATCGGCCGGCGTCATCACCTTGAAGCCGGCCGCCTCGGCCTTCTTCCAGGAGCCGCCCTGGCGCACGCCGATCGCCACCTCGGTGACGCCGCTGTCGCGCAGGTTCATCGCATGCGCATGGCCCTGGCTGCCGAAGCCGATGATCGCGACCCGCTTGGCCTTGATCAGGTTCACATCCGCATCGCGGTCGTAGTATACGCGCATGGTCGCGCTCCTCCTCACTGCAGAACTCGGGAAAAATCAGGCCTCGAAGCCGCCCGGGCCGCGGGCGATGGCGACGACGCCGGTGCGCGACACCTCGGCCAGGCCGATCGGCCGCATCAGGGCGATGAAGGCATCCAGCTTGTCGCCCGAGCCGGTCATCTCGAAGACGAAGCTCTCGATGGTCGCATCGACGACGCGGGCGCGGAAGGCATCCGCGAGGCGCAGCGCCTCCATCCGCGCCTCGCCCTTGCCGACGACCTTAACCAGCGCGAGCTCACGGGCGAGGTGCGGCCCTTCGAGCGTCAGGTCGCTCACCTTGTGGACGGGCACCAGCCGGTCGAGCTGCGCCTTGATCTGTTCGATCACCATGTCGGTGCCCGAGGTGACGATGGTGATGCGCGAGAGGCGCCGGTCGGCATCGACGGGGGCGACGGTCAGGCTCTCAATGTTGTAGCCGCGGCCGGAGAACAGGCCGACGACGCGCGCCAGGATGCCCGCCTCGTTCTCGACGAGCACGGCGATGGTCGCGTTGCGCTGGGTGATCTCGGACAGGTCAGGCATGGGGCAGCCAATCGGCAGGAGGGCGCGTGTGGGGGCGTAGCCGCCCCACAAGGTGATCGCAAGGCCGAAACGGTCAGACCAGGACCATGCCCTCATCGGTCACGCCGGCGACGCCGCCCTCCTGGCCCGGCGCCAAAATCATCTCGTTATGCGCCGCACCCGAGGGGATCATAGGGAAGCAGTTCTCGTCCTTGGCGACAGCGATGTCGGCGATGACCGGGCCGGGATGGGCGATCATGTCGCGGATGGCGTCGTCGAGCTGGCCGGCCTCCGTCACCCGCATGCCGCGGGCATGGAAGGCCTCGGCGAGGCGGACGAAATCCGGCAGCGCCTCGGAATAGCTCTCCGAGTAGCGGCTGCCATGCAGCAGCTCCTGCCACTGCCGCACCATGCCCATGTACTCGTTGTTGAGGATGAAGACCTTCACCGGCAGGCGGTACTGCGCGAGCGTGCCCATCTCCTGGATGTTCATCAGGATGCTGGCCTCGCCGGCGATGTCGATAACCAGCGCATCGGGGTGGGCGATCTGCACGCCCATCGCCGCCGGCAGGCCGTAGCCCATGGTGCCGAGGCCGCCCGAGGTCATCCAGCGGTTCGGCTTCTGGAAGCCGAAATACTGCGCCGCCCACATCTGGTGCTGGCCGACCTCGGTGGTGATGAAGGTCTCGCGCCCCATCTCCCGGGTGATCTGGTAGAGCCGCTTCACCGCATGCTGCGGCTTGATGATGCTGCCCTCCTGCCGGTAGTGCAGGCAGCCCTTGCCGCGCCAGCCATCGATGGCGCGCCACCACCCGGCGATGGCGGGCTTGTCCTGCGGCTGCTCGTCGGCCTGCCAGCACTCGTTCAGCGCCTTGAGCACCGCCCCGGCATCGCCGACGATCGCCACGTCGACCTTGACGTTCTTGTTGATGGAGGAGGGGTCGATATCGGCGTGGATCTTCTTCGAGTTCGGCGAGAAGGCGTTCAGGCGGCCCGTCACCCGGTCGTCGAAGCGGGCGCCGATGTTCAGCATGACGTCGCAGCCATGCATGGCGAGGTTCGCCTCATAGGTCCCGTGCATCCCGAGCATGCCGAGGAATTGCGGATCCTCGAAGGGGAAGGCGCCGAGCCCCATCAGCGTGTTGGTGCAGGGCATGCCCGCCATGCGGACGAAGTCGCCGAGGAGGCGCGCGGCCTCGGGGCCGGAATTGATCACACCGCCGCCGGCATAGACGACCGGCCGCTTCGCCCCCTTCAGCAGACGCACGGCGGCCTGGATGCTTGCCATGTCCGGCTCGGTCTGCGGCCGGTAGCTGCGGTGCGGGGCCTGCGGCGCCTCGCTGTAGGGTCCCTTGCCGATCAGGATGTCCTTCGGCAGGTCGATCACCACCGGGCCGGGCCGGCCGGACTTCGCCACGTAGAAGGCCTCATGAACCGTGCCGGCGAGCTTCCGGATGTCCTTGACCAGGTAGTTGTGCTTGGTCGCCGGGCGGGTGATGCCGGTGGTGTCCGCCTCCTGGAAGGCGTCGTTGCCGATGAGGTGCGTCGGCACCTGCCCGGTCAGGCAGATCACCGGGATGCTGTCCATCAGCGCATCGACGAGGCCGGTGACGGCATTGGTCGCCCCCGGCCCGCTCGTCACCAGCACCACGCCCACCTTGCCGGTGGAGCGGGCATAGCCCTCGGCCGCATGCACCGCCGCCTGCTCATGCCGCACCAGGATGTGGCGGATGGCATTCTGCTGGAACAGCGCGTCGTAGAGCGGCAATACGGCGCCGCCCGGATAGCCGAAGATGACCTCGACGCCATTGTCCTTCAGCGCCTGGAGGACGATCTCCGCACCGGTCATGGTGCGGGTCTCGGCGGTCTGCAGGGTGGCGGACATGGCGGGCTCCTCGAACACAGATCGCCCCGCCGGGTTAGGCCCCGGGTCGCGGCGGAGGGGGAGGCTTAGACCCCTCCTCCAGACAGGTCAACGTCGCTTCTCAACAAATGCGAAGATTTCTGCCCACTGGCTTTCCTGAAATTGCGCAACGTCCGCCATGCGCGCATGGATGATATGCGCCTCGCTCGGGGCGGCCAATTGGTGGTGCCGGAACCAAGTGGCCTGCCGCTTGGTATACTGACCGGTATTGAGGATGGCGCGCTCCCGTGCCGCCTCCGGCGCCATCTCGCCGCGCAGCACGGCAGCCAATTCCGGCACGCCATGGGCGCGCATCGCCGGCAGGGCGGCATCGAGCCCTTGGGCGAGCAGGGCCCGCACCTCCTCCATCGCGCCGCCGGCCAGCATGGCGTTGAACCGGGCGGCGATGGCCTCCCGCAGCGCCTCTCGCGGCGGATCGAGGCGGATGGCGGCGAAGCGCCATGGCGCCGGCCCGGTCTGCGGCGCGTCGCGCTGCCAGGCGGCGAGGCCGCGCCCTGTGCCGATCAGCACCTCATAGGCCCGGGCGATGCGCTGGCTGTCGCCGGGGCGGAGCTGCGCCGCCGTCTCCGGGTCGAGCCGCGCATGCAGGCCGGGCGCGCCGAGCGCCGCCAGCAGCGCCCGCGCCTCCGCCCGCGCCGCCTCCGGGACGGTCGGGATGGCGGAGAGTCCCCGGGTCAGCGACAGGAAGTAGAGGCCGGTCCCGCCGCAGAGGATGGGCAGCGTGGCCCGCTCCATCTCGGCCAGCGCCGCCTCCCGCCACCAGGCGACGCTCGCCGCCTCGGCCGCCGGGCGGATGCCGTAGAGCCGGTGCGGCGCTAAGGCCTCCTCCTCCGGCGTCGGCCGCGCCGTCAGCACGCGGAGCTCGCGGTAGAGCTGCATGGAATCGGCATTGATGACCGTCCCGCCGAAGCGCCGCGCCAGCGCCAGCGCCAGCGCCGACTTGCCGCTCGCCGTCGGCCCGGCGAGGAGCAGCGCAAGCCGGCGTTGCGTCATGCCGCCGGTCCCGCCATATCCCGCGCCGCATGCTCCATGTCCTGACCCTGGTGGCCCCCGCCGGCGGCCTCGCCGCCGCCACCCTCGCCCGGCTCCGCGCCGCCCTCGCCGATCTCGGCGCCGATGCCGGCGCGCCGGACTGGCTCGCCCCGGGCGAGGCGGCCGACATCCCCTTCAGCAGCCTCTCGCCGGAGCAGGCAACCGCCGCCGCCCGCGCCGCGCTGGAGGAGGCGCCGGTCGATGCCATCGCCCTTCCCGCCGAGGGCCGCCGCAAGCGCCTGCTGCTGGCCGACATGGACAGCACCATCGTCACCAGCGAGACGCTGGACGAGCTGGCCGCCTTCGCCGGGCTGAAGGAGGAGATCGCCGCCATCACCCGCCGCTCGATGAATGGCGAGCTGGATTTCCGCCAGGCGCTGGCCGAGCGCGTCGGGATGCTCGCCGGCCTCGATGTCGCGGCGCTGGAGGAGACCTGGGAAGCCACTGAGGTTACCCCGGGCGCCCAGGCGCTGGTCGCCACCATGCGGGCGCATGGTGCGCATTGCGCCATCGTCTCGGGCGGCTTCGCCTTCTTCACGGGGCGGGTGGCGGAGCGGCTCGGCTTCCATGCCCACTACTCCAACACCCTCGGCGTAGCGGATGGCAAGCTGACCGGGCGCGTGGAGGAGCCGATCCTCGACCGCGACGCCAAGCTGGCGACGCTGAAGCGCCTCGCGGCCGAGCACGGCCTGCCGCTCTCGGCGGCGCTGACGGTGGGGGATGGGGCGAACGACCTCGCCATGCTGGAGGCCGCCGGGCTGGGCGTGGCCTTCCGCGCCAAGCCGGTGGTCGCGGCGGCGGCGCGGGCGCGGGTCGACCATGCCGATCTCCGCGCCCTGCTCTTCGCCCAGGGCTACCGGGCGGAGGAGATCGTCGCGGGCTGAGGCCAGGGCGGGCTCCGTTGGCAGCGGCTCACGAAGCCCGCACTGGCCCTTTTTGCCTGGCCGAGCAAGTTACGCACCGCAAGCCAGGACGCTTGCGGTGAGTTTGCTCAAGCCCGCGACCCGTAGCCTGATCAGCCCGGGCTGCCCCGCTCGCCGCGCAGCCGCAGCGGGACGAAGCGCTGGCCCTGGGCCGTCTCGATCAGCAGCAGCGCGCTCGGGCGATTCTGCCGGCGGAGCTGCTCCAGCTTCGACTGGACCTCCTGCGGCGTCGTCACCCGCTCCTGCTGCACCTCGACGATCACGTCGCCCGCACGCAGCTCGCGCTCGGCGGCCGGGCTGTCGGGCGCCACCTCCATGATGACGACGCCGCGCTGGTCCGGCTTCAGGCTGAAGCGCTCCCGCGTCTCGGGCGAGATCGGCGCCACGCGGAGGCCGAGACCGGACAGCTCCGTCGGCCGGCTTGCCTGCGGCGCAGGCGTCGCCGCGGCCTGCTGCGGCTCGGCCGGCAGCTCGCCCACGGTGACGTTGACCGTCTGCTCGCGCCCGTCGCGCCACACCACCACCGGCACCGGCCGGCCGACCGGCGTCTCCGCCACGATGCGTGGCAGGGTGCGCATCTCGCGCACCTCCTGGCCATTGAAGCGGAGGACCACGTCGCCGTTGCGGATGCCGGCCTTGGCCGCCGGCCCGTCCTCCTGGGCGCGGGCCACCAGCGCGCCGCGGCCGCCGCCCTGCAGGCCGAGGCTCTCGGCGATCTCGTCCGTCACCTGCTGGATGTTCACGCCGAGCCAGCCGCGCCGCACCTTGCCCGTCTCGCGGAGCTGGGCGGTGATGTTGCGCGCGAGGTTGGAGGGGATGGAGAAGCCGATGCCGATCGACCCGCCGGAGGGCGAGTAGATCGCCGTGTTGATGCCGACCACCTGGCCTTCGAGGTTGAACAGCGGCCCGCCGGAATTGCCGCGGTTGATGGCGGCATCAGTCTGGATGAAGTCGTCATACATCCCCTGGCGGATGTCACGCCCCCGAGCCGAGACGATGCCGGCCGTCAGCGTCCCACCGAGGCCGAAGGGGTTGCCGATCGCCAGCACCCAGTCGCCCACCTGGGCGCTGTCGCTGTCGCCGAACTGCACCGCGTGCAGCGGCTTGTCGGTCTTGATCCGTAGCACCGCGAGGTCGGTGCGCGGGTCGGTCCCCAGCAGCTCCGCCCGGATCGTCGTGTTGTCCTGCAGGATGACGTTGATCTCATCCGCGCCGTCGATGACGTGATTGTTGGTCACCACGATGCCGCTGGTGTCGATGATGAAGCCGGAGCCGAGCGACTGCGCCCGGCGCGGCCGCTGCGGCTGGTCCTGGCCCTGCCCCGGCCCCTGGCCGGGACGGTTGCGGTTGAAGAAGTCCCGGAAGAATTCCTCGAAGGGGCTGCCGGGCGGGGCCTGCGGCATGTCCGGCGCATCCGGACGGTTGGCCCGGGCCTGGACATTCTGCGTGGTCGAGATGTTGACCACCGCCGGCAGCAACTGCCGGGCGAGCGGGGCGAAGGAGGGCGGCACATCCCGCATCGGCGTCGCCGCCGGCGCATTGGCGGGTGGCGCCGCCGCCGGCGGGGCGGGGAGCGGCGCCACCGGCGCGGGCGCGACCGGCGCGGGCTGGCCCTGGGCCAGCGCCGGCAGGCCGGCGATCAGCAGGGCGAGAACGGGATGGGCTAGGCGCATCGGGGACACCTCGATTGCGAAAGAATGCCGGTGCAACGCGGCACCCGCCGGAAAGGCTGAACGACAGGCTATGGCAGATGGTGGCTGGCACCCAATGCGCCAGCCGGGGGAAGGCGGGACGCGGGCCCGGCACCGCGCCCCTGCCGGTCAGGGCGTCCGAGCCCCGCCCTGGGTCGGGATGCTCCGGAAATACTTGAAGAAGTCGCTGTCCGGGCTCAGCAGCAGGCGGGTGTCGCCGTCGGAGAAGGCCTCCCGCATCGCCTGCATGGTCCGCCAAAACTGGAAGAATTCCGGGTCCTGCTGGAAGGCCTGGGCGAAGATGCGGATGGCGGTCTGCTCGCCCTGGCCGCGCAGGATCTCGGCCTGGGACTGCGCCTCGGCCAGCAGCACCGTCCGGTCGCGCTCGGCCGCGGCGCGGATGCGCTGGGCCTGCTCGGCGCCCTCCGCCCGCTGCTCCCGGGCGACGCGCTCGCGCTCCGATTGCATGCGGGACAGGATGGCCTGGGTGTTCTCCTCCGGCAGGTCGGCGCGGCGGATGCGGACATCCGTCACCTCGATGCCGAAGCTCTGCGCCTCGCTGTTCACCCGCTGGCGGATCTCGCCCATGATCCGGGCGCGGTCGGCCGAGAGGACCGCGAGCAGCGTCTCGCTGCCGAGGGTGTTCCGCAAGGTCGAGGAGACGATCGGCCCGAGCCGCAGCCGGATGCCGTTCTCCGTCGCGCCCACCGTCTGGTAGAAGCGCAGCGGGTCGGTGATGCGGTAGCGGGTGAAGGTGTCCACCACGATCCGCCGCTGGTCGCCGAGGATGACCTCCTGCCCCTGCGCATCGAAGTCGAGCAGGCGGCGGTCGAAGGCGATGACCGTCTGGATGAAGGGCACCTTCATGTTCAGCCCCGGGTCGCGCACCACTCGGCGAGGCTCGCCGAACTGGGTGATCAGCACCTGCTGGGTCTGGTGGACCGTGAACAGCGAGGAGGCCACGGCGAAGAGCAGCACCAGCAGCACGATGGCCGGAATGGCAAGGCGGTTCATCGCGTGGCTCCCTGCGGCTGGGCGCCGCGCTGCAGGCCTGGCAGCGCCGGCGCGGCAGGCGCCGGGCGGTTGCCGCCGCGCACCGGCGGGTCGGTCAGGTTCAGGAAGGGCACCAGCCCCTGCAGCCGGTCATCGACGACGATCTTCGGGTTGCGCCGCAGGATCTCCTCCATGGTCTCGAGATAGAGCCGGCGCATGGTGATGTCCTGCGCCTGGTGATAGGCGCCGAGCACGCTGATGAAGCGCGTCGCCTCGCCTTTGGCGCGGGCCTCCTGGCTGTCACGGTAGCCCTGGGCCTCCTGGATCATCCGCTCCGCCTCGCCGCGGGCGCGGGGGATGATGTCGTTGCGGTAGCCCTCGGCCTCGTTGCGGGACCGCTCCTTGTCGGCGGCGGCGCGCTGGACGTCACGGAAGGCCTCGATCACCTCGGCGGGCGGGTCGACCTTCTGCAGCTGCACCTGTGTGACGACCACGCCCGCTCTGTACTGGTCGAGGATCGCCTGGGTGCCCTGGGCCACCTGGGTCTCGATCTGGGCGCGCGCCTCGGTCAGCGCCGGCTGGATCGGCGTGCGGCCGATCACCTCGCGCATCATGCTCTCGGCGGCCGACTTGATGGTGCTCTCCGGGTTGCGGGTGTTGAACAGGAACTCGGCGGCATCGCGGACGCGCCAGCGCACCACGAAGTCGATGTCGATGATGTTCTCGTCGCCGGTCAGCATCAGCGACTCCTCCCGCACGTCACGGCCGGCGCCGGCGCCGGCGCGCGGGGCGCTGGCATCGGCCGAGCGGAAGCCGATGAAGACCAGGTTCTCCGTCGTGACGCGCGGCGTCAGCGCCGTCTCGACCGGCCAGGGGATGTGGTAGTTCAGGCCTGGCGGGGCATTGCGGTTGTAGGCGCCGAAGCGCAGCACCACGCCCTCTTCGTCGGGCTGGACACGGTAGAAGCCGCTCGCCGCCCAGACGCCGAGGACGAGCACGGCCAGCAGCGCGGCGACGCGCCCGCTGCCGCCGCCCCGCGGCGTGCGCAGGAAGCCGCGCACCCAGTCCTGCCCACGGCGGATCAGGTCGTCGAGGTCGGGTCCCGGCCCGCCCGGGCCGCGGCCGCCCCCCGGAGGCCCGGGTGGAGGTGTCCCCCACGGCCCGCCCGGTCGGGGATTTCCCCAGGGGCTGGGTCCGCCACTGTTCAGCGCCATCGTTTGGTCCGGCCTCCACCTTATTGTTTGGCCGCCGGCAGGAGCCTGAACGCACCGTCACGGCACGTTTGGGGCTGGATGCGCGACGGCACCCGGCCATATGACACGCCCGGCCGGGCGACGGGTGCCCGCACGCTGCTCAGCGGCCCAGGCCGCCGCGATATTGGCCAGAAACGAGGGGTTTTCAAGCGATGTCCGAACAACTGGTCGACACGGTGCGGAATGCGCTGCGGGCGGTGCGGGATCCGGCGACCGGGCAGGACATCATCTCCTCCGGCATGGTGCAGGGGCTGGCGGCCCGGGACGGGCTCGTCCAGTTCGCCCTTGCCGTGGCGCGCGAGCGGGCGCCGCAGATGGAGCCGCTGCGCCTCGCCGCCGAGCAAGCCGCGGCCGCCGTGCCCGGCGTGCTGAGTGCGACGGCGGTGCTGACGGCGCATCGCCCGGCCCCGGCGGCGCCCGCAGCCCCGCCCCGCCCGGCGCCCAAGGGCCCGGCCGGCCAGGGGCCGATGCTGCTGCCCGAGGTGCGGAAGATCGTCGCCGTCGCCTCCGGCAAGGGCGGCGTCGGCAAGTCGACCACGGCGGTGAACCTGGCCGTCGCGCTGGCCGCCGAGGGGCTGAAGGTCGGGCTGCTCGATGCCGACATCTTCGGCCCCTCCCTCCCCCAGATGCTCGGCACCCGCGAGCGGCCGCGCACCGAGGGGCAGCGCATCATCCCCATCAGCCGCTGGGGGCTGAAGGCGATGTCCATCGGCTTCCTCGTCGAAGAGGAGACGGCGATGATCTGGCGCGGCCCGATGGTGATGGGGGCGCTCGAGCAGCTCATGGGCCAGGTGGAATGGGGCGCGCTCGACATCATGGTCGTCGACATGCCGCCTGGCACCGGCGATGCGCAGCTCACCATGTCGCAGCGCGTGCCGCTGGCCGGCGCCGTCATCGTCTCGACGCCGCAGGACGTGGCGCTGATCGATGCCCGCCGCGGGGTGAAGATGTTCGAGAAGGTCAATGTCCCCGTGCTCGGGGTGATCGAGAACATGTCCTACTACTGCTGCCCGAAGTGCGGGCACCGGGACGAGCTCTTCGGCCATGGCGGGGCGCGGGCCGAGGCGGGGCGAATGGGCGTCGAATTCCTGGGCGAGCTGCCGCTGCGGCTCGAGATCCGGACGCTGGCCGATGCCGGCACCCCGATCGTCGCCGCAAGGCCGGAAACGGAGGAGGCGCAGACCTACCGGCGCATTGCGAACCGGCTCTGGGCCAAGCTGGGTGGGGCGGAGGCACCGGCCGGGCCGCGCATCGTCATCGAGTAGCGATGAGCGGTTGCGTCATCTCGTGCCTCCCCGGGCCGCAACGCGTCAACGCTTGCGGCCGCTCCGATCCTCTGATCGTTCGTGGAGGCGGACAGCAACACAGCCCAGGATTACCACCACGACCGGCATGACGATAAAGGCAATGATGTAATACTCGTTCAACCCTTTAGCCCTGCGAGCACGCGTCGCGCCAACACATGTAGCGCGACCGCACCCGCAAGCCAACAATCCGAGCCGATCAATAGGTAGAAAGGAGGTATCGCCTCCCTAAAGACCCCGGTTCCGTACGGCAAACCCGACAAAGGAGCCAGGATCCCGACCGCGACGCATGCGGTCGAGGCGCGGTCCAAGGCATTGGCCAAAAGTTTGGTGCGTTCGTTGGAGATCAGGCTCATCGCCGCGGCGCCGTCCAGCGGCCGAGCAGGAAGCCAAGCAGCATCATCCCACCGAGCAACGCCACGACCTCACCGAACAGCGCATGCGCCAGCGGCAAGCCGATCATCACGGCGAAGACCAGCACGCCGACCCAGAGCCAACGGCGCCAGCCGGTGAGCGGCGAATCCGGCACCGGCGCGTGGGTGGCGCGCGGGACAGGGGCACGAGGGGCCGGGCGGCTGGCGCGCGCGGCTCGGGGCTTCAGGGCCGGACGGGCGGCGCCGCTCATGCGACGGGGCGCCCCAGCGTCTCCATCAGCTCGCGCCATTCGCGCTTGGAGAGGCCGCTGCCCGCCTGCTCCACCGCCTCGCCGGCCAGCATCCGCCGGACGATGGCCAGCATCCCGGCCGAGAGCGTCGCCGCGCCCATGCGGTAGTCGACGAAAGCCTCGTGGCAGGCGGGCACCCAGGCCTTCACCAGCCCCAGCATAGCATCGGCATAGGCGCGGATCTCGTACTGCGCATGGGCATCAGCGCGGAGCGAGAGGAAGTTGAGGAGGTTGTGGAGGTCGGCCTTCCAGTACCACTGGGTATAGGTGTTGAGCGTCAGGTTCATCCGCGCCAGCTCGCGCGCCAAGCCCTGGCGGGAGGGGTCGGCCGGGTTGCCCTCGGCATCCTCGTTCAGCATCCAGGCATAGTGGTCATAGGTCTGCATCGCGTCGCCGCGCAGCAGGTCGAGGACGCGCACCGCCTCCTCGCCTTCGAGCAGCGCGCCGCGGCCCTGGCGGTTGGCGGTGGACTGCGCGGCGAGCTGGTCGGGCGCCGGGATGTAGAATTCCCGGTCGAGGATGGAGTAGCGCGCCGAGTACTCGTTCACGTTGGCGGTGCGGTGGCGGATCCACTGCCGGGCGATGAAGATCGGCAGCTTCACATGGAACTTGATCTCGCACATCTCGAAGGGCGTGGAGTGGCGGTGCCGCATCAGGTAGCGGATCAGCCCCCGGTCCTCGTTGGCAGCCCGGGTGCCGCGGCCATAGGAGACGCGGGCGGCCTGCACCACCGCGGCGTCGTCGCCCATGTAGTCGATGACGCGGACGAAGCCATGGTCCAGCACCGGCACGGCCTGGAAGAGCAGCGCCTCCAGCCCCGGCGCGACGGGGCGGCGGGTGCGCCCCTCGGCGGCGCGGGCCGCCTCGATCTCCTGCTGCTGGTCGTCGGTGAGCGGCATCGCGGTCCCCTGTGCTGAGCCGGGATGTAGCCCAGCGCCGCCCGCCGCGCCACGGCGACGGAAGCCTATGTGGCGCCGGCGCATCGTCCCCTGGCTCACCGTGAGATGAGCCGCGTCCCCCTCGCATTCGGCGGCTGGAGCGCCTAAGTCTGCACCGTCGCTTCGGCGACTATGGTGATAAACACGGTCTGGAATAATCGTTGCGGACCCGGGGGCAGTGCCCGGCGCCTCCACCATAAGGGGGCGAAACAGGCTCGACGCGCGTGGTAAAGAGACCGCTTTTGCCCGGCATGGTTCCGCCGTCATCGGGCCGATTCTAAGTGCGAACGATAACAGCCGCGAGGCTGTCGCACTCGCTGCCTAGGAATAGGTAAGCGCGGCTCGGGGGGCGCCGGGCAACAGAAGCCCCCCACTTTCCTTCTGCCGATCTTATACTCCCACTTCCGTGATCGTTGAAAATCGCATTATATGGAGGTGGAGTCCGATGCATGAGCGATTCGTCAGCCCGCCCTGAGAGCCTGCTTCCTTACGCCCTGTGGACGGAGGAGGCCTTGCGTGCCGTGGTACAGGATGCGCTGGCGCATGCCGCCAAGCACGGACTGCCAGGCGAGCATCATTTCTACATCACCTTCCGGACCGAGCATCCGGGCGTCGCCATGCCGGGCCATCTGCGGGCACGCTATCCGCAGGAGATGACGGTGGTGCTGCAGCACAAGTTCTGGGACCTCTCGGTCGATCGGGGGGCGGGCACCTTTTCCGTCGGCCTGTCCTTCGGCGGCGTCCCGGCCATGCTGACGGTGCCCTTCGCCGCGCTGACGGCCTTCGCCGACCCCTCCGTCCGCTTCGGCCTCCGCTTCCAGGGCACGCCCGTCCGCGAGGAGGCGACGCCGGAGCCCGAGGCCGCCGCCGCAGCCGCCGCGGGGCCGAGCCAGGTCGTCAGCCTCGACAGCTTCCGCCGCCGGCCGGCCCGCGACTGATCCTCTGCCGGTTGGCTTGGCCTCGCCGCTGGGCTAATCCCGGGGTCATGTTCGCGCCGCCGGTGGCCTGACCGCGGCGCCCCCCTGCGCGGAGACCGCCCGTGACCCCTCCCTTAGACGTCGATGCCGGCCCGGTATCGGCGCCCGCCCGCCCTTCCGGCTTCCAGTACAGCCCGATGTTCCCGCTGGCCGAGGACGGCACGCCCTGGCGCCGGCTGCCGATCGAGGGCGTCCGCGCCATCGAGGTCGACGGCAGGACCGTGCTGAAGGTCCCGGCCCAGGCGCTGGAGGAACTCGCCTTCCAGGCCTGCCGCGACGTCTCCCACCTGCTGCGCCCCGGCCATCTCCGGCAGCTTGCCACGATCCTGCAGGACCCTGAGGCGAGCGCGAATGACCGCTTCGTCGCCCTCGACCTGCTGAAGAATGCCAATATCGCCGCCGGCGGCGTGCTGCCCATGTGCCAGGACACCGGCACCGCCATCGTCTTCGGCAAGAAGGGCCAGCGCGTCTGGGTTGAGGGCGACGAGGAGGAGGCGCTGAGCTACGGCGTCCACCGCACCTATACCGAGACCAACCTGCGCTACTCGCAGATGGCGCCGCTCTCGATGTTCGAGGAGGTGAACACCGGCAACAACCTCCCCGTCGACTTCTCCATCATGGCGCAACCCGGCGAGCATCATGCCGACGAGCTGCACCTGATGTTCGTCCTGAAGGGCGGCGGCTCCGCCAACAAGACCTTCCTTTACCAGCAGACGCGCGCGGTGCTGAACAAGCCGAAGCTGCTCGCCTTCCTCGAGGAGAAGATCAAGACCCTCGGCACCAGCGCCTGCCCGCCCTACCACCTGGCGATCGTCATCGGCGGCACCACGGCCGAGACCACGCTGAAGACGGTGAAGCTGGCCTCGACGCGCTGGCTCGACACCCTGCCCACGGAGGGCAGCAAGTCCGGCCACGCCATCCGCGACCCGGAGCTGGAGGCGGAGGTCCACAAGCTGACGCAGAATCTCGGCATCGGTGCGCAGTTCGGCGGCAAGTACTTCTGCCACGACGTGCGGGTGATCCGCCTGCCGCGGCATGGCGCAAGCCTGCCCATCGGCATCGGCGTCTCCTGCTCGGCCGACCGGCAGGTGAAGGCGAAGATCACGCCCGAGGGCGTCTTCCTCGAGCAGCTCGAGCACGACCCGGCGCAGTACCTGCCGGAGGCGACGGACAGCATCCTCGGCGGTGACGTGGTGCGGATCGACCTGAACCGGCCGATGAGCGAGATCCGCGCCGAGCTCTCGAAGCACCCGGTCAAGACCCGGGTCTCGCTGACCGGCACGGTCGTCGTCGCCCGCGACATCGCCCATGCCAAGCTGCAGGAGCGGCTGGACCGCGGCGAGGGCCTGCCGGACTACATCAAGGACCACCCCGTCTATTACGCCGGCCCGGCCAAGACGCCGGAGGGCTATGCGACCGGCAGCTTCGGCCCGACTACGGCCGGGCGGATGGACAGCTATGTCGCCGCCTTCCAGGCCGCGGGCGGCAGCCTCGTCATGCTGGCCAAGGGCAACCGCAGCAAGGCGGTGCTGAACGCCTGCAAGCAGCATGGCGGCTTCTACCTCGGCTCGGTCGGCGGGCCGGCGGCGCGGCTGGCGCAGGACTGCATCCGGAAGGTCGAGGTGCTGGAATACCCGGAGCTCGGCATGGAAGCGGTCTGGCGCATCGAGGTCGAGGATTTTCCTGCGTTCATCGTCGTCGACGACAAGGGCAACGACTTCTACGAGGGGCTGGAGTGATGGCGCCCGTCCCCCGTTGCCCTCGTGACAGGGGCGTTGCGCATCCCGGCCTTCGGCCGGGACATGACGGCAACGACTTCTACAAGGGGCTGGAGTGATGCTGGAGCTCCGCCCCAACTGCGAGTGCTGCGGGCGCGACCTGCCGCCCGAGAGCCGCGAGGCGCTGATCTGCTCCTTCGAGTGCACCTGGTGCCGGGATTGCGCCGCCAATCGCCTGCCCGGCGGCCTCTGCCCGAATTGCGGCGGCGAGCTGGTGGCGCGGCCGGTCCGGCCCGCCGGTAAGCTCGAGCGCTTCCCGGCCGCCACGGCGCGCAAGCGCTCCGCCCTCCCCGCCTGCGCCGGAGCCTGAGCGCCATGCCCCGCATCCACATCTCCTCCGGCTCCCGCTTCGAGGAGGAGATCGGCTACTCCCGCGCCGTGGTCGATGGCGATTACGTCTGGGTCTCCGGCACCACCGGCTACGACTATGCGTGCATGACCATCGAGGATGATGTCGTGGCGCAGGCCGACCAGGCCTTCCGCAACATCGCCGCCGCCCTCGCCGAGGCCGGCGCCAGCCTCGACGATGTGGTGCGCGTGCTCTTTATCGTCCCACGGCGGGAGGATTGGGAGCCCTGCTGGCCGGTGGTGAAGCGCCACCTCGGCAAGGCCCGCCCCGCCTCCACCCTCATCCATGCTGGGCTGCAGACCGATGCCATGCGCATCGAGGTCGAGGTCACCGCCCGCTTGCCCAAGAAGGGATCCGCCTGATGCGCTTCGCGGTCGACCGGCTGGACCACCTCGTCATCAACTGCCGGGACCTGGAGGTCATGGCTTCCTGGTACCAGCGCGTCCTCGGCATGGAGCGGGAAGATTTCGGCTCCCCGCCCCGCATCGCGCTGAAATTCGGCGGCCAGAAGATCAACCTCCGCCCGGCCGATGCGCCGGCCAGCGAATGGATCGCCGCTGCCCGCTGCGAGCCGGGCACGCAGGACCTCTGCTTCGTCGTCGCGGTCTCGCCGGAGGAGATCGTCGGCCAGTTCCATGCCTGCGGCGTCACCATCGAGCTCGGCCCGGTCAGCCGCCAGGGCGCGCTGGGCGCCATGGGCTCGGTCTATTGCAGGGATCCGGAGGGCAACCTGATCGAGGTGTCGTCGTACTCAGCTTGAAGACCCACAAGATTTTAATATCGATTGTGAACTGAAATTCCGCTAAGTTCCCGCGGTATACTGCAGGATCCGATATGATGCCCGATCAGAGCCTTCTCGACACCACCGATGCCGCCGCGACCATCGAGCATGCAATCTGGTCAGGCGGCCCATTGTTGCGCGAGGATCTCAGGCCTTTGCCGACTTTGCCCCATCCTTATCCAGAAGGTTGGACAAGCCATATCGAGTTGGTTCTGCTTTAAAATCTTGCGCGGGTTACGCCTGGGCCGATCCTTGAGGTCGGTCCGTGGCTCGGTCGCTCCACTTCAGCTATTTGCGCAGGCCTCCGCGACCGGGACACCGTGACGCGTCCGGTCTTCGACACGGTGGATTTCGGCATCACATCCGCCGAGGAGTGGAAGGCGATGCTCGGCCTCGATTTCGGGCCGCAGTTCTCACGCCGGGTGGTGGTGGATGCCATCTACCATCCCGGCGGCTCATTGGCCGTCCTCATTGCCAATCTGCGACGCAACAACCTGCTCGAATTCACCACCACCATCACCCGTGGCAACATGCTCGATATGCCATTCAGCCGGCGCTACGGGATGATCTTCTGCGACACCACGCATGACGAGCGGGAAGTCCGCCTTTATCTGCCGCGTATTGCTGAACTTGTCGCCCCAGGTGCCATCTGGTCTTCGACGACGTCGTAACCGAAGAATTCGCCGATCTGATTTGTTCCTACCTGCCTGTTGCCGCCCGCCGCCTCCTGCATGAGGAGGAAAAGTACTCGAAGCAACTGCTCATCAAGCTCCGCTAGAACGAGTTCCGTGGGCCAAGTCGAACACAACCCGCCTTAGCTTGTTGTTCGGCCGAGCAACTACTTCCGATTAAGCCATTCAAGTCGAATGGGGGTGGCCCTAGCAGGCCATACTCACGGGGATGTTGACCGCCAGCGGCGCCGTTCGGGCCGATTGCCGGGTGTGAACCACGTTGGCAGGCGAAGGGGATGTACGGTCCCCGCCGCCAAGGAGACGCCAGCATGGCCGAAACCCGCACCGAGACCGACAGCCTCGGCACCATCGACATCCCTGCCGACCGCTATTGGGGCCCGCAGACCGAGCGGGCGCGCCAGCTCTTCCGCATCGGCACGGAGCATTTCACCCCCGCCCTGATCCGCGCCGTCGGCCTGCACAAATGGGCCTGCGCCGAGGCGAACGGCCGGCTGGGCGAGCTTCCGGCCGAGCTGGTCGGGCCGATCAAGGATGCGGCGCAGGAGATCGTCGATGGCAAGCGGGATGCCGATTTCCCCCTGCCGATCTGGCAGACCGGCTCCGGCACCCAGACCAACATGAACGCCAACGAGGTCATCTCGAACCGCGCCAACGAGATGCTCGGCCAGCCGCTCGGCAGCCGGAAGCCCGTCCACCCCAATGACCACGTCAATCGCGGCCAGTCCTCGAACGACAATTTCCCGACCATGATGCACATCGCCGCCGCCGAGACGGTAGAGGGCCGCCTGCTCCCCGCCCTCGGCCGGCTGCATGCGGCGCTCAACCAGCGCGCGGCGGAATGGGCCGATATCATCAAGGTGGGCCGGACCCACATGATGGATGCGGTGCCGGTGACGCTCGGCCAGGAGGCCGGCGCCTGGGCCCGTCAGGTGGAGCTCGGCCAGGAGCGGCTGCGCGCCACCCTGCCGCGGCTGCTGATGCTGCCCCAGGGCGGCACCGCGGTCGGCACCGGCCTCAACCGCCATCGCGACTTCGACCGCGTCTTCTGCGAGATCGTCGCCGAGCGCACCGGCCTCGCCTTCGCGCCGAACCCGAACAAGTTCGAGGGCATGGGCGCGCATGACGCGCTGGTCGAGTTGCAGGGGGCGATGAACGTCATCGCCGTCTCGCTCAACAAGCTCGGCAACGATGTGCGCCTGCTCGGCAGCGGACCACGCTCCGGCCTCTCCGAGCTGGTCGTGCCGGCGGACGGGCTCTCCTCCTCCATCATGCCGGGCAAGACCAACCCGACCCAGGCGGAGGCGCTGACCATGGTCTGCGCCCAGGTGATGGGCAACTCCACCACCGTCACCATGGCCGGCGCCCAGAGCTTCCTTGAGCTCAACGTCTTCAAGCCGGTGATCATCCATTGCGTGCTGCAATCGGTGACCCTGCTGGCCGATGCGTCCGAGAGCTTCGCCGAGCACATGGTCCTGAAGCTGGAGCCGGCGCGGGAGCGCATCGCCGAGAACCTGGCCAAGTCGCTGATGCTGGTGACAGCGCTCAACCCGCGGATCGGCTACGACAAGGCGGTTGCCATCGGCAAGCTGGCGCTCAAGGAGAACCTGACGCTACGCGACGCCGCCCAGAAGCTGGGCCATGTCAGCCCGGAGGATTTCGACCGCTGGGTCCGGCCGGAGGACATGGTCACCCCCGGCGCGACGCTGGATGGGTGAGGAGAGGCATCTCCGGAAGCGCAGCTTCCAGCTCGCCGGCCACCGGACCTCGGTGGCGCTGGAGGCGGAATTCTGGGCGGTGCTGGAAGCTGTCGCCGCTCGCCAGGAGCGCAGCCTCGCCGCGTTGGTGACGGAGGTCGACGCCGCCCGCGCCGGTACGGAACGGCCGCTGGCGAGCGCCTTGCGGGTCTTTGCCCTGACCCGGAAACCCTAGGACATGTCCGGTTCACACGGGTTCGCCGAAAATGCTCCGGGCTGTTGTTTCCAAGCCGGATGCACGCCTGCGGACGAGGCCGTCCTGCGGCGGCCTGCCCCAGCGCGGTTTCCCGTCGCGCCGGCCCCTACAGGCCGCTCCAACCTCCCGGTGGGGTAGGCCGGTCACTCCGGTCAGGTGGTTCCACCTGGCCTGCCTTCGCCCTACCGCGTCCGTGCCGGCGCCGAGACGCCGCCCGCTCCCCCGCCGCCACCGCCGAGCGTCGCCGCCAGCACACCCGCGGCGATGCCGAGCGGCACGCTGACCAGCAGCGAGGTTGCATCCGTCTCGGCCGGGCGGGGTGCCGGCAGCGCCCGGTCGCTGATCGCCCGCCGCGGCCGCCGCGGCAGGCCGGGCGAGGCGATGGCCGCCGCGCCCCGTGCCGGCACGATGACGGAGGCCTCGGCCGGCACCACCACCGCACGCTGCTGCGCCGCCGCTGGCCAGGCCAGGAGGATCAGCAGCAGCGGCAGGAGAAAGCGCGATATCATTCCGAAAATGTACCTAAGCCGCCTCGCCTCCGGCAAGCCGCTTATCGCCGGCCGAGCATCGAGCGGGCGATGATCAGCCGCATCACTTCGTTCGTACCCTCGAGGATGCGGTGGACGCGGAGGTCGCGGACGATCTTCTCGATCCCGTATTCCGCAAGATACCCGTAGCCGCCGAGCAGCTGCAGCGCGTCGTCGGCCACCTTGTGGCAGCTATCGGTGACGAAGCGCTTGGCCATGGCGCAGAAGGCGCCGGCATCGGGCGCCTTGGCGTCCAGCTTGCCGCAGGCGCGCCAGAGCAGCGTCCGGCTCGCCTCCAGCTCCGTCCGCATGTCGGCGAGGCGGAACTGCGTGTTCTGGAAATCGGCGATCGCCCTGCCGAAGGCCTGCCGCTCCTGGACATAGGCCAGGGCCTTGTCGAGCGCTGCCTGCGCCCCGCCGAGCGAGCAGGCGGCGATGTTCAGCCGCCCCCCATCCAGCCCCGCCATGGCGAAGCGGAAGCCCTGGCCCTCCTCGCCGAGCAGGGCCGAGGCCTGCACCCGTGCGCCGTCGAAGATCAGCTGCCGGGTCGGCTGGGCGTTCCAGCCCATCTTCTTTTCATTGGCCCCGAAGGAGAGGCCCGGCGTGGTCTTCGGGATCAGCAGCGCGGAGACGCCGCCCGGCCCCTCGCCCCCCGTCCGCACCATGGTGAGGTAGAGGTCGGACTCGCCGGCGCCGGAGATGAACTGCTTCGTCCCGTCGAGGATATAGTGGTCGCCCTCCCGCCGCGCCCGGGTCCGCAGCGCCGCGGCGTCGGAGCCGGAGCCGGGCTCGGTCAGCGCATAGCTGGCGACGAGGCGCATCGGGATCAGCTCCGGCAGCCAGCGGCTGCGCTGGGCGTCGTTGCCGAAGCGGTCGATCATCCAGGCGACCATGTTGTGGATGGAGAGATAGGCCGAGACGGTGGGGCAGCCCATCGCCAGCGCCTCGAACACCACCGCGGCGTCGAGCCGGCTGAGCCCGGCCCCGCCGCTCTCCTCGCGCACATAGAGCGCCGCCATGCCGAGCGCGGCGGCGGCGCGCATCTCTTCCACCGGGAAGTGCCGTGCCTGGTCCCATTCCAGCGCCCGCGGGGCGAGGGTGTCCATGGCGAAGCCGAACGCCGTCTCGCGGAGCTCTCGCGTCGCCTCGGGCAGTTCGAAGGCCTGGTCGGGCAGCATGGTCGTCCTCCGGATGCCGTCTCTGCAGCTTGGGCGGATGTAGCCTATTCTGCCGCCATCGCCACCACCGGCTGCGCGACCGCCGCCTCCAGCTCCGCCATCCGCGCCCGCGCCGCCGCGGCGTTGCGGGCCTTGATATGGCCGTAGCCCTTGATGCCCGCCGCCGCCTCGGCCCAGTCGCAGATGCGCGCATGGGTCTCGGGCGAGAGCAGCGCCAGTAGCCGCTCCACGCCGGCGCGGTACTCGCCGGGCAGGGCGCGCTCCATCCGCCGCTCCTCGGTGCGGCCGAAGGGGTCGAGCGGCGTGCCGCGCAGCAGCTTGCCGTGGCGCAGCAGGCGCATGGCCGAGAGCATCCAAGGACCGAAGGCCATCTTGCGGGGCTGGCCCGTCACCGGGTCGGTCTTGGCGAGGATCGGCGGCGCCAGGTTCAGCTCCACCCGCTGCGTGCCGGTGAAGTGGCTGGCGAGATGCGCCTGCCATTCCGGCAGGTTGTGCAGGCGAGCGACCTCGTACTCGTCCTTGTAGGCCATCAGCCGGTAGAGCTGGGTGGCGACGGCGCGGGTCAGCCGCTCCTCGCCCGGCACCGCGCGCGCCTCGGCGGCACGGACCTTGGCCACAAAAGCCTCATAGCCGCGCGCGTAGCCGGCGCTCTGATAGGCCGTCAGCTCCGCAGTGCGGCGGGCGACGAGCGCGTCGAGCGTCTCGTCCTCCGGCGCCACCGGGGCGGGCGGGGCGAGCGCCGCGGCACGGCCGAGGGCGAAGGCGGCCTTGTTGCGCTCGATCTGGGCGCCATTCAGCTCCAGCGCCCGGTCGATCGCCTCGGCCGAGAGCGGCACCAGCCCGCGCTGGAAGGCGATGCCGAGCAGCCAGACATTGAGGTAGATGAGGTCGCCGAAGGCCTCCTCCACCGCATGCACGCCGGGCACCGCCACCACCTCGCGGCAGGCGCCCTGGATGCTCGCCAGCATGCCGGCGCGGTCGTACTTCGTGCTCGTGTCCTTCACGAACTGCGCCGTCGGCTGCAGGTCGGCATTCAGCACGGCGACGGTGCGCCCGGCGCCGAGCAGCGGCCGCGCCGTCCGCCCATGCGCCACGACCATGTCGGCCGAGAGCAGCAGGTCGGTCTGGCCCATGCCGATGCGCGGCGCCTCGATCGTCTCCGGCGCCGCGCCGGCTCGGCCGATGCGGAGCTGGGCGAAGACGCCGCCGCCCTTCTGCGCGAGACCCAGCATGTCGACCGAGCGGCTTGGCCGGCCTTCGAGATGCGCCGCCATGCCGAGGATGGCCGAGAGCGCCGTCACCCCCTGCCCGCCGACGCCGGCGAGCAGGATGTTCCAGGCCGGCTCGCCCGCGCGGGGCTCCGGCACCACCGGCTCCGCCAGCGCCTCGCCCGGCTTCGGCACCGGCTTCTTCACTGGCTCCGCCCCGACCAGCGTGACGAAGGAGGGGCAGAAGCCCTCGACGCAGGAGAGGTCCTGGTTGCAGGCGCTCTGGTCGATCTGGCGCCTGCGGCCGAACTCGGTCTCGATCGGCTCGACGGCGAGGCAGTTGGAGGTGCGGGAGCAGTCGCCGCAATCCTCGCAGACGCGCGGGTTGATCGCCACGCGCTTCAGCGCCACGGCCTGGGTGCCGCGCTTGCGCTTGCGCCGCCGCTCCGTCGCGCATTGCTGGTCGTAGATCAGGACGGAGACGCCGGGGATCTCGCGCAGCTCGCGCTGCACCGAATCCAGCTCGCTGCGGTGGCGGTAGGCGATACCCTTCGGCATGCGCGGGTCGTCCTGGTGCCGCTCCGGGTCGTCGGAGACGAGGACGATCTTCTGCACGCCCTCGGCCGCCATCTGCGCCGCGATCTCCGGCACGCCGAGCTCGCCCTCCGGCGTCTGCCCGCCGGTCATGGCGACGGCGCTGTTCACCAGGATCTTGTAGGTGATGTTCGCCCCCGCCGCGAGCGCCTGGCGGATGGCGAGGCTCCCCGAATGAGCATAGGTGCCGTCGCCGAGATTGGCGAACATGTGCTTCTCGCTGACGAAGGGTGCCATGCCGAGCCAGGGCATGCCCTCGCCGCCCATATGGGTCAGCAGGTCCGTGTTGCGGTCCATGTAGATCGCCAGCGTGTGGCAGCCGATGCCGGCCATGGCATGGCTGCCCTCGGGGACCTTGGTGCTCGTGTTGTGCGGGCAGCCCGGGCAGAAATGCGGCGCGCGGTCATGAACCGGCGCCAGGGCGAGGTTGGCCAGCTCGTCGAGCTGGGCGATGCGCGCGGCCAGCTGCTCGGTCCGCAGCGCCTGCGGCAGCCGGGCATAGAGCGCCCGCAGCACCGCGCCGGTATCGAGCTCCAGCAGGTCGGAGAGCAGGCGCCGGCCCTGCTCGTCCGTCTTGCCGGTGATCCGCGGCCGCTGGACCTCGTGATAGAGCGCGTCGCGCAGCTGCGGCTCGAGCACCGGGCGGCGGTCCTCGACCACCAGCACCTCCTCGAGGCCCCGCGCGAAGTCCCGTGCCGCCTCAGCATCCAGCGGCCAGGCGAGGCCGACCTTCCAAATGCGCAAGCCCGCCATGCGCGCCAGTTCATCGGTGATGCCGGCATCGCGCAGCGCCTGGCGCAGCGTGGCATAGGCCTTGCCGCGGGCGGCGATGCCGAAGCGCGCCTGCGGGCTGTCGACGACGATGGGGTTCAGCCCGTTCGCCCGGGCGAAGGCGATGGCCGCCGGCAGCTTCACCTGGCGCAGGCGCTGTTCCTGCGGGATGGCATGGTCGCGCAGGCGGATATGCACGCCATCCGGCGGGAAGGCGAAGTCCGGCGCGACGCTCGCATAGGCGGCCGGATCGACCAGGACGGAGGCCGCGCCGTCCATCGTCTCGGCCACGCATTTCATGCCGACCCAGAGGCCGGCGAAGCGCGACATGTCGATCGCCTTCAGCCCGTAGTCGAGAACCTCATGGACGCCGGCCGGGTCGAGCACCGGCATCTCGACATCCATGAAGCTGAACTCGCAGCCCGAGGTGATGGTCGACGACTTGCAGGTGGGGTCGTCGCCGGCCAGCGCCAGCACGCCGCCCTTCGGCGCGGTGCCGGCGCTGTTGGCATGCCGCAGCACGTCGCCGGAGCGGTCGACGCCCGGCCCCTTGCCGTACCAGATGCCGAAGACGCCATCGACCGTCTGGTTGCCGTAGAGCGCCACCTGCTGGCTGCCCCAGACCGCGGTCGCCGCCAGGTCCTCGTTCAGCCCGGGGCGGACGGTAATGTTGGCCTCGGCCAGGCGCTTCGCCTGCTTCATCAGCTGCAGGTCGTAGGTGCCGAGCGGGGAGCCGCGATAGCCGCTGATATAGCCGCCGGTGTTCCAGCCCATCGCGCGGTCGAGCTGGTGGCGCACCAGCGGCAGCCGGACCAGCGCCTGGATGCCGGTCAGCAGCAGGGTCTCGCCTGACTTGTCCCAGCGGTCGTCGAGGGTCGCTTCGGGGCGTAGGATGCTGCCCATGGTCCGTCTCCCGCGTCGTTGACCCGAAATGTCGGGCTGCCGGGCCACCGGGGCAATCCCCCGGGCCCAGCCTTTCAGCGTGGAAGAATGAGCCGCTTTTGTCGGGGTTTCTTTCCGTTCTTCATGCTGCATCGCCGAAGATGCAGAAGGATCATCCGCGCTGGGCGGCCGCCGGGTGGGGTAGAGCGAGCCGTGGGCCGGCGCCAAACAGCTTCTCCCGGTAGGTCCCCGGCGCATAGCCGCGCTTGTAGGCCCCGCGCTCCTGCAATTCGGGCACGAGCAGCTCGACCACCGCCTCCAGCCCCTCCGGCATCACGGTCCGCGCGAGGTTGAAGCCATCGACATCCGCCGCCTCGGCGAAGCCGATCAGCGCCTCCGCCACCTCCCCGGCACTGCCCAGGATCGGCCGCTGCCGGCTGCCCAGGACGAACTGGTCGATCAGGTGCCGCTTGGTCCAGCCCGGGCCGAAGACCCGCCGCATAGCCTCGACATTGGAGCTGATGGCATCCGTTGCGGCGACCTCGATGGGCTCGTCGATGCCGAAGCGGTCGAAATCGATGCCGAGCGAGGCCGCGGCATGGGCCAGCGCGCCCTCGACGCTGGCATGGCTCCGGTACTCGGCCAGCAGCTCCTCCGCCTCCGCCCGGGTCCGCCCCACGATCACCGTGGCCCCGGCGAAGATGCGGATCGGCCGCGGCGCAGCCTGCCCCCGGAGGTCGGCGGTGATGCGGGCTATATCCGCCGGCCGGCCGAAATTGACGAAGACGCATTCCGCATGCCGGGCGGCGAAGGCCCGCCCCCGGTCCGAGGCGCCGGCCTGGTAGAGCACCGGCGTCCGCTGCGGCGAGGGCTCGACCAGGAAGGGCCCGCCGCCTGCCACGTCCCGCACCCGGGCCGGGTCGGCATAGACGCCCGCCGTCCGGTCGCGCACCACCGCGTCATCTGCCCAGGAGCCTTCCCAAAGTGCGTAGACGCGGTCCATGAAGGCCTCGGCCGCATCGTAGCGGTCGTCATGCGCCAGCTGCTTCTGCAGCCCCATGGAACGCGCCGCGCTGTCCAGGTAGCCGGTGACGATGTTCCAGCCGATTCGCCCGGCGGTCAGGTGATCGAGCGTCCCCATCCGCCGGGCGAAGAGCGGCGCCGCCTCGTAGCTGAGGTTGCAGGTGACGCCGAAGCCGAGATGGGTCGTCGCCGCCGCCATGGCCGGCACCAGCATCAGCGGGTCGAGCAGCGGGATCTGCACGGCATTGCGGATGGCCGCATCCGGCCGCCCGCCCAGCACGTCGTAGACGCCGACCACATCGGCCAGGAACAGCCCGTCGAAGAGGCCCCGCTCCAGCGTCCGGGCCAGGCCCATCCAGTAGCTGAGCCTCGTGTAATCCACCGAGCGGTCGCGCGGATGGGTCCACATCCCGTGCTGGATATGGCCCACGCAGGCCATGTCGAAGGCGTTCAGGCGGAGTTCTCGCGGCATGGCGCCAGGGTCCCATGCCCGTCCCCCGTCGCCAAGCCGGCAGCCATGGCCCCGAGGATCAGGGCGAAATCCTCCGGCGCGATCGCCAGCAGGCCGAAGCGGAGCGCCCGGCCCCAGTTCCTCCGCCCCGCCGCGAAGCCGAGCCGCGGCAGCAGCGGCGCGATCGGCACCCCCGCCAGCGCCTGCCAGTCCACCCGCCGCCGCCAGGGCCGGAAGCCGCCACCCATGTCGAAGGGAAAGGGCTCCCCCTCGGCGACGATGCCCGCCGCGGTGAGGGTCCGGTATGGCTGCCCGCGGCCGAATCCGACGGAGGGCGAGTAGCAGGCAACGCCATCCCCCGGCGCGATCCGGCGCAGCGGCCCTGGCTTGCCATGGCAGACCTGCAGGAAGCCGCCCTCGCGCCCGCGTCGCACATGCTCAGCGCAGGCGACGGCGATCCAGGCCCGCCTCATGGCGCGGCCGGGGCGAAGACGCGCAGCCGGCGGCCATCCGGGTCGAGGGCGACGAAGCTGCGGCCGAAGTCGAGGTCGGTCGGGGGCTGCGCCATGGCGAGGCCGCGGGCTGCCCAGGCGGCATGGACCGCATCCACATCCGCCGCCGTGAAGGCGAGCTCGGTGCCGCCCCCGCCCGCCGCCGCCGCGGGCGTGACGGAGGGCCGGGACCAGAGGCCAAGGCCGAGGCCGGGCGCCAGCGGAACCATGGCGAAGCCGGGCGACGCCTCCGACGGCTCCCGGCCGAGGAGGCCGGCATAGAAGGCCGCGCTGGCGAGCGGACTGTCGACATAAAGGATAACAAGGCTGAACTCGGGCATCGGGCGGGTCTCCGTCTGGCCCGGCCTTCCTGCGCCCCTGTCGTGTCGGATTCCGGCAACAAGCTCAGCCGTCGATCCCTTCCGCCGCGCGCCAGTCCGCCAGCAGCACCCGCCGCCGCCGCGGCAGCCGCTCCGCCAACGGTGCCGCCTCGGCGATGCGGTCGAGGCGGAAATGCCGGAAGTCCCGCCGCAGCTCGCACCAGGCGACCATGACCTCCGCCGCCTCGAAGAAGCCGATGGCGACCGACCAGACCACCCGGTCGGACCCCTCGCCGCGCTTGTCCGTGTAGCGCAACCGCAGCTTCCGCTCGGCCTGCATCGCCCCGCGCAGCACCGCCAGATGCGGCGTGCCGGCCCCCGGCCCGGCCAGCAAGCCGCTGCCCTCGGCCGCCTCGGCCAGCTCCTCCGGCAGCACGGCGACGATCTTGGCGAGCGCATCCTCGGCCGCCCGCTCCAGCGCCGCATCCCCCCGCCGGGCCGCGAGCCGCAGGCCGAGGATCAGCGCATCCAGCTCCGCCTCGGTGAACATGAGCGGCGGCAGGGTGAAGCCGGGCCGCAGCACGTAGCCGAGCCCCGCCTCCCCCTCGATCGGCGCACCCTGGGCCACCAGCGTGGCGACGTCCCGGTAGATGGTGCGCAGCGAGACGCCGAGCTCCCGCGCCAGCTCCGCCGCCGGGACCGGCCGCCGGCGGCGCCGCAGGGCCTGGAGCAGGTCGAGCAGGCGCGCCGATCGGGACAGGGGATGCGCTCCTCGGGCGGGGGCCTGGATCGGCCGCCGGCTGCGCGCATAGCATGGCGCATGGACGCCATCGACCGCCGCATCCTCCGTGCCCTCCACCGCAATGCCCGCCTCACCAATGCCGAGCTGGCCGAGGAGGTCGGCCTCTCCCCCTCCCCCTGCTGGACGCGGGTGAAGCGGCTGGAACAGGCCGGCGTCATCAAGGGCTATGTGGCGATCCTCGACCAGGCGGCGCTCGGCCTGCCGGATACCGTCATCATCGAGGTGATGATGGAGCGGCACGACGAGGACAGCCTCCGCCGCTTCGAGCAGGCGGTGACCGACATGCCGGAGGTGGTGGAGGCCTGGCTCGTCACCGGCGAGTACGACTACGTCATCAAGGTGACGGTCGGCGGCACGGCTGGCTATGAGCGGCTGCTGCGGGAGAAGCTCTACCGCCTGCCCGGCGTGCGCCATACCCGCAGCAGCTTCACCCTCCGCAACCTGAAGCAGATCTGGACCCCCGCCCCCTGAGCTTGGCGCCGGCCGCCCGGGTGCTACCCTCGCGCCCAACAAGCCCGGGGAAACGACCATGCCGACGCGCCGCCACCTGCTGCTCGCCACCCCTGCCCTGCTGGCGGCGACGGCGCCGAGGCGGGCCATGGCCCAGGCTGCCTTCGACCACACCATCCGCGTCATCGTCCCCTTCGCCCCGGGCGGCACCAGCGACATCCTCGCCCGCATCCTGGCGCCGGAGCTGACGAAGCAGCTCGGCCAGCCCGTTGTCGTGGAGAACCGGCCGGGCGCCGCCGGCAACCTGGGCGCCGATGCGGTGGCCAAGGCGGCGCCGGACGGCCACACCATCCTGCTGATCGATGCCGGCATCCTGGCGACGGCGCCGAGCCTCTTCACCCGCCTGCCCTTCGATGTCCGGCGCGACCTGGCGCCGGCGACCATGCTGATCTACGCGCCCTACATCCTCGCCGTGCATCCGACCTTGCCGGCGAAGGACGCGGCGGAGCTCACCGCCTATGCCAAGGCGAACCCCGCCCGCGTGAACGTCGCCCATTCCGGCATCGGCGCCGCCAACCACCTGACCGCGCTGATGCTGACCCAGGCCTGGGGCACAGAGCCGGTCTTCGTCCCCTATCGCGGCGGCGCCGCGGCGCTCGCGGCGGCGGCGAGCGGCGAGGCGAATCTCATCGTCAACGGCGCGACGGCGACGCAGCCCTTCGTGCAGAACGGCACGCTGCGCGGCATCGCCGTCTCCGGCGCGCATCGCCTCGCCGCCTTCCCGGCGCTGCCAACCTTCCGCGAGCTCGGCTGGCCGGCCGTCGACAGCGGCACCTGGCAGGGCGTGCTGCTGCCCGGCGGCACGCCCCAGCCGATGATCGCCCGCTGGGACGAGGTGCTGCGCGCCGTCCTCGCCCAGCCGGAGGTGGCGCGGCGCATCGGCGATCTCGGCGGCGAGGTCCGCGCCGAGGGTCCCGCCGCCTTCCGCAGCTGGCTCGAGGGCGAGACCCAGGGCTGGGGCGCCATCATCCGCGCCAACAACCTCAAGCTCGATTGAGGGCCAACGCGACCGTACCCGCTGCGATACCGGTGTTGAACTCGGGCGCCGGGGGCTGTATGGCCCCTGTCGCCGCCGCGGGGCCTCCCGCCGGCAACCCGACGACAGAGAGACAGATGGACCCCCACCCTAGGCGTGGCACTGCCCCGCTCGCCCCCGCGGCGACGGATGCGGTGCCGCCCGCAACGGCGAGACCCGCCCCTGGCCCGGCGCCAGGCGAGGCGGGAGGCGCGGCCTAGGCGGCGCCTCCCGCCTCGCCTCCGCCCGGCCCCGGGCAGGATGGAGACGAGCGATGGCGAATGGCGCGATCACCCGCGAGGCGGCCCCGGTCACCGGCACCCCTGGCACCACCCTGGCCGAGGCCCGTGATGTTCTGGTGAAACGGCACGAGGCGGCCGAGCACCCCGCCATCCCGGCGGCCGTCCTGGCCCTGGGCGATGGCGAGGCCGCGCCGGCATCCTGGAACCCCTGGGCCGGCGTCGTGGCCACCCGCCTCTGCCGCGTCGCCCTCGCCCTGCCGAAGGCGGCGTAACCGCCCGCCAGGACTGCCCCGCGATGCGATCGCTGCCCGGCCTCACCCCGCTCCGCGCCCTGCGCGGGGCCCTCGCTGGGGCGGCTTTCGCCGTCATCCCTTGGACCCTCCTCGCCGGCCAGGCCGCGGCGCAGGGCTACGGCAGCGCGGCCGTCGCCAATGTCGGCCCGCCCGAGGCGGCGCTCTTCCCCGACCTCGCCGCCCTGCAAGACCGGCTGGAGGAGCAGGGCTGGCTGTTGCGCGGCCAGGCCACCTTCGTCCTGCAGGGCAACACGCGCTTCAACTCGCCCTATCGCGGCGCGGGCAGCCTGAGCCCGGCGCCGAATGCGCGGAACACGCTATCGACCGACCTCGTCCTCGGCCGCCGGCTCTGGCGTGGGGCGGAGGTGATCGTAGATGCCTCGGTGACGCGCGGCTTCGGCCTGTCCAACTCGACGGGCGCCGCCGCCTTCCCGAACAACGAGGCCTTCCGCCTCGGCTCCACCGAGCCGACCTTCTTCGTCCCCCGCGCCTTCCTGCGCCAGACCATCGCCCTCTCCGGCGACACCGTGCCGGATGACGAGGACCCGCTGCGCTTCAACGGGCCGATGCCGCGGGAGCGGCTGACCATCACGGTCGGGAAATTCTCGGTCTGGGACATCTTCGACGACAACCTCTACGCCCATGACGCGCGCACCCAGTTCCTCAACTGGGCGCTGGTCGGCGCCGGCGCCTTCGACTTCTCGGCCGATGCGCGGGGCTGGACCTATGGCGCCGCCCTTGAGTGGGAGAACGGGACCTGGGCCGTCCGTGCCGGCGCCTTCCAGGTGGCGCGGCGGGCCAACGGGCTGTTCATGGACCCGTCCATCACCCGCGCCTGGCAGGTGATCGGCCAGCTGGACCGATTCTACGAGATCGGCGGCCGGGCCGGCGCGGTGCGGCTGCTCTACGGCGCCTCCCGCACCCGGCAATCGACCTGGGGCGAGCTCTTCGCCAACGGCTTCGAAACCTTCGACAAGAACCCCTCCGGCTACCGGCTGAAGCAGATGGTGGCGCTCAACATGGAGCAGGCGCTGACCGACGACCTCGGCGCCTTCCTCCGCCTGTCCTGGAACGATGGCCGGACGCAGAACTGGATGTTCACCGAGATGGACCGCGCCATCTCCGCCGGCCTCTCGCTGCGCGGCGACCGCTGGGGGCGGCCGGCGGACACGATCGGGCTCGGCACCAATATCGGCTGGATCTCGGCCGGGCGGCGGCAATACCTGGAGGCGGGCGGCATCGGCTTCATCACCGGCGACGGGCGGCTGAACTACTCGCCGGAACTGGCGACGGAAATCTATTACGACGCGCGCATCGCCCCCGGCCTCACCATGGCGCTCGACTACCAGCTCATCGCCAACCCGGCCTACAACGCCGATCGCGGGCCGGTGAACGTCTTCTCGCTCAGGACCCGCATTGCCTTCTGAGCCCGCCCCAGGGCGATGGCTGATCTGCGCATTAAGCAGGTGGTAATGGTCGGCGATCCGGCTCATACCACGATGATCATGCGTGACATGCCCGCCCTTCAGGCCGACGAGCCCGCCATCCGCCTCGCCGGCCTCAGCAAGCGCTTCGCCGCGGGCGGGACGCTGGCGCTGGCCGATGTCTCGCTCGAGGTGCGGAGCGGCGAGATCTTCGGCATCGTCGGCCGCTCCGGCGCCGGCAAGTCGACCCTGGTGCGCACCGTCAACCTGCTGGAGCGGCCGGATGCCGGCGCCGTCACCGTGCTCGGCCAGGACCTGCTCGGCCTCGATGCCGCGGCGCTGCGGGCGGCCCGGCGTGACATCGGCATGGTCTTCCAGCACTTCAACCTGCACCACCGGCGGACAGTGGCCGAGAACATCGCCTTCCCGCTCGAGATCGCGGGCATCCCCCGCGCCGAGCGCGCCGCCCGCGTCGCCGAGCTGCTGCCCCTCGTCGGGCTGGAGGCGAAGCGGGATGCCTACCCGGCCCAGCTCTCGGGCGGGCAGAAGCAGCGCGTCGGCATCGCTCGCGCTTTGGCCAGCCGCCCGCGCATCCTGCTCTGCGACGAGGCGACCAGCGCGCTCGACCCGGAGACGACGGCCGAGATCCTCGCCCTCATCCGCGACCTGCGCGACCGGCTCCAGCTCACCGTGCTGCTCATCACTCATGAGATGGCGGTGGTGAAGTCGATCTGCGACCGGGTGGCGGTGATGGAGGCCGGGCGCGTCATCGAGCAGGGGCCGGTGCTGGAGGTCTTCATCCGGCCGCGGCAGGAGACGACGCGGCGCTTCGTCGCCGAGGTGATCGGCCATGGCGTGCCCCCTGGGACGCTCGCCCGCCTGCCGAGCCCCCGGCCGGGCGAGGTGCGGCGGCTGGTGCAGGTGCTCTTCCTCGGCCCGCACAGCACCCGCGCCGTCATCAGCGAGGCGAGCCGGGAATTCGGCATCGACCTCGACATCGCCGCCGGCCGCATCGACAGCATCGCGGGCGAGCCCTTCGGCGTCATGGCGCTCGCCGCCTATGGGCCGGCCGAGGCGATGGAGGCGGCCTTCGCCTGGATGCGGGGCTTAGGGCTCGTCATCGAGGAGATCGCGCCATGAGCTGGCTCACCCCCATGATGCAGGACCTGCTGCTGGAGGCGCTCGGCCAGACCCTCGTCATGGTCGGCGTCAGCACGGTGCTCGCCATCGCCTTCGGCCTGCCGCTCGCCCTGCTGCTGCAGGTGACCGGGCCGGGCGGGCTCTCGCCGCTGCCCTGGCTGAACCGGCCGCTCGGCCTCGTCGTCAATGCGGCGCGCTCGACGCCCTTCATCATCCTGATGGTCGCCATCGTGCCCTTCACCCGCCTCGTCGCCGGCACCTCCATCGGCACCGGAGCCGCGATCGTGCCGCTGGCGCTGGCCGCGACGGCCTTCCTCGCCCGGCTCTTCGAGAATGCGCTGCGCGAGGTCGATCCCGGCGTCGTCGAGGCGGCGCAGGCCATAGGCGCCTCGCGCGGCCAGATCGTCTGGAAGGTGCTGGTGCCGGAGGCGCTGCCGGGGCTGGTTGCCGCCGTCACCGTGGCGCTGGTCTCGCTGGTCGGCTTCTCCGCCATGGCGGGGGCGATCGGCGGCGGCGGGCTCGGCGATCTCGGCATCCGCTTCGGCTACCAGCGCTTCATGCCGGAGGTGATGGCGAGCGTCGTCCTCATCCTCATCCTGCTGGTGCAGGGCCTGCAGTCCATCGGGGATTGGCTGGTCCGGCGCCTCTCCCATCGCTGACGGAGTGAACCCCGCATGATCCGCCGCCGCCCGCTGCTGCTCGCCGCCCTCGCCGCCCCGTCGCTTGCTTACGCGCAGGAGATCGGCAGCACTGCCCGCCCCATCCGCATCGGCGCGACGGCCGGACCGCATGCCCAGGTGCTGGAGAAGGTGCGCGAGATCGCCGCGCGCGACGGGCTCGCGCTGCGGATCACCGAGTTCCAGGACTACATCCAGCCGAATGCGGCGCTGGCGGCGGGCGACCTCGATGCCAACAGCTACCAGCACCAGCCCTTCCTCGACCAGCAGGTGAAGGATCGTGGCCTGGCGCTGGTCGGCGTCGGCAAGACGCTGATCTTCCCGCTCGGCGTCTATTCGCGGCGGATCAAGGCGCTGGCGGAGCTGCCGCAGGGCGGGCGCGTCGCCATCCCGAACGACCCGACCAATGGCGGCCGCGCCCTGGTGCTGCTGGCCTCCAAGGGCGCCTTCGGCCTGCGCCCGGGCAGCGACTTCCGCGCGACGGTCGCCGACATCACCGAGAACCCGCGCCGCCTGCGCATCGTCGAGCTCGAGGCTGCGCAGCTGCCGCGCGTGCTGCCGGAGGTCGATGCGGCGGCGATCAACACGAACTTCGCCGTCCCCGCCGGGCTCAACCCGGTGAAGGACGCCATCGCCCTCGAGAGCGGCGATAGCCCCTATGCCAACCTGATCGTCGTCCGCAGGCAGGACCAGGCGGCGCCCTGGGTGCGGCGGCTGGTCGCCGCCTACCAGACGCAGGAGGTGAAGGACTTCGTCGCCGCCACCTTCCAGGGCTCGGTCGTCCCGGCCTTCTGAGGGCTGGTAGGGGCGGCGGGATTCGAACCCGCACGGGCTCGCGCCCGAGGGATTTTAAGTCCCTTCCGGCTACCGTTTCGGCACGCCCCCGCCTGCCACGAGACTAGCACGCGGCAGGCGCGCCGCCATCACCGCATGCAGCGGAGGAAGACGGTGGAGGGATGGGCGACCTCCCCCACCTCGGCCGCGCTGCGCAGCGCGGAGCCGGTGGTCGGCGCCAGCCGTGGCTGGATGCCGTTGCGGCGGAGGAAATCCACCGCCTCGCTGCCCTTCACCGCGAAATTGACGTTCTGCGGGATGTCGCCGGTGCTCTGGGCGATGCGCTGGGCATTCAGCTTGGATACGACGACGCCCATCACGTTGCCGCCGAGGTCAAGCAGCGGCCCGCCCGAATTGCCTGGCTGCACCGGGGCACTGATCTGGAACTGCCCCTGGTTGTCGCGCAGCCCAGCCAAGGCCGAGACCTCGCCCGTCGTCAGCGTCGGGCCGGAGGAGAGCAGCCCCGCCAGCGGGAAGCCATAGGTGACGACCCCCTCGCCGCGCCGAATCTCGGGCCCGCTGCGGAAGCTGAGCACCGGGCCGGGGTCGCCGCCCTGCACCGTCAGCAGGGCGAGGTCCCGCTGCTCGTCCTTGGCGCCGACGCGGGCGGTGAGCTCCGCCCCAGTCGAGGTGCGGACGCGCATCTCCGTGCACTCCCGCGCCACATGATGGTTGGTGAGGATGCGCGACGGCGCGACCACGAAGCCGGTGCCGGAGGAGATGGCCCGCGGCCCGCCCGGCGCCGCGCCGAAGGGCCCGCTGCCCGGCGGCAGGGGCGGCGGCTTGACACCCGGCACCGCGGCCATGGCGGGGCCCTGCGGCGTGGGCGAGGCACCCAGCGGCGGCGGCTTGCCGCCCGGTGCCGCGCCCGGCTCCGCCCCGAGGGGCGGCGGCTTGCCCTGCGACCAGGCCGGGCCGGGCCCGGCCGCGATCAGGCAGATTGCAACGGGCAGCACGAGCTTGCGCATTGGGCGAGCCTGCCGCCGGCCAGTGGTTCGGGTCAACATCACAACAGCTACGCCTCGCTCACGCTCCGAGCAGCCCCTCCCGCCGCAGGGAGAGCCGGCGCCCGTTGCCGATGATCAGATGGTCATGCAGGTGGATGTCGAAAACGGCAGCCGCGGCCTTTACCTCCGCCGTCATCTGCAGGTCGGCGCGCGACGGCGTCGGATCGCCCGAGGGGTGGTTGTGGACCAGGATCAGCGCCGTCGCCTGCAGCTCGAGCGCCCGCCGCACCACCTCCCGCGGATAGACCGGCGTGTGGTTCACCGTGCCGCGGCCGAGGACCTCATCGGCGATCAGCCGGTTGCGGGCATCGAGGAAGAGCGCATGCACCTCCTCGACCCGCGCCCGGGCCAGGCTGGCGGCGAGGTAGTCCAGCAGCCGGTCCCAGGAGTCGAGCAGCGGCCGGTCCACCAGCTCGGCCCGCGCCAGGCGCAGGGCCGCCGCCTGCACCGTCTTCAGCGCGGCGGCGCCGGCCTCCTTCACGCCCTCCACCTGGCAGAGCTCCACGGCGGGGGCGGCGATGGCATTGGCGAAGCTGCCGAAGCGGGCGATCAGGGCGCGGGCGACCGGCTTGGTGTCCTGCCGCGGCAGGGCGAGGAAGAGCACCATCTCCAGCAGCTCGTAATCGGCCAGCGCCTCGGGCCCGCCGGTCAGCAGGCGCTGGCGCATGCGGGGGCGGTGGCCGAGATGGCCGGGCGGCGGCTCCGGCATCCCGAGCGGCAGGGCCGGCATCCCCATATCGGCGAAGCCCTTCGCTTTCCCGCCCCTCGGCATCCCTCGTCCCCGATGGTCGGGGCGAGCCTACACGATGCGATGCTTTAACGAAAGCCGGTCAGGCGCCGTAGGGCGGCTTGTGCATCCCGGCCGGGGAGTAGGTGAAGACCTCCACCCCCGTCTCGGTGACGCCCACCATGTGCTCGAACTGGGCCGAGAGGCTGCGGTCGCGCGTCACCGCCGTCCAGCCGTCGTCGAGGATCTTCACCTCCGGACGGCCGGCGTTCACCATCGGCTCGATGGTGAAGAACATGCCTGGGCGGAGCTTCGGCCCCTCGCCGGGGCGGCCGAAATGCAGCACGTTCGGCGGCTCGTGGAAGCGCCGGCCGATGCCGTGGCCGCAGAAGTCCCGCACCACGGCGAAGCGGTTGCGTTCGACGAAGCTCTGGATGGCATGGCCGATATCGCCGAGCGTCGCCCCCGGCTTCACCGCCTCGATGCCGCGCATCAGCGACTCATAGGTGACGTCGAGCAGCAGCCGCGCCTTGGTCGAGGCGTTGCCGGCGACGTACATCCGGCTGGTGTCGCCATGCCAGCCATCGAGGATGACGGTGACGTCGATATTGACCACGTCGCCGTCCATCAGCACCCGCTCGCCAGGGATGCCGTGGCAGACCACGTGGTTGACCGAGGTGCAGATCGACTTCGGATAGCCGCGATAGCCGAGCGGCGCCGGCACTGCGCCCTGCGCCAGGATATGCTCGTGGCAGATGCGGTCCAGCTCCGCCGTGCTGACGCCGGGGCGGACATGCGGGGTGATGAGGTCGAGCGTCTCCGCGGCCAGCCGGCCGGCCCGCCGCATGCCGGCGAAGTCATCGGCGGAATGAAGGGTGATGCGGCGCGCGTCGCCGCTCTGCTGGTCCATGGTGTTCGACGATCTCTGCATTCAGCGGTTGGGCCCAAGATGATCGCGGGGCGCCCCAGGTGCAATACTTGCGAGGCGCGGGAGCGGTCGCGGACGCGCGAGGTCAGCGGCCGGCGCGCTCGCCGGCGCTCCGCTCCGCGACGCCGAGGGCATCGGCCAGCCTGGCATTGGCGCTGCCGGGCCGGGCCGGGCGGCTCTGGCTCTCATGCGGCGCCCAGCCGGTCATCATCAGCAGGCGGAAGGCGGCGGGGATGCCCTTTGGCTCCTGCGGCAGGGCGGCCAGCGCCATCGGCAGCAGCGCCCGGGGCGGGGTGCGCCCGTCGCGGGCGAGGACGGCATTGGCCTCGCCCGCCGCCCGCAGGTCGCGCAACAGGCCGAGCGGCGTGCGGTAGCGCACCGGCAGGCTCTCCCCATCCGCGACAGGCAGGGCGAAGCCGGCCCGCTGCAGCAGCCCCGCCAGGTCGCGCAGCTCGGGGAAGGGCGAGACCCGGGGCGAGAGGCCGCCGCGCAGCGCCGTCTCCGCCCCGGCCAGCGCCTCGCGCAGCTCCTGCAGGGTGCCGAGGCCGGGCAGGGAGGCAAGGAAGAGCCCGTCCGGCCGCAGCGCCCGGCGGATCTGCACCAGCGCGCCCGGCAGGTCGTTGGCCCAGTGCAGGGACAGGCTGGCGACGACGAGGTCGAAGCTCTCCGGCGCGAAGGGCAGCGCCTCCTCGTCGCCCGCCACCGGCAGCCCGCCGGCGCCTGCCGCCATCCGCGCCGAAAGGTCCATCGAGACGACGAAAGGGATGCCCCGCGCCCGCAGCCGCGGCGCCACCACCCCGCGCCCGCCGAGATCGAGCGCGCGGGTGAAGCGGCGGGTGATGTCGTCCAGCCGGTCGAGCAGCCGGTCGGCCGCCTCCTCCAGCACCGGCGCCACCTGGCCGACCGTCGCGGCGGCGCGGTCGCGGCGGAGGCGCACCAGGCGCCGGTCGAAGACGCGCATCGGGTCGGGGCTGGTCATGCCCGACAGGTAGGGCGCCGGGCGGCCGGTGTCAGGGGGTGCGCAACGCGGCGAGGATGGCCGAGGCGAAGGCGCGGGCATCGGCCGGCGGCTGCTCCTGCCCGGGGACCGCGACGCGCAGCCGCAGCACCCCGCCGCCGACCCCGCCGGCGCAGACCAGGCCCCGCACCCGCTCCCGCCCGTAGGAGCCGGAGGTCTCGGCGCAGCGCAGCAGGGCCGGGCCGCCGGCGGGCAGGGTGAAGCGCGCCTCCTCCCGCATCCGCCGGGGCGGGACGGGGCGCAGCGCCTCCCGCATCAAGTCGTCGAAGGCCGCCTCGGCATCGGCGCTGCCGGTGCCCTCGGGCAGGGTCGCGCCGGGCAGGCGGTAGAGCTGCACCGTGGCGCCGGCGGCAACCATCCCCGCGCTGCGGTAGCCGACCTCCCGCCCCGCCTCGCCCCGCGACAGCGGGGTCGTGGCGCCGCGGAGGAAGCCGGCGGCATCCTCAGGCAGGCGGGCGGCGAGGTCGGCGGGCGCAGCGGCCTGCGCGGCAACCGGCCCGGTCTCCGCCGGCATCCCGCAGCCGGCGAGCAGCAGCGCCGCCGCGAGGACCGCGCGGCCCGGCCTCATCCGCTCAGCCCTCGCGGCCGGCGACCAGGGCCGGGCTGCGCTCCAGCGCGGCATGGCCGGCGCCGTACATGCCCAGCAGCCGGTGCGCGTCCTCGTAGACCATCTTCAGCCCGATCCAGACGATCAGCGCCACGCCGAGATAGGCGATCCAGCGGTAGCGCTCGAGCAGCTTCGAGATCAGCGTCGCGGCGACGCCCATCAGCAGGATGGAGATGACGAGGCCGACGATCAGCATCGGCATGTTGCCGACCGCGGCGCCAGCGACGGCGAGGACGTTGTCGAGACTCATCGAGACGTCGGCAATGACGATCTGGCGCAGCGCCGTCGCCATGGTCTTGGTCTCGTGATGCGCGTGGTCGCCCTCGGCATCCGCCTTGTCCTCGTTCCGCAGTTCCCTGAAGAAGCTGTAGGCGATCCAGAGCAGCACCAGCCCGCCCACCAGCAGCAGGCCGGGGACGGCCAGCAGCCAGACCGCCGCGAGACTGAGGACGATGCGCAGCACCACCGCCAGCACCATGCCGAACATGATCGCCTTGGCGCGCTGCTCGGCCGGCAGGCCGGCGGCGGCCAGCGCGATCAGCACCGCATTGTCGCCCGAGAGGATGATGTTGACGCCGAGGATCTGCCCCAGCAGCAGCCAATTCCAACTCTCGGCGAAAGACGACAAATCCATGCAGCGGGCTCCGGCCGGGTGACGGTGGCGAAAACGGCCGGGACTCCGGCGCGGCGCACCCTAGGGGAGCGGTTTAGGCCTGTGAAGCGGCCCCCAGGCCGGCCGGATGGCCTGGAGCAGCCGAACGGATTACCGCTGCGTCACGTATCCCGCGCCCCGGCCCGCCGCATCAGCGTGACGGTGATGGTCGCCAGCGCGGCAACAGCCACCACCTGCAGCGCCGTCGCCGCCGCCCAGATCCAGGCGGGGAAGACATGCGGCAGGGCGAGGTAGCCGAGCGGCAGCAGCAGGTAGGCATAGGCGCCCGGCACCTGGTCGGCTACCTGGTGCGTGCCCTCCCAGATCATGTCCACCGCCACGTAGAGGATGACGGCGAGGCCGAGCCAGGCGATCCAGCGATGCCGGTTCAGCAGGTTGGCGATCAGCGAGGCCGCGACGCCCATCAGCACGACGGAGATGCCGAGGCCCACGATGAGCACCCAGGTATGCTCCTTCGCCGCGCCCGCCACGGCGAGGACATTGTCGAGGCTCATGGAGATGTCGGCGACGAGGATCTGGGTGATCGCCTGGGTCAGGGTCTTGCCGGACGGCGCCGCGGCACCCGCCTCGGCCACGGCCTCGTCGGGCGCCTCGTGGTGGTTGGAGCGCAGCTCGCGGAACATCTTCCAGCAGACCCAGAGCAGCAGCACGCCGCCCGCGAGGGTGATGCCGACGATCGCCAGGAGCTGAGCGGTGATGGCGGCGAAGCCGATGCGCATCACGGTCGCGGCGATGATGCCCCAGAAGATGGCGCGGCGTCGCTGCTCCGCCGGCAGGCCGGCCGCGGCCATGCCGACGACGATGGCATTGTCCCCGGCCAGGACGAGGTCGATGAACAGCACCTGGGCAAGCGGGACTAACCATTCGGGCATGGCGGGAAGGCTCCTGGGCGGCCGGCCGCACATAAATATCTGGCAATATTTATGCAACCCTAAACGGTAATGGACCAGCGGCCTTGCCATCCGCGCCCCTGGGGTCCAAACCCCGGGCCGCACGCCCCCTGACGCCCGAGGCCCGGATGGTCCCCCGCTACACCCGCCCGCAGATGGCCGCGATCTGGTCGCCGGAAGAACGCTTCCGCATCTGGTTCGAGATCGAGGCGCTGGCCGCCGAGGCCATGGCCCGGCTCGGCACCATCCCGGAGGAGGCCGCCCGCGCCATCCGCGAGCGGGGCGCGCCCCGCGCCGCCTCGATCGGCCCGGCCGAGGTGGAGGCGATCGACGCCATCGAGCGCGTCACCCGGCACGACGTCATCGCCTTCCTCACCTGGATGGGCGAGGGCATCGGGCCCGAGGCGCGCTTCATGCACCAGGGCATGACCAGCTCCGACGTGCTCGACACCTGCCTCGCCGTGCAGATGGCCCGGGCGGCGGACCTGCTGATCGCCGATTGCGGCGCGCTGCTGGCGGCGCTGAAGGCCCGCGCCTTCGAGCACCAGTTCACGCCCACCATCGGCCGCAGCCACGGCATCCATGCCGAGCCGACCACCTTCGGCCTGAAGCTCGCCGGCCACTACGCCGAGTTCCGCCGCAACCGCGCCCGGCTGGTCGCCGCCCGGGCGGAGGTCGCCACCTGCGCCATCAGCGGCCCGGTCGGCACCTTTGCGAGCGTCGACCCGCGCGTCGAGGCCCATGTCGCCGAGAAGCTCGGCCTCGCGGTGGAGCCGGTCTCGACCCAGGTGATCCCGCGCGACCGGCATGCCGCCTTCTTCGCCGCCCTCGGCGTCGTCGCCTCCGGGGTCGAGCGGCTGGCGACCGAGGTGCGCCACCTGCAGCGGAGCGAGGTGCGCGAGGCCGAGGAGTTCTTCCATGCCGGGCAGAAGGGCTCGTCGGCCATGCCGCACAAGCGGAACCCGGTGCTGTCGGAGAACCTGACCGGCCTCGCCCGGCTGGTGCGCAGCCATGTCGTCCCGGCGCTGGAGAACGTCGCCCTGTGGCATGAGCGCGATATCAGCCATTCCAGCGTCGAGCGGGTGATCGCGCCGGACGCCACCATCGGCCTCGACTTCGCCCTCGCCCGGCTCACGGGCATGATGGAGAAGCTCACGGTCTACCCGGAGCGGATGGCGGAGAACCTGGAGAGCCTCGGCGGCGTCGTCCATTCGCAGAAGGTGCTGCTGGCGCTGACCCAGGCGGGGATGAGCCGCGAGGCCGCCTATGCCGCCGTCCAGGCCGCCGCCATGGCCAGCTGGCGGGCGCTCGGCCGGCCGGACTTCCGCCGCTTCCGCGACAACCTCCTGGCCGAGCCGGGGGTCGCCGCGGTGATGGACGGGGCGGCGCTGGATGCGGCGATGGACCCGGCGCGCGACTTCGCCCATGTCCGCACCATTTTCGACCGGGTCTTCGCGGCGGAGTGATCCGCGGCCCCGGCCATACCGCGCAGTTGCCGCGTTTCCGCCGCAAGCGGGGCGCTATCTTCCCCGCAAGCAAGGAGGATCGGCTGCCATGCGCGCCCTTCGACTGACCATTCTCGCCCTGGCAGGCCTCGTCGCCGGCCTGGCCTTCGCGCCCTCGCCGGGCGAGGCGCAGCCCTACTGGTACGGCCGCCCGCACGGACACGGCTATGGGCATTACCGGCCGCCGCCGCCGCGTTACTACGCTCCGCCGCCGCGCTACTACTACGCGCCGCCCCCGCCGCCGGTCTACTACCGGCCGCCGCCGCCGGTCTATTACGCGCCGCCGCCGCGCTACTACGCCCCGCCGCCCCCGCCGGGCTTCGGCATCTACATCCGCTGAGGCTGGCCGCCCGACACGTCCTTCGCCTCCCGGCCCCGGGGCGCCGCTGCCGGGCAGGGCTCGCCCGCCCCGCCGGCATGGGGCTCAGCTGGCCGGACGGGCGCCCTGGCCCGCAGGGCCCCGCCAGCTACCGCCCCTCGGCCAGGATCCGCCGGCAATGGTCGAGTGCAGCCCCGATCAGGTTGTCGCTCGCCTCCGGCGTCCGGAAGGCGGCGTGGGAGGTGAGCGTCGCATTCTCCAGGCGGGCCAGCGGATGGCCCGCCGGCAGCGGCTCCTCGGTGAAGACGTCGAGGCCCGCATGGCCGAGATGCCCGGCCTCCAGCGCCGAGGCCAGGGCGAGCTCATCGACGATGGCGCCGCGGGCGGTGTTCACCAGGATCGCCCCCGGCTTCATCTGCGCCAGCCGCTCGCGCGAGAGGAAGCCCCGCGTCTCGTCGTTCAGCAGCAGGTGCAGCGAAACCACGTCGCTCTCCGCCAGCAGCTGCTCGAGGGAGACGAACTCCACCCCCGGCATCGCCTTCGGCGAGCGGTTCCAGGCCAGGACCTTCATCCCGATCCCGGCGCAGAGCCGCGCCATCTCGGCGCCGATGCCCCCCACCCCGATCAGCCCGACCGTCTTACCGGTGAGCTGCGTGCCCACCACCCGCGGCCAGCCGCCGGAGCGGATGGCGCCGTCCATATGCGCCGTCTTCCGCGCCGCGTCCCACATCAGGGCGAAAGCCATCTCCGCGACCGCCGTGTCGCCATAGCCCTTGATGATGTGGACGGTGACGCCGAGCGCCTCCAGCTCCTCCGGGTTCATGTAGCTGCGCGCGCCGGTGCCGAGGAAGACGATGTGCTTGAGGTCCGGGCACTGCTTCACGATCCCGGTCGGGAAGGGCGTGTGGTCGTCGATGGCGATCTCGTAGCCGGCCAGCAGCCGCGGCAGGTCATTGGCCTTGATGTCGGGGTCGCGGTGGATGGCGACCTCCGGGTCGCCCGGGCGCAGCAGCCGCTCGGTCACCGCCGCGAGCGACGGGTTGGCATCGACGAACAAGGCGCGCATGGCAGCTTTCCCCCGGCAGGTCCGATGCGCGGCATCGTAACGCCGGGCGGCGGGAGGTCCAGCCTCAGCGCTCGGCGGGCGGCAGCCGCTCCAGCCGGGTCAGGCCGTTGCGGGCGCCCATCGCCTCATCATAGGTCATGGTCCCGCGGGTCGGGCCGCCGGGCAGGCTGATGCCGCTCGGCCAGCCGCAGCCGGCGAGCGCCAGCAGCAGGGCGAGCAGGGCGACGGGACGCAGGGCCATGGCGGGTCTTCCTCTCCTGGCCCTCAGGGTGCCCCGTCCCGGCCGGGCGCGCCATGCCCGGTCAGGCGGCCGCCCTGCCGCCATAGGCCTGGAGCATCCGCGCCATCACGCCCTGAATGCCGCCGGCGGCGGCCTGGCCGCCTTCCTGCACGCCGAGCAGCGCGGCGAGCCCATCCGTCCCCATGGCCGGCCGGGTGCCGCCAAGATGGGACGGCCGGGCCTTCGCCATCTCGGCGGCGCTGAGCTTGCCGTCGCCATCGGCATCGAGGGCCTTGAAGGCGGCATCCACTGCCCCCGCCCTGGCAGAAGCTGCCGGCTTCGCCTGGGCCTGGAACTCGGCGAGCGAGATGCTGCCGTCGCGGTCCTTGTCGGCGCGGCTGAATATCTGTTGCCGCATCTGCTGGATCAGGGCCGCGTTGCCGGCACTGCCGGCGCTTGAGACCTGCATGGCCCTCCTGCCTCCGCTGCGCCCGGCCCCATGCCGGTCCGCAGCGCGGGGCTGCACAGCATCTGCCATGCCAGCCAGCTCAGCCGAGCCGCACCACCATCAGCTCGTGCTTGTTGTGCGCGCCGTGGAAGACCATCGCGCCGGGGATGGCGGCGAACTCGGCGGCGGCCGCATGGTCCGTCTCGCCCTGGAACTTGATGGTGCAGCAGATGTTCCGCACCCGCCCCGCCTCCAGCCAGCGCTGCACCAGGATGAGCAGCCGGCGGGGGTAGCAGATCACGTCGCTGAACAGCCAGTCGACCGCCGGCATCTGCCGCGGGTCGAGGCCGAAGGCGCTCTCCTGCCGCATGGCGACGCCCGGCAGCGCCGCGACCGCCGGGTCGAGCGGCGCCTTGTCCACCGCCGTCACCTGCGCGCCGAGCTGCGCCAGCGCCCAGGTCCAGCCGCCCGGCGAGGCGCCGAGGTCGAGGCAGGTCTCGCCCGGCAGCGGCCAGCGGCCTGCCCGCGTCAGCGCCTCCCAGAGCTTGAGATAGGCCCGGCTCGGCGGCCCCTCACGGTCCTCGACGAATTGCACGGCGCCGTTGACGAAGGGGCTGGTCTTGGTCGGGCTCAGCAGCAGCCGGTCCGGCGCCAGCAGGGTCCAGGCGCCGAGATGGGCGGTCGGCGGCGCCTCGGGGAAGAGCAGCGGCCGCGCCTTCACCGGCGGCAGCCGCTCGGCGATCAGCGTCGCGCGGCGATGCTGGCCATGGGCGTAGAGCGCCCAATTCCGCTGGATGGCCCGCAGCGCATCGGCGGCCGCCTTCACCGAAGGGGCCGGCACCTCCTCCGGCGCCGTCCAGGCCTCGAGCGCCCAAGCGAGCGGGCGCGGCGGCTCGGGGGAGAGGGCGAGGCGCCCATGCCAGGCCGCGATGCTGCCGCCGGCCAGGCGCAGCTCCTCCGCCAGCTCCGGCTCGAAGCCCTCGTCCGCGAGATAGGCCGCGCCGATCACCGCCGGATCAGCGCCGAAAGCCCGAGCAGCGCCCAGGCGGCCATCAGCGCGATCCCGCCCGCCGGCGCCACCGAGCCGAGCGAGACGCCGCCGATCGCCACCGCATAGACCCCGCCGCAGAAGAGGATGAGCCCCAGCGCGAAGCCCGCGCCGGCGAGATGCGCCAGCGCTCCGCCCCGCCGCTCGGCCCAGAGCCCCGTCGCCAGCAGGGCGAGGGCGTGCCAGCCCTGCATCTGGATGCCGTTCGCCAGAATGCCGAGCCGCGCCGGGTCGAGCCGCGCCGGCGCCCCATGCGCGGCCCAGGCGGCGAGGCCGACGGCAGTGAGCCCGGCGAGCGCGCCGAGGGCAAGCCAGAGACGATGCATGGCCGGGGTCTACCCCGCCGCCTCGGCCTTGGCGACCCCGTGCCCGCGCCGCGCCGCATTGGCCGCCAGATGCGCCTGCCGCGTCGGCTCCGGCAGGCGGTAGCCGGTGCCGCAGCGCCGGACCCACTCCACCGCCGTCGCCGGCGAGACCCGGTGCCCCGGCGAGATGTAGAGCGGGTTGGAGCGCCGCCGCGTCCTGAGCACCGTACCCAGCACCCGCCCCTTCCAGGCGAGCGGCACCGCGGCGCCCGGCTCCTCGCTCAGCTCGCCCTCCGGCCGCCCGACCAGCGGCGACTTGGCGACGCCGATGCTGGGCACATCGAGCACCACCCCGAGATGCGAGGCGATGCCCAAGCCCCGCGGATGCGCGACGCCATGCCCATCCACGAGGACGAGGTCCGGCCGCTCGCCGAGCCTCGCCCAGGCCTCCAGCAGCGCCGGCACCTCGCGGAAGCCGAGGAAGCCGGGGATGTAGGGCATCGTCGCCCGCCGCACGGCGGAGGCGCTCGCCACCACCTCAAGCCCCGGCCAGGCCAGCACCACCACGCCGGCGAAGACCAGGTTCTCCGGGTCGAAGCGCGTGTTGCTGATGTCGACGCCGCCGATCAACCGCACCGCGCCCAGCGCATCCTCCGTCACCACCCGGGCGGCGAGCGCCAGCTGCGCGGCGCGGGCGGTGGCGAGGTCGGGCGGGTCGATCCAGTCCGGCGGCAGGGTCATGCGGCGGATACGCCCTGGCTCAGCCCGTGGTTGCCCCCAGCATGGCGGGGACGAGCAGGCCGAGGTTGTGGCGCATCATGGCCTCATAGGTCGGGGCCGGGCCGTCGGGCGGCGAGAGCGTGTCGGCATAGAGCCGCCCCCGAAGGGCGATCCCCGCGTCCCGCGCCAGCCGCTCCATCACCGCCTGGCTGCCCCGGCCCTCGATGAAGACGGCCGAGACCCGCTCGGCCCGGATCTGCCGGATCAGCGCCGCCACCTGCGCCGCCGAGGGCTGGGCATTGGGCGCGATGCCCTGCGGCGCCAGCACCCGCACGCCGTAGCGGGCGGCGAAATAGTCGAAGGCCTCATGGCTGGTGACGACCACCCGCCGCTCTGGCGGCACCCGCGCGATCTCGGCCAGCACCCAGGCGTCGAGCGCCGCGAGCCGCGCATCGTACTCCGCCGCCCGCAGCGCCCCCGGGGGCAGCACGGCGCCGAGCCCGCGCGCGAGGCTGGCGGCATAGGCCCGGGCGCGGGCCACATCCTGCCAGGCATGCGGGTCGTTGCCGCGGGGCGCGATGCCCTCGCTCGCCGTCACCACGGGCCCTCGATAGCCGGTGCTCCGCAGCAGCCGGTCCAGCCAGGGCTCGAAGCCCAGCCCGTTGCGGATGACCAGCGCCGCCCCCTCCACCGCCCGCGCCTCGGAGGGCCGCGGCTGGAAGACATGCGCATCCGCCTCCGGCCCGGCGAGCACCCGGAGCTCCACCGCCTCCCCCGCCAGCTGCCGCACCATGTCGCCGAGGATGGAGAAGGAGGCGACGACCACCGGCCTCCCCTGCGCCCGCGAGGCCAGCGGCAGCAGGGCGGGCAGGGCAAGCAGGACGCGGCGCGGAAGGATCAGCATTGTTATACTATAACATGCACTGGCTGGATCGTCACCCGATTGTCCCGGATCGCATCTCCCGCGTTGGCGAAGCCCCCCTGACCGCCGATATTGGGGGCGAGACCCTAGCCCTCCACCGGAACGGACAGCGTGCATGGCATCCAGCGAATGGGAGATCCCGGCGGACTTGCAGCCGGTGCCGGCCGATCATGACTTCGACCTGGACCAGGCGCTGCGCTCCGTCGTCGGCGTGAAGGCGCTGGTCCCGCCTGATGCCTTCACCGCGCAGAGCCTGGGGACGGAGCGCGTCGGCAGCGGCGTGGTGATCCGGCCGGACGGGCTGATCGCCACCATCGGCTACATCGTGACCGAGGCCGAGACGATCTGGCTGACGACGCATGACGGCCGCGCCATACCCGGCCATGCCCTTGCCCATGATTTCGAGACGGGCTTCGGCCTGATCCAGGCGCTCGGACGGCTCGACCTGCCTGCCCTCCCGGTCGAGGCGGGCGAGGCGCCGCAGCCGGGCGACGTCGCGGTGCTCGCCAGCGCCGGCGGGCGCAAGCACGCGCTGCGCTGCACCATCGCCGCCCGCCAGGAATTCGCCGGCTACTGGGAATACATGCTGGACGAGGCGCTCTTCACCGCACCCGCCCATCCCTCCTGGGGTGGGGCGGGGCTGATCGGCGGGGACGGGCGGCTGATGGGCATCGGCTCCCTCGTCATGCAGCAGCAGGACGGCAAGGGGCGGCGCGTCGACCTCAACATGGTCGTGCCCGCCAGCCTGCTGCCGCCCGTGCTGGACGACCTGCTCAACTACGGCCGCCCCAACCGGCCGGCGCGGCCCTGGCTCGGCCTCTATGCCGGGGAGGACGAGGAGGGCGTGCTGGTCTCCACCACCGCCCGCAACGGGCCGGCGCAGAAGGCGGGGCTGCAGGAGGGCGACCGGCTGGTGGCCGTCGGCGGGCAGCGCGTCTCCGACCTCGCCAGCCTCTGGCGCGCGGTCTGGGCCTGCGGCTCGGCCGGGGCGCGGGTGCCGGTGACCATCGCGCGGGAGGCGGCGCCGCGCGACCTCACCATCGCCTCCATCGACCGCCGCAGCTTCCTCAAGCCGCCGCGGCTGCACTGATGGTCGCGCTCGACGACCTCGCGCTCCGCCGCCAGGCCCGCCGCCTGCTGGCGCCCTGGGACCGGCCGGGCTCGCCCGGCGCGACGCTCGGCCTGGTGCACGACGGGGCGCTCGTGCTGCACGAGAGCGCCGGCCTCGCCAGCATCGAGCATGACGTGCCGATCGGGCCGGAGACGCGCTTCCGCGTCGCCTCGGTCAGCAAGCAATTCACCTGCGCCGCCATCCTGCTGCTGGCCGGGGAGGGCCGGCTATCGGTCGAGGATGCCATCCACGACCACCTGCCGGAGCTGCCGGACCTCGGCGCCCGCATCAGCCTCGACCAGCTGATGCACAATGTCTCCGGCCTGCGCGACATGCTGGAGCTGATGCGGCTCGGCGGCGCCGACCTTTCCCACCCCTGCCGCACCGAGCATCTGCTCGCCGCCATCGGCCGGCAGCGGGGCCTGAATTTCGCCCCCGGCACGCGTTTCCGCTACTCGAATACCGGCTTCCTCCTGCTCGGCCAGGTTGTCGAGCGGGTGAGCGGCGAGGCCTTCGGCGACTTCCTCGCGCGCCGCATCCTCATCCCGCTCGGCATGACCCGCACGCGCCACACGCCGAGCGTGGCCGAGGTCGTCCCCGGCCTCGCCACCGGCTACCTGCCGCAGGGGGAGGGCTTCCTCCGCGCCCAGCACGGCTTCCCGCTCGGCGGCGAGGGCGGCCTTGTCTCCTGCGTCGAGGACCTGGCGCTGTGGGACCGCAACTTCACCACCGGCCGCATCCCCGGCCTCGCCGAGGCGCTGGCCGAGCAGCAGCCCTTCGCCAATGGCCGGATGAACCTCTACGCCCGCGGGCTGGAGGTGGCGCAGTATCGCGGCCTCCGTACCGTCGACCATGGCGGGCTTTGGCCGGGCTACAAGACCTGCTTCCTCCGCGTGCCGGAGCGGGGGATGACGGTGATCGCCATCGCCAACCATGGCGGCATCGATACCCATGCCCTCGCCCATCGCCTGCTCGATGCGGCGCTCGAGGGCACGCCCGGCTTCCACCCGGTGCCGCCCATGCCGCGGCTCGACGGCCTGCATGGCCGCTGGATCGCGCCGGAGAGCGGCGCCACCGTCGAATTCGCCGAAGGGCCCGTTGCGACGCAGCATGGCGTGCCCTTCGCCCTCGCGCCGACCGAGGATGGGCGCCTTGCCGCCCGTCGCGGCGCCTTCCCCTTCACTGCGAGCCTGCCCAAGGGCGACAGCCTCCTCATCGAGACCGATGCCGGCACCGTCACCCGCTTCCGCCGCGCCCCGGCGGAGGCGAGCCTGCCCGAAGGGCTCGAAGGACGCTGGCAGTGCGAGGAGCTGGGCGCCACCTGGACCATCGCCCCGCATGAGGGCGGCCTCGCCGTGCAGGTCCGCGGGCCGGTCGCCGGCGCCGGCCCCTGGCCGCTGGAAGGGATCGAGGGCGATGCCTTCCGCATCCGCACCCCCGGCACGCTCTTCCAGGGCTGGCTCGATGCCCGGGCGGAGCGCGGCGCCGATGGCCGCCTTGCCGGCTTCGTCGTGAACGGGGCGCGGGCGAGCGGGCTGCGTTTCCTCCCCGCCTGAAGGCTGGCAGACTTCCTCCCCTCCCGGAAGGACGCATGGCCATGGCCGAAAGCACCTATACCGTCGGCGACCTGGTCGCCGAATTCCTCGCCCGCATCGGCGTCACCACCTGCTTCGGCATCGTCTCGGTCCACAACATCCCGATGCTGGACGGCATCGGCCGGCGCAACGCCATCCGCTACGTCATGGCCCGCGGCGAGATGGGGGCGGGGCATATGGCGGATGCCTATGCGCGCGTCTCGGGCCATCTCGGCGTGGTCTTCTCCTCGACGGGGCCAGGTGCCGCCAACACCGTCCCCGGCCTCGCGGAGGCGCAATTCGCCGGCAGCCCCGTACTGCACATCACCGGCCAGACCGCGACGAAGTACATCGACCGCGACATGGGCACGGTGCATGACCTGCCGGGCCAGACGGCGATGCTGGCCGCCGTCTCCAAATCCGCCTTCCGCATCCGTGCGGCGCAGGAGGCGCTTGGCGTGCTGACCCGCGCCGCGGCGCTCGCCCTGACGCCGCCGCGCGGGCCGGTCAGCCTCGAGATCCCGATCGACATCCAGCGCACCGCCATCCCCCGGCCGGCGGAGCTCGACCGGCTGGCGCTGCCCATCCCCCCTGCCCTGCCGCCCGACCCGGCGGCGCTGGACGAGGCCGCCGCCATCCTCGGGGCGGCACGCCGCCCGATGCTCTGGCTCGGCAACGGCGCGAAGGAGGCCGGTAGCGCGGCGATGCGGCTGATGGCGCTCGGCTTCGCCGCCGTCTCCTCCTGGAACGGCCGGGGCATCATCCCCGAGGACCATCCGATGACCCTCGGCGGGATGCATGGCAACGGCTCGCCCCGGGTGCAGGAATTCTACGGCACCGTCGATGCTATGCTCGTCGTCGGCAGCCGGCTGCGCGGGCATGAGACGATGGAATTCTCGCTCAAGCTGCCGAAGGTGCTGATCCAGGCCGATATCGACCCGCGCGCCAATGGCCGCACCTATCCGAGCAGCGCCTTCGTCTGCGGCGATGCCGCGCTGGTGATGGAGGGCCTCGCCGAGCGCCTCGCCGGCCGCCTCCGGCTTGATCCCGGCTTCGCCACCGACTTCGCCGAGATGCGCCGCCGCGCGACGGCCGAGTACCGCGACACGCTCGGCCCCTATGCCGACTTCCCCGCCGCCCTCCGCGCTGCCCTGCCGCGCGACGCGCTCTTCGTCCGCGACGTAACGCTGAGCAACTCCTCCTGGGGCAACCGCATCTTCCCGGTCTATGGCCCGCGCGATGCGGTGCATCCGGTGAGCGCCGCCATCGGCCCCGGCCTGCCGCTCGGCATCGGCGCGGCGATGGCGGGCGGGGGCCGCAAGACCATCGCCATGGTGGGCGATGGCGGCTTCGCGCTGAACCAGACCGAGCTCTGGACCGCCGTGCAGGAACGCGCCGAGCTCATCGTCATGGTGATGAACGACCGCGGCTACGGCGTCATCAAGCACATCCAGGGCGCGTTGCAGGACGGCCGGATGTTCTTCGGCGACCTGCAGGGGCCGGAATTCCAGCAGCTCGCCGCCGTCGCCGGGTTGTCGGGCTTCAAGGTCTCCTCCATCGCCGAGCTTGGGGGCATCGTCGAACGCGCCGTCGCCACCCCCGGCCCCTCGCTGATCGAGGTGGACATGGCGGCGATCGGCGCCTTCCCGCCCTATGCGCCCTACAACGCCATGGGCATCTACGCCAAGCCGAGCCGGTAGAAGCGATTGGCGGTCCCGCTGAAGAGCGCGGTGCGCTCCTCGGCGGAGGCTCCGGCCGCGAGCTTCTTGCAGGCATTCCAGAAGACGCCGTAGCCGTAGCTGCCCTTGTCCACGGGGAAGTTGCTCTCGAACATGCAGCGCTCCGCGCCGAAATGCTCGATGGTGGTCTCGATATAGGGCCTCCACGCCGCGGCCAGCGCATCCGAGGAGGGCGGCTCCGCCCCGTCCTCGAAGCCGAAGCCGTTGATCCGCATGCCAAGCCCGCCAAGCTTCACCGAGACATTCGGGCAGGTGGCGAGCTCCGCCATCGAGGTGCGCCACTCGGCGAAGATCGCATCCCGCCTGCCCGCATAAGCCTTGATGCCGAGCGGCCCGCCGACATGGTCGAGCACGATCGGCGTCTCCGGGAAGGCGCGGGCGAGCGCGGTCAGGTCGGGGATTTGCGGATGGTACAGCCAGGCGTCGAAGCTGAGGCCGAGCGGCGCAAGCTGCGCGAAGCCGGCGCGGAAATCCTCGCGGAAATAGATGTCCCGTGGCGGCGTATAGGCCGGGTTCATGACCTCTGGATCGGGGTCCCAGCTCGTGATGTGGCGGATGCCGCGGAAGCGGTCGCCGCCGGCACGGATATGCGCCTGCAGCACCTCCCGCGCCTCGGCGCCTATCATCAGGTTCACATGGCCGACGATGCCGGCGCAGACCTTGATCGGGCCATAGCCGCCGCTGGCGCTCATCGCCGCGATGCCGTTGACGAATTCCGTCTCGCCGACCGGCCTGTAGGCCTCCGGCCCATCGGCCCGGTGCATCGCGCGGCACTGCACGAAGACGGTTGCGATGATGGTGTGGCCCTGGTTGGTATCGGCCAGCAGATCGGGCAGCAGGTAGCGCCAGCCCTCGCGGTCCCAGAGGTGATGATGCGGGTCGATGATCGGCAGGCCGGGGTCGAGCGGCGCCTCGCTGCGCCGCGCCAGCCACTCCTCCCGCACCGGGGCGTAATGCGAATTCGTGCCGCTCATGGGTTCGTTCCCCTGACGTTTCCTCCCGCCGAGGATACCCCTGCCCGCCATCCCCGCCTATGCTTAGCCACCTATGCAAGGAGAGCGGGTCATGAGCTTGCCACTGGAGGGCGTCAGGGTGATCGAGGTGGGCCAGGCCCTGGCCGGGCCGCTCGCCGGCGTAATCCTGGCCGATCTCGGCGCCGACGTGATCAAGATCGAGAAGCCCGACGGTGGCGACGATGCCCGGCTCTGGGGCCCTCCCTTCGGCCCGGATGGCGAGACCTCGCTCTACTTCCACAGCCAGAACCGCAACAAGCGCAGCGTGGTGCTGGACCTCAAGAACCCCGCCGACATCGAGACGCTGCACGCGCTCTGCGAGACCGGCGACATCCTCATCCAGAACCTCCGCCCCGGCGTCGTGGACGAAATCGGCATCGGGCCGGAGGCGATGCTGGAGCGGCATCCGCGCCTCGTCTACTGCTCCATCTGGGCCTTCGGCTACCAGGGGCCGATGCGGCTGCGCTCGGGCTTCGACCCGCTGCTGCAGGCCTTCGGCGGCATGATGAGCGTCACCGGCCGCCCGCAGGACCCGCCGACCTTCTGCGGCGCGTCGATCAACGACAAGGCGACGGGCCTGTTCTGCGCCGTCGGCGCCCTCGCCGGCCTGCGCCAGCGCGACCAGACCGGCCGCGGCTGCCTGATCGACACCTCGCTGCTGGAGACCGCCGCCTTCTGGGTCGAGGGGCAGATCAACCAGCACATTGCGACCGGCGAGGTGCCGACGCGCCACGGCACCGGTGCCGCCGTCATCGTGCCCTACCAGGTCTTCGAGACCGCCGACCGCCCGCTCTGCCTCGCCGCCGGCAATGACCGGCTCTTCGCCCGCGCGGCGAAGGTGCTCGGCCACCCGGAATGGACCGAGGATCCGCGCTTCGCCCGCGGCGCCAGCCGCGTGCGCAACAAGGCTGCGCTGCTGCCCATGGTCGCCGAGGCGCTGCGCGGCAACACGCGCGACCATTGGCTCGCGGCGCTGGAGGCGGTCGGCGTGCCCTGCGCGCCCGTCAACAATATCGGCGAGCTGGCGGCGAGCGAGCAATTCGCCGCCGTCGACATGGTGCAGGCGCTGCCCGAGAGCGGCGTCAAGGTGCTTGGCCTGCCGATCAGCATCGACCGCGCCCGCCCCTGGTCGCCGCGCCCCGCCCCGGCCCTTGGCGAGCACACCGAGGAGGTGCTCGCCGCGCTCAAGCGCTGAGATCAGCCGGCCGGCGTCAGCACATGGATGACCCGGCTGGCCAGCATCTCCTTGGTCTTCGCCGCATACTCCTTCATGTGCGGCGCCGCGCCATGCGCCTTCAGCGCCTCGATGCTCTCCCACTTCTCGATCACGCAGAAGCTGTCGGGCCCGAGCGGCGCCTGGATGGCGCCCATCCCCTCCGCGTCGATGGCGGGGCCATACTCGATGCAGCCCTGCTCGGCATGCACGGCCGGCATGTTGGCGCGGAAGGCGGCGAGCACCTGCTCCCGCATGCCGGGCTTCGCGGTGATGATGGCGAGGACATGGATCATGGTGCCGGACGCTCCCCTTGCTTGGCGGCGGCAGGCTACGCGCCGTGCCGCCGCTCGCCAAGCCGCGCTCAGTTCTGCGGCACGTCCAGCTTGCTGAGGATCGGCCGCCAGCGATCCGCCTCGCTCGCCATGAAGCGGGCGAATTCGTCGGGCGTGCTGCCCTTCGGGAACTGCCCGTCATTGACCAGCCGCTCGCGGATCCGCGCATCCTGCAGCGCCTGCACCGCGGCCGCGTTCAGCCGCTCCACCACGGCCGGCGGCGTGCGCGCGGGCGCCAGCAGGCCGAACCAGCTCTCGGCCACCAGGCCGGGGAAGCTTTCGGCGAAAGCCGGCGCATCGGGCGTCGAGCTCACCCGCTGCGCGCTCGTCCAGCCGAGGATGCGCCCCTGGTCGTTGCGATGGACCGGCAGCGCCGTGCTGCCGGCCACCACCAGCAGGTCGAGATTGCCGGCGAGGAAGTCGTTCAGCTGCGCCGCATCGCCGCGATAGGTCACGTCCTGCATCTCGACGCCGAGCCGGTCGAGCACCATCAGCATCGCCATGTTGGTGAGCGTCGTCGGCCCGTTGGTGCCGTAGGTGATGCGCCCCGGCCGCGCCTTCGCCGCCGCCACCAGCGCCGCGATGTCCGCCGGCCCGTCCTTCCGCGCGATCACCGCGAAGGGAAAGGTGGAGGCGAGGGTGATCGGCGTGAAATCCTCCGGCTTGTAGGCGAGCCGGCGGTAGATCAGCGGGTTGATGGTTAGCGTCGTGCCGGCCGCCATCAGCACCGTGTGCCCATCCGGCTCGGCGCGGGCGACGTATTCGGCACCGATGATGGTGTTGCCGCCCGCCCGGTTCTCCACCTGCACGGGCCGGCCCAGCACATCCGTCATCCGCTCCGCCAGCAGCCGCGTCAGCACATCCGTGCTGCCGCCCGGCGCAAAGGGCACGACGATGGTGACGGGGCGGCTGGGGAAGCCCCCCTGGGCGAGGGCGGGCGTGGCCAACAGGCTCGCTGCCAGCGCAAGGCCGTGGCGGCGGGTGGTCTCGGTCATGGCGTTGTCTCCCGGACGATGATCGGCGGTTGCTCTTCCCCCAGCCTTGTCCGCCGCGCAAGGCCATGCCGCCTGCCCTGGCGCGCCCCGCCTGGTGCTGCTTAGCATGCTCCCCCTGCATCCGGCGGGAAGGGAGAGGCAGATGCATGACGTCGCCATGGCCGTCGCAGGCCGACCGGAGGCCGCGGCATGAGGCCCGACCGCTTCACCGGCCAGGTGGCGCTGGTCACGGGCGCCGCCTCCGGCCTCGGCCGCGCCACCGCCCTCGGCCTGGCACGCGAGGGCGCCCGGCTGGTCCTTTTCGACCGCGACGCGGCCGGCCTCGCCGCCACCGCGGCGCAATGCCCAGGCGCTCTGACGGTCGCCGGCGATGCGTCGAAGGCCGCAGATGTCGAGGCGGCCGTCGCCCAGGCAGCGAGCCTCGGCCCGCTCCGCCTGCTGGTCACGGCAGCCGGCATGCTCGGCCCGGTCCGGCCGGCGACGGAGGTGGAAGAGGCGGAATGGGACCGGCTCTTCGCCGTCAACGTGAAGGGCACCTGGCTCGCTGCCCGGGCCGCCTTCCCCCTGATGCGCGCGGCCGGAGGCGGGGCGATGGTGGCCTTCGCCTCGGCCGCCGGGCTGGTCGGGTCCCCGACCATGCCGGCCTATTCGGCGAGCAAGGGCGCGGTGGTGCTGCTGACGCGGAGCCTCGCGGTGGCCCATGCGCCGGAGGGCATCCGCGTCAACTGCGTCTGCCCCGGCTCGATCAAGACGCCGATGCTGGAGGAGACCTTCGCCAGCGCCGGCGACCCGGCGGCGCGTGCCGCCCGCGAGGCCGTCTTCCGCGCCCGCCACCCGCTCGGCCGCTTCGGCCGGGCGGAGGAGGTGGCGGACGCCGTGCTCTACCTGCTCAGCGCCGAGGCGGGCTTCGTCACCGGCGTCGCGCTTCCCGTCGATGGAGGCCGTCTTGCCTGACGACAAACGCTTCAGCGGCCGCACCGCCATCGTCACCGGCGCCGCCCGCGGCATCGGCGCCGCCACCGCCGCCCGCCTCGCCGAGGAGGGCGCGCAGGTGCTGCTCGCCGACCGCGCGCCGGAGGTGATGGCGCAGGCCGAGGCGCTGGGCGGCGTCGGCCTCCGCATCGACCTCGCCGCGCGCGGGGCGGGGGAGGTGGTGGTCGATACCGCGCTCGATGCCTTCGGCCGGCTCGATATCCTCGTGAACAATGCCGGCATCGGCGGCTCGAAGCCGCTCGTCGAGTCGGATGACGACCTCATCGACCGCTTCATCGACACTAACCTGAAGGCGGTGCTGCGGCTGACGCGCGCCGCCATCCCGCATCTGGCGCGACCGGGCGGGCGCGTCGTCTCCGTCTCCTCCACCTTCGGCATCGCCGGCCATCCCGGCACCACCGCCTATGCCGTTGCCAAGGCCGGCATCGCGCAGATGACCCGGCAACTGGCGGGCGAACTGGGGCCGGAGGGCATATTGGTCAATGCCGTCGCCCCCGGCGTCATCGAGACGGCGATGACCGAGGGGCATCTCGGCAGCGCCTACTACCGCCGTGCCGTGCTGGAGCCGACGCCGCTGCGCCGCGCGGGGAAGCCCGAGGAGGTGGCCGCCGTCATCGCCTTCCTCGCCTCCGACGACGCGGCCTATGTCTCCGGCCAGGTGATCGCCGTCGATGGCGGGTGGCTTGCGGCGCGCCACCCGCCGCGCGAGGCTGGCTGAAACCACCGGAGGGGCGGTCCATGATCGACATGCGGGTGAACTGGCCGGGCGGCGCCAAGGTTGCGGTGATGCTGACCTTCGACTTCGATGCGGAGACGCTCTGGCTCTCCCGCGACCCGGAGAATGCCCGCCGCCCCGGCATCCTCAGCCAGGGCGCCTATGGCGCCAAGGTCGGCGTGCCGATGATCCTCGAGGTGCTGCGGCAGGAGGGCGTCAAGGCCACCTTCTTCGTCGTCGGCTGGACGGCGGAGAAGCATACCGCCCGCGCCGAGATGATCCTGCGCGAGGGGCACGAGATCGCGCATCACAGCTATTCCCATAGCTGGATCGACCCGGCCTTTCCCGACAAGGAGGTCGAGGAGATGGAGCGGGGCCTTGAGGCGCTGAAGCGCACCCTCGGCGTGGTGCCCAAGGGCTACCGCTCGCCCGCCGGCGAGACCAGCGACAACCTGATCCGGCTGCTGAAGAAGCACGGTTTCCTCTACGACAGCTCCCTGCTGGACCACATCAACCCCTACCGCCACGTCATGCCCGACGGCAGCCCGGGCCCGATCGAGCTGCCCTGGCACTGGAGCCTGGACGACGCGCCGCATGCGCTGTTCTCCGTGAAGTCGCCGCGGCCGATCTTCCCTAACAGCCATATCCGCGAGGTCTTCCAGGAGGAGTTCCGTGAGATCTACCGCTGGGGCGGGCTCTACAACCTGGTGATGCATCCGCAGATCAGCGGCCGGCCGAGCCGCGTCGCGCTGCTGCGCGAGATGATCCAGTGGATCAAGACCTTCCCCGATGTGTGGTTCGCGACGGGCACCGAGGTCGCCGAGGCCTGGTCCGCGGCGCATGAAGCGGAGTGAGAGCATGATCGTCCGTCGCCTGCTCCTCGGCCTGGCTGCCGCCGGCAGCCTTGCCCTCTCCGCCGCCGCCCAGCCGCGCGAGCGGCCGCTGCGCCTCGTGGTCAATGTCGGGCTGCAGAATCTGGACCCGATCTCCAGCCCCTCCTTCGTCACCCGCAACTTCGCCTACATGGTCTACGACACGCTCGTCGCCATGGACGGCCGCGGCGAGTTCCGGCCGCAGATGCTTGAGGGCTGGCAGGTCAGCGAGGATCGGCTCGCCTGGACCTTCACCCTTCGCCCCGGCCTCGAATTCAGCGACGGCACGCCGGTCACGGCGGATGACGCCGTTGCCTCGCTCAAGCGCTGGGGCGCGCGGGATGCCATCGGCCGGCGGCTGATCGCGGCGACGAAGGAGTTCCGCGTCGAGGCGCCGAACCGCTTCGTCCTGCAGCTGGGGCAGCCCTTCGGCGGCGTGCTCGATGCGCTCGGCAAGCCGAGCGTGCATGTGCCCTTCATCATGCCCGCCCGCATCGCCTCGGCGACGCCGCCCACCCAACCGGTGCCGGAGGTGGTCGGCAGCGGGCCCTATCTCTTCATCAAGGAGGAATGGGTGCCGGGCGAGCGCACCTTCTTCCGCCGCAACCCGCGCTACGTGCCGCGCGCCGAGCCGGCAAACGGCCTCGCCGGCGGCAAGCTGGCGAAGATGGAACGCGTCGAATTCGTCACCCTGCCCGACATCGCGCTGCGCGCCGCGGCCATCACCCGCGGCGAGGTGGACTACCTCGAGTACGCGCCGATCGACTACCTGGCGAATTTCCGCCGTGACCGGAACCTCGTGATCGCCCGTCCCGGCGGCATCGCGCATATCGTCGGCGGCGTCAGCATCAACCACTACCTCCCGCCCTTCGACAGGCTGCCGATGCGCCGCGCGCTGCAGGCGGCGCTCGACCGCGAGGAGATCGTCGCCAGCCATGGCCTGCCGGAGGGGATGGCGGACCCGAACTGCGTCTCGGTCTATCTCTGCGGCACGCGCTACAGCACCGATGCGGGCGGCGAGGCCATCCGCCAGCCGAGCCTCGAGCGCGCCCGCGCCCTGCTGCGCGAGGCCGGTTACAACAACGAACGCATCGTCTTCCTGCAGCCGGCCGACAGCGCGTTGATCAACCCGATGGCGCTCGTCGTCATCGACCGGCTGAAGCGCGCCGGCTTCAACCTCGACGTCCAGGCCTCCGACTGGTCCTCGCTGGCGCAGCGCTGGGTCGGGCGGCAGCCCATCGCGGAGGGAGGCTGGAACCTGATCTCGGTGGTCTATACCGGCTTCGACATGGCCGACCCGCTTTCCAACATGGGGATCGGCTACAACTGCTCGAACAACCAGCCCTGGGGCTATTGCGTGCCCGAGATGACGCCGGTGCTGGACCGCTTCGCCGCCGAGAGCGACCCGGCCAGGCGCCGTGAGCTGGCGGCGGAACTGCAGCGCCTCGCCATCGAGAACGTCACCTTCCCGCTGGACGGGCAGTTCCAGGCGCCCGCGGTCTGGCGGGCGGAGCTGAAAGGCGTCATCGATTTCGGCTTCCCCGTGCTCTGGAACATCGAGCGCGCCCGCTGAGGGAGGGTGTGCAGGCCGGGCCGAGGCGACTACATCGGGGGGCATGGAGACGCCCCCGGACCTCGCCCCCTTGGCCCTCACGATGGGCGAGCCCGCCGGCATTGGCGGCGAGATCGCGGCCGGTGCCTGGGCCGCGCTGCGCGCCACCGGCCCGGCCTTCTTCCTGATCGACGATGCCGGGCGGCTCGCGGGCGTGCCCGTCCGCCGCATCGCCGAGCCGGAGGAGGCATGGGCCGCCTTCCACGAGGCGCTGCCGGTGCTGCACCGGCCCCTTCCCCGCCCGGCCGTCCCGGGCCGGCTGGCCACGGCCAATGCGCCGGCCGTCATTGCCGCCATCGACGAGGCGGTGGCGCTGGCCAAGGCCGGGCGGGCGGCGGGCGTCGTCACCAACCCGATCCAGAAATCGGCGCTCTACGCCGCCGGCTTCGCCCATCCGGGCCATACCGAGTACCTCGCCGAGATCGCCGGCACCGGGCGGCCGCCGGTGATGCTGCTCGCCTGCCCGGAGCTGCGCGTGGTGCCGGTGACGATCCATGAGCCGCTGCGGCAGGCCATTGCCCGCCTCACGCCGGAGCTCATCGCCGGGGTGGCGCGACTGACGGCCGCCGGCCTCCGGCAGGATTTCGGCATCGCGGCGCCGCGGCTGGCCATCGCCGGGCTCAACCCGCATGCCGGCGAGGACGGCACCATCGGCACCGAGGACCGCGACATCGTCGCCCCCGCCGTCGCCATTCTGCAAGCCGAGGGGATCGACGCGCGCGGGCCCATCCCGCCCGACACCATGTTCACCGCCAAGGCGCGGCCGGGCTACGACGTGGCGCTCGGCCTCTATCACGACCAGGCGCTGATCCCGATCAAGACGCTCGACATGGCGGGCGGGGTGAACGTCACCCTCGGCCTTTCCATCGTCCGCACCAGCCCGGACCATGGCACGGCGCTCGACATCGCCGGCCAGGGGATCGCCGATCCGGGCAGCCTCATCGCCGCCCTCCGGCTTGCCGCCGAGATCGCGGCCCATCGTAGGAAAGCCAGCCGATGACGCCGATGCGCCTCTCCGTGAACATCGACCATGTGGCGACGCTGAGGAATGCCCGCGGCGGCAGCTTCCCCTGCCCGGTCGAGGCGGCGCGCATCGCCATGGCGGCCGGCGCCGACGGCATCACCATGCATCTGCGGGAGGACCGCCGCCATGTGCGCGACCGGGACCTCGAGCGCGTCGCGGCCGAGGTGGAGGCGCGGCTGAATTTCGAGATGGCGGCGACGGAGGAGATGGTCGGCATCGCGCTGCGCCTCCGCCCGCCTGCCTGCTGCATCGTGCCGGAGAAGCGGCAGGAGCTGACGACCGAGGGCGGGCTCGACGTCATCGCCGCCGGGGCGCCCTTGCAGGATGCAATTCGGCGGCTCGCGGGGGCGGGGATCGAGGTCTCGCTCTTCGTCGAGGCGGATGCGCGGCAGATCGAGGCAGCGGCCCGGATGGGCGCGCAGGCCGTGGAACTCCATACCGGCACCTATGCCGATGCGCCGGCGGCCGAGCGCGAATTGCATCTTGCGAGACTGCTGCAGGGTGCCGCCGCCGCCGCCTCGGCGGGGCTGCTCTGCCATGCCGGCCACGGCCTCTCCTACGGGACGCTGCCCCCGATCGCCGCTATGCCGGAGGTGGTGGAGGTCAGCATCGGGCATTTCCTGATCAGCCAGAGCGTCTTCGAGGGAATGCCCGCCGTCATCCGCCGCATGAAGGCGCAGATCGCCGAGGCACGCGGCGGAGCGTGATTGCAATTTGCATGGCACGGGAGCTGCTGAGGGGGTGACAGGTCCATCCCAAGACGGAGCCAGCCGATGTCCCATGCCGCCCCGATCGTCGCCCGCAAGCCTGTCCAGCACCAGGACGACCGGATGAGTGCCGGCGCCTATCTGCTGCAGGGCACCGCATTCCTCGGCTTCCTGATCTTCCTTTTCGTCCTGGCCGGATTCCGGGGCTAGCAGCCTGTTGGATTTGGGTTTGCCGGTGGTTTGTTGGGTGGCGAGAGGGTCAAGCGGGGAGCCGCAGGCGGTGGAGCCTGCGGCCGTTGTAGGCGATGGCGATCAGCGTCCACTCGGCTGTGA